>FWPU01005982.1_pt1 | contig 25263 bp, 20 predicted proteins | sample 2228361 | NCBI WGS metagenome assembly FWPU01 (sample SAMEA103939777, study PRJEB20133) | metagenome | reverse complement strand
ACCATGAACGCCGCCGCGGCCGTCAAAGAGCGGATTCTTGCCATGCTCGCCGCTCTAAATAGGGCTAGCTAGAGCGGCGAGTTTTTGCAATGTTGAGGTTCAGTGAGCGCCTCACCGACGAAAGGTCGGTGCTGGCGCGGGTGCGTTTCATTCGTGACCGGCGCAGAGCGTAACGCGCTTGGCGCGATCGCCCTGCTTGACGCGCAGCGTTAAGCGTGTGCCACTGCTTGAATGCGGCCGCGCATCAGTCTGCGCGAACAGAATCGGTGCACCACGGCCGCATTCAAGCAGTGCGCCTGAGGAGCGAGACGTCCTCGGCCGCTCGCACTGCTTGACGCACTGCGTCAAGCAGTGGCACACGGGAGAGGTGGTTGCGTGGTTCGCGCCGTACAGCAGTGTGCCACCCCCCCTTTCATCCTCGCACCCACACAGTGCTTAAGAATGATGTCAACGGCTGTCTGATCAGTGGCTTGGCCGTGCTGTGCGTGTGCTCCCATACATGCCAACGTTCACACGCCCACACGCGCGAGCCTAACACAGCCGTCTGGAATGGTATGGGTGGACGGTTACGAAAAGAGCTGGATGCCCCGGCTCAGCGGCTTCAAGTCCGGGATCGTTCGAGGCCATCGCGTTGCGATCTGAACAGGGGATGTCATCATCCGGCCCATGTCCGAGTTGCGTGACTTTTTTGAACGTGCTAAACTGCTCGATGCGGACGAACGCCCGTCGATCGGTGAATATATTGAATTCGGCTGGTTCGACCTCGGGCATGACAACGAATGCAAGCCCGACGACACCCGTAGGGCAGGATCGTCTTAACCATAGAGTTTGCTGGCTTAAACATGGCACTCAACCTCGCGAGCATTCACCGTTTTATCGTAAAGGAAATCGCTTCCAAGCGTTCCTTGCGTGAATCGATGGACCGAGTCATTGCGAAGTGCGCTAAGGCACGTCCGCACGGAGACTGCGAAAAGTTTGCGGCGTTGCCCTACGAGAACCTCGACGGTCTGCGCGAATGGATCGAGAGGCCGTTTCGAGAAGAACCATCGAAGAAGAAGCTCGCCGGCCTCTGGTTCGGGCTGTTCAATCCTGTGTACTCAAGGAAACCGGTCGCGGACATCTACGTGTGCGGCTCGACACGATTCGATCCAAGCCCAGAGGATGACTCATGGGCGGTCGATGCCGACTGGTGGCCCGAAGACCGTTACGCGCATTCCGTCATTCTGGCGAAGCTGTACAAAATCGCGCATCGCAAGGGTGGTCTCGCCAACGACGCTGAGTATCCCTTGTGCTTGGCATTTGGCGGTCTTGCGGTTCGCGAATTGCTGCGTGCCGGCGATCCGTCGGTGTTTCTCGGTAAGTCGCCATCGCTCGGGGTGGCCGTCGGTTTCGATAGCGGCGATTTCGTGCTGGTTGGAAAATTGACCAAGGCCGGGCTCACCGGATTCTCGTAAATAGCCAGGTTGCTGGCGAAGCAGCCTTTGCACTCGCCTGTGGCCCCTTTACGGATTCTCGGGACACCATATTTCGCCAGCCGCCCCGCAGGTGAAGGCTTTCGTTAGCCAGGAGTGGCCGCTACGAAACCAAGTATCTTGGCTGCAATCTGCGGCGTGCGTGTGGCGGGTGATTTAAGGTTCACGGCAGGAATCCACGCCCTTCTCGATCTAGAGTCCCGTACCGTCCTGGCAATCCTTGTTGACGCGTCTCATTCTTTCAGGGTCGGTAGGGTAGTCAAGAGTCTAGTTGAAAGGCCGGCGGTTGCACCGGGAGCGAAGGTGTGTTTTCGGCCCGGTTGTGAGGTTGTCCGAGCCGCAGGAGCGACCGCCACAAGCAGAAGGTACGGCAAGCGCCGTCATGAACCTAGCGCGCCGCTACGGTCGAACGCAAGGCGCGTGCGCAGGCGTTCGTGGAGCAGGTGTGCAACGGGTTCCGCATTCTGCTGGATGGGAGGTCGGAGCTTGGCGTGATCGAACAGTGCGTGGGGGGACTTGCCAGTGAACTCGCGCCATGGCTGGCCAAGGCCCTTTCGAATGGGAGTCAGGAAAGCATCGTGCCCGGCGGCGGGAGTTGGGCCAGCGAGAGCGCACAACCACGCGATATGGGCGCCAGGGCGGGGGTACATCCGCCTTGGGACGGAGAGGCTCGGTAGCTTTTGGCGACCGCATAGCGCGTGCGTAAACTCCCAAACAATACCGCCACGAGCCGTTGGCCCGGCGTGAAACTCGCACGCGTGGCCAACTCGCGAGACGCTGCGGCAGCCGAGGCTCGGTAGCGGGCAAGAAGCATGTCACACCCGGCAGGCGGTTTTGCGTTCTATTCTACGGATGCCGATTCTTGCCGGCATGCTCTGAGAACTCGCTTTGGTCCTTTTCGTGCCACTATGGTAGCCCGCGCCAAAACCAACCCGTCCCGCTTGCGCACGCGCAGCGGGCCCGCGCTTGCGCGCCCCCGGGGCAGCCTCCCCGGGCTTTGCGCCGGCGGGGCGGGTATGGCGCTGGGAGCCGCGGGTGCGGTGTTTGTGCCGCGCTTCACCAGTTTGCTGGGAAGTAGCGTCGCAGGGTACATGTTTTGCCTCACTGGCGGCATTGCTGCTGGTGGTCGTCATGGCAATCAGCCTCGCGCGGCTGGGAAGTGAGCCCGGCGCGGTGCTGCGGTTGTTCATCGGCGGCCCCCTGATCGGGACGCTCGTGGGCTGGCTGCTGTGGCACGCCGCCGCCAAGTGGGGCTGGGGCTTGCCGGCAGTTGTGCTTGAAGCGCTAGGGCTGCCAGGGCGCACTGCGACGTACATGCTCGTTGGCGCCGTGGCTGGCTGGCTGGCCGCTGCGCTATTCGATGGGAGAGACCACGTGCTTGCGGGCGCCGCAGCGGGTGCCGTGCCTGGAGCCTTGATCGGTCTGCGGGGCGATTGGGGTGCGGATGCCTGGTTCGCAGGCCCAATTGTGGCTGCCCTTGTGCTGGTGCTCGTCGTGAGGATGGTCCTGGCGGCCTGGACGTTGCGCTGGGCAGAAGGGGCAGAAGATGCTGCCGTGGTGCTTCGCGGCCCTGCCGCGTGGGCCATGTTTGGGGCGGTTTTGTGCGGTCTAGCGCCCCCTTTAGCCCGGTGGTTAGGCGAGCGGGAACTTTGGCCGTGGCTGGCAGACTTTGTCATTGGACTGCTGGGCCTGCCTGGAGGAGTCTGCCGGCTGCTGGGCTTCGAGCCGGGTTGGATTGGGGGCGCCCTGTCCGGCGCCTTGCTGGGAGCGTTTGGGCTGAACCTCACAGCGACGTTTGAGCCCGAACGCAAGCACGGCCCGGAGGCATATCCACCCGTCGAATTGCTCGCCGGTGCCATCTTGGGGCTGGTCGACGGTTATTTCGGCTCGCCCGTATTCCGTGCAGCGTTTGCGAACTGGGGCGCGGGGGCTATAAGCGGGGCGATCGTGGGCGTGGTGCTGTTCGGCGTGCTGTATGATCCTGATCGTCTGGCTCGCGCTCTCGGCCTGGTGGTCATAGGGGTTGCTTTGGGCGGAGCATTGTGGTGGCTAGCCCAGCGGGGCAACGCAGTGCTGCCGGCCCAGGGGAACCTGACGGGCTGGTTGTTGCATGCGGCCGTGGGCGCCGTGGCGGGGTGGCTGGTTACACGGGTCGCGGGGCCCGAAATGCTGCAAGAAACAGGCGAGCGCGGGCGCGGCCCCGAAGCCGGCTCGCCACCCGTGCTGCGTCTGGCCGGCATCGGGCTATTGGCGGTGGGGTACGTGTTCTTTCCTTATGCCGTGCAGGCGGTACACGCGGTGCGGTACCTGGCAAATGGCACGCTACATGCCGTGGCGGGCCATCACGTGCGTGCGGTGGCCGAGACTACGCGGGCAGAAAAGATCAACCCGCAGCCTGGAATGATCTACTGGGTGCGTTCGCGTGCCAACCGCGAACTCGGCCAATACGATTGGGCGATTCAAGACCGCAGCCGGCTGCTCGCACGCAGCATTACCGCCGACGACCAGCTCGAGCAGCATCTTTATCGGGGCTCGTTGTACGAAGCGAAGAAGGACTACGCCAACGCACTGCGTGATTATCACGCTGCCTGCAAGCTTCGCCCGGCAGCCGTCGAGGCGCTGGCGCGTCGCGGCGGCGTGCTACGGGATTTGAATCGCTTCGATCTGGCCGAGCAAGACCTGCGCAAGGCACTGGCCCTTGATCCAGACCATGCGGTGGCTCTGGAGACGCTCGCCTGGTGTCTGCTGGACCGCGAGCAGCCTCAAGCGGCCCTGGAGCCGTTGGAACGAGTCGTGGCCCTGAAGCCCGATCGAGCGCATGCCCATTACGGCCGCGGTTGGGCCTTACTGCGGATGGGCGAGCCTGCCAGGGCCCTGTCCAGTTTTCAGACCGCACTTCGCCTCGAACCGCGAAGTGCCACATATTGCCTGGGGGTCGCTTGGGCGCGCCACAAGGCGGGCGAATACCAGGCGGCCATTGTCGATGCCACGGCAGCCCTCGGCATGGACCCCGCCAATGCCGACGCGTTCGATCTGCGCGGCCGCTGCCACGAGGCCTTGGGAGACTTGGACCGCGCGCTGGCCGATTACCAGCAAGCCGCGAGGCTCGATCCTTCAGACCCGGACCCGCGCGTAGGTATGGCCAACGTCTACCGCCGGCGCCAGGATGCGGCCAGGGCCAACGAAGCGAATGCACTGGCAGAGCACGCCCGCACGCTCGGCCGGCGGCTCAGTGGCATAAGCCCCGAACGCGCCGCGCAAGTATCTCAGGCCCCAAGCGTGGAAGAGATTGTGGCCATCCTCTCCGGAGAAACCGGCGGCCCTTAACAGGTCTTGATCGCGTGAATGCCCTTTGCAGGAGAGAGTCCCCGTGAATGCGACGCAAGGCAAACCCGCACGCAGGCGTACCCCATGCCTACGGTTGAGCCTGGTGTTCCTGGCCCTGGCCGGCTGTGGCAGACAAGGGGAGGAACATGCGGTGCGGACGGCGGAGTCGGACCAGCTTCTGTTGAACGAGTTTGTCGATGGCCAGATGGATGCCCTGGATGCCGCACTGCACCAGCAAGAACCGCAAGAGCCGCCGCTGGCCATCGCAGACGGCGCCATTACACCGTCGGGCGAGATTAGTGCGAGGCCAGCAGGGCTGACGGCCGAAGAGACGCGCAGCGTGCTGGGGGAGGCCGTGCGGCTTGCCGAAGCAGGCCAATTGGACGATGCATTGCACGCGCTTTCGACGCATGATCCTGATGCATCGTTGCGTGCCAAATGGCTGGCGCGCCGGGCGGAGTTGCTCGCGTTGCGATTTGAAGTCGACGGCGTACGGCCGCTGGCGGCGCGGTTTGCGGCGTTTGCATTGCAGCAAGATGCCGCGTCCGGCGCTGCGGCGTTGCGGAGGGCATTGCGCGAAGAGTGGGCTTGGGCCTGGCGATACGAAGGGGCGCGTGCCGCGGTGGTGATTCCCATGTCCTCGGCAGAAGGGTCTGGCCCGTCCAGCGGCGGGCAGGCATTCTTCCACGTGCAAGGCTACACCAACATGGACATTCCCCGCTCGCTCGAGCATGTGCACCGGCCCCTGGAACATTTTCACTTTGCGGTGTTTCTTGTAGCTGCGCGCAGCTACATCGCCAGTTACACAGTGCAAAGCCGCGAGCTGTTGGGCGGCGAGCGGGTATTCTTTTTGCAGCGGCAGATTGGCGGGCGTCCAGACGTGTTGAAGGTCTACGAAGAGGCGCCGGACTACGAGACGGCCGCCGCCGATACACAGGCGCACTTGGAGGGCATCGCGTCTTTAGGGTCATCGTGATGTGGAGCAAGCGACCAATGCGTAAGACACTTGCCGAACTTGCCTGCTGCTTGAATGTGCTGCTGTTTGCCCTTCGGGGAGCGGCAGCACAGGGCCAGGCGTACGACCGTGAGCGGGATCTGGCTCGCATTCGCGAGGCCTATGCGGCCCAGAAGCGTGCCGCCGTGGAGCGAGCCGAGCGCATCAGCGTTGTGGTCCGCGATCAGCTTGGCCAGACCCGCGATAAACAAGAGGCAGAGCAGATGTTCAAGGCTTGGGCCGCGGCCAACGAGGTGCGGCTCGATAACGAGCGGCAGGCGGCAGAGCAGGCGGCAGAGTGGCGTGCTGCGCAGGACGAAGGCTCGCGCGCGGCGGCCCGAGAGGTGTTGAGGCAGCTACTCGACCGCGGCCAAAAGCTGGAGAACGTGCAGCAGACGATCGAGCGCGGGCTTACCCAGCACATCGATCCGGGGCTGCTCGAGCAGTCTAGGTTTGGGCTGGCGCCGGTAGCGGGCAGCTCGCACGGCCTGGACATGGAGAGTGGGACCGAGGCTGAGAACGCACCTTCGCCGCCTGATGTACAGGACCGACTAAGCCTTGACCGAGTGCAAGACAGTTTGGACGGTCTTGCCTACCAACAGGCGCAGCAGGTCGTGCAGCGGGTCGAAGCGGCCAATGCCGCGGACCTAGAAGGCGGCGTTCAGCCCGGCTTTCCCCCGGGCACGTACGAAGAAGGACTGTTGGCCGCCATCGAGGAACCGTACGACGGCCGCGCTGCACAGGCCAGGCAGGCCGCCGCCATGGCACAGCGGCTGGCTGATTTGATGCAGCGCGCGGCAGATCTGAATCGCCGTATCCAGGAGCATAATAATCGCTTCCCGTCGCCTCCCGTGTTCTACACGCAAGAAGAGGTCGACCAGTGGAACAACAACGTTGTGTACCCCTACAACCAAGAAGCAGAGCAACTCAACTCCGAGGCAAGTGCCTTGCAGGCAGAGTTCAACGCGCTGGTGCAGTGAGGATTTGAGAGTGAACGCTGCATACGTGTCCACCGCTCCGGTGCCGCGCGTAGGGCGCGGTCAGAAGGTAAACGGGAACTCCCCCCGCATGAATTCTTTGCGGGGCACCAATCCAAGCCTGCTGGCGGCGCTTGCCATCTGGTCGGTATTTGCCGCGGGCTGCGGCAAGCCGGATTCTACGGCTGGATCACGCATGCCGGACGGCGCAGGACACGATGCGCAAACGGCGCTCGATCGCCACATGGACATGCTCAGCGCCGAGTTGAATCAAGACCAGCCGCAGCGGCCGGGGTTCGAGCTGCCAACGGGTGAGAATCTGTTACCGCTCGGGCGGAGCGAGTCGGAGCAACGCATGGAGCGGGCGGCCCGCTTGGTAGAAGCCGGAGACCTGCCGGCGGCACTGGCGCAGCTCTACGGCTGTCGGTTCGACGTGGAGGATCCGCAAGCGTATTTGGTGCTGCGGGCCGAGGTCGAGGCCCTCTGGTTCGAGCAGCAACGTGCCTTCCCGCTGGCGGCCCGTTGTGCCGCATATGCCTTGATGCACTACCCTGAGTCCGTGGTCGCAGCCGAGGTCCGCCAGCGTTTACGTACGCGACGCGCCTGGAGCTGGCGCTACGAGGGCGCCTTCGCGGCCGGCAGCGAGCCAGAGCCTGGCGGGGCGGTGGGCCCTCAGTACTGGGTGCAGGGCTACTCGAACACCATACAGCCCTCGCCCCAAGATCCGGCCGCAACCGCCGAACGGCTGCACTTCGTCTGCTTTCCCGCCCAGTTGGACGACTACCTGTGCAGCTTCGTATTCAAAACCCGCTTGCTGCCAGGAGGCAGGCGAATCGCGGTGCTCGTGCATGTCTCTCAAGGGAGGCCCAGGGCCCTTGACGTGTACGAGCATGTCCCACCGTACGACCAAGCCGTGCGCGAGATCCAGCACCGCCTGGCAACGCTAGGCTTAAACGCAGCCGTGGAAAATTTGGAGCGCTAAACCATGGCCGCTCGACCCAAGACACAAACCATGATCCGATCAACCTATTTCCTCAGCATGCTTGCCGCAGCGGCGGTGTGCGGCTTGTTCAATCTGCCTACGCGAGCCGAAGATCGACCGCGGCTGAAAGTCGAACGTGCCGAACGCATCGAAGCCGATCTGCAAGATCGCAGGGCGGCACGAGATCGCAACGAACAGCAGGCCCGCGAGGCGCTCGACGACCTTGCAGCCACCGATCCCCAGGCGGCCGACAACGGCAGCAAGCTGCTAAAGACTGGCAGTGCGCTGGGCGCCTGGCAAGACCATGCCGCGGGCCGCGCTGCCCAGGCCTACGAGCGGCTGCCAGAGTGCAACACGCCCGAAGAGCACGCCGCGGTTCAAAGAGAGTTGCTTGAAGCCGTGGACGAGTGCGAGCAGCTCGAGCCGCTACAAGAAGAGGTCACATCAGGGTTGCGGCAGGTCGTGCCCAGCCAGGGTCGTGACGACGCGGGGCAGCAAGCACGCGAGGATCGCGCTGGCCAACGTCGTGCGGACGGCCAGCCAGAGCAGGGCTCGCCGGGCAGCGATGATGGCACGCCGACAGTGCCCGACCCCGTGGTCGTTGCCGAGGTGCAGCACAAGGGTCCGGCCCGTTTTCACCCCGGTGGGTTCTGCGTAAGCGAAAGCTTGACGTACATTCGAGGCCTGGAGATCTACGCACGGCTTAGAGACTTGCTGGGCCAACCCATCGACAGGAGTTTCTTTGAAATCCGGCCGCCTGCCGAGCACCGCATCGAGCAGCTCAAGGGCCTGCTCGATCGGCTATACGAAGGGGGGCCGGGCAGGGCGACGCCCGCCTATGACGCGGCGCTGAACGCGGTTCGCCAGTCGCTGCGGGCACACGCCAACAATTGCGCCCGAATTCTCCAGCACAATCGAAACAAGCCTGTCCCACCGCCTGAAGAGGACCGCACGCCGCTAGCCGTGGAACGGTACCTGGAGCGTGCCGACGCCTACGATTGGGAAGCCGATGCGTTGGAGGCCGAGCGGACTGAAATCGAGGCTGAACTCCAGCGCCGCTTAGATGCGTTGCTTCGGTCCGGGCGCGGCACAGTCACTCCTGCCGCCTGGCCGCAGCGCTAAAGGAAAGATCTTGGCGGGCCGCGCAGAATGGGATGCGCCGTGGCGCCGTACAAAGTACGTGAACCGACACGCCTGGGATCGCAGGCCAGGCTGCTCAGGCATCTTCCCGCAGGGCGGCCAGCAAGGGGGCACGCACAACCGCCAGGACGCTGCCCACACCGGCACACAGGCCCAGGGCCAGCACCAGGCCGAGGGTTGCCGCAAGGTTTAGCCATGGGAGTCCGGCCCCGCCGGCAGCAAGCTGCGGCAGAACGGAGATCAACGCGGCGGCAAGGCCAAATACCAGCCCTCCCACCAATAGCACCGCATGCTCCCAGAACACCAGGCGGGCCAGCATGGCCGTACGAAAGCCCGTGGCACGCAAGAGCGCCAGTTCGCCCCGGCGTTCCAGCATGCCGCGCAACTGCACCACCGCCAAGCCGACTGTACCCAACAGCAGCCCCAGCCCGCTTAAAGTCTGGAATGTGGAAAGATACGTGTTCTGCACCGCCAAGAAGTCGCCCAGCCGTTCGGAGGTGGCTTGCACCTCCAGTCCCTCGTCGGCCAGGGCACGCTCCAGCACGCCGGCGACCGCAGCCGCCTGCTGTTCCGGCACGTTGAGCAGAAACAAGCGGGCACCGCTCACCTGTGGGAACGCGCGTCGGAAGTTGGATTCAGAAATGATGATGTCGCCTTGAAAAATGCTGTCTTGGAGCAGCCCGACGACAACGAATCGCAGCCGGCCGCCGCGGCCGTCTGCCATTTCGAACCGCGAGCCGAGGCCAGATAGGTGCAGGCTGTAGGTGGCTGTATTTTGATCCAGCACGGCGGGGATCAGGTCGCTATTTCCCTGGGCGTCAACGTCAAGCAGCAGCCACGGATTCTGCTGTTGCGCGTGTTGTTCCGCGGCCGCGGCGCGCCAGCGGAATCCGCCGCGACGGACGAACTCTCGCGGGGCGCCCAACACGCGCGGCTGTTGCGGCCGGTAGAGGTTCAGGCAGCTTGCATCGTCACCGGGCTGGACGCGAAAAGGCAGAACCTCGACCGCTCGCAGCAAGCGCAGGTCAGACGCAGAAAAACCCTCCGCATCGCTTGCCTCGAAGGCGTGCAGATCGCGATAGATCGGCACGGTCGATTCGGCGATGAGCGCATAGCCCCCGGTGCCGCTTGCACGCCCTTGCCCTATGGCCTCCGGATCGAGGCGGAATGCGGCTAGGGCCACAATCAAAAAGCAGGCGCTGGCCATCAGCCCCAAGGTGAGCAGGGTGCGGCCGGGATGTCGCCGTGCATTGCGCAGCGCAAGCCGCGCAAGTTGGCAAGGGCCGGTGAAAAGGGGCTTATCGCCTAGCGCAGCGCGGATCTGTCCCCACAGCCAAACCAGCAGCGCTGCAAGCACAAGCGAGCCGGCGCCCATGAACGTCCCGGCCTGCGCCTCCACTTGCAGGTTGCGGCCGAGGATGCCCAGCGCCACCGCAGCCGCCAGCACCACGACAGCAACGACGCGAGACCTGCGCACCGAGCGCTGCGCGTAGCCGATGCTTGCCGCAACCTGTCCAGCCATGAGTTGGCGGACAGAGAGCGTACGTGCCGAACGCACGGCCCACACAATGGCCGCCAGCGCCGCGACGCAACCAGCCGCAGCACCCACAAGCAAGCTGACTGGTGCGACGTGAAGCTGCAAGAAAGGCTCGCGAATCGCGCTTAGCCACCAGGTACGCAGCCCAGCCAGCATCAACCAGGCGTATCCCAGCCCACACGCGGCACCCACCGAGCTGCCCAAGAGTGCAACGCCGGCACCCTCGGCCAGCAGCAGCGTGGCGACCCGGCTGCGCGTCCACCCCACCGCCAAGAGCAGGCCCAACTCGCGCATCCGCCGCTCGATGCCCAGACGAAAGAGCAAACCTACCAACAGCATGGCGGCTGCAATCAGAAACATGCTGAAGCCCAAGAATAGCAGGCCGAACGAGGTCGTACCGGCCGAGGCGGCCAGCCCCTGCCGTTTGAGCGGCTGGAAGACGAACCCCGCCCGGCGCGGGTCGATTGCCCGCTCAAGAACCGCAGCAGCTTCGGCAAGCGAAACTGGGCGCGCGCAGCGAACGGCGGTGGCACGGCCAAATCGGCTGGCCCACAGCCGCCTGCCAGCCTCCAAAGAGACAAACGCCTTGGGTGTGGCCCGATGTTCGTCCCAGTAGCGTTCGTCCTGGTCATGGGGCGGAATGCTGCGCACGCGACTCGGGTCGTATGGGAAGGGCGGGTCCCAGTCGCGGATCGACGCCTCGTCTGTCACGCCGCGCAGCTCGGGCGTGAGGTCGGGATCGGCCGCGGCGCCTTGCAGTTCGACGATGCCTGCCAGGCGGAACTGAGCGGTTCGCTCGCGCACCTCTCCGTGCGTGCTCTCGGGCTCGAAAAACGTGAGCGTGATGGTGCTGCCGGGCTGCACGGGCACGCCTTGCGCAGCCAGATCGTCAGCCGCCCAACGATTCAGCACAAGGTCTGTAGGGCCCAGCTTAGAGATCGGCCGGCCGTCCGTCCCAAGCAGCGGCCCCAGCGGCGGGCTTTGTACCGGGTCCAGGGCGGCTACGGTAGAGTAGGGGATCTTCCCCTGGCGATCAGGTCCGGCCAAGATGTAGTTCGCCAGGTACGTGAGTACCGGCTGCGGATCCCAGCGCGTCAGAGCCTCCAGCGAGGTCTCTTCGAGGTAAGGCTCTAGCACCATCTGTTGGCTGGTGAGTTGTACGTAGCCTCGCTTCGTTTCGGCGAGCGTAAGGCCATAATCCGTCAGTTTGGGCCGCAATGCGCGGGCCAATGCCTCTTCGGCTTCTGGATCAGGGGCCGTATCTGGCCGTTCTCCTGCAACCAGCAAGCAGTTGATCAGGTTCTCCGTTCGCCGGCCGGGCCGGAGAAGCACAGCCTGTAGCTCTTCCAACGCAACATACGCGTTGCGGGGCGACTGCTGGCTGGGGTTTAGGCCGAAACGGCCCAGCCCCGCGGCCGGCACAACGCCTGCCACACGTAAGCGGCGGCTGGCGATGTTGGCACTTTTGCGGCCCAGAGGGCTATCGGGCGGGATATCGCTCGGCCGGGGCAGCCGCAGCACAAGTTCATCTCCCACGTTTACCTGGGGGCGGCGGGCACGTACGGCAAGGCGCAGTCCGTGCATCGCGGCCACAACCGTCTCGCCGAGACGGAAACGTTGCACGCCCCCGGCTGCCGCAAGGTCGTAATGGCCCGCGCGCACGTACAGCCGTGCACTAGGCCCACCGGCATCGATCTGCCAGAAGTCGCGGCCCAGGGCGACTTGCACAACTTGCGGTAAGCCGTCGCGGGGTGCTTCCTGTGGCGCACCGGCGTACCGCCCGTTGGGCTCCAGTGGATTCGCAGAAAGGCGCAGGGCCTGTTCCCCAACACGCAGAATGTGTGGGCGTGCTCGCGACTCGAGCACAAGCTGTCCCGCCTGGCCATCTGCCCATGGCGGTGGGCCGGGCGGCGGACGCAGCGTAAGCCGTGTGTCTCCCAGTTGCAGCTCGAACTCGACCAGCCCTGCCGCCAACGCACGTGCCAATGGCTCGTTGATGATCACCTCTCCGGGCCCCGGCCGCGTGCCTGGCCAATCACCCAGATCAAAGAACCCAGGTGCGGCGCCCACGAACGTGACCCCTGCCGCATGGGGCGGCCGGCCGATCTGCGGTCCGTCGGCAACCCAATCGACACTGCCGCGCAAGAGCAGGGCGGGCTGCACCTCTTTGAACACCTTGGGAAACTCTGGGTGTGCTGCCAGCTCGCCGGCCAGGTCAGTGCGGAAAAAGCGATGGGAGACAAGTGCCAGGTCGATCCGTCCCAACCGTTCGATGGTCAGCCGCTTCAAGCTGGCGCGCACCGAATCTCCCACCACAAGTGCGCCGGCGAGCACAGCCGTGCCCACCACGACGCCCAGGCCCACGGCCACGTGCATTCGCCAGTGGTGGCGCAATCCGGCGAATGCCAGCCGCGCGACGTTGAGCTTCGACACGCTGCGTTTCATCCCTTTGCCAGGTGCCTCAGCCCCTCTAGCGGCTTGAGCCGGCCGGCATCAAGCTCCGCCCGGCGTGCAAAGTGGGACGCCAATTCCAGGCTATGTGTGACCACGACGAGCATCAGCATCTCTTCACGTTGCAGCTCGACCAGCAGGTTGCCCACGGCGGCGGCGGCTGTGCGATCGAGATTGCCCGTGGGCTCGTCTGCCAGCAGCAGCATGGGCCGCATGACGAGTGCGCGGGCCAGGGCGGCGCGCTGCCGTTCTCCGCCCGAGATCTCGGCAGGCAGGTGCGTCAATCTCTCAGCCAGGCCGACGCGTGCCAGCAACATGCGGGCACGTTCTAGAACCGCTGGGGTGACGCCGCCGGCGGCGACCGCGGGCACCAGCACGTTCTCCAGCACCGTGCACTGCGGCAGCAAATAATGGTCTTGGAAGACGAAGCCGATGCGCTCGCTGCGAAAGCGTGCCAGCCTGGCCTCGGGAAGCGCGAACGGGTCGACGCCTGCGAGGCGCACGCTTCCGCTGGTGGGCCGGTCGAGCGTGCCCACGATGTGCAGCAAGGTGCTCTTGCCAGACCCGCTAGGGCCGAGGATGGCCAGGGCCTCGCCGGCAGAGAGGGAGAACGAGCATCCTCGCAGCACCACGAGGTTCTCTGAGCGGGTCGGGTACTGCTTGACGATCTCTTCAACGACCAGGTCTGCCATCAGCAGTTTCCAATAGGGCCAGGGATCCGAGACCATAGAAGGTGTACTCGACGTCGACGCCGACGTCCCACGTTCCGCCGGAAAAGCCGCCGTCTGGGCGCTCGAGTGCCCTTACGTAAGCGGCGGCCCGCGGGAGGTCTGCCAGATGCAGCATTCCCAGGTCGGCCAGCGAGGCGAGTGCCGTAAACGTGCTGAGCAGGTCGGCCAGCGGCACCTGGCCATTGGCGCGAAAGCCGCCTTCGTCTGATTGCATCTCAGCCAGAAAGCTGCCGGCTGCGGCCCGCGTTTCATGGTCGCAGGCATTCAAGATGCGCAAGAGCGCCACGCCGGCGGCCGTGGGGTTGGTGCCGCTGGTACGCATGGGGGCGAACTCGACGAAGCCCCCATCCGCCCGGCGCCGCGAAGCGGCAAACGCAGCCAGCCGATCGGGATCGGCAAGAGGCTGGTCGAGAAGCTGATAGCACAATACGACCAAGAAGGTGTGATACAGGCTGCTCATCTCTCCCTGGTCGGTTTTTGCGTAGCCTCCGTCGGCACGGCGGAACCGCTCCAGCTCGCGGGCCAGGGCCAGCGGCCAGTCGGCCGACGCGCCGTGAAACACACGCACGCCGGCAGCGAGTTCCAACAGCGAGGCAGCGTAGATCAGAGACAACACGTCGACCAGCGGCACTTCGCCTGTGAGCCGCGAGTGCAGGTAGGCGGCTGCGCGACGGGCCGGTTCGCCATCAAGCTGGCCTAGCACGGCCAGCCCGCGCAGAGCGAAGGCCGTGTAATAGAGGTCGCTGCTCCCCGCACGGCCTGGGAAGCCGCCATCGGCAGACTGGCAGTCGAGCAAAAACTGTGCGTGGCGAGAGCGCAGCGGCTCCTCCAGGCGCGCCGCGCCTTCAGCCAGCAACAAGGTCAACCTCTGCAAATAGGAACCGCTCACGCAACCTGGCGGCCGCGGCCGCAATACATGGGTGGACTCTCGGCCGGGGGCAAAACAGCTCAGGTAAACAGCCGGCTGACCGACTCGTTGCGGTGGATGCGCTTGATCGCCTCGCCCAACAGCGGCGCCACGGACAGTACCTTGATCTTGGCCAATGCCTTCTCGGAAGGCAAGGGAATGGTATTGGTGATCACCACCGAGGCAATGGGGGCCGCCGCCAATCGCTCGATGGCTGGACCGCACAACACGCCGTGTGTAGCGCCGACGTGGATTTCTCTCGCGCCGGCTTCATGCACCTTCTGAGCTGCGCCGCAGATCGAGCCGGCGGTGGTGATCATGTCGTCAAACATGAAGACCATTTTGTTCTCCACGCGGGCACCGATGATGTTCTCTTGCCGCGTGTTGTCTCCGCCAGACCGCCGCTTATCGACGATGGCCAGGTCGGCGCCCAGGCGAGCCGCATGCTTGGCCGCACGCTTGGCCCCGCCTTCGTCCGGGCTGACGACCACCAGGTCGCGCCGGCCCGCCTTGAGCTGCATGAAGTAATCGTCGAGCACGGGGGCTGCGTAGAGGTGGTCGACCGGCACATCGAAGAACCCCTGGATCTGTGCAGCGTGCAGATCCATGGTGAGCACGCGATCGGCCCCGGCGCGCGTGATGATGTTGGCCACCAGCTTGGCAGTGATGGGCACGCGCCCCTCGTCTTTGCGATCCTGGCGTGCGTAGCCGTAGTAGGGCATCACGGCGGTGATCCGCTCGGCACTGGCCCGCTTGCAGCTATCGATCATGATCAACAGCTCCACCAGGTTCTCGTTCACCGGCGGACAGGTGGGCTGCACCAGAAACACGTCGCGGCCCCGCACGTCTTCTTCGATCTTGCAAGAGATCTCCCCATCCGGAAAGTTCCCGATCGAGATGCTGCCGATCGGCAGCCCCAGGTACTCGCAGATACTGGCGGTAAGCTGGCGGTTGGCCCGCCCGCTGAAAATCTTTAGGTCGTTCATGGCTGCTGTTCCAGCGCCGCTTCTACCTCGGCCAGCTCCTCCGGTGTATTGATCGAGAGCGTCTCCGCCCCGCGCAGCACTGGCAAGGCGACCACCCTGTCGCCACGCGCCTTGAGCAGGCCAGGGGCGTCTGTCAAGTAATACTGTTGTTGCTGATTGCAGTTGTCGATCCGCTCCAATGCCCAGACCAGGGCCTGCGGGGCGAACACGTAGTAGCTCAGGTTCACCTCTTTGATGGCACGCTGGGCCGGATCGGCGTCTCGATCCTCTACAATAGCAGAGAATTCGCCCCCCGCATCCCTGATGATCCGCCCCAGGCCCTCCGGCCGCTCCCTGTAGCCGGTGCCCATCAAGCAAGCAGCCTGGCAGCGGCGGAACTCGGCTACCAGGGCTTGCAACGTACTGGGCCGGACTGTGGGCGAGTCTCCCGTCACCACCAAGACCGGTCCCTGATGCCGCGAGATCCGTTCCGTGCAGGTGCGCACGGCGTCGGCCGTGCCAAGCGGCCGCGACTGATAGGCAAACTCCACCCCCTGCCTATCCTCCAGATGCGCACGCACCTTGGCGGCCTCGTGTCCAACCACCACCACCGCGGTCCCAATGCCCGCAACCTGCAAGGCGTCCAGCACATAATCGATCATCGGGCGGCCGCACACCGGCAGCAGCACCTTGGGCAGAGAAGACCGCATCCTCTCCCCACGCCCCGCCGCCAATACGATGGCCAAAACGTCATCCATGATTGCTCGCTCCGCACTCGCTTTCTCATTGGGCGCCATGACCTATCTTCCCCTGAACGGCCCAAAAGCGAAAGGGGAAAGCCGAGCGAGGCATGAGCCGCACGTCGGCCACCCAGGCAATGATGCCCGTGGCGCAAAAAGACGGCTGATCGAACGATCTAGTTCCCCCTTTTTCCTGCTGGACCCTTGGGCACCCACACTGGGGCCAGCTCCGTGAAGAGCTGCTGGCCGCTACGCCCGCATGGACGATCCCGCGTCTTTCCCCAGCCCCGCGCTGCCGCTACAAAGAGAGCGTCCAGCGTTGCCACGCGGCCGCAGGTATGCCGGGCGCCGCAGCACCCCAATGGCTGCCGCAGCCCTCGGCAGCGCGGCACAAACCATGAAACTTGCAATTGCGGAGACCCACGATGCAGCTTGCTGGCAAGACGGCAGTGGTTACAGGCGGGGGAACTGGCATTGGTCTGGGCGTGGCCCTGGCCCTGGCTCGCGCCGGATGCCACGTAGCCATTGTGGGCCGCCGGGCAAGCGTGCTCGAAGAAGCTGCTCGCCGCTACGGGGGCAGCCCCCCGCTCGCCACCTTCGCGGCCGATGTGGGCGATCGGGAAGCTGTGGCACGCCTGTTCGACTGGGCGCGTGCCACGCTGGGCAAGGTCGACATCCTGGTGCATAGCGCAGGCGTGAATGTTATCCGCCGGGCCATGGCAGAACTGGCTGTGGAAGATTGGGAGGCCATGTTGCGTATCCATGCAACGGGTGCCTTTCTCTGCATGCAGGCCGTGCTGCCCGAAATGCGCGCTCGGGGCGACGGCTTAATTGTCAACATCTCTTCCATTGCCGGCAAGCGTGCCAGCTTGCTCGGAGGTGTGGGCTACACCGCGGCGAAGTTCGCCCTCACGGGGCTCGGGCTGACGGTTGCCCGAGAAGAGGCCAGCCACGGTATACGCGTGACCAACATCTACCCTGGCGAGGTAGATACTCCCATCCTCGAACAGCGGCCCAAGCGGGTGACGCCGGAGGAGCGCGCTCGTATGCTCCAACCTGAAGACGTCGGTGCAGCGGTGCTGATGGTCGCCTGCCTGCCCCCGCGTGCACATGTTCCCGAGTTGATCATCAAACCCACCACGCAAGACTACGCGTGAGCCGCGGTTAGCCGCCCGCTTTTCAAGCTTCGATGCGCCATGGAATACCGTGCCCTGGGAAACACTGGCCTGGCCGTCTCTGTGCTGGCGTTCGGCGCGGGACCGGTAGCGCAGATCATGATCGAGGGCGATCCCGGCTGGCAGCGTGCCTGCGTGGAAAGGGCGCTGGCTGCAGGCATCAACTGGTTCGACACGGCCCCAGGTTACGGCACCGGTGCATCGGAGCGCAACTTGGGTAGGTGCCTGCGCGAATTGGGTGCCGCCGGCCGGGTGCACGTCGCCACCAAGGTCCGCCTTTACCCTTCAGATCTCTCTGACCCGTATGCGGCCGCCAGGTCCAGTCTCGAATCCAGCCTGGAGCGTCTTGGCCTGCGCCGGGTTGCCCTGCTGCAATTGCATAACGCCGTGGCCGAGACGCGAAGTGTAGCTCCCGATGCCCTGGCGTTCGAAGACGTCTTGGGGCCCAAAGGCGTATTGCATGCGTTGATCCGGCTACGCACGGAAGGATTGGCAGACCACCTGGGCATTACGGCAACAGGTTCGCCTGCGGCAACCGAGGCACTGTTGGCAACCCGCGAATTCGCCGCTGCGCAAGTGCCGTACCATGTGCTGAATCCCAGCGCAGGGCGGCCGATGCCGCCAGGCTGGGCCGAGCAAGATCATGGCTGCCTGATCGACGCCTGCCTGCACCATGGCGTGGGCGTGCTGGCCATCCGCGTGTTTGCTGGCGGGGCGTTGGCCGGCAAGCCGGCCAGCGCGCACACGCGAAGGACGCGCTATTTTCCCCTGGATCTCTACGAACGAGACCTGGAACGTGCGGCCGCGATCGCGGCCCGCTTGCCGCCCGGCAACTCTCTTGCTGAACTCGCCCTGCGCTTTGTGGTGGGAGATTGCCGAGTCTGTGCGGCCATTGTGGGCTTCACCTCTCCCCAAGAGATCGACGATGCGGTCCGCGCCGCGGCGCTCGGCCCACCATCAGCCCAACAGATCGCGCAGGTGACCTAATGGATCGGGAACCTCCGGATCGTCCGCCCGATCGAACGCACGAGCCGAGCACGCGTCTGCCCGGCAGCCCAGCGGGCGAGCCTGCAACCACCGTGAGGCCCGACTTCGCTCGCGTGCCGTCTGATGCCTCAGGCCGTAGCCCGGTGACGCGCCTGGGTGGCGTGCTGGTACTCGTCACTGCCTTCCTGGGGTGGATGCTCGCGGGCACACAGATGTCGATCACGCCCCTGGTGAGCCGTTCGGCCACTATCTCCTTCTTGTGGCCTGAACAGGCGGCAGCGTTGGATAGCCGCCAGAAGACCGTGGTGGCGCACTGGTTTGCTCGGTACAATGCGGCGTTCTTGCTGGGCGCGGCCGCGGGCGGGCTGCTGTTCGGCTGGCTCGGAGATCGCGCCGGACGCGCACGCGCCATGGGGCTGAGCATTATTTGCTACTCGCTCTTCAGCGGCGTGGCGTTCTTCGCAGAGTCTCCCTGGACGATGCTCGCCTGCCGCTTCGCGTCGTGCCTGGGCGTGGGCGGCATGTGGCCCAACGGCATCGCCCTTGTCTCCGAGGTGTTAGTGAAAGTGCCTCGAACAGTATTGGCCGGCCTGATTGGCACAGCGGCCAACGTGGGTCAGGTCTTCATGGCGATTGCGGCGTACCACATCGAAATCACCCCGATGAGCTGGCGGTGGGTCATGGTTGTGGGCGCCAGCCCGGCGCTTGTAGGTGTGCTCGTACTAGCGGCAGTGCCCGAATCTCCGCGGTGGCTGGCCGAGCGTGTGCAGCCGCGGCCGAAGGCTGGCCCCGTTCGAGAGGTGTTCAAACCGCCGCTGTTATGGGTGACGGTGCTGGGAATCGTGCTCGGCGGCATTCCGCTGCTAGGCGGCTGGGGCAGCGGCAACTGGCTTGTCCCCTGGGCCGACGAGGTTTCTGGCACGGCCGACCCGCAACTCAAGGCGCTTACCCAAGGCCAACGCTCGTTCGGCGGCGCCGTCAGCAGCCTGCTGGGCGGTTGGGTGGCCAGCCGTCTGGGACGGCGCTTCTCCTACTTTCTCATCAGCCTCGGCTCCCTCGCTACCAGTGCTTACATCTTCAACTGCCTTTCACCCCAAGACAGCAGCTTCGGCTGGTGGGCCTTGGCATTGGGCGTGGTGAGCGGGTTCTACTTCGGCTGGTTGCCCCTCTGCCTACCGGAGCTGTTTCCTACTCGCGTACGTTCAACCGGTGCAGGTGTGACGTTCAACTTCGGCCGCATCGGAGCGGCGTGCGGCGTGATGCTGAACATGCCGCTCGTGGCCCTGTTCTCCGGCGACTACGGCCGTGTGGGTGCCGTTACCAGCACGATCTACGCCCTTGGACTCGTTGTAGCCTGGCTGGTCCCCCGCCCCCGAGCCGACGATCTGGCCTGAAGTACATTTGCGACGCCAATCGATTCAGTAGCCGTCCCGCGCTGCTTTGTGCTGCTAGGCCGGTAATGGCGCTGCAAACCCTGCGAGCATAAGACTCCCACGCGCCGGCGGCTGGCTAGTGTTCCTGTCACACGTCCGGGGAAGGCCGCAGCGCCCGCGGGCGATCGCCGCCATGCGGCTCTCGAAGTCGCTGTCAGGCTCACACGCCCTGCGCGACCCTACGTCTCAGCCTCGGCCGTCCTGCCCGACTTGCGTCTTGGCCCCTACACGATCCGGCATCGTGTACGACACGCCGTGGCTACTCCTTCGGACGCTGAGGCCTCTCCTCAGTCTTCCGGCGTTGTCTTTTTTTCTCCGTCCTCGTCGTCATCCTCTGCCTTCCCGTACTTCTCGGCAATCTCCTGGAGGTAGCGCACCATCTCCTCGGGCGACGCGCCGAACGGGATCTGAAACCTGACAAACCTGGGCTGCTTGCTGCTCTTCTGAGGTCCGTCCTTGTCTGGCGTGGCTTGCATAAATGGTCTCCAGTTCTTGAGACAGTTAAACCGCCCGAGACGGGCTAAAGTTGTATTTGTAATTTGCCCCCATGCCCACCCTGATCCGGCGAGCGCGGTAGACGACGCAGATTCCAAGGGCGCCGAGCAAGCGACGATCAGGGTTCTCAGTAGTGAGTTCCCGTAAGGCCAAAACAGACCGGATCGAGTCGGGGAGCAAGGGCGTATCCCACAAGGGCCAAGTGAAGATCGGCTCCGCATCTGGCCCAAACCACGCGGTCGTGCGAAGTCCTCCTAAGGTGGGGACGGTGGGGAAAAATGCCAATCCGCGATATGCAAGAAGATTGGCCATCCATTGCGTGCGAACTTCAGCAGGGTCCGCAGCGAGCAGGGCATACTGCCTGTCCTCGATGGGATCCCAGCGCATGGATAGCTTCACATCAGAGTACTGCCACGAGGAAAAAAGGGTACTTATGATGGACAGCGCAGTAACCCTAGCCGTAAGCTGACGTGCGGTATCAAGGAAATATTGTTGTCCACCGCCGCGGATAAAGTAAAATGGGGTGGCGGCAATTTGCTGGCCGCCCTGCTTGTCGTCGGCGCAGCCGTCACTGCCGAATGCGGCGAGCATGTCCAGGGGGCCTCGGGCAGCGAAGGATCCATCCGCACGGAAATCCAGGGCAAAGCCGCGAAAATCCTCCGGCTTGCAGTCGAGTCCCTTGCCCAGTGCGAGTTCTTCATATGGGACGGCTGCTCTGAGCGTAGCAAGCCATTCCCTGCGTTTGAGTTGGTGTTCTTGCTCGAGCGGCAATAGTTCGGCAGTGCGTGCGGCGTCGCGTTCCGCCTTGCTCAGACCGCGGCGCTTAATGTCTTGCAGCTTTTTCTTAATCGCCGTTGCAGCCTTATCCATGTTTTTTTGGGCTGCATTTCGTATTTCTTCGGCATCCTGAGAAACCCGCCTACCGGCAAGTTGAGCGGCGAGGATCTCCGCCAGGCCCTCTGGCTGAAGGCTGGGCGGATCGTATAGCAATGGCCTGAAGGCCGAGCGGCGGTGCCAAGCCAGGCGCACATGGGTGTAGCCGGCTGCATGGAGGCAGGCGAGGGTTCCCAGTGTGGTAAGGAAACCCAGGGGATTAGCGCCATCTATGCCAGATAATTCGAGCGTGCCAGAGGTCTGAGGCGTTCCGTTCATGCATGCACTTCCTGCGGTCGAGCGGGCTGCGCTGTCATAGCGCTGGCGTACCAGTCTGCGAGTCTCAGGATGGCCTCGAGGTATGCGAGTCCCCACCAACCGTACCGGCGTGTGTTACGCCAGAAGCGCTCGGGGATGTGGGAGTCGAGCCGGTGCGCTGGGGGCAAGTCGACACGCTGCTGAGCGGAAACCTCGATTTCGGTCTCCGCAAAGCGGCCAATGATGTCGGGCGGATTGAGGTCTATGCAGATGGGTGCAAAGGGCCGTGCGTGGCCATGATGAGTGGCGATCAGGTGCAAGACCAAGTCAGCCACGGCCTCGTCGTCTGGGAAAGAGGCATACAGGCGTGCCAGTGTTACAGACAGCATTTCGTGGCGAAAATTATCAGGCAGACCAGCAGCGATGCGAATGGCCTGACGCTGCGAAGGGGAGGTTGGCAACTCGGGCGATTTCGCCAACGGCCGATCGGATGTAAGCGCCGCTATGGCGTCTCCCTGGTGCAGCAGGATTTGGAATCGCTCATCGAGTTTACCGGAATCGTGCCAGAGCGCAGCAAGGACCAGAGGCTGACGGAGTTCCGTGGGCAGGCAAAGAGTGGCGAGCTGCTGGGCGGTACGAACGACGCGTTGCGTGTGATCTTCCAGAGAGATGGGATCGTCAGCCGCCGAAGCAAGGTCGTCTTCGTCAGCGAACAGGTCTGGTTCAGGTGCCGTGTCGGGCTGCCTGATGCGCCGTGCGGTCAGCACGATCCCGCCGGCGGGATGCTGGTCGATGCGCCCGGTTGCAGCGGCCTCGAGTAAGTGCAGCCACCATGTGGGGGGGGCCGGGGGCTCATCCGGGCTGGCCGGCATGTAGGTGCGCAGAGCTTCGATAGCGTCGAACAGCTCGTCGCGTTGCACCTGCGGAGACTCGGCCAACTCTACAAGGACCTTAAGGGGTGGGCAAGCCAGCCACTCTTCCAGCAACCCCCGGTGGATGCGCACCGCCGGCAGCCTGCCGGCAGCGGCCAGAGCGCACTCCCAAACGTCGAGGGCCGGCCGACCAAGGGCTTGCACATACGCGGCTTGTCCCAAGCCTTGCATGCCATACACGGCCGGCAGGATGATGACATCGCCCGGGTCGATCTGATGTGGGTCATTACGGACTACGGAGCGGTCGCGGCCGCGCCAAATCAGAAAACTGCGCCCGCCTGCGGCTGCATTCGTTGGAACCGGCTCTCCAAGACCTTCGATGTCGCTGCTAGTATCCGGGACATCGCGGGAGGCGAGCCACAAACGGAGACGGTAAAGCGGCACGGCTAGCATTTCTGCCGAGAGTGGCGGACAAAGGGCGACCGCTTCTGTCCAAACCTCGCGCTGTGCTGGGTCGAGATCCGCACGCCAGACGACGTAGACTTCGGGTGCGCCCCGTTCTTTACCATGCAGGAACAGAGATACGTCTGGTTCGACCGCAGGCGTGGGCGACGTCTGACAGAGGAGGTCGAGGTGTGCGGGCAGCAACACCGGCGCGTCCGGTGCCGGGGCGGCGGTGGGCTCCAGTTCTTCGGCGTCTAGTGCTTCCAGCGCCGCATCCAGTACCGACACTCCGAAATCGACACACGGATTTCCGCCGACCACGGTCGCGATCTTCTTCAACACCTGCCAGGTATTGGGCAGAGCGTCTCCATAAACGGGGTCGGGCTTTTTGGGTTGCAGATCGCGCCGACGTATGAGAATGGCCGCTGGCGATGATGGGGCATCTCCCTGACGGTTGAGGCGGCCGAAACGCTGCCGCAAAGCATCCAAGCTTGCCGCCTCGGTAACCAGGGCATCGAAGCTGAGGTCGGCGCCTACTTCAAGACACTGGGTGGCAACTGTGACAATCGGCCGGTCGGGTCGCTCAGGCGCGTCTGCACGAAGTTTCGGGAGCCACATAGCGATGAGGGTGTCCCGATCGAACGGCCGCAATCGCCCCGTTAATAAGAGCACGTCTGCCTGCTCGCGCAGGACATTGCGCAGTCGATCGGCGAGCGCCTGTGCCGTCGCCACACGGTTGACCATCACCGCGATCCGCAAATACCCAGCCTTAACGAAATCTTGCACCAGTTCCTGAGACTTGGTCTCCAGGACATCAGCCTCAGCCTGGCGCGGCTCGGCAAGCTCGAATAATGCAGCCGGCTTCGAGGCGCTCAGCCTTGCGCGCAGCAGCGGATGGTCGAGCGCCTCTACCTTAGCCAAACCTGGAAAGACGTCGCCCGCTTGCAAGTGTGCAGGGGGAGTGGCAGAAAGCAGCACGCATCCAAAGGGACTGCGCAACGGCCTTTCGGCCCAGCGGTCCCCACGGTAGATTCGAACAGCTTCCAGGGTTTGGGAGAACGGCGCCGCACAGTGAGCTTCATCCAGAATGATCAGACTGTCGTGTGCCGCAAGGCCGGCATAAATGGGCGCAGAGAGGTTGTGCGACGCATAATTCCTAAACAGTAGTCGCGAACCCAACTGGTCCACGGTTGAAGTGATGACAGCCGCCTGTGAGGGCAGGCGTGCCCAACTTCTGTCGTCTGGAATGCCGCCACGAAGCCGAGCAACGGCAAGCGGGCAGTCCGTGCCCGAAAGCTTCTTCAACCTCCGGCTAATCTCTGCCAATGGCCCGCTGTGTGCCTCCGCGAGCTTGCGCGCGATCTGCATCGCTCGGTCATGCGTGGCGTCGACAACTACCCGGCGATCGACCACAAACCAAATACGGCGGGGGGCCGTACGCCCTTCAAGCGGAATCTCGGACTGGCAAGCAAGTGCATACAAACCGATGTCCAGGCACGCAGTCTTTCCAGCAGCCGTCGGTAGCGACACCACCTCCGGCCAGGTTCCTGCCGCTGCCCTTCGGGCCAGCATGCTCTGCCAAGGGAACGGATCCCTGCGCCACAAGGCAAAAAAGAACTCTTCAAAGCTAGGCAACTGATGATCGACGCTCGTCATGTCTTTTGGCAAATTGGGCGCAAGAAGCCATAGCCTCGGTAGCGGCCTGCTCCGAGAAGGAGTGGCCCACATACCGGCTCGTCAAATGTGAGGATGAGGTGAATATGGCGGCGTAGGCTTCCGTCTTTGCGTTGCAACCGTGGAAAGGCATCACAGGGCGGGACGCCCAAGTGTGCAGACACAGGGCTTGGGATCACCGTCCGAGGGAGTGGCAGCCCAACACGCCGACATGCATCGGCAACCATGGATGCCAACTCGCGCTGGTATTCCCGCGGATCGTCCGACTTGGGGTGGCGGTCGAAAACGATGGGAGTGACTGTCGACCAGTGTGTGGCACCGTGCGGGTATGCCGTCCATGTTTCGGGCAGCAGGTTGTAGGGAGGTCGCGCGGCCATGGGCCGTTCTACCCGCCACGCGCCTAACCTGCCTGCGCGCACGACTTGCACCCGTCCAATGGCGCGAAGTGCATGTCGCCGTGTCATAGGACTAAGGTCCTTGGGCAGCGTCAGTGCGACACCTAGCAGCCGCCCGTCGGCGTGCTCATGTTCGACGAATCCCAGGGGGAGAAACGCTACGTGCGGTGCCTCCAGGGGATCGCCGTTCGTGTGATGGCCCGACAGCACGCGGCGCACCTCGTCGGACAGATCGTTGGAGTTTGCCAGCAGTGCATTGCGCCAACTATTGATGAGCGCCGGGGACGAAGCCAGATCCAGATGTGCGTAAGGCCCGTCTTCCCGCGAGAGCGTAAACCTCAACATTGCAAAAACTCGCCGCTCTAGCTAGCCCTATTTAGAGCGGCGAGCATGGCAAGAATCCGCTCTTTGACGGCCGCGGCGGCGTTCATGGT
>FWPU01005980.1_pt1 | contig 25273 bp, 21 predicted proteins | sample 2228361 | NCBI WGS metagenome assembly FWPU01 (sample SAMEA103939777, study PRJEB20133) | metagenome | reverse complement strand
AAATCATCGGCCCCGCAAATCACCGCACACACGGCGATGACAATCACATTGATCAATGGATACATCACCTTGCGCCGGCGAGGATCGGTCAGCTCGGCGAAGTGATCCTGAATCCTGGCAGACTTAGGTATCGACATGGCAGAAACTCCTGGGCATCGGCGACTCCTCCCACGCTCGTTGCTTGTCAGCAAGCGGCGGAAATCGCAATTGCCCAGTCATACCAGATTGCCCAGTATGGCGCAATCGCCCTGCGTTGGACCCTCGAACAAGCCCAACAGTGTTGTGCCTGAACCAGAGATGCCCAGCCTGCGCAGCAACCTGCGCGAGGGAACTCGTTCTACGTCCACGACCACGTTTTCGAGATACGGCTTGAGTTGAGCCGGCAAATCGTCCAGTACCTGGCGGACGATTTCGCAGAACTCGGCCATTGTGAGTCTGGGTACGGGCATGGGTACCAAGGTGCCAAAATAAAAGCCAACGTGTAATTATTCTCCAACGCCGGACCTGTGGCCAGAGGGCAGGTTTGGCAGCGTGTCAACCGCCCATACATGTTGGCAAGCGCAAAAATGTTACCAATCGCCCTCGTCCTGTGCCAACTTGGCATAAGAGGCTGCCGAATCGGCAGGGACCGCTCAAGCGACGAGGCCTTCGAGTTAGCATAAGCCCCGATTTTTCTAGGCCCTGCCGCACGCTCCACCAAAGCGTGCCGATTGGTACGTGTTTTGCAACCAAAGAAGGCCGTGAGGCGCACACTCCGGCAGGTGAGCGTGAATGTCCATCAGTTCGGAGCTGGCTGGGGCAAGCTTGCCCCATCGCTCACCGTACTCCGCCGGGGCGCCGCGGTTTGAAAAAGGAGGATTTTATGGCAAGGCGCGACGGTCCGTTCTATCCATTTCAGCAGTTGCGGGAGGAGATGGAGAAGCTGTTCACAGATTTTTTTGGGCCGCAAGGGTTCGCACCTACGGGCGGCGTGTCTCGGGGCTTTCCTGCGTTGAACGTGTGGGAAGACGCCGAGAATCTGTTTGCCGAGGCGGAGCTGCCCGGGATCAAGCCCGAGGATGTCGAGGTGCTGGTCGTGGGCCGGGAGCTGACGATCAAGGGCAAGCGTCCGGCTGCGGACGTGCCCGAGTCGGCATATCACCGCCGCGAACGGGGCACGGGAGACTTCAGCCGCGTGGTGGAATTGCCTGCCGAGGTGGATGCAGACAAGGTGCAGGCACGGATGACCAACGGCGTGCTCACGATCACGCTGCCCAAGGCGGCTGCTGCACGGCCGAAGAAGGTGCAAGTGAAGGTTTGATTGGGTAGTTGCAGGGGGCTGGTGCGGCGTAGCCGTGCGAATGCCTCGAGCGGCAGGCAAGGGCCGCCCACGGTCCGGCAACAAGGGAGGTTACAATGAAGACGACGCAGACCACAGCACACGAGACGCAAGCGCAAACGCAAGCCGAGCGCACACGCAGCGGGCAGAGCTACCGGCCGAACGTAGACATTTACGAGCGGCCCGAAGAGCTGGTGATGCTTGTCGACTTGCCCGGCTGCCAAGGGGATCAGATCGACGTTCGGTTCGAGGATGGAGAGCTGACCATTCACGCCCCGGTGGCGGCGCGGCAGGCGGCTGGCACACGCTACTTGGTGCGGGAGTACGGCGTGGGAGACTTCTATCGCACGTTCCGTGTGAGCGAGCAGATCGACTCTCAGCAGATGCATGGGACCTACGCGCTGGGCGTGTTGACGCTGCATTTGCCCAAGGTGCAATCGGCTCAACCTCGCAAGATCCCTGTGGCAGTGGGCGGTTAAGCTAGCGCAAGCGCTGCATGCACAAGAAGGAGGGCCGTGAACATGTCTTTGATTCCCTGGAGGAGCAAGCGTGCTAACGAGGGCGCAGGGGAGCTTTCACCGCTCGACCTGCGGCGGGAGATGGACCGCCTGTTCGACGCCTTTTTTCGCACACCCTTGGGCTGGTTCGAACGGGGCCTGTCTCGCTGGACCGAAGGTTTTCCGCCGGTCGAAGTGAGCGAGGAGGACGAGCACGTGGTGGTGCGTGCCGAAGTTCCCGGCATCGACCCCAAGGAACTTGAACTGGCATTAGCCGCAAACACGCTCACCATCGCCGGAGAGAAGAAGGAGAGCCAGGAGCGAAAGGCAGAAGGGTGCTTGCTTTGCGAGCGGCAATACGGCGCCTTTCGCAGAGAGATTCCCCTGCCTGTGGACGTGGATGCCGAACACGTGGACGCCGAATGCACACAGGGCGTGCTTACCGTGCGGCTGAAGAAAGCCCCACAGGCCGTGGGCCGGCGCATTGAGGTGAAGGGCGGGTAAGCGTGCAGTCGTAAGGGGCTGCGTGCGGCCCTTTACGACTGCCGTCGATTGCGGCGGGCAGGCATGGCCGCCAGCGGATCCTCGGGCCAGGCGTGTTTTGGGTAGCGGCGGGCGAGTTCTCTGCGGATATGCGGATACGTATTCGCCCAGAAACTTGCCAGGTCGGTGGTGATCTGCTGCGGCCGGTGGTTTGGGGCTAGCAACTCCAGCACCACGGGTACACGGCCCGCGCAGATGCGCGGCGTCTCGCGCAGGCCGAAGAGTTCCTGTATGCCCACGGCCAGCACGGGCGGCTTGCCTGCCGCATAGCGCAGGCGCACACGGCTGCCGCTGGGTACGAGCAGACGTTCGGGGGCCTGCTGATCGATGTGCGCAAGCTGCTGCGGGGTGAAGGCGGCTTTGAGTGCGTTGAGCAGGGGACTGGCACGCAACTCCGCCAGCGACGATCTGCCGTGACACCAAAGGCGTAGTACGCTGGGCCAAGCTTCGGGCCCCAACTCGGGCAGGTGCAACTCGGGCAGGTGCTGCTTCACCAGGGCCACGCGTGCAAGGAATGCCTCCTCATCGGGGCCGGGGCGCAGGTCCTTTCCCCAGCGCTTGGCTGCCTCGGCTGCCAGCAACTCGCTTGCCTCGGGCGGCAGGGGCGCAGGAGCTTCTGCGATTGCCAAGCCGGCAAAGCGAGTGCGCCGCCAGGCGGCCACCCGCTCGCGTTCTGGGTCGAACTCGACTTCCACATCGGTGGCGATCAGGCGCTCGGGCAGCCACTCCGGCTGCACGGCAGAGGCGAGCCTTGCGACCGCCTCCTGGCCGCCGCGCTCGTCGAGTTCTACGCACACGAAGAGTTCCGGCTCTGCCACAGCGCTCGTGGGAGCCAGTACGACGCCTCGGCCGCCCACCATCAGGGCACGGCGGCTGCGTGGAGTGCGCCTGCGTGCTAAACGGTCTACAAATGCAGCGCCCACGGCACGCAGCAATGCCTCATCTGCATCGAGCACAACCGAACGGTCGCTCGCGGCCTCATTCTGTACCAAGCGTGCAAGCTGGGTTGCCGCGTGCAGAACGCGCCTCGCCGCGATGCGAGAAATACGGGTACCCGCGTGGGGCGTGCGCCCCCGCTGCACAAACTCTTCGAGCATCGACACGCGATCGAGCACATCCGATTGGGAGCGATGCTCGGCCCGCGCGCCGGTGTCGGTACGAAACGGGTCGCGTTCCGACAGCAGCGCCGCGGCCAGGGCGCCCCGTTCGGCATGGCCCCAGCGGTGTGCTTCCAGCAGAAGCCTCGCCAACCGCGGTTCGATCGGAAGCCTTGCCATCATGTCGCCCAGACTTGTGATTCTGCCATCTGCGGCCGCCTCCAGCCGTTCCAGGAGCGAAACCGCTTGCTCGACCGCCGTGGGCGGCGGGGCCTCGAACCAGGGAAAGGCGAGCACATCCGGCTCTCCCGCGGCGAGCAGTTGCAGCACCGGGCCAGAGATGTCGACGCGCTTCACCTCCGGCACCTGAAAGTCTGCCAGCCCTTGATGTTCCCGCTCGCCCCACAATCTGAGGCACAGCCCCGGTCCGTGCCTGCCTGCACGTCCCGCACGCTGATCGGCAGACGCCTTCGAAACTCGCACCGTCTCTAGTCGATTGAAGCCCAGCCGGCGGTCGAGGCGGGTCTCGCGTACCAGGCCGCTATCCACCACGGCAGTGACGCCCTCGACCGTCACGCTCGCCTCTGCCACGTTCGTGGCCAGGACTACCCGGCGGCAACCGGCCGGCCTGCCGGAGTGCGCGAACCGCAGCACGGCCTGCTGCTCCTCCAACGGCATGTCTCCGTGAAGCTCCTGCACGACGATGCGCGCGGACCTGTCCAAGGCGGCTAGCTCTCTTTTGGTGCGGCGGATCTCGTGCAGCCCGGGCAGAAATGCCAGCACGTCTCCGTCGGTAGTTTCCAGCGCCTGGGCAATGGCGCGTGCCATGGCCTGCGGCAGCGTGCTCCGCGGTGGCGAGCCGAGGTACCGTGTTTCCACAGGATGTGCCCGCGCATGGCCGAACAACACCTCTGCCTCGCCCAACCACGCCGCCAGCGGCGGAGCATCCAGCGTGGCAGACATGATGGCCAGCTTGAGTTCCGGCCGCACCTCGGCCCGCAGACGCCGCACCAGCGCCAGCGCGAGGTCGGCTTCCAGACGCCGCTCGTGGAACTCGTCGAAGATCACCACGGCCGCCTGCGAGAGAAAGGGATCTGCCGCCAATTTGCGCAGCAGCAGCCCGTCTGTCACCGCCAATATGCGCGTCTCTCGGCCGGCGCGGCGGTCGAAGCGCACCTCGTAACCCACCTCGCTGCCCAAGGCCACGCCCCGCTCAGCCGCAATGCGCGCCGCCGCCGCACGCGCGGCAATCCGCCGTGGTTCGATCAACATCACGCAGCCCCCCTCTGCCAGGCTCGCATCCAGCAGCGCCGGCGGCACCCGCGTGGTCTTGCCCGCGCCCGGCGGGGCTTGCAACACCAGGGCACGCCCTCGAGCCACCGCCCGCACAATCTCGGGCAATAGCGGGTCGATCGGCATCGGCTCAAGCAGCTCGGGCATGTTGCTCACGGCTCGATCACCCGCAACGCACTCGGCTCGACCGCCAGTTCGACCGGTCCGTGCCCGCTAGCCTCTCCGTCTGTTTGCAGGGGCACATCCGGCGCGCACTCCACACGCACTCTGCGCGCACGTCCCCACGCCACATCTCGTTGCCGCAAGTGCCTGCGCAGGCAGAGGGCCAGCACATACCAGGCCACGGCCCAGCGGCCGGGCCGGCGGAACACAATCCAGTCCAACAGTCCATCGCCCGGCACGGCCATGCGCAAAAAGGGTAGGCGGAATGCATACTCAGGCAAATTGAATACCAGCACCATCGCTCCTTCGACCTGGCACCCATCGGCCTCGACCGCAAGAGGCGGAAACGTGTACTCGCACACGGCCGCGGCAATAGGAAGCACGTAGCTTCTCGCGCCGACGCGCTTCAGGTTCCGGTCCGACCCTCGCCAGGCGGCCAGGCGGTGGCAGACGTCGGCATCGAAGCCCAAGCTGGCCACGCTGCAAAAACGCATGCTCTCCCCTGTCTTCAAATACGTGGTCCGCGCCAGGTCGATCGTACGGGCGGCTCCGCGCGCAATGGCCGCGGCAGCCGCTTCCGGCCGGCGCACGTGGCCGAAGTAGCGGGCAAACAGGTTCTCGTTTCCCAAGGGATAGGCGTACACGGGCACAGCCGTTTGTGCGTTCACGACGCGCTGCAACGTACCGTCTCCGCCTGCGGCCACCACGCATCGGAAGCGGCAGGCAAAGTCGGGCTGCTCGGCAGCCGAGAGCAACTCTGTGGGGTGCCACATCAGGCAGGGTTCTAGCGCGGCCCGTGCCAGCTCTGCGGCCAGTGCCTCCACCAGGCGGCGGTTCTCTCGCCGCCCGCTATAGGGATTGGCCACAATCGCGACGCAACGCGGCTCCTTGATGGGGGCACCGCCGGCGAGCGCAGCCTCGGCAGTACCCGACGGAGCCTCACACTGCGGCCCATGAGCGGGCAGGATGCTACGGGGGCCGCAGCAGAAACTCGGGAGTCTTGCGCCAGAAAGGGTGAGCCGCGGGGCGACGGCTCGCAGGTTGAGCATCAACTACGATTTCCGCCTAAATGTGCAGCCATGTCAAGCCGTGTGCACCGCTGGCTCAAACGAGCCAGGCCCCTACGAGCCTACGGCTTTCAGCCGGCAGGTCGGTGGATCGTAGGGGGCAGGTGTTGGCACGGCATGCATCGCTCACGGCCCATCGGATCCGGGTACCACGCGTGTCAGGTCGATGCTCTCGATCGAGGGGCACCAGTACTTTTCGATGTGCTCGATCACCAGTTCCGTGCCGCGGGCATGGCTCACGTAGGGCGGCTGGCGCGGGTCGTAGAGGGCATCGGTCAGGTCGCGTACCAGCACCACGTTCATGCCCAACCGCACCATCTGGCGGATGCCGAAGGAACGTCCCAGCACGCACATGTTGGTGTGTACGCCGAGGATGGCGATGTTGGTAATGCCCTGTTGGCGGCAGAAGTTGTAGATCTCCTGGCCGTTGTCGCTGACGCCGTCGTAGCCGACGATGGCGATCGCCGGATGCTGCCGCGAGAAATGCTTCACGGCGGGCCGCGGCAGCGGATCGTCAGAGGGCAATCGATCGTCGATGGGCAGGGGCGGCTCGTGCTTTGGATCGAGCGGGCAGTTGGAGAGGATAGGCACCGGCGGCTCGACGAACGGAGCTTGTTGCATGCGGCGGCGGAAGGGCGTATCGGCATACTGGTCCATCACGTCGCTGGGCGCGTGGATGATCATCACGCCGCGGTCGCGTGCGGCCGTGATCACCTCGTTCACGTGCGGGGCCATAACGGCTACGCGGTGTGCGGCATGTTCTACGTAATGGCCATCCCACATGTCGCAGATAATGATGGCCGTATCGGCCGCGCGCCACTCCACCACGCGCTCTTCAACAACCCAGCGGCCGCTGCCGGGCGGGTCCTCGAGCCGCAACCGCTGATGGAGGCGAAGCACGCCGGGCACACGCGGCCGGTTGGGGATTTCGTCGTCCCCTACGCAAGGCACGGCACGCTGCCAGGAGCCCAGCATTGCGGCAGCGGCGAGAATAACACGCAACTTCGCAGCACACGGGGCAGGCTTTAACAATGGCATCTGGCACCTCCACCAGGGGCAGGAGAAGGGGGAGCATCCCTGGCGCAAGAGTATAGCCAAATATGGGCCAGCAGGAGCTGGATGCAGGTGCCTTGCCCCATCGTGCCGGCCCCGAACCAGGACGGTCTACCAACGATCGCTCGTCGTATTATAAAGTATCGATTTGTCCAACCGCTTCGCGCGCGTCAGGTTCCCATAGGCGAACGCTCCCCACGCCATCGAGAATAAGAGCGTGCGACTAAAGGCGCGCTACGTAACCATGGAGGGCACTGGTGAAGGCGTCGCCTCGCACGTGACTGGGTAAAGGGCGCTCAGCGCGTGTGGTGCCGGCGCCTGCGGCGCACTAGCCCCATTCCGACCGCTCCAACGGCAAGAAGGGCGAAGGTGCTGGGCTCGGGCACAACCTGAATTGTTGGCCCCTGCCCCACGTTAATCAGGCTGGCATCAATTCCCTGCGTAAAGTCAAAAAAGTTCTCGAATGGATCACTGTCGAGGAGCTGGAACACCAACTCCGTTGTCGTTGATAGCGATGTAAATAGAGCTGCCATCGTTCCCGAGTCGTTATTGAAAAACCAGCCGGTATCGAGTATGTCGTCACGGAATCCGCCACCGCTGAAGCCGTTGACACCGGGGTTGCCAAGCCCGTCGGTCTCTTGTGCATTTACGGCACTCCAGTCACCGAAGTTCAGGCTATTCACCAAAAGCGTGTTGTTGTTAACGTCGAAGTTGCCTGCCGCCGTGTCACCATCCAACAACGTGAAGCGAATGGAGACGGACTGAAGTCCTCCCCCTAGGGCCCCCGTGATGGCCGGTGTGAAGCCGGTCTGGATACCAATGGTCATCGGGTTACCCCGAAAGGCAACAGGCGTGCCGGTGTCAGCGAACCCTAGAAAAAGGGAACTTGCCGGCAACTGGCTGATTACGCGAACGTTGTTCGAACCGATCAGCTCCACGACCACACCCCCTACAGGCGTTGCACCGACCGTGGTCACGTTGAATCCCGTGGGGCTGGTTTCGGTGAACGGTGAGGCAACGGCACATCGAAGAACAATTGTGAACGCAGCCAAGACGGTGAGGGGCGTTGCGATCTGCTTCATGGTTGGGTACTCCGCCTCGTGGTTCTGGTGCCGTATCGAGCGTTCAAAGAGGTTTAGGTGTGCAATTGTTGTTCCGCGGCGATGGCGAAACGATTCGTGTGCGCAAATCTTTACTAGCCATTGCTTTACGGAACAGTGCCTCCGCCGGATGTCAAACGCACGCTGTTCACGTACGTTAACACCAGCGCAAAGCCGCTCGGCCGCGTATTTACACTCGTGAGCAATTGGGATTAAGGCTTTTTGACCGCCTCGGCCAGTCCCGGCACCTGCTCAGCGCCAGTCAAAACTTGAATGCTGGAGCCCTCAAAGGCGTCTCCTATTGGCTCGTATCGCCCACCCAGGTGCCGGGCTAGGAAGGCCTCGGTCACGGCGTAGAAAGAAAGACGGTTCTCAGGCCTGGCGAAACCATGCCCTTCGTCGGGATACAGCACGTAGGTCACGGGAATGCCCCGCTCTTGCATGGCCTGCACGATCTGGTCAGACTCTGCCTGCTTCACGCGCGGGTCGTTCTTGCCCTGGCCGATCAACAGCGGCCGACGGATCTTGTCTACGTGGGTGAGCGGAGATCGCTCGGTAAGCAGCTTGCGGCCTTCTTCAGTTCCAAAGTCGCCGATGCGGTCTTTGAACATTTGCAGCACGGGCGCCCAGTACGGGGGAACGGAGGCAATAAGCGTGAGAATATTGGAGGGGCCGACGATATCGACGCCGCAGGCGAAGACCTCGGGCGTGAGCGTAAGCCCGGCCAGCGTGGCGTAGCCTCCGTAGCTGCCGCCCATGATGGCCACCTTGTCTCGTTGGGCAATTCCCTGTGCCACGGCCCACTCGACCGCATCGATCAGATCGTCGTGCATTTTGCCGCCCCACTCGCGGTTGCCGGCGTTTACGTAATCCTTGCCCAGGCCGGTCGAGCCGCGAAAATTCACGCTCAGCACGGCATAGCCGCGGTTGGCCAGGAGCTGGTGCTCCGGATCGTACCCCCACGAGTCGCGCGACCAGGGGCCGCCATGCACGTTGAGCACCATGGGCAGCGGCTGCTCGGGGCGGCCGTCTCCATCGGAATCGCTGCCGGGCGGGAGGGTGAGGTACGAGACGAGTTGCAAGCCGTCGCGCGCGGGGATGATCGCCGGGTACATCTTGACGAGCGGCTGAGACTCTAGTGCGCTGCGATTGGTGAATAGGAACTCGGCGTGCCGCTGCGGCCGCTCGTAGCGGTAGTAGCGCACGGGGCCGTTGTCCATCAGATAGGCTGCGATCCACACGTGGTCGTCGAGAGAGCGGCTCACGATCTCCAGCTCTCCGTCGGCCACGGCCCGCAGTGCTTTCAGGTCGGCCTCGATGCCGGGGTCGAGCACCTGCCACTGCTTGCGATCGTAGCTGAAGCTCACCGCCTGCACGGTGTATTCGGTGGGATGCATCAGCACGTCGCCCAGGTCTGCACGCTCGTTTTCTGCCAGCAAGGTCTTCTCTCCCGTGGTCAGATCCAGGGCGAAGAGCGCTCCTGTGTTGCGGCCGCGGCTGTCGATGAGGTAGAGCACGTTGCCGGTCTTGTCGAAGCCGGCGGGCGAGGTGGTGAGCGAATCTTCGGCGGGGATTCTTTCAAACGGCGTCCAGGCGCCATCAGCCCCTTTAACGAGCATGTCCATGCCGCCATCGGGGGCAAACCGCATGGCGAACCGCACTTGCAGGTCGTCGTCGACCAGGTAGTTGGCGAAGCCCTGCTCGTTCTTCTCGACCAGCGTGCGTTCTCCGCTGGCTAGATCCACGCGATAGATATCGTGGAGCTGAGGGTCGCGGTCGTTGATGGCCACGAGCACCTCGCCGGGAATGCGGTGCGTGACGTTCTCAATGCGTGCGTTCACGTTTTCGAGGGGCGTGAGGTCGCGCAGCTCGCCGCTGGCAAGATGCACCGCGTAGACGTGCCAGTTCTCGTCTCCCTTTTGGTCTTGGAGGTAGATGATATGCTCGTTGGTGTAGGCCCAGCGGTAGAAGCGGATGCCGCGCTCCTTGTCTTTGGTTACGGGGCGAGCGGCCTGCGGGTTATCGACCGGTGCTACCCAGACGTTGAGCACCCCATCGAGCGGTGCCAGAAAGCTAAGCTGTTTGCCGTCTGGGCTCACTTCGACAGCGGCCCGGTCTGGGTTGCCGAATAATACCCGCCGCGGTATGAGCGGCACGCCGGCCAGGTACGCCGGCGGCGGGGTTTGCTCACTGCGTTCGCCGCTTGGACCGTTTGCGGCCGGCTCGGCAGTGTCGGGGAGCCGCTCGTCGCCAATGGCGCTTGGGGGCTCCTTCTTCGATGGCGCATCGGTCGAGGGCGGCAATTCACTGCTGCTATCTGCAACACCAGAGGGTGCAGGAACCTCGCCGACCGGCTCACGAGTATCGGTCTCGTGCGGCAGGGGCTCCGCACGGTGCTTAGCGTCGCCGGGCGGAACTTCTTCGGGGGCCGAAGCATGCGGAGCGGGGGAGCCGTCGGAGTCGCCGGCGCGGGGAGCGGCGGCTAGGGCGGCACGGTCCGGTTCGTTGGCAGGCGGCTGGTCGTCGAGGTCAACCTCCAGCTCCAGCCCTCCGCCTTCATGACCCCGGGCATCGGCCGGGAGCGGCTTGGCGGCTGGCCGGGAACAGCCGTACATCCATAGTACGAGGACCAGCCAGGGCGGCAAAAGCAGGCGGTCGATACGAGCAAACGAAGAAGCAGACATGGCAGACTCCGTCCTTTTGTTGCCCACAACAGGTGAGGCAAGATAGCGTAAGACCGCGGATATTGCCAAGGTGGGTGACAGCCCATGTGCGCAAGATCGTTGCAAAGGGGTGCCTGGCATGGGCCTAAAGTTCCAGCCGGGCAGATGCTGCCACAGGCGGCGGATACGGGGACCAGCAGCCAAGCACGGCTGCCAGAAGCGGCACCAGGTCGTTCCCTTCTGACGGATCTGCCTGACCGGACGGATTCGTCAGCAGATTGGGCGAGCGCCCGATGGCGTGCTATGCCAGGTCCGCCGTTGCCTGGCCGGCTTGTTTGATGCCGCGGAGGATCGAGTCTTTTACGGCCTCCACGTCGAGGTCCACTGCCACGTAGAGGTTTGGCCTCCACGCGCGGTTGGGCCGCCGGTCGAACACGGTGGCGCCCAGCGTGAGTTCGCCAGAAGTTTCCACGTCGCCTGCCATGCGTTCAAGCTGAAAGAGTTCCGGATTCGTCACGGCGACCAGCGCCACGCAGTCGTGCAGGTGGATGCCTTCGCAGCCCAGGATCTGCCGATGGCTGCGAAAGGCAAAGGGCAGAATGCGGCGGAGAAACCGGCCTGCACGGGTATCTTCGCCCGGCAGCTCGTCGAGGAGGTCGTATCCGAATAGCACCTGGCTGCTTACATCGAGCGGCACCAGGGTCGATGTGACCGGTGCGCGAAAGACCGCCCGGGCGGAGAGGGGGTCGCAATAAATGTTGAACTCTGCGGCGGGCGTTACGTTCCCCGGTCCGCTGATGGTACCGCCCATCATCACCAGGTGCCCCACCTGGCCGGCCAGGGAGGGATCTCTGCGGAACGCGGCCGCCACGTTGGTAAGCGGACCAAGGGCTAGGACGGTAACATTGCCGGGGTCGGCGCGCAGTTCGTCTGTGAGCACCTTTTCGGAGGCGTGCAGGTGGTGCAGCTCAGCCACGAGAAAGTTGGCATTGCCCAGGCCATCGGCCCCGAAGATATGGCGGGCATCCGTCTCGGGGGGCCGGTCCGGTTCTGCGGCGGCACCCAGCCGGGGCCAGCGAGGCGGGTCAAGTTGCTCGATCACCGCCTGCACGTTGCGGTTCACCTGTGCGGCAGGCACATTGCCGGCCACAGCGGTTACGGCCGCCACCTTCAGGCGGCGATCGAACAGGGCCATGGTGATGGCCACCGCGTCGTCGATGCCTGGGTCGACATCGAGGATGACCTTGCGGGCCATCGACTTACGTCCTACTTTGAGATGTAATGAGCCCAACCAAACGTGGCTGGATTGTAGGGTGCCTTGGCCAAGCCTACAAGGCGAGGGCGCGGCAAGAACCTTCAGCCCGACCGCTTGCTTTTGGGGAATGAGCCGGATCGGTCCGATCCGTCAGATTGCTCAGATCGGTCGGAACGGTCCAATCAATCAGATCCAGCAGACGCCCAACCCATGCCTGCCTTCGCCAATTCTGCCTTTACAGCCATCCTTGGCCGCGTGGCCGGCGGGGAGGACCTTTCTGCCGAGGAGATGCAACAGGCCATCGAGTGCGTGATGGCAGGCGAGGTGCCAGACCCTCAGGTGGCCTTGTTCCTTACCAGCCTGAGTGCCAAGGGAGAAACGGTAGCAGAACTGGTGGGGGCGGCACGTGTGCTGCGGCGGCACATGACGCCCCTACACACCTGCCGCGCGGGTGTGGTCGACACCTGCGGTACCGGCGGGGACCGTTCGGGCACGTTCAACATCAGCACGGCGGCCGCGCTGGTAGCGGCGGCGGCGGGCGTGCCCGTCGCCAAGCATGGCAACCGCGGTTTTTCGAGCCGCTGCGGCTCGGCAGATGTCCTGCTCGAACTCGGCGTGAACGTGCTGGCAGATCCTGCCTGGGCTGCTCGGGCGCTGGACGAGTTGGGCATCGCCTTCTGCTTTGCCCCGCTTTGGCATGGGTCGATGAAGAACGTGGCCGCCGTGCGCAAGCAGCTTGGCGTGCCCACCATCTTCAACCTGGTTGGCCCGTTGGCGAACCCGGCCGGCGCGCCGTTTCAGGTACTGGGCGTGGCGCGTAGAGAGGTGCAGCCGCTCATGGCCGAGGCACTGTGGCAGCTTGGCATCGAACGAGCCGTAGTGGTGCATGGCGAGGACGGGCTGGACGAGGTCACAGTGGCAGCGGGGACAATCGCGCTCGAGGTCACGCAGTCGGGCATCAGGCAGCACCGTTGGCAGCCGGAGGACTTTGGCATTGCGCGCGGAAGCCTGGATGCACTCAAAGTCTCAGGACCTGCCGAGAGCGCGGCCATGATCCGGCAGGTACTCAGCGGAGAGTGCGGCCCGGCACGCGATATTGTGGTGATCAACGCCGCCGCCGCCATCTGGACGGCCGGGCGTGCTTCGGGCCTGGCCGAGGCTGCCGCCATCGCGCGGCGTGCCATCGATGACCGCAGCGCCGAGATGCTTCTCGAGCGTTTGGCCCTTGCGTCCAAGATTTGAGTGGCGATGCTTGCGCCCGCAAGGGCCGCCAGGCCTGGTTGCTCGATGTGGGAAGCTAGCCGGCTCTACGCCCTGGCCAAAGGCGGGCCGGCGCGTCCGGTATGGCGGACGCGCTCTGCGGATTGCCAACCACAAACGGCCTGCCTATGATTCGTCGGGCTGGCAGCGACGAGGCGATGACAAATCCCGATGCCATCATTATTGATCTGCGAACGCAAGTGCCGCTGGGCGGCGGACTGGCGCAGGCTCGCAAGCGGCCGGCGCGCGAGCTGGCCGCAGTTGCGGCTCATCGAGGTCCGTACTGGGGCCGACTGTCTGGCTGCCTTGTCTCGCGAGCCCGCCGCATTTGTTTTGCTCGAGTGTACCCAGGAATCGTTGTACGAACGCCTGCTGTTGCTTGCGCGAATCGATCAGCAACACCCCAAGGCCGTTTGTGTGGCGGCCGCAGACAAAGAGATCGAGGCGTGGCACGCACTGCTACGAGAGTTCGGTGCGGTGCACGTGATTAGTTCTCCACTGGGGCTGATGGAACTGGCAAAGATGCTGGGCCGTTGCGCGTCGCCTGGGGAGCCGCACGAAGAGGCGGTAAGAGAGCAGATTTGGAGGCGTCTGCCCTGGCCCGGGGCCGCAGGCCGCGAGGGCGCCGGCGGCGCACGTCGTTAACTGAATCGGAGCGTGTTTCATGTCCACTGGCAGCGTCGAGCCGGCTGTGCGTGCGGCCCTGCAACAATTCTGCGATCCGGAAACGGGCCGGCCCCTCCAGGCAGAGCAGATTCGCGAGGTGCGGCAGACCGACTCAAGCGTGCAAGTTCGCGTCGCCTTGCCAACGTATGCGGCGCCGCTTTGGTCTGAGCTGGCCAACGAGTGTGCCGAGCTGGTGCGCAAGGCGCTGGGCGGCTCGCAGCATGTTCGCGTGGAGGTGGTGCCTTTCCCGCGCCCGGCCCCCGAGATCGGCCAGATCGGGCTGCACGCCAAGAGCGTGATTGCCGTGGGCTCGGGCAAGGGGGGCGTGGGAAAGAGTACCATCGCAGCCAGCTTGGCCTGGGGACTGCATCGCAGCGGCTGCCACGTCGGCCTGATGGATGCAGACGTGTATGGCCCCAGCATCCCGCATCTGCTGGGTGTGCACGAGCGGCCGGAGATCGTCGACCGCCGCATCCGGCCCATCGAGCTGCGCGGCCTGAAGGTCATGTCGATGGGCTTTTTGGTTCCGCCGGGAGAGGCGGTGGTGTGGCGCGGTCCGATGCTCCACGGTGCGATCACGCAATTCCTCCGCGATACCGCCTGGGGCGAGCTTGATTACCTTATCATCGATCTGCCGCCGGGCACCGGAGACATTGCGCTCACGCTCTCGCAGCTCTTGCCGCTTACGGGCGCGATCGTCGTCTGCACGCCGCAGGACGTAGCGCTGCTCGACGCGGTCAAGGCGATCGCCATGTTTCGTAAGGTGAACATCCCCGTGCTGGGGATGATCGAGAACATGAGCTATTTTGTATGCCCTGATACGGGTAAGCGCTACGATATCTTCGGCAGCGGCGGCGCGCGCCGCCGTGCGGCTGAGCTGGATATTCCCTTCTTGGGCGAGGTGCCGATCAACATTCAGATACGCATTAACGGCGACGAGGGAGATATCGAGAGCAACTTCCGGCCGGAGGCCGGCGCGCAATACTTCGAGGAAATCTGTCGCACGCTGGTGCGCAATCTTACTCGCCAGGCGCGCACGGCACCGCCGCTGCCAAAACTGACGGTGCTGTAGGACGCAGGCTGGCGGCCTACGGAAAGGAATATTCAGTGTTGGTCGGGTCGAAGTCCCGGTCCGTCAGCCCGACATTGAACCGCAGGTCTAGGTAAGTGTATTCTTCGACCAGTTCGGGTTGCGGGCGCCGGCCCTTCGACCATTCATATGCGGCGTAGTGGACCGGCAATTGCCATTCTTCGTCGATATCGACCTGTACCCGCGCCAGGCGAAAGTCTCCCTGCGGGGCTTTTTGCACGATCTCCAGCCGCTGGCAGGGCCGCTCGTCGATCTCGGGTCCGGGGCCGTATGTGATGGCGCACTGCGCCGCACGCGGTTCGCTCTCGCCCAGGGCCACGAGTTGTACCAGCAAGTTCTTAATGCCTGCTGACGTGATCGGGTGGCGGTTGCCGTTCATCGCCAGGTAGCCCGTTGGATCCAACCGCACCGTGCCCACCACTTTGCCCGTCAGCCCCGTAGTGTGCGCGATGAGCATGCCGTCGTTTTGACCCTCGACATACAACGCCTCTTGACCCTTCAGGTCGGCAGGGGCCTCAAACCGCGTGTACACGCTGAACGGCTCGTGGCGGATCTTCATGAACAAACGCTGTTCTTCTCCCAGCGTCCGCCCTACCCGCTCGCGCTTTAGAAACGTGCACGTGTAATCGCGTAGCGCCGCTGCACGCTCGATCCCCTCTCTTGCCAGATCCAGGGCCTCTTCTAACGTGAGGCGCCGGGGCTTCTCCGGCGGCGGATCCGTAACGGCACTCAGGCCGCCCTCTTGGGATCGCCCGGCCTCGTGCGCCTCGTCGGCACCTCCGCCGCTCAATGCCGGTTCGCCAACTGCGGGGACATCGGCCGACTCGGCCGCTCGCGCCTTGCGCCGTTCCTTGCGCTTGGCAAGGAATTTGCGCAACACTCGACCCGCCGGCGGACCGTCTGCCTGGACCTCGCCGCTTTGCTGCCCTTGAGCAGCCTGTCCGCAGCCCGCAGCCGGAAGGCTCGCAGCCACCATCAGCCCCACGCACATGAACCGCAGGGTGCCGTACACGACAAGGTACCTCATCGACCCGTAGGATTCTCTGAGCCGCATCATAGCCCCCAGAGCACTTGCCTGCCAATGTCATTTGCCAAGGCGGCTGCACCTCAACGCAGAGAAGGCAGATAGTACGCGCAATGCCGCCTGGTGTGCACGCGCCACCGCGTCGATTGCCACACCATCACCCGTTGCCGGCAGTGCCAGACGCGCCAGCCCCATGGACCCGCCGCACGATGAGGGAGAACGCTACCGGGCCGCCATCCGTACCCGATTCCCATGAACGCATGCTCCAGGGCCTCGCCCCGTCTGCGTGCGGCCTTTCGCGCATCACGCTGAAATAGGCGTTGGTGGGCTGCGCCTTACCCCCCCACGTACGGCGTTTCAGCAATCTGCGGTCGGGCGGGCCAGCCAGCGAGCCATTGCGAGAGCCTGTTCATAGCCGCCTCTGGCGAGGGCACCGCGCGGTTTACCCGGAATCGGTGGTTTTCGATTGCCAGCCGCAACCGCTGGACCCTGTCGTTCATCTCGTCGAGAAACGCCTGGGTCTCCGCACTGCTTAATTCGCGTGATAGCAAGAAAACCTGGCTGGGCGTGCGGCTGCGTCGTAGGCGGATGAGCCGGCCTCGTTCGGCTTTGAGCAGCTCTCCGCCGACGAAGGCCCGGCGAAGTGCGTGCTGTGCATTGAAGTGGTACACGGGGTCTGCGCCGAAGAAAAGGCTGGCCGCGTCGCCGCGAAAGCCGGCCACCACTGGCTCTGTTTCAGATTCGAGCCACAGCTCGACGCGAATAGCAAGGGCCTTTGCGTCGCGCAGCAGGTCCTCGCGATCTTGCTCCTCACGTGCCATATGCAGCTCGAGGTTGGCTTGGGTGATCCCCTCTTGCCTCAGCCGGCCCATGCGGCGCACGCCTGGGGGAGCTGCTGTCGAAGTCTGCTGTACCAGGCGTGCTGCCGCTCATGTCACACCACGCGCGCCGGTCCCTGTGCAGACTCCAGCGCCGTTCCGCTGGCACAATGCTCGCGCCTCACATATGCCAAGGCCATCGCTCCCCCATAACGGGGCGAAGGGGCGACGGAAGTAATCGACCCCGCCTTCTTGCCTGATGCATGCAGCTCTTCTCCTACGGTAACGTTCTCTGCTTGCGGCAGGTGCACTCGCACGAGCTTCTTGTTCACGTGTCCCAGGGCATCAATGCGTGCCACCGTCTCTTGCCCCAGGTAGCAACCCTTGGTAAAGCTGATTGCCTGTGCGTCTCGATTCACCTCTTGGGGTAGATTCTGGTCCGTGATGTCCGGACCATACCAGGGATAGCCGGCCTCGATGCGTGCCTGCTCGAATGCCTCGCTGCCGCATGGCACGGCGCCTGCGGCAAGCAGGTCTTTCCATGCCTGCAGGAGCATGCTGGCGGGCAGGCTCAGGAGCCAGGCGGGTGGATCGATCCAGGAGACGCGGCGCACTTCGATGGAACCTTCGGGCACGTGCCAGGAGACGTGCGCCAGGTTCGCTTGAGGCAGCCCCTGCTCGAGGCGATCGAAGGCGCGGGCTAGCGCCTCTGCCGCACCGGGGCCAGCAACCAGCAGTTCTGCATACTGCGGAGCGCGGTTTGCCAGCACTACCTGTTCTCGAATCAGGTAGCGGTCGAGGTGTGCTAGCAGCCTCTCGGCCTGGCCGGGCACGGTTTCGATCACAAGCGAGCCGCTGCAAGCAAAGACCGCGCCATACGCCAGAGTATGGCCGCGCGCATCGAGGAAGAACGCCTCGCATCCCTGACCGCGCTCGAGGCGGCGGATGTCGTTGGTACAGAGGCCGTGCAAGAACTTCACTCGGTCGGCCCCGCACAGCTCGATCTGGGTGCGATCGGCCAAGTCGATAACCGCGGCTTGCTCATGCAGTGCGCGGTACTCACGATGGATTGAGCCGTAATGTGCCGGCGCGGCATTGTGAGGCGGCTGGGCGCCGATCGTCGTCTGAAACTTCCGCAACTCGGCCAGGTGGTCCATGGCGTCCTGAGGGCTGCGGCTTGGAGGCAGTGAGTGCAGGAGGCGAGGCCTTCTCACACCAGCGAAAGCCAAAAATGGGCGGCTAACGCACGCTGCCGGGGCAGCCCGGCGAGGTGCACTCGCATGCAAGCGCAAGAATCGTACGAAGCGGCAGCGAGGCGGGTCAAGCAGCCTGCCCGGCAGCGGCTACTGGCAGATGGTGTTACTCCGGCGGGGGCGGTGTGCCCGTTGGCTTTTTGCGGCCGATGCCTGTGCAGATTAAGCCGGCTTTACGCGGCCCCGCCAGGAACGAATAATGCGTGCTGGGCACGAAAGTGGCAGACGCAAGTCAAGGCGAGGTCCCAGGGAGGAGAATGGCCGGCATGACGGAGCGCAATCATACAATGCGTGTAAGTGCCCTGAGCGGTTGGCTAGGGCCTGCCATCTGGCTGATGGTCGCGTGCACGGCGGGTTGCACGCGCTCGGGGAGCGTGCCCGCACAACCTGTGGAGTCTCTTTCGGCCATGGACGTGCTGCGGCGCATGCAGCAGGCCTACCGGGACGCGAAGAGTTACGCCGACAACGGCCGCCTGATCCATCGCATTCGGCAGGGAAACGAACGCGTGGACGACCAGGTTGATTTCAGCGTGGCCTTCGTGCGGCCCAATAAGCTGCGCTTGCACATTTATCAGGCCACGGTAGTCTGCGACGGGCAGCAGCTCTGGGCAACCATTGGCGACCTGCCGGACCAGGTTCTCAAGGCAGAGGCGCCCGAGGCGCTGGACCTCGCCGATCTGTACGAGCGGCCTGTGCTGGGAGATGTGCTCCGCGGCGGCATTGTGGGGCCGTCTCTTCAGTTGGGTCTGCTGCTGGACGAGGATGTCTTGCCGCAAATCCTAGAAGGCGCGGAGCCGCCGCGGTTATTGAGCCCAGAATCGGTCGGCGGCGCAAACTGCTACCGCGTGTTGCTCAAGCGGCCGGACGGCGATCTGACCTTCTGGATCGACCAGCAGACCTTTGTTGTCCGCAAGGTGATCTTCCCCACGCGAGAGTACCGCAAGGCCCTGGAAGAAGGGGGGCGTCCAAAGGTCGAGCGGCTGCACCTGGCCGTGGAGTTCGAGGGCGCGCGGTTGAACGCCGGCCTGGACGATACGGCATTCACTTACCAACCCCCCAAATCGGCCCGCGTCGTGACCGAGTTCGACCTGGCCAGCCTGGTTCCCCCGCCCGTCCCCCCCTCGAAGCTGCTCGGGCAGACGGCGCCCGATTTCTCGTTCGCCGGCTTGGACGGAAAGCTCTACACCCGTGCCAACTGCGCCGGCCGCATCCTCGTGCTGGACTTCTGGGCTACGGACTGCCTCCCCTGCCGCGAAGTGATGGCCCTGCTGGAACGCGTGCGGGCCGCACACGATCCGCAGCAGGTGCAATTCTTGAGCGTGAGCATCGACGCGGCCAACGTGCCCGATAGCCGGCTGGAACAGTACTGCCGCGATGCCGGGGCAAGTCTGACCATTGCTCGCGACCCCCAGCTCGCGGCAAGAGACGTGTTCGGCGTGGAAGCCATTCCCGCCTTGTTCGTGCTCGATGCCCAGGGCGTGGTCCAGGTGAGCGAGGTGGGACTCAATCCTGCGCTCGACAAGGTGCTGGCACGCCGGTTGGCGCGTCTGCTGGCTGGAGAAAGCGTGCATCAGGAAGTGCTGGCCGAGTACCGGCATCGGCAAGAGGAGTACGAGCGGGCAGTTGCGCGGTCTCGCCAGGCCGCGGTGGCGGGCGAGATTCCCCTGGGAGAGATCAAGCCTGCCAGCGAGCCGGAAACCCTCACGGCCCGGCGTCTCTGGTCGACGCACGATGTGCCACGGCCCGGCAACTTCTTGATCGTTGCAGAAGGCGAACGGGACCACGTATTCGTGGCTTCGGGCTGGAACGCCGTTGCAGAGTTGGGACCGCAGGGCCAGGTGCTCGCCCGGCACGAACTCTCGTTGCCCCCAGGTCCGGAAGAGCCGATTGTGAGCTACTTCCGTTCGGCGGCCGATGCCAGCGGCCGCCGCTGGTACGCCGCCTGCGCACCAAGCCAGCAGCGCCTCCACCTGTTCGACGATGCCTGGCAGCGGGTGCTCACCTTCCCCGCAGAGGGGACGCACGACGGGATTTCAGACGTTCAGCTCGACGATCTGGATGCCGACGGCCAGCCTGAGCTGATCGTGGCATACTACGGCGTTGTGGGCGTCCAGTGCGTCGACCTTACGGGCCGCCGCCGCTGGAGCGTACGCTCGCTGGAGAACGTGTTCAACCTGGCTGTGATCGGTGCGGACGCACAAGGCCGCAAGTCGGTGCTGTGTGCCAACCAGCTCGGCAGTCCCGTGGCCATTGATGCACAGGGGCAGGCCGGCCGGCCCGTATCGGTGCCCGGACGTTTCTTCCGCCTGGTCGCTGCACGCGACCTCGATGGCGACGGCCAACCCGAGCTGTGCGGCCTCGCCGTGACACGGGCCGGGGACGATACGGCGGTGGGCTTCAGCATGCGTGGCGAAGAGCTGTGGAGTTACCCGCTCCCCCTCGGCGTGCACCGCAATGCCGCCCTGGAGCCCGTAACCTCCGGCAACCTGCTGGGAGCCGAAACGGCACAATGGGTCTTGGCGGGGGCAGACGGCACCGTACACCTTCTAGCACACAACGGCGAGCTGATCGACCATTTGGCGCTCGGTGCGGCGGTGAGCGGTATGGCCGTGGCCAACTGGGAGGGCCAGAGCGTGCTGCTCCTTTCTCTTGAAGACCGCGTCGAAGCATGGCAGCTTTCGCGCTAGACGCCTTCAACTGCTGGCACTGCGGTAGGCGGCCAGCGCACGCTGGAAAAACCACCGCGAGCCGGCAAGGCTCGCCGCCGTGGCAAAGAGCGTGAATACCGCCAGCGGCCAATGCTGCGCCTCTAGCGGCCTGGCCAGCAGCCGAGCCGGCACGTTGACTACCACCAACACCGGAACCACGAACGTGAACGCCAGCCTCAGCGGTGTACCGTAGCGGCCCGTGTAGATCTCCATGGGGTAGCGGGAGAAGGTGGTGATGTAGAACCAGAAGTCGTACAAGCTCTGGTTGCGGCCCAACCACACGCTCATGCTGGCCAGCGTGATCATCAGGCTGTAGAGGATGCCCACGCCGCACAGCACATATAGCGGGTAAAGCAGCACGGCCGCCAGCCCCGGCCGAGCAGGCAATTGCGCCAGAGAATAGCCTAAAAGGCCGAGCGCGAACACGAAATTGGCCAGCGAAGACCATTCCACCCGCCGCAGCGACAGCAAAAACTGCGTATCGATCGGTTTGAGCAGGACAAAATCGAGGTTGCCGGTGCGGATCAGCTCCCCCAGTTCGTCCGCATTCGGCATGAAGAACGCCTGAACCAGACTGTTCACAAACAGCGTGGTGGAGAGGAACACGAAGAATTGGTACTTGCCCCAACCGGTCTGCCAGCCGATCTCGCTCGTGTTGTTGAAAATCAATATGTAGAAGCCCAGGTTCATCAGCACCCAGGAGAGAGAGGCTGCGCAGTCGAGCAAGAAATTGGCGCGAAACGCCATCTCCCGCTGTAGGCTATAGCGCGCAAAGGCCACAAACAGCCGCAGGTAACTGGGACGGCTGGTCGGGATGTGAGGACTGGGCATCGTTCACCCCCTTGCGGCTGTGACGCTCATGGCGGCAAACGCGCCTCCGCGGCACGAACAGCGGCCTGAACAGCCTCGGCATCAGCCGCTGTCCGCAGCTCGACCAGGAACTCGGGCTGCGAGAGCATCCGGCTGAGACGTGCCAAAATGCGCAGGTGGCCGCGGTCGTCTGTCGAGAGGATCAAGAAGAACACGTCCGTCAGTACGCCGCGGCTGCCGCCGAATGGCAGCCCGCGCTCGCACCGCCCCAGCGCCAAAAAAGGCTGCGCCAGAAGGTTGGGCAAGGGACGCCGAGGATGAAGCAGCGCCACGCCCACGTCGAGCGCCGTGGGATGCATCTCTTCTCGAGCCAGCACCGCCGCCGCCATTGCCTCCGGATCCCACAGCAAACCCGTACGCGCCGCGACCTCGCACATCTCGCGAATCACAGAGTTGCGCGTCTTGGCTGCCAACGGTATCTGGATTGCCTCGAGACGAAGCAACTCGCTCACCGAAAGCGCCGGCTCGAGATCGGCAGGCGTCGGCTGCATGGCCCCCTCGACACGAACCAACTCCTCCTCTTCCGACAGCCCAATGCGGTCTTCCAGCCAGCGATGAATCTCGGCCCCTGTGAATCTCCACTGCCCCCCCACCCGACGCCCAGGCAGTTTGCCCCGCTCTGCCAAGCGCTGCACTTGCTCCGGCCGAAGGTGCAGGTAGGCCGCCAGGCTCTCGACAGTGAAGTCGCCTTCTGACATGCCCCCATTCTCAGGTCCGCCGCGGGGGCGCGTCCAGGGGGAGCATGCTCGCGGCGCCCGCAAGGCACGCGAAGCGCATGCGACAACGATCTTCCCGCCCCATGCCGAGGCTGCCCCCGCCCGAAAAACCTCCCACGCCTACCCGTCTCCCACGCGCTGCATCACACAGCCAGGCATCGCCCCGCCCATGGTAGCGCCTGCTGCCACACCGGAGCGCTAACCCCGCGCATCTCGGCGGGCCACCTATTGGCTTGGCCCCCGCTGCCGCCGGCTTCCGCTAGCAGGAATAGGGACGACGTGCGTCATCCTCCGCCGTCGGAGCCGGCCGTGGATACGAAGGGAATCGATCCCTCATGCTCGCACTTTGGGAGCCAAGAGATGAACCATCCGATGCGATTGATCCGAACCGGCGCGATCCTGTGCCTGGGATTGCTGGCAGCCCGCGCTGCCGTGGCAGAACATGACTGGCCCTTGGAGCCGGGCGCTGCGCTTGCGCCTGGCGGAGACCCGGGCTGTCTCCCGCCGTTGGACCTGGGTGTCACCGGCTATGTTGATTGCCGGCTGGGCTTCGTGCACGAGTGCGTGCCGGCATGCAGCTTGGCGGCACGGCTGGGCCTGGAACCGGGCGACGTCATTGTGCGGATCAACGGCCGGCGAATACGCTGCGAGGCGGACTACGCCCGCGCGCTGGCCGATGCCGCACGTTGCGGCGTCTTGAGACTGCTTGTCATCGACGTTCGCAGTGGCGGATTGGTCCCCATCGTCTATCGGCTGCCCGGGGGGCGTGTGCGCCGCAGGCCGTTTGCTCCCGCCTGCCCCGCAGGCCCACGCGTGCCGGGCGTTGGCTTCCCCTGGGACGGTTGGGGAGGGCCGCCCAACGTTGGCGGTGTCGGTGCCTTCGACATCGGCGATCCGTTTGGCCATACTGCCCCGTTTGGCCATACTGCCCCGTTTGGAGTTGGCAACCCGTTTGGAACAGCCGATCCGTTTGCACCTGCCGACCGATTTGGACCTGCTGATGCGTTTGGACCTGCCGACCCGTTTGGCGAGCGGCGAGGGTATAGTGGCTTCGAGAGTTTAGAAGATGGCTCGAACGGCCCTGAGGTCGACGAAGGTGCCCAGCATCGTCCACCGGGCACCGACCGAGGCGGCCCATCCCGTGGGCGAGGCGTGCCCGGCCGAATGCGCGGTCCGCTGGGCCTGCGCGGTCCACTCCGATAACGATGCACAACCTCGCTCAACTCAAGGGGCCCAGGGACTGGGGAGCTACGGCCACCGAGGCGCCGCGTGTGGCAGGGCCGCGGCGCCACTCTCCTTTCTTGCCAGCAAAGTCGGCCTTTTCGCCGTAAGGAGATTTGGGTAACCTCGCCCCCGCATGGCGCGGCCAGGGGCACTCCGGAAGGGGGCTGATGGGCCCGCCGCTGCAGCAAAGAGGTGTTTCTCGTGAGTACTGCGCCGTGCCCATCACCGCACGCCGTTGCCATCACCGGCATTGGACTGATTGCATCGGTCGGTACGGACCGTGAGTCGGTGTGGCGCGCCGTGCAGCAGGGCAAAAGCGGTGTGGGGTTGTTGCGCGGGTTCCGCGGCATTCCCGACGGCATGCTGCTGGGGGCGACCGTCGATCTCGAGCCAGAACTGCCCGGGCAGCTCAAGGTCATTTCGCTTGCCCTGCGCGCAGCCCAGGAAGCCATGGCCGACAGCAACATCCGCTGGAGCAACGTAGACTTTGCCCGCTTCGGCTGCGCCATAAGTGGGCACATGGGAGACACAGGGGGTTTAGAAGAAAGGTGCGGCTTTCCGGCCCGCAGCGCCCATTCCATACCGTGGTACCACCAGTGGCTCCCCAGCAGTGCCTGCCACTACGTGGGCAGGCGATTCGGCCTGCTCGGTCCCCGGATGTGCCACTCTACCGCATGCGCTAGCGGCCTGATCGAAGTCCTGGCGGGCATGCGGGCCATTCAAGACGGGCAGTGCGACGTGGTGCTCGCTGGCAGTGCCGAGGCCATACACCCGCTGTTTGCCGCGGGCTTCCACGCCATGCGCGTGTTGGCCTGGCACGAGGATCCGGCGCAGGCATGCCGGCCTTTTGACAGCCGCCGCAACGGTTTTGTGATGGGAGAGGGGGCCGCCATGTTCGTTCTGGAACGGCTCGACCACGCCCTGAAACGCGGGGCGCGCATCTACGCAGAGATCCTGGCGGGCAAAATGCTGGCCGAAGCCCACCATGTGACGGACTTGGACGTTGAGAGCGAGGCCCTCAGCCGCCTCATCACGGGCGTACTAAAATCTGCGCGCCTATCGGCAGACGAGCTGGATTACATCAATGCGCATGGCACGGGCACTCAGCAGAATGACCCGATGGAGGTGCGCGGCATTCGCCGCGCACTCGGAGAGGCAGCAAACCGAATCTGCATGAGTTCCAGCAAGTCGATGCTTGGACACTTGGTGAATGCCGCCGGCAGCGTCGAGCTGGCCATCACGGCCTTGGCGTTGCGAGACGGGTTTGTACCGCCTACGGCGAACCTGACCGACCCGGATCCGCAGTGCAATCTCGATTGTATTCCCGTTGTGGGACGCGAGGCACGTTGCCAGCACGCTTTAAAGCTCTCTGTGGCATTCGGCGGGCATTTGGCTGCCGTGGTGTTGCGGCGATGGAACGATGCCGCAACCGGGTTTGCCTATCCGGTGCGGCGTGCGGCGTAGAGCAAGCGTCCCCGCTTGCTCAGGCAGGCCGAACTCCTCCGGCAGTTCTGCACAAGCGAGGACGCTTATGCTACGTAGAGCAAGCGTCCCCGCTTGCTCCGGAAGGCCGAACTCTTCCGGCAGTTCTGCACA
>FWPU01005977.1_pt1 | contig 25277 bp, 22 predicted proteins | sample 2228361 | NCBI WGS metagenome assembly FWPU01 (sample SAMEA103939777, study PRJEB20133) | metagenome | reverse complement strand
TCTTCATCGGTTTTTGGTCTGCTAGCTCTGAATACAATTTTATTACCATCGGGTGAAAAGAAAGCTCCTCCATCATAACCTTTTTCGAAAGTTAGTCTTTTCTGATTTGAACCATCGAGGTCCATTATATAAAGTTCCGGATCATTGTCACGCGTTGATGTGAAAATGATTTTATCACCTTTTGGAGAAATAGTAGCTTCGGCATCATATTTACCGCTGTTAGTTAGTTGAACCAGATTGTTACCATCTTTATCCGCCATAAAAATATCGTATGAGTCATACAGCTTCCAAACATAACCTTTAGACCTATCAGGGGGCGGAGGGCAGTTTTCATCAAAGTGGTGAGTCGAAGCATAAAGAATTTTTTGTCCGTCAGGGTAGAAATATGCACAAGTGGTTCTGCCTTTGCCGGTCGAAACCATTTTTTTTTCAGAACCATCAATGTTCATAGTGAATATCTGATCACAATTCAATGAACCAACGGTTGCCTGATAAATTAATTTTTTACTATCAAATGAGAAATATGCTTCTGCATTTTCTCCGACTTCGGTAAGCATTCTCAAGTTTTTAAAATACTTTTCACCTTCAAACTGATATTTTTCAACCTCTGATTGTGAAAAAGCGATTTGGTTCGTAAGCAGACAAAAAACAAAAATTAGATGTTTAATCATTATAGCTCCAAATTTATTCCGGTACATGAACTAAGAAATATTCCTTTGCAGATTCTCCAATTTTTTTTGCTTCTTTAAAGGACATATGCATATCATCAGACTCCTCATCTCCGTGTCCGGCTTCAATAATGGCAAGATCAGCACCTTTAGCACTTTTAACAAGAGATTCGCAATAAGCAGTATCACCACCGTAACAAATTTTTATCTTGTTATAGGTGAAGTTATAGCCGAGGGCAGGTACCTGCCTTTTACCTTTACCATCATTTAATATTTCTTTGTGAATAACTTCAAAAGGTCTGATGTATACATTTTTGCTTGAAACTTTTGAAGAACCATCTATTTCCTTTAATCTGATTGAATAGGGAAGAGAATCCCGATAGACTTTCAGAAATGCGTTGTGAATATGCTCAATTTCTATGCAGCCTTTTGGATAATAAATTGTCAAAGGAGTTTTTTTATTCATTACTCTCAGGTAGGTAAGTAATGACCAGACACCTCCGACATGATCGTGATGTCCGTGAGTTACAAATACATCTGATATTGATTTGATCTGTTCTACATTTAACTCTTTGTTAAGATCGCGAAGAATTCCATCACCGGGATCAATTACAAAGTTGGCGTTGCCGGCACGAATTAAAATTCCGGTCGCAATATTTGGTATAGAACAAAAGATTTTAATTGAAAAATCCTTCTTTGTCCAGCTTAAGGGATATTTAGTTTTTTTCATCGGATGATTTATACAGAGTTATTGATTTTTACAATTCTTTTTATTCTTACATCTGGCGAAAATATTAAATGAATAACTATCGAATTGAAAGCCTAAGTCATCGCTGATTTTTTCAGGTAGTTGTTTAATCCGCGGGTCTGAAAATTCTATAATCTTTCCACAATCAACACAAATAAGATGATCGTGGGTCTGTCTTTTATAGTTACTTTCGTAACGGGTTATGTTGTCTCCGAAATTTCTTTTTGATAAGAGTTCACATTGGACAAGTAATTCTAAAGTATTATAGACAGTAGCTCTTGAAACACGCGATTTAGCATTTTTCATTTTAACATAAAGGTCATCAGCACCAAAATGTCCTTCGTGCTCAAGTGCAAATTCTAAAACCTCAAATCTCTCAGGAGTAATTCTGTTTTTTCCTTGTTTAAGAAAATTCCGGAAAATCTCTTCTGCTTTCTCGTTCTTCATTTTATTTTAAAAAAATTTCACTGAAAGATAAACTTGTAATAAGCTATTTTCAAGATAAATCAAGGAGTTACCCGATTCCTGATAATTTCAATCCGTTTACAATAATAAAAGTAAAAAGATAAGCTGTTGTGGTAAATATTAATAATTGTAAAACGGGAATTCTCCAGCCACCGGTCTCTTTACGGGAAACAGCAATAGTCGAAATACATTGTAAAGCAAATATAAAAAAGACAATCAGGCCAATTACTGTTGCAGTAGTAAATAACGGTTCACCTGTTTGCTGATTAGTAGCTGTTTGCATTGCATTAAGTAATGATGATTGAATGTTTTCATCATCGGTAACCCTGAAAATAAGAGCGAGTGAAGAAACGAATACTTCTCTTGCAGCAAATGCCGCAATTAACGAAACACCGATTCGCCAATCCATTCCTAAAGGAGTCATAATAGGTTGTATAAATTTTCCTAATTCTGATGCATAAGAAGTTGCAAGTCTTTCGGATTTTTCAAGCTGAATTATTTCACTTTGACTCAATCCCGTCGAATCAATCTCAGGAGAATGGTTAGGCATATAAGTCAGAAACCAGATAATCAGCGATAACAAAAGAATTATAGGTCCCGCTCTTTTAATATAATGAAGTGCATTCAGATATGAATTCTTAATCACAATTTTAAGCTTAGGAATTCTATAAGCCGGTAATTCCAAAATAAAAGATGAACTATCTTTGGATTTAATCAGCTTATTACTGAATTTGTTAATTATTGCAGCAACAATGATTGAGCTGATTATTCCGAATAAATAGATTGATGCAAGGAATAAACCACCCAGCCAAGGTTTATCCGAAGGAGTTAGAAAAGCAACCAGCAGAGTATAAACGGGTAATCGTGCACTGCAACTCATCAGAGGAATAATAAAAATTGTCAGAAGTCTTTCTCGTTTATTTGAAATAGTTCTTGCAGCAAGCATTGCAGGAATTGCACAGGCAAATCCTGAAAGCATCGGTACAAATGATTTTCCATTCAAACCAATTTTAGATAGTGGTTTATCTATCAGCATTGCCCCTCTGGCAAGGTAACCCGTATCTTCAAGTAATCCAAGTATTAGAAATAGTATTACAATCTGCGGAAGAAATACAAGGACAGAACCAATTCCACTAATCAAGCCATCACTTATTAAATGTGAATACCAAGTATTACCTAAAAGTTCCGAAGAATTTATAGCTAATAAAGAGAAAAAATCATCAACAAAAGTCATGAAAGGATCAGCTAACCAGAATATTGAAGTAAACATAGTGGTCATAATCAGGAAGAAAAAAATCAAACCGTATTTTTTGTGCAATAAAAATTTATCAAGCTTTAGTGTGAGTGTGTCGGGTTGCAAGTCAGGTCCCTGCATAACAGGGTTGAGCACTTTTAAAGTTTTATTCACTTTATCGAGGTCAGGAACCTCGAGTGGTTTCATAACAGTTTTTGTCAGATTCTCAATTTCATTATAAAGCTTTAGAATATTAGCTTCAATCAACTGATCAGCAATTGAAACTGGCTTAAAATTATTATTGCAATCAATTGCCTTGATGTTTTTTTCTATTTTAGAAATCAAGTCATTAATACCTTCTCCGGTTCTGCCATTTATTAACACTACATCACAATTAAGAAATTCAGAAAGCTTGTTTAGGTTTACTGTTAATCCTTTTTTTTCAAGTAAATCCCGCATTGTCAGAACGAGAATCACCTTGAAGCCAGCAGCCAATAATTGTTTAGTTAATAACAGATGTCTTGAAAGCTGACTTGCATCTGCGGTAGAGATAATTAAATCCGGAGCACCATACTCGGGGTGGTTGTAAAGAGAGTTGATTGTTACTTCCTCATCAGGTGAGTTTGGATTTAATGAAATTATACCTGGTGAATCGAGAAGGTTTGCATCGATATTAAACTTATCCTGCATTTTACAGGTGTAATATTCAACAGTAGAACCAGGATAATTTGCAGTCCTGAAATTTTTTCCACTTAAAAAATTAAATAGGGTTGTTTTTCCTGAATTAGGAGGTCCAACTAAAGTAATTTGAGGAGTTCGTTTAACTATGTTAATAGTCATGATAAGATTATGGAATCAGCATCATTTCTTCTTATAGCGATAAGTGTTCCTCTAATTGAAAACGCCATTGGATCGTTGAAAATTGAAGTGTTCACCAGTTCAATCTCCTGACCTGGAGTAAAACCAATTTCAATTAATCTTTTATAAGAAGGATTATCTGAATTTATTTCAGATATTCTTGCCCTTTCACCATGTTTTAATTCTGCTGCGGTTTTCATCTTTTACCTAACTATTTAGATTTAGTCTACATAAACTTACATAAGTCATCATTATAAAGCAAGAAATTTAATTTCCCTCTGTAACCAGCATCACTTTAATTGAAAAGATTTATATAATCTGATTTAAGGTACCTATTTAAGAATATCACACTTAAATTCGGTAAAACTTACAAAGAATTTCAAAACTTCTTAACCAATTTGGATAAACTAAAAAAGAGATAAACTATTAATTCACAGGAAGTGGTGATGTCTAAATAGAAATTGAATCTGAATTTCGGGAGCTATAAATCAAAAGATGTGAATAAAAATAAAAATCATAAAAATTGGCGACAAAAATGACAGTCAAATCAGGAATAATTGTGATAGGAATTTTCTCAGCTACTCGTTTAATAAATTGTATTACTAAAAATTGAATTGGCATTCAATATGCATTTCAGTTAAAGCATTTGAAAAATTTTATCAGAAGGAAAATAAAATGGATATTGCAAAATTAGCTTTTCTTGAAACATACAACCTCCCGGATAACGGTGGAATAATGGGTGCAGTTTTAGTTACTGATGCTGAAACCAAACCATTGGAATTCAGGGTTACAGCTCCCATTAAACCGACAAGTTTTCAGAAAACTTTATACGGAGATGTGCTTTTAGAACATGTTCTTGTTGAATTAATTGCTATTCCTTTATTGAACGCAATAAACGAACAGGTTGATATGATTTTGGTTAAAGATCCATTATTCCTCAGTGCAAATAATAAGCAAGGAATAAGAGTAGTTAGAATTGTTAATGATGAAAGCAATAAAGCAAAAGGAAATACGGTTCTTATCCCACTGAATACACCGATGAATGGAAATGCAAAAGCTTATCTGGAAAGTGCAAAAAAATTTGAGGAAGAGTTACAATCTATTAAAGAAAAACTCGAAAAGATTGCTGAGTCCAGAAATTTATCTGAACCATTCGAAAGACTTAAACTTGCTTGTGAACAGGTTCAATCTCAAAGAACAGGTGATTAAAATTGGTTGTAAGGCAAGCCAGAAAAAAATTAGCAACTTCAATTTCAAAAATTGAAGTTCGTGATGAATTCCAATTTAATAAATGGCTTCGTCCACCAATAAATAAAAAGATAGATATTCCTAAAGTCCGCACTTTTGAAGATCCATATCAGATTGAATTTGATAAGCTTAAACCCCCATTAGCAGTTAAATTCAAATTTAACTTTAGTCAACCGGAACTTCCTTCTGTAAAATTTCCGCAATTCAATCAGAAGGCAAGGGCGTATATGGTCTTCTTTACAATTCCGAAGCAAAAGATTTATGACAAAAGTGATATTTTTGTTTGCAATAAAAAACCAGAAGTAAGTTCATTTCAATTTCAGCTTGCGACTACAGTAATAAATAAATCTAAAATTTATATTCCTGAAGCACCGAAAATTTTCACCACTGGTTTTAATCTTTCTCAAGTAGCTCTTGAAGAGCTTCCACTACTTCTAAAACAACCAGTTATAAGAGATTATTTAGCTGAGATGATTCCGGAAATCATTAAAATTGATTTACTAGATCAGAAATCTGTCTCATTTGATATTGATGAAAAGAATCTTTGGCAGAAATATGAAGTTGAGAAAATCAAAACACCTAAAATTTATAAAATTAAAGTCCCCGGAGTTGAAAACATTTTTAACTCTGTTACTACTACAAGAGTAATTCCTATCATTGATCTTGAGATTACTCCAATTTATGACTTTAAGACTTATATTGACTCAATTCCAAAAATTTCGAAAGCAAAGTTTGAACTGAATAAAACCTCGACTCAAAAAATCAATTTTTCACAATATGAAACAAGAGCAGAGGTATTTGACATTTTAGGAAGTGAAAGAAATTATTTATCAGACAAGGTTAAACATATTTTATCACCAATCATTGACCTTAAGTGGGAAGATGTAATTGAACATTTAAAGTTTTTGAATGATCACGAAATTGAAGGCGCAAAATTTTTAACTGAAAATAATTTTGCAATTCTTTCAGATGAACTTGGAATAGATAAAAAGATTCAGGTGCTTGCTGCAGCCAAGTATCTTCTCAAGACCGGTAATGTCAGCTCTGTTTTATGTCTTACTCAGGAAAAGAAACTCTTTGAAAGTTCAATTGGTAAAAAATTCAATTACAATTACGGTTGGGAAAGTCTGCTTTCAAAAAATTTTCCCGATATACATTATTCAATTCTTTCGGGTGTAAATGGTAATGCTGAAAGTCAGACTCACTTTACTTTTCTACCTTTCGATAAATTAAATCAGGAAACATTAGATCTGCTTAAGAAGTGGAGAAAGTTTGATCTTGTGATAATTGATGATTTAATTTCTGGTTATACCTCAAAAGAGTTTATAGATCAGATTATTTACAGAACCGAACCAGCTTATCTTTGGATAACTTCTGATATTGTAAATCAGACAATAAATGAAACATTAATTACTGAGTTTGATTTTGGTAAAAAAGTTAAGTTTAATAAGCTTAGCAGAACGCTCGATCAGATTACTGCAAAGACAATGACAATATACGAAGATGTTTGGTTGAGTCTTGATGAAATGCAGATTTTTGAATATGAAGAAGCTCTGAATTCAGCTAAAGATGAGCTACTAAAAACTTTCGAAACAAATAATCCGTTCAAATTTCAATCGAATATTTTCACATTAATTCATAAGCTTAAACAGATACTTAACTTTTCTTCATTCAGAAATATTAGCCCGAAAGCTGCTCATTTGTTGGAACAACTAATTGCAATATCCAGGAACAGAAAGAAGGTATTGATTTTTACACAATATGATGAAAATGGATTGAAGAAAATAGATCAGATTTTATCATCTAATGATTTAAAGTTCGTTTTGGTCAAAAACGGTTCAACTATTGACGAAATCAAAAAAGCAATAGAGGATTTTTATAACCGACAGGAGATATCTGCATTGGTAACTAACCTGAAACCATCCAAAATGAATTTAGATTTAACAAAGATATCGTATATCATTAATTTTGATCAGTGGTGGAACCCTGTTATCAACTGGCAGAACGAATCTGAATTAAAGATTGAATCACCGAGGAAGAATAAAATTATTGTGTACAATTATTTTATTAGAAATACTTTCGAAGAAGACTTGAAATATTTTCTTTTTGATAAAGGATTACTGGAAAAGGATGTTTTTGAGTTTGTTAAGAATGAAGTTATTTCTGATATGATTACTCCAGCTCAATGGTTAAAATTCTTCGGTCAGTCTATAGAAGATGATGAAATCAACAAAGAACTATATACAGAATTAGTGTCGTTCATCGAGCAGACAGATCTGGCTAAGTTCAAAGAAATGGTTCAACTGGTTCTCAATTCAATTGGATTTAAAGATATCGAAATTCTTGATGTTAAGAATGAACCTTCTTTTTATATCACAGGACATGCTAAAAAGGGAAGGCATAAATATGATTTACAGGCAAAAGGAATAATGTCTGACCGGGTTACTTTGGCCGATTATGAGGAGATGCTTGTTCCGCCAAATAATGAAAAGCACTTTAAAAAACTTCTATTTACTAACTGCGAAATAGAAAAAGTTTCATCGTCCAATATAACTTTCATTGATAAATATCTTCTTGCAAACTATATACAGCTACTTGGATATGTTTACAAATTCCTGACTAAAAGACAAGCTACTATCAAGTCAATATAATTCATCATATTTTGTCATCAATTCTTCAAACAACTGCCAGCATCTTTCAACAACTTTTACCTGCCAGTCATAACAATAGTCAGTTAATAATTTAATTGCTTTCTGTTTGTCTGAATTCATCAACTCAAGGGCATTTTGTTCCAATGCTTTTTGATTATTAAACAATTCTTTCTGCCAGGGGTCCCAGACAGCTCTTACATCTTTCCTCATATCGCCCCATCTTTGGTGTGCCAGAGAACTCATTGCATTAAAAGCCCACCAGGCAGATTTCCGTGTGAATCCGTTTGGTCTACCGGGAGTTGAAGTTGTCTCAGGTACTTTTGTTATACTGCAATAATGTGGAGCATAAATTGATGTTGCCACATTATCCCAAGCTAACCAGACTAATCCCCCAATCTCATCAGGCAGCCAATTTCGGCATTGAATAATTGTTGCATACATTGTGTACCATCTAGCAATAGTTCTTTCACCGCGCCAGCCCCATCCACCGTTTATCTTAAACAATTTATTCATATCATAAGGCATTTGAGGATTTGCCAATGGGGAAATTATTGTCCTTCCGCTGTCATCAGTAACCGTTAAATTTCTTGTCATATCAAACTCGGTTCCTTCATAATAGTCAGAAAAAATCTCGACCATTTTTTCTAAAGTAACCGGTCTATCTGGTTTTACTGAGAATGGATAATTCTCTGAATTCGGATCAAGTTTTAGTGATGGAGCTACTAAATCAAAAACCCTCCATTCTCTTCTTCTTGCAGCAAGTGAATTCCTGTCCGCGTAAGCATAACAGAATTCAAACTCACCTAGTTCAGGATTCCACCAACCATTTTCAATTGCAACCTTAAAAACATTTTTGGAATACATAAAATTATTTATATCTGTTGTATCAATTTTCCGGATTCTGCTTGCATTGGCATTAACGCTTATGTGATTATCAGGAACTCTCTGAGCAACCCAAACAGCACCAACTTTATCTTTTCCGGGCCCAACTACTTCAAACATCCAGACTTCATTTGGGTCAGCAATTGATAAGCACTCCCCCTCATCGTTCCAACCGTACTTTTCAAGTAGTTCACCAGCCATTTTAATTGCATCTCTGGCAGTTGAACATCTTTCCACCATCAATGTTACAAGTTGTGTGCAATCTATCAAACCTTTATCAGAAACAAGCTCAGGTCTGCCTCCGAATGTAGATTCACCAATTGCAAGTTGTTTTGTGTTTATACAGGGATAAGCTGTATTTATATATCCGAAAGTTCTTTCTACTTCAGGAATTTTGCCTGTTTCAACGAATTTATATGCCGGCATTTTCTGAGAATTATCAGGAACTCTTTTATAAAGAGTTTTCATTGTTCCGGATTTAAAGGTTTTGGCAGGAACTACATCAAATTCACTTCTTGTTCTGTGACTATCATCAGTATGAGATGTCATTACACTGCCGTCATAACTTGCTAATTTACCTACTGCAACAGTTGTGCACCCTTCAGGGAATTCTTCAACCCAATCCGGTTTGCTTTCGTCTTTGGTTTGTATATGTTGAGCATTACAAAACAAACTGAAGAATAAAAAACTTATAAGAAGAAAAATTTTGTTCATAAAAATCCTGATGATATTTTAACTCTTAAGTGTTTCAAATATAATTCAACTTAATAATAGACAAAAGTATTTTTTAATGTTTTATGAATAATAGAAATTTCTTTTCGGCAATTCAGAAAGAAATTCCGGACGAAATAGTTGAAACTATCATTCAATCTGAAACTGTCAGAATCGAAAGAATAATTTCAAAGGGACATACAAGTCCTGAAAATTTCTGGTACAATCAGGATGAAAATGAATGGGTAATCGTGCTGGAAGGAAAAGGAATTATTAAACTTGAAGATGAAACAATTATTACTCTTCAAAAAGGTGATTACCTGAATATTCCTGCACATCAGAAACACAGAGTTGAGTGGACCGATCCAAACCAACTGACAATCTGGCTTGCAGTTTTTTATAAATAACTCTTATTGATTGCAACTACTCATGTATTATCACAAACTTTTGATATTTTTTAGTGCCTGCATATATTTGGCAATCATTTTTTGAAGAAATTCTAATCAGTAAATGCAGACTATTACAATAAGCGACTTAAAGAATTTTGTTGGGCAGGAAGTAACTTTATATGGCTGGCTTTATCATAAAAGGTCAAGCGGTAAAATAAAGTTTTTAGTGTTAAGAGACGGAACAGGATATGTTCAATGTGTTTACTTTAAAGGTAATGTAAGTGATGAAATATTTGATATTGCAGATCGGATTGGTCAGGAATCTTCCATAATTGTTACCGGTAAAGTAAAACAGGAACCCAAAGCACCCGGTGGCTATGAAATTGATGCAAACGATTTAGAAATTATCCACGAAACCCACGATTATCCAATTACTCCCAAAGAACATGGAATAGAATTTTTACTTGATAACAGGCACTTGTGGCTACGCTCTAAGAAACAAGTGGCAATAATGAGAGTTCGTCATCGTGTAGTTAAAGCGATTCGTGATTTTTTTGATGCAAAAGGTTTTACTTTGATGGATGCACCTATTCTGACTCCTAATGCCGTTGAAGGAACATCCACTCTTTTTGAAACTAAATATTTCGATTTAGGTAGTGCATATCTTACTCAATCCGGTCAACTCTATGCTGAAGCCGGTGCTATGGCATTGGGTAAAGTTTATACTTTTGGTCCCACATTCAGAGCAGAGAAATCAAAAACAAGGAGACACTTAACTGAATTCTGGATGGTTGAACCTGAAGTTGCCTTTGCAGACCTGAACGATGATATGGATTTAGCCGAAGAACTTTTGGAATATATTGTTCAGACTGTCCTTAAGGAAAAAGAAGAAGAATTAAAAATTCTTGAAAGAGATACTACAAAACTTCAGAATGTAAAAAGACCATTCCCCAGAATTCATTACAATGAAGCTGTTGAGATTTTAAAGAAAAATGGAATTGATTTTCAGTGGGGAAATGACTTTGGCGGTGGAGATGAAACAATTATTTCAGAACAATTCGACAGACCCGTAATGGTTCATCACTATCCGGCTGAGGTTAAAGCATTTTATATGAAAAGAGATCCTGAGGATGAAAGATTTGCTTTAGCTGTTGATGTACTGGCACCTGAAGGTTATGGAGAAATTATTGGTGGCTCACAGAGAGAAGATGACCTTGAAACACTTTTGAAAAGAATTGTTGAACATAATTTGCCGCGGTCAGCATTTGAATGGTATCTTGATTTAAGAAGATTCGGTTCAGTACCTCATTCAGGATTTGGTTTGGGATTAGAACGAACTGTAAGCTGGATTTGCGGACTTGAACATTTAAGAGAAGCAATCCCATTTCCAAGATTGATTTACAGAAATACACCTTAACAATTATGACTCTTGAAGTAGTTTTATTCTTTATTTTCGGATTTGTCGCTGCAGCTGCCGCAGTTCTTATGATAACCCGAACTAATCCGGTCATTGCCGCACTTTATTTAATTCTTAATATGGCATCATTAGCTGGTCTTTATCTGACTCTTAATGCCCAATTTATTGCTGTTGCTCAGGTGATTGTATATGCCGGTGCAATTATGGTTTTATTCTTATTCGTAATTATGCTGTTAAGACCTGATAATGAGAAGAAGTTTATGGAGTCGAATCCAAAAGTGAAAATATTTTCATTCATAGTTGCCGGATTTGTCTTCTTTCAGCTGATATATATCATTTTCTTCTCCGCGCCTTCAAAAATTTTAAGCAAAAATCTGGAAGCAAGTGTAAAAGCCGGAACAATTGAATCAATCGGTAATGAGTTGTTCCGAAATTATGTGTTGCCATTTGAAGCTGCCGGTTTTCTTCTGTTAGCGGCTACAATTGGTGCAATATTATTAGCAAAGAAAAAAATTGAATAACCATGACTATTACAATTGAATATTATTTAATTCTTAGTGCATTTATGTTTCTTGTTGGCGTAGCCGGCGTCTTAACAAGAAGAAATGCCATCGTTGTCTTTATGTGTATCGAACTTATGCTGAATTCAGCTAATTTGACAATGATCGCTTTTGCTTCTTTTCTTGGTAGTTCAGTAGGGCAACTTTTCGTATTCTTTGTAATGACTGTAGCCGCCGCTGAAGCCGCAGTTGGTTTAGCTATAATCATAGCAATTTTCAGAAACAAGCTTACAGTTAATATTGACGAAATTAATATTCTTAAGTGGTAATAAGATTTTATGCGTGATTTAATTTATCTAACTGTACTACTTCCGTTAGCAGGATTTCTGATAAACGGAATTTTTGGAAGTCGTATTAAAAATGAAAAAGTTATCGGAACGATTGGAAGCGGTGTTATTGGTATCTCATTTCTCTTTGCTCTTGGTGCATTCTTCGAGACTTTATCTCTTCCTGTTGAACAAAGACAACATATTGTATCTCTTTTTACCTGGCTAAGTGCAGGCGGACTTAATGTTAGTTTTGCCTATCAGGTTGATCAGCTATCATTGGTGATGGCATTGATTGTAACAGGTGTTGGATTCGTAATTCATGTTTATTCCATCGGATATATGCACGGAGATAAGGGTTTCTGGAGATTTTTTGCATATCTTAATCTCTTCATCTTTGCAATGATGAATCTGATATTAGCTGATAATTTTGTATTACTCTTTTTAGGTTGGGAAGGTGTAGGTTTATGTTCATATCTATTGATTGGTTTTTGGTACGATAGAAAATTTGAGAAAAGCACTACTTCCGACGCCGCCAAAAAAGCTTTTATCGTAAACAGAATTGGTGACTTCGGATTTCTTTTAGGAATGTTTTTAATCTTCCTTACTTTTGGTTCACTAAACTTTAATGAAGTTTTCAGTAAAGCGAATACATTCAGTGTTTCAGCTTCTGTTTATGGTTTTATTACTTTATTTCTTTTTATTGGTGCAACAGGTAAATCAGCTCAGATTCCTCTTTATGTTTGGCTACCGGATGCAATGGCTGGTCCTACTCCTGTTTCAGCTTTGATTCATGCTGCAACTATGGTAACAGCAGGGGTTTATATGGTCGCCAGATGTTCAGTTCTATTTGCTTCAGCACCACAGATTTTGATTGTTGTTGCTATCATTGGACTAATGACAGCATTCTTTGCTGCAACCATTGGAATCGTTCAAAATGATATTAAAAAAGTTCTAGCTTATTCAACTATAAGTCAGCTTGGCTATATGTTCCTTGCAATGGGAGTTGGTGCTTTCAGTGCAGGAATATTTCATGTGATGACACACGCATTCTTCAAAGCTTTACTATTTCTTGGAGCAGGAAGTGTTATTCATGCTATGCACGAGGAACAGGATATTCAACATTACGGTGGATTGAAAAAATATATGCCTCAGACTGCCATTACCTTTTTAATCGCTGCATTAGCAATTTCAGGGATTCCTCCGCTTTCAGGATTTTTCAGCAAAGATGAAATTCTCTGGTATTCATTTTCTAACGGAAGTTTTATACTATGGTTGTTTGGAGTAATAACAGCACTGATGACTGCTTTCTATATGTTCAGATTATATTTCCTCACATTCGAAGGTAAGGAAAGATTTAGTCACGATAAGCATCCTCACGAATCGCCCAAAGTTATGACTATTCCTTTAATCATTCTGGCAATCCTGTCTGTTATCGGAGGGTTTATCGGAATACCAGAGGTATTCAGTGGCGAACACGGTAATCAATTTCATAATTGGTTAGCTCCAATCTTTAAGGATGCAGATAGAAAATTAATGCATTTTGGCTTGCATTCACACTTTGAGGAAATTCTTTTAATGGTACTATCAGTAATTGGAGCATTAGCATCCATCTGGTTGGCTCGATTCATTTACTTGCATAAGCCTGAAATTGCTTCAAGGTTTGCTTCTTCTTTCAGGGGAATATACAATCTTCTCTGGAATAAATATTATGTTGATGAACTTTATGATGCCGTTATTGTAAATCCGATTGTTACAGTTTCGAGAAATTTTCTTTGGAGAATTGCTGATAACAAAATTATTGATGGAACTGTGAATGCATCAGCAAAACTTATTGAACTATTCTCTGCATCTATCAGGAAAATTCAAACAGGTGTCGCACAGCTTTATGCATTAGTTATGGTGCTGGGAATAGCTGCAGCTTTATTATGGATAATATTGAGTTTTTAATTTATGGAAAATAATCTATTACTGACATACTTAATTTTACTTCCTTTAATCGGAGCTTTTGTATTACTATTTCTTAATAAAGAAAAAGCTTCTGCAATAAGATATACCGGATTATTATTCTCTACATTAACGTTTTTAGTCTCCTTATTTGTTTACTTTGGATTTAATCATAATTCATCGGATTTTCAGTTCATTCACAGGTTTAAGTGGATAGAAGGGCTAAATATCTATTATTTTGTTGGAGTTGATGGTCTTTCGATTCTACTGGTTTTATTAACAACTTTCTTAACACCGTTAACATTAATTTCAAGTTGGTCGAGCATTGAACATAAAGTAAAAGAATTTACTTTCTTTATGCTTTTACTTGAAACAGGTATGATTGGTGTTTTTGTTTCGCTCGATTTGTTCCTGTTTTATATCTTTTGGGAAGCAATGCTTATTCCGATGTATTTTATAATTGGAATCTGGGGTGGTAAAGAAAGAATATACGCTGCTGTAAAATTCTTTCTCTATACAATGTTTGGAAGTTTGTTAATGCTCGTTGCAATAATGTGGTTAGCTGTTTATTCATCACAATCACTTGGAATATTTACTACTGATCTAAAACAGCTTTATATAGTTGCCCCAACTATTACAAGAGACATACAACTCTGGATGTTTCTCGCATTTGGTTTAAGTTTCGCCATTAAGGTCCCTGTATTTCCTCTGCATACCTGGTTACCTGATGCACATGTTCAGGCACCAACTGCCGGTTCCGTAATCCTTGCCGGAGTTTTACTTAAAATGGGAACTTATGGCTTGCTAAGATTTAATCTACCTCTATTCCCGGATGCCGCGATATTCTTTGCCCCTTACTTTTCAGTTTTGGCTGTCATTGGAATTATTTACGGGGCTTTAGTTGCAATGGTTCAGACTGATATGAAGAAACTTGTAGCATATTCATCCGTTTCACATCTTGGATTTGTTGTGCTTGGTATATTTGCAATGACTCAGGAATCTGTTCAAGGTGCTGTAATACAAATGATCAATCACGGGCTGTCAACCGGAGCGTTATTCCTTTTAGTGGGAGTTATTTATGAGAGAACACACACTCGTGAGATTGCTGATTATGGTGGAATAGCGAAACTTGTTCCATTCTTTGCATTTGCTTTGATGTTCGCTTCTTTATCATCTATTGGCTTGCCTGGGTTGAATGGTTTTGTTGGAGAGTTTTTAATTCTCTTAGGTTCTTTTAAGTCGGGTGTTCTCAACAGTTGGTGGTTTACAGTTTTTGCTGCTTCAGGAGTAATATTTGCAGCAGTCTATCTTCTTTGGATGTATCAGCGGGTTGTTTTTGGTGAAGTTAAAAATCCTTCACTGAACGGATTGAAAGATATGAATTCAAGAGAAATTTTTGTGATGATTCCAATTTTCATTTTTATTATTTGGATTGGAATTTATCCATCTACCTTCTTGAAAGTATCAGAAAAAACTTCTGCTAAAATTATTAATCAGGTTTTTAATCCGGTTCATACTACAGAAACATTAACTAAATAAAATGTAAACAGAGTTTTTGATTTATGTATAATAATATTCAGGAATTTTATAATACTCTTCCGCTTATAATCATAGCAATTGGAATTCTTGTTTCGACTGCTATTGAAATGTACTCGAAGAAAAGCGAAAACTTCTTAAGCTGGTTTTCAATACTGATTTTTCTTTTTTCAGGATTTTATTCTTTGTTTACGCTCGATGCCCGTTCAGTAGTATTACAAAATATGCTTGCTACCGGTGGTTATGTCAATATTTTTTATTTTGTTTTTACTTTCAGTGCTGCGATAATTTGTGCAATGTCAATTGATTACTTAAAGAATTACGATGCTTATTTTGGTGAATACTATATTTTGATGCAAACATCAGTTCTTGGTATGATGCTAATGGCTGGGGCTAAAGATTTATTTATGATTTTTCTTGGACTGGAAGTTATGTCTGTTTCTTTTTATGTACTTGCCGGAATAAACAGAAAAAGATTGACTGCAACAGAATCTGCACTTAAATATTTTTTGCTTGGTGCGTTTGCAACCGGATTTATTGTCTATGGAATTGCCTTGATATATGGGACAGCACAAACTACATCCTTTGAAATAATTACTGCAAAATTTTCTGAACTATCAGGGAATCTTTTATTTATTACGGGTGTAATATTATTCTTAATTGGATTTTCATTTAAGATTGCTGCATTCCCATTTCATATGTGGGTGCCGGATGTTTATCAGGGCGCTCCATCTACAGTTGCGGGACTGTTTTCAACTGCAGGAAAAGCTGCTGCATTCAGTGCAATTATTGTTTCATTATTCGTACTTTTTAGTTCAGGAGCATTGAAACTTATCACTCCATATCTTTCTGTTATCTCTGTTCTTTCAATGTTCTTTGGAAGCATCGTTGCGATTTCTCAAACTAATATTAAAAGAATGCTTGCTTACTCCTCAATTTCACACGCAGGCTATTTAATTATCGGTTTGGCTGCTTCAAATACTGAAGGTATTGCCGGAATTATATTTTATCTGACTGCATATTCTTTTATGAATCTTGGAGCATTTGGTATAGTTAGTATAATTGAAGGCAAAGAAGAAACTAATCTTGAATTAAATTCTTATCGGGGATTGGGAACAAAGCAACCATTTCTGGCAGCATTACTTTCTTTGTTTATGTTCTCGCTTGCTGGTATTCCGCCTTTTGCCGGCTTCTTCGGGAAGTATTATATTTTTATTGCCGCAATCGAAGCTAATTTAACCTGGCTTGCTATTCTCGGTGTTCTCTCGAGTGTTATTAGTGTTTATTTTTATCTCAGGTTAGTTGTGCTAATGTATTTCCATGACTCATCCGAACAATTTGAAATTGAGAGAAGTAATTCCGGATTACTCGCAGTTTTTATATCTGCAATATTAGTTGTATTGTTAGGTTTGATGCCCGGAACACTCCTTAATATTATTACTTCTTACTTATAAAAGTTGCAAAAGATTTTATAATTTTGTGCAGCAATATTCCCGGCTAAACTTATGATCCCATTATATTCAACCTCACAAATTCGTTCTCTTGATACTTTTGCAATTAATCAATTGCAGATACCGGGAATTGTTTTGATGGAGAACGCTGCAATTGGAATATCAAACTTTATTCTCTCCAGGTTTCCTAATCTGAAATCAGCTGGTATTATTTGCGGTAAAGGTAATAATGGCGGCGATGGCTTTGCAGTAGCAAGACATTTATCAAACAATGGAGTAAATGTTAATGTTATTTATCTCGGTGACCCGCTTTCGATGAGTGATGACTGCCGGTCAAATTTTGAAATCTGCTTAAACCTTTCAGCTAACAGAAATAATCTTAAGCTAATTCAGTTTTCGGGTATTAAACAACTCAGAATTCTTAGAAACTGCGATATTATTATTGATGCAATCCTTGGTAGTGGATTTTCAGGTACATTGAAAGAACCAATTTCTTTAATTATAAATGAACTTAATAAATTAAAAGCAACCAAGATTTCGATAGATGTTCCAACCGGTCTAAATGCAGATACAGGATATGGTGATCCCATCTTTAGATCTGATTTAACCATTACACTCGGTGAATTTAAGAAAGGAATGTTTTTAGGTAATGGGTATGAAAATTCCGGTGAAATAGTTTTGTGTGAAATCGGAGTTGGGAGAGATTATTTTGATAATGAATTCACTGATACATTTTTATTTGAACCTGAGGATGCTTATAAATTTTTACCGCAAAGAGGAAAAAGGATCAATAAGTATTCTGCTGGCAAAGTATTAACAATTGCCGGTTCATTCAAATATCCCGGTGCTGCAGTTTTATCAGCTGGCTCATCTTTGTATTGCGGTACCGGCGCATCAGTTTTGGCAATTCCAAAATCCGTAAAAAAATTTATTCATAGAAAGATTACCGAATTAGTCGTTCAGACTTTTGGCAACGAGGATAGTGAATTTCTCAGACCAGAAGATTATAAATCCCTAACTGAAAAAATTAAATGGGCTGATGTAGTTGCATTAGGTCCGGGCATAGGAAGGGAAAATCAAACAATTGAATTTGTTCATCAGTTTCTCAGGAAAAAAGAATTTAAAGCAGCCGTAATTGATGCCGACGCATTATTTGGAATAAAAGATTTATTATCCGGGTTCGACTTAAGAAAATGTATTCTGACCCCTCACTTTGGCGAGTTCGCTGCTCTAATCAATGTTTCCACCGAAGAGATAGAGAGAAATATTCTTGAACTCGGTAGTGATTTTGTTAAAAAATATAAAACCACTTTGGTTCTCAAGGGAGCGCCTACTGTGACATTTACAAAAGAGGGTGAGATAATCATTAATTCTTCAGGGAATAGTGGACTGGCAAAATTTGGTAGTGGAGATGTTTTAACTGGGATGATTGCCGGTTTTTATGCACAGACAAAAAATTTTAACAGGTCTGCTTTACTATCAGTTTATCTGCACGGGTTATCAGCAGATTTGTTAATTCACAAAAAAACTGAATTTGGAATAACTGCCACAGACTTAATGAGGAATATTCCTGTAACGATAAATTTTATTAAGAGGTCGTTTGAAAAATAACTCCAGAGTAATCGTCTTTATTTATCTCCCATTAATAATTCATTGGGTATCAATTCTGATATTAACCAGTTTGCCATCAGATCAGCTTCCATCAGTTGAAGTTGGTGATAAAATAAATCATTTTCTTGCTTTCTTTGTTCTTGGTTTTTTCCTTAATCTTACTTTAAAATATCAAAAACGATTTCCGTTTCTCAAAAAAAATATCCTGCTAACGACGATTATTATTGCTGCAGCTTATGGATTACTAGATGAATTACATCAACTTTTTGTGCCGGGAAGAAGTGCTGAAGTTTTTGATTGGATAGCAGATTTTATTGGCGGAATCGCAGGTAGCTCTTTAGCTGAATACATCTACAGAAGATTTAATATTGCCTTAAATAATTTTTTGAAAGTTTAACGGGAACTTTTTAATCAGAATTCTGTAAAAATACCTGAAAAGTTATTTGACAATACCTTTGTCAATAATTAAGTTAGTAACCAAAATTTATGATTTGAGGAGAAAACACAATGCCACTGAGAAAAACTAAAGAAGCTGATCTTATGGCAAAATACAAAAGAGTATTTGAGATCAGTTTAATAATCGCCTTAGTACTGATGATTGTGGCTTTCAAGTTCTTTCCGGATTTTGGAAGACAGGAAGTGAAGATTGAAGGTCCGCAGGAACTCTTTACTGTTGAAGATATCCAACAGACTAAGCAGGAAAATCGTCCTCCACCTCCGCCAAAACCTCCTATTCCAATTGAAGCACCATCCGATGAAGTGCTTGAAGACATTGAAATTGGTGAAACAGAAATTGATGTTAATGCTACTGTAGAAGCTCCTCCTCCACCTAAAGAGGATAAAAAGATTGTAGAGGAAGAACCTCAGTATTTTGTAGCAGTAGAAGAAATGCCTGAACCAATTGGAGGAATTCAAGCTATTCAGAGTAAAATAGTGTATCCTGAAATAGCAAAAAGAGCCGGAGTAGAAGGTAAAGTTTATGTGTTAGCATTCGTTGATGAAAATGGTGATGTAAGGGATGCAAAAATTATAAAAGGGATTGGTGCCGGCTGCGATGAGGCAGCTCTTGATGCAGTTAAAAAAACAAAATTTAAACCCGGAAAGCAAAGAGGAAAACCCGTCCGAGTTCAGGTATCAATACCTGTAGTATTTAAACTTCAGTAATTTTTAAGGCACCTTCAAGGTGCCTTTATTATGCCCGCTAATCTGATTGATATGTCACACATTTCAGCATTCGAAAAATCACTCTGGCTTCATTAACTTTGTAATGAAATATTTAAACATAATCTGATGAAATCTGCTGTTAGTGAAAACAAGAGAGTTCTGTACCTACTGATAATGGGAGCTATGCTGCAACTGTTATTGCTTTACTTCTTTAAATATCAAAATCAAAACTTGTCAGTATTTGATATCGATTTAGAAATCACAGGAAATCTGTATAATCTGGTAGTGTATCTTACTTTGATTTTCTTATTCATTGGTTCACTAATCAGTAAAAAAGTAAACATAAATTTAAAGTTAACCACATCACTAATGGTGCTTTCATACCTGTTTCTTGTCTCAGGATTTATTTCAACAAAAGTCAATTTACCTTTTAACGCTATTTATATTTTCGGACAATTTGGTAATAAATTATTTACCGGGCTTTGTTACACAATTTATCAGCTTCTTATTTTCACATCGGTTTTTGTCCTGATATTTGCATTCAGAAAAGGTCAAGGTAAAATATTTATTAAATCACTGTTACTGTCTCTTGCATTAATGGTAACATTTTTGTTTTACTCATACTTCTTTATTAGTGCAAGAGAGGAAAAAGTTAAACTTCAACCACTGGATACAAATGCTACTTACACTGTAGTTGTTTTAGGTGCTGCCGTTTGGTCGGATAACAAACCAAGCCCAATCCTTGCTGCCCGGGTTGATAAAGCTTTTGATCTATTGAAAACTTATAAAGTTGAGTATTTGTATCTGACCGGAAGTAATGCTCCAGGTGAATTAAGCGAAGCCGAAGTAGCACTGAGATATCTTAAATCGAAGGGAATTCCTGCTAATACTAATATTATTACTGAAAATAATACCACATCCACAACGGAACAGATACAATTTATAAAAGCTAAACTGAGTGAGTATTCAAAAAATAACTTAATTGTTGTCTCGGATGCGTTTCATCTGGTTCGCATAAAAGAAATTGGCAAGTTTCACAGTCTTAAAGTTAAAACCATCGCATCCGAGCTGGAGCTAAATTTTATTTCTGACCTTTATAATAAACTAAGGGAGTCTTTAGCTTTAACGGTATTCTGGTTTTTTGCAATATAATTTTGGAGAATTGTAAAATGACAAAAGTATTTAAGAGGAGAATAATTCGTGAAAAAGTTTTGCAGGTCTTATATGCCTACGAGATGAATAATGATAATCTTCAATCTCAAATTGATGAAGTATTTTCTGATGTTGAAGATGATAATGATAAACAATTCGGATTGTCCTTAATTTATAAAGTAATTCCTAACAGAGAAAAGTTTGATGAAATGATTAAAAGCAAAGTTAGTAATTGGGAAATGGATCGCATTGCGATGATAGATAAAATCCTTATAAGAATGGGTATTTGTGAACTGCTTTATTTTGAGGATATTCCACCTAAGGTATCAATCAACGAAGTAATAGAGATTTCGAAAAAGTTCAGTACTGCTGGCAGTGCAAAATTCATTAATGGGGTACTTGATGCAATATTAAATGATTTGAAGAGTTCAGGTGAACTTAAGAAGGTTGGAAGAGGACTTGTTGATGAGACTATTTCCAAGAAAACTCCAAAGAAGAATGAATGAGTAAAAAGAAGAAAATATTTGTCTGGACTCTCTTCGACTTTGCCAACACATCCTTCTCAATTATTGTTGTCACTTTTCTTTATGCTGTCTATTTCAAAAAGACTGTTGCATCAGCCCAGCCCATCGGCGATCTTTATTGGTCGGTTGCAACAAGCATTGCAATGATTATTACAGCTATTATTTCTCCAATTCTTGGTGCCATAGCTGACTTTTCAGCAGGTAAAAAAAGATTTTTGTTATTCTTTACTGCACTCTGTATTTCAGCCACTTCGTCACTTTTCTTTGTAACAGAGGGAGCGATTTTCTGGGGAATTTTTCTATTTGTTATTGCAAACATCGGATTTGAAGCAGGCCTTGTTTTCTACGATGCTTTCTTACCAGAAATTACTGAACCTAAAAATTATGGAAGAGTAAGTGGCTATGGTTTTGCGATGGGATATTTAGGTTCACTTGCTACTTTGGGAATTGTCTATCCTTTTATTACTGCTGACAAAATTCGGGAAACATTTGTTGTTTCAGCAATTTTCTTCCTTGTTTTTTCAATTCCTTTATTTTTGTTTTTAAGAGACAACAGAAAGGAGATATCCAGAAATGAATCTTATCTGAAAATCGGTATCAGCAGAGTATTATTTACTGTTAAAAATCTTAAGAACTATAAAAATCTTGCAACATTTCTACTTGCTTTTTTCTTTTATATTGAAGGAGTGAATACTGTTATCTACTTCTCCGGAAATTATGCAAGTACAACTTTGGGTTTTACAGAAACAGAGTTGCTTATTTTTTTCATTACTGTTCAAACTACAGCTATTCTTGGTTCTGCCGCTCTCGGAATCGTTGCCGATTCAATCGGACAAAAGAAAACTATAATCATAACTTTGATTTTGTGGTTGATTACCATTTTATTAGCGATTGTCATACGGGACAAAACCGGATTTTATATTGTTGGATTACTGGCAGGTTCCGCGATGGGTTCAAGTCAATCAACAAGCAGAAGTCTCATGTCTAAGCTCACACCACCTGAAAAGAAAACTGAGTTTTTCGGTTTTTATTCATTCTTTGGTAAAAGCTCCGCAGTGCTGGGTCCACTAGTATTTGGAATTGTAAGTTATCTTACCGAAAGTCAGAGACTTGCAATTTTCTCGGTAGGATTTTTCTTTCTGATAGGATTGTTAATCCTTACAAAAGTTAAAGAACCTCAAACCACAGTAGCTTCTAATCCGTCTTTGGAATAATTGTTCCACCGATAAGTTTTGCGCTGTTCCAATTAATTTTTTCCGAAAAATTTTCTTTTCTCTGCGGGCATTCAAGGTAATTACATAATTTACATAAATTATCCCAGCAGTAGTCGAAATGGATCTTTAAATCTACACGGTTGAATAGTTTTTGTAATTGAGATTTAATGTAATCTTCTTCATCGTGAGATTGCCTTACAGTAAAATAATATGGAACAATTAAATGGAAATCAACAAATACTCTTTCACCGGATGTCCAGAATCTCAATTGATGCAGGTCGATCCAATAATTCTTCCGAATAGAAAGTAACAGGTTCGTGAGATGCTTCAGAATTTCTTCATCAGTTTCGTTCATCAAACCACCAACTGATTGCCGAATAAGCTTGTATCCGGTGAATAGAATATTCGACGCCACGAAGATTGCAAAAATTGGATCGATTTCCTTTATGCCTGTGAATAATACTAAAATAATTCCGATCATCACTCCAATACTTGTATATGAATCAGTTAATACATGTTTCCCATCTGCAACAAGTGTCAATGAACCCGTTTTCCTGCCTGTTCGTATCAGAAACACACCTAACAGAAGATTAATTATTCCAGCTGCTGAAATAACATAAAGCCCAATATCCATTTTTTGAAGTTCCACCCCTGTAATTAAGTCTTTTACACTTTCAAAAAGAATAACAACCGCCGCAATGATTATCAGAAATCCTTCAATGCCTGCCGAAAAATATTCAACATTACCATGACCATAGAAATGAGATTGATCAGCTGGTTTATTGCTGTAAATAATACTAAACAATGCCATTGCGGTTGCAAAGATGTGAACGACAGATTCAGCGGTATCGGAAAAGATTGCTGATGAACCAGTTATCAGATAAGCTGAAATTTTTGATATAAACATTAATATGCCAACAGTCATTGAAATAATTGCAGCCCGTTTGGTTATGATGAAACTTTTTTCTTGCTGACTCATAACCTTTTAATCCTTTGAGCAGCTTCATAAAGTACTTCGTCCTTCTTTGCGAAGCATACTCTTATCAGTTTATTATTATGCTGCTGATTATAAAAAGGCGAGAGTGGAATAACAGCAACTCCTATTTTATCAACAAGTTCAAGAGCAAAACTAAAATCATCTTTATCTGAAATTTGAGAATAATCAAACAACTGAAAATAGGTGCCTTTTGAGTGTAGTGGTTTTAGTTTTGATTGTTGAATTAAATCCAGAAAGTAGTCTCTTTTTCTCTGATAGAATGATGCTATATCGAGATAATTTCTATCATCTTTGAGATATTCAGCGTAGGCATATTGTACAGGAGTATTCACTGCAAATACAACGAATTGATGAAGTTTCCTGAATTCGTCAGTTAAAATTTTAGGTGCAACACAATATCCTACTTTCCAACCAGTTGTATGAAAGGTTTTTCCGAACGAAGAGATAACAAAACTTTTTTTCCGCAGGATATCAGATTCACAAATTGAAATATGATTCAAATCGTCAAAGACGATGTGCTCATAAACTTCATCACTTATCACAAAAATATCTTTATCGCTGAGAATTTTTTCTAAAATCATCAAATCAATTTTACTGATAATTGAACCAGTTGGATTATGAGGCGAATTGATTAAAATAATTTTAGTTTTTTCTGTTATAGCTGAATTAACTTTGTCCCAGGGAATCATAAAATCCGGTGGCTGAAGCGAAATGAAAATGGGTTTTCCACCATTAGCAATTACTGCCGGTGCATAGCTATCATAAGCCGGTTCAAAAATTATGGCTTCGTCACCGGGATTTATAAGAACAGATATTGCAGTAAAAAGTGCCTGAGTAGCACCTGCAGTTATTGTTATTTCACATTCATAATCATAATTACATTTGTAAAGCTTTTGAATTTTATCAGAAATCATTCTCCTAAGTTCAGGAACTCCCTGCATCGGAGCGTATTGATTTTTTCCTTTTCTCATGAAATGATTTACAAGTTCTATCAGGTTATTTGAGATATCGAAATCGGGAAAACCCTGGGAAAGATTTAAAGCATTTTTTTCATTCGCCAGTTTAGTCATTACTGCAAAAATGCTGGTACCTGTATTTTTTAATTTCGAGTCTATCAATTCAAAGGAAAAATTATTTGATAATAAATTCACTTAATGGTGGTCTTAATTCATCATAGAGATTTTTTAATTGTTCATAGGCAAATCTGTTTCCACGAAAAGCAGCCAATCTAAAATATTTTACTGCTAATGCTTTATTAACATCAGTACCGATTCCCTTCAAAAAACAAATTCCTAAAGCTGATTGAGAAATGACAGAACCTTTTTCTGCAAAATTAATTAAAACAGAAACTAATCGCTTATTTTCAGAATCCCTTTGTTGTTTTAGAATTTCAGTTACAACAATTCTTATTGTTGCCTCATAGCTGCCAAGTTCCTCAGCTTCTTTCCATATCCTAAATCCAACAGTTTCATTTTTCGGTAAATAATCTCCTGTGAAATAATTTAATCCGAGTTCGATCATAGAAGGAATGTGCTTTAAGTTTGATGCTTCCTGTAAAAGTTTTATTGCTTCATTTACTACCAT
>FWPU01005976.1_pt1 | contig 25277 bp, 28 predicted proteins | sample 2228361 | NCBI WGS metagenome assembly FWPU01 (sample SAMEA103939777, study PRJEB20133) | metagenome | reverse complement strand
CGAATCCTAATGACATCAGAGATCGGATTTGCAAAGTCATTATAAAGAGGGGAGTCGTCATATTCTTACCAAGTTCCAGTTGGCGCACCGAGGAGCCAGGCGGTGCGCCAACTGGAGCTTAGTTAAAGATTCAGGTTGGCCTCGTGCCCTTACCAAGTTCCAGTCGCCGCACCGGCCTGGTCGCCGCGCATTGATTATGGAGTATAAAGTGGGTATAATTTATACGAAATTTGGGAGGAAAGATATGCGAAACAGGGTGAAGTTGAGCGTTAGCATCAGCTCCGAGCTTTCCGACTTTATATCCGAAATTGCCAGGAAAAGGAAAATATCTCGAAGCCGTCTTGTCGAGGAAGCTTTCGCCGCATGGCGCAGGAAACAGCTCGAGGCCTTAATGGCCGAGGGCTACCGGGCAATGGCAGAGGAGAATTTAAATGACGCTGCCGGTCTCCTGACCTCTACGCGCGATCTCGAGGAAGAGTAAAGGTGAAAAAGAAAACGTCGGCACAGATTCCAATCCGGCGCGGAGACGTGGTTTTAATTCCATTTCCCTATATACAGGACTTCGCTAAAGCGAAACGTCGTCCCGCTCTGGTCATACAGAATGACGTGGGGAATCAATACAGCAGCGATACCATAGTTGCTCTGATCTCATCGACCGTCCCCTCAAAGCTTTACCCGATGCACGTCCGTATTCCGGCGGGCTATGGGGGGTTAGAGCAGGAGTCGATCGTGAAAACCGAGGTCATTCTGACCTATCCGCAGAAGTCGATCGTTCGGAAGATAGGCTCTCTGCCCGGTCAGATAATGGATCGGGTGAATGCCGCTCTAAAATTGAGCCTGGATCTAACCTGAACGGTGTATTCGGGACGAACGTCGCGACTAACTCCGGTAAAAGCGTTAGCGTCACCCGGTTGGCGCATCAGCCGGTCTCAGGCAATGTGGCGGCGGCCTCGAGGCCGCCAGGTGTGCGACGCCGTTAGCGTGTCCCACCCTGGCGTTTAGTTACCGCACCGCTCATTTTCGGGCTCCTTGTAATTTATCGGTACTTGTAATAGATTAACCTGATTAGAAGCAGGTAGTTTTGAGCGCCGGCCGTTCCGGCAACTGCCGCTCAAGCGCTTCTCTAGCTCAAAGATCAGCAATGGCGCTAGATCTAAGCGAAAATAAAACTTTCCCCCTCCAGATCTCAGAGATCCTCCAGAGAGCCGAGGAAAGCTGCGCCCTCACCCGCGAAGAGGGCATAGCTTTGATCGAGGGTGGCGAGCTTCAGCAGTTGCTGGAAAGCGCCCGTCGGGTGCGCGACAAGGGCCGGGGAAACTCCGTCAGCTTTTCCAAGAAGATATTTATACCCATGACCAATCTCTGCCGCGACTATTGCGGATACTGCACATTTCGCAAGGACTGGGGAGAAGAGGAGGCCTGGATCATGACTCCCGACCAGGTGCTGGCCCTGGCCGAGGAGGGGGCGCGGCTCGGCTGCAAGGAGGCGCTGTTCAGCCTGGGCGATAAGCCGGAACTCGCCTTTCCCGAGGCGCGTCGCGCGCTCGAGCGGCTCGGACACAAGACCACCCTGAGCTACCTGGCCGAGATGAGCCGCCGTGTCCTCGAGGAGACCGGACTGCTGCCGCATGCGAATCCCGGCCTGATGACGGCAAAGGACCTGGAGCGCCTGCGCCCTTACAACGCGAGCATGGGGATCATGCTCGAAAATGTAAGCGAGCGCCTGATGGAACCGGGCATGCCGCACCACAACGCCCCGGACAAGCATCCCCGTGCCCGCTTGCGCACAATAGGGGAGGCGGGGAGACTTCGCATCGCTTTCACCACCGGCCTCCTCATCGGCATAGGGGAGACGCGGGCGGAAAGGGTCGATTCTCTCCTGGCAATCAGAGAGCTTCACCGGCGCTACGGACACATCCAGGAGGTGATAGTACAAAACTTTCGCCGCAAGCCCGATATCCCGATGCGCGATCATCCGGAGCCGGGCCTCGAGGAGATGCTGCGCACGGTGGCCGTGGCGCGCCTGCTCCTCGGTCCAAATATTAATATCCAGGCGCCGCCCAACCTGACGGAAAATTACGAGCTGCTTCTGGATGCCGGCATCAACGACTGGGGCGGAATTTCGCCCCTGACCAGAGACTTCATCAACCCGGAGGCGCCCTGGCCGCATCTCTGCGAGCTGCAAAGGCGCACTGAACAGCGCGGCTTCAGGCTGCGCGAGCGCCTGGCGGTCTACCCAGAATTCATAAGCCATGTCTTTCTGGACAAACCTCTGCTCGAGCGGGCTCGAGCGCTCGCCGGCAGCGATGGATACGTGAACTGAAAGAGGAGCTAGAAGTTAGAATTGGATCTTTGCAAATTCGTTTTCTGCCACCTTAGCGAACGTAGCAACGGCCTCCGGGCCGCCAGGTATACGACGAGGTGCGAACATATCGTGCTTTCGCTCCGAAGAGCGAAGGAGATTAGCCGGCCGCTTTCCCTCGTCTCTGCGGGACGAAATCCAGAATTTGTAAAAGTCAAGTTATAACTAAACTATGATCGTTGTTCTGGCCGGAGGCACCGGCGCGGCGAAGTTCCTGGCGGGACTTGTCGAGATATTGGCTGAAGAGCTGGTGGTGATCGGAAACATCGGGGACGACTTCGAGCACTGGGGGCTGCACATTTCTCCCGACCTCGACACCTTGACCTACGGCCTGGCCGGCCTGCTCGACGAGTCCAAGGGATGGGGGCTGGCGGGAGATAGCTTCAGGCTGCTCGACTTCATGCGCCGTTATGGGCTTGAGACCTGGTTTAATCTGGGCGACTGCGATCTTGCGACGCACATCTACCGTACCTTTCTGCTGCGCCAGGGCTTATCGCTATCGCAGGTCACGGAAGCGATTGGCCGCGCCCTGGGCGCGCGGGGGCGCGTCGTTCCTGCCACCGATGATCCGGTGCGCACCCTGATCGATACCCCGGCCGGGAGATTGTCCTTTCAGGAATTTTTCGTAAAGCGGGCCTTCCGCGACGAGGTGACCGGGGTGAGCTATCAGGGGGCCGAAGAGGCCAGGCCGGCTGAAGGAGTCATCGAAGCTCTGGCTCGAGCGCGCGGGATCATCGTAGCGCCGAGCAATCCGGTGACCAGCATCGGCCCGATGCTTTCGGTCCGGGCGATTCGTCGCGCTCTGGCTGAAAGAAAGTCGCCGGCCGCGGCCATCAGCCCGATTGTGGGCGGGGCGGCGGTGAGCGGACCGGCGGCCAAGCTCATGGCGGCCATAGGCTGCGAGCCGTCGGCCGCGGGAGTGGCGCGCTTCTATCGCGGCCTGATCGATATCCTGTTAATAGATAAACGCGACGCCGTGCTTTCCCGTGACATAGAAGAGAGTGGCGCGCGGGCAGTAGCTGCTGATGTAATCATGTCGGGGCGCGAGGAGCGCGCGGCCCTGGCCCGAACCGTTTTGAGCGCGTTGCAGTTAAAATGAGATCGGTGTTAATACATCTCATTGCAAAGAGCCGGGCGACATGATCCTATTCTGGCTCCTGGCTTCTTTTTTATGCACGCGATCGTTCCGGTAAAGGACTTGGCTGCGGCTAAGCAGCGACTGAGCCCGGCGCTGGGCGCCGAGGCGCGTCGCGCGCTGGCGCGGGCCATGCTCGAGGACGTCGCCTGTGCATTGAGCCGGGCGCGCGCGCCGCAGGCTATATTTTTTGTCACACGCGATCCTGAAGCGGCGGCCCTCGCCTCGTCTCTGGCTTTCCAGCTGGTCTGGGACGAGGAGAATGCCGGACATACCCAGGCCGTGCGGCTGGGAATCGCAGCCTGCCTCCGGGCCGGAGCCGAGGCGGTCCTGGTCGTGCCGGCGGACGTCCCATTGGTCACCGCCGATGATATCGATGCCATAGCCGCCGCGCGCCTGGAAACGGGCGCCGTTTTCGTCCCCTCCCGCGATAAGCGCGGCACTAACGCCGTGCTGCTGGCCCCGCCCGATATCATGCCGCTGCGCTTCGGCTCGGATAGCTTTTACCCGCACCTCGAGGCGGCTGCCGCCCGCAATATCCCCTTCTCGGTGCTCGAGCTGCCGCGCCTGGCCCTCGATATCGATACGCCGGATGACCTGGCGCTCTTTGCGGCATCCGCCGCTGATACCCGGGCCCAACGGGCCCTGCGCGAGCTGGTGAAATGATCAGGATTACGGGCATTGCTGGAATCCCGGAGGTGAAGCCGGGGGACGACCTGGCGCGCCTTATCGTCGGGGCGGCCGAGAAACAGGCGATCGAGATAAAAGATGCTGATGTGCTGGTTGTGGCGCAAAAGGTCGTCTCCAAAGCTGAGGGTAGAATCGTCAGGCTCGAAGAGGTCGAGCCTTCGGCATTCGCGCGCAGGCTGGCGACCATGATGGCGCGGGACGCGCGCCTGATCGAAGTGGTGCTGCGCGAGACCAGGCGCATCGTGCGCATGAGCGAGCGGGTGTTGATCGTCGAGACCCATAACGGCTACATCTGCGCCAACGCCGGCGTCGATCAGTCTAACGTCGATGGCGGGGCTTCGGTCACCCTGCTGCCGCTTGATCCCGATGCCTCGGCCGCCAGGCTGCGCCGCCGAATCTCGGAGCTTTGCGGGTCGGCGCCGGCCGTGATCATCTCCGATAGCTTCGGCCGGCCCTGGCGGCTCGGCCTGACCAATGTGGCGCTCGGCGCGGCCGGCCTCGACCCGCTCGAGGACTATCGCGGCCAGCGCGACCCTCACGGCTATAGTCTGCACGCCACCGTCATCGCGGTGGCCGACGAGCTGGCGGCGGCCGCCGGCCTGGCGCTCGGGAAATTGCGCCGAACCCCGGCAGCAGTCGTCAGCGGCTTCGATTATAAGCGCGGAGAGGCAAGCGCGCGCGAGCTGCTCAGGCCGCCGGAACAGGACCTCTTTAGATAAGGAGCTAGGAGTTAGGAGCTAGGAGCCAGAATAATGAGAATTGCGATCATCGGCGGAACGGGAAGCGAGGGGAGCGGACTGGTATTGCGGCTGGCGCGCGCCGGCGAAGAGGTGGTCATAGGCTCGCGCGATCGACAGAAGGCGCTGGCCGCGGCGGCCCAGATGAACCGCATGGCCGGAGTCAAGACGATAAAGGGAGCCGAGAACAGCGAAGCGGCAGCCCTGTCCGAAATCGTGGTCCTGACCGTGCCGGAAAAGGTCCATCGTGATATGCTGCTCGCATTGCGCTCATCGCTGCGGGGCAAGCTCCTGATCGATGCCACCGTGCGGCTGGACCGCGAGGCGCCGGACTCAACCGGCCATCTCTCGGCCGCCGAGGAGGCGCAGCAGTTGCTCGGGCCCGAAACTAAAGTGGTCGCCGCTTTTCAAAATATCTCAGCCCACGCCCTGCGCGACATCGACCGCCCCATCGAAAGCGATGTCCTTGTGGTCGGGGACGATAAAGATGCCAAGCGAAAGGCTATGGCCCTCGTGGAGAAGATAGGCGCGCGCGCCGTCGATGCCGGCGGGCTGAAAAACGCCCGCATCCTGGAGGACCTGACCAAATTGCTCATCGCGATCAACCAGCGCTATAAAAGCAAAGATGCGGGGATTAAAGTAACCGGGATTTAATTTGGCAGGCGGCCTCTTTCGATAGAAAGGAGCCAGGATGGAGCGACAAACGGCCGCTTTAACCTTGACTCGAGGGCGCTGGTACGCTAAGCTTGGCCTCGGGTATGCGCACCGGGTTCTTCCTGGAGCCTGAATTCTTAGTATTGATGGGAGTCGCGGTGGCGACGCTCGTTTTCTTTTTTTACGTGCGGCGCCGCAGCGGGCTCGGAGTGCTTCTGGCCCTTGGAATATTCGCCTTTTTTTGCGGGCTGATAATCTTTGTCCTCTCGTCGTTGCATCTGATCGCAGTTATCTCTCGTCCGATTTCAGGCAGGGGCCTGGGCAACGCCCCGGCTTTCACCTACGATTTCAGGTTCTATTCCCTGGTCCTCGTCGGCCTCCTGATAGCGGTCCCGGGCTTTATCTGCGTAGTCGCTGCAAGGGGACTGACCAGGGACAGCGCATCGGCCTGGAGAACGGCCCTCTGGTCGAATCTGCTTCTCCTGGCGGTAAATGGTCCTCTCATACCGATTCAAGGCTTCGCGACCGGTTTTTCGGCGCTGGCTCTATTGAATCTTGCGGGCCTGGTTGCGAGCCGCAAAAAATTCCTAGGATCGCCGGATCGGCAAGCGGCAAAGTCAGCAGCGAGTTTTCAGCCCTAAACGTTCCAGGAGATCACCCGGTCGGGCGTAACCTTAATCACCGGGTTGTTTTCTAGCGCCATGTCGCGGTATTGCGGATAGCGCTCGCGCAGCGCAGCCACCGCGGCCCGCTGCTCATCTCCCGCCTCGATGATTTCTGCTCGCCCCCGCACGATGATATAAGCCAGCCGGCTCCAGTCCTCATCGTACCTGTCGAAAAGCAACGAGACCTTGGGGTTCTCGGCGATGTTGCGCACGCGCTTGAGCTTTTTCGGAGGCACCTTTTTCGGCTTCAAATCGAGGGGGGAGTAAAAGAGCCCGTTGCGGTAGGCGAAGCAGATGGGGACAACGAGGGGCTGCCCCTCGGCGTCGGCCGTGGCCAGCCGCGCCGTCCGCTGCTCCAGGATAAAGCTAAGCTGGGCATCGCTAAGCATAAAGGTAAGGAGCTAGAAGCTAGGAGTTAGGAGCTAGAATATGGTGTGGAGTAAAAAGCGAGGCGATAGATGGTCCCCATATTCTAGCTTCCAGCTCCTAGCTTCTAACTCCTAACTCCCGGCTCCTTTCGATTCGGCCAGGACGACAATGAGTCTGGATAGCGCTTCGATGTCTTTGAGGTCCACGACTTCGACCAGAGTATCTTTGTATTTCACCGGGAGGCCGAGGTGCATAACCCTTTGCGTTGACCATTTAGGCCCGCCGCTATAGATGGCCGGTTCGAGTTCGGGCCTGGCCGCCGGCTGGACGGAAATATTGCCGGCTGCGGCTGCCTTTTCGATATCTCCCCGCTCGACCACCGGGCCGCGGCCCAGCTCGAATCTCATGGTCTCCTCTATCTTCTGCTCAGCGGGAGGGCCGCTGCGCCGGAGGCCGAACTCCGAAGTGAGTATAAAGACGGCATCGGGTTTGACCCGCTCGGCGACCCCATCGATGCCGCGCCTGCCCATCGCCTCCTGCGTTGTCCAGGCGAAGGTGACGCGCGCGGCCCTGGTGCGGCTCAACTTGCGCAGCGCTTCGAGCATGGCCAGGGCATGGCCGCGCGTTGATAAGGCGACTCCGGCGAATCGGCCGCCGGCCAGCTCGGCGAAGCGGTTGGCTATGGTGACCGGGTCGAGCAACGAGACGCCCAGCCGCTCGACCTCGGCGCGGCTCGAGGCGCCGATATCGACGTATGCCTCTTCGAGCGAGAAGATAGAATCGACCTGTGGCCGGAAGCGATGAAGGTGAGTGGAAAGAACGACGATAACGCCGGGCACCTTGCGATTGCGGGCATGGACCACGACCGGCTGTCCCTCGTGAAATTGATCGTAGAGCGGGCTCGGGATGCGCCGGCTGAGGCGCTGAAGCGTCAGGAAGCCATTGTCCGTGATGCCGGAAACGACGTAGCCGACTTCATCTATCGCCGCGGCAAACAGAAAGTGAGGTCGGCCGCTGCCGACCTCAGCATAAAGATTGCCCAGGGCGTCGGTCTCGACCCGCGCCCCGGATGGGAGCCGCGAGCGAAGGTATTCGCTTAACTCCTCCTCGTAACCGTCCACGGCCATCCGCCCGGCTAGCTCGCGCAGCTCGGAGGCAAGCTCCTGCGCGGGCAGTGGAAAAGGGGTTACAAGATAACAGATAAAGAACAATAGCACGAGCTTTGGCATCGGTACGCTCCGGTTGCTGCGCCGGCCTGCCGCCGGAGGAGTATAATATTCCAGCCGGAACCGCGCAGAGCAAGCTTCGGTACGCGGAGTCCGTGGCTACAATTATATCATTTGAATCGACGGAGGCATCCATGTCAAGGCAAATCATCGATGAGAGCTGTCGCAACTGCGGGGAGGTGCTCTTCCAGAAGGCCGTCTACGACGATGGGCGCGCGGAGCTGGTCGATCCATCGGTCTGGCCCGAAAGCGACGGCGATATGAAATATTTTCGCTGTCCGGCCTGCCGCGGCAAAAACCTGGTCGCCATCGTCTCCGAGCCCGGCCAGCCGCGCATGTACGAAATCGTCGGCTTCATTAGAAGGTAAAAGGCCAGAAGGCCCCGTTTCATGAAAGGAGCCAGGAGTCAATGCTAATTTTTCTCAAAAAATATCTTCGGTCTGGCCCCGCTCCGCATTTCACATTTTCGGGTCTTTTGTCCGTTCCGTGAGCGGCCCCGTATCATCTCTAGACTGCCGATTCTCAGCTCACGGCTAACGGATTTCTAGCCCGAAGGGCTGCGGTTCAGTTCCTCGAACTCCTCCAGGGTGGGAAGCTCGGAGAGATCGTTCAGGCCGAAGTGGATCAGGAACTCTTTCGAGGTGCCGTAGAGGATGGGGCGGCCCACGGTCTTTTTTCTCCCCTTCGGTGCGATCAGCTTCTTTTCGAGCAGGGTCCGGATGGCAGCCGTCGATTTCACCCCCCTGATCTGGAGGATCTCCGGCACCGTGATCGGCTGCTTGTAGGCGATCACCGCCAGGGTCTCGAGCGCGGCGAGCGAAAGCCGCGCGCCGGGCCTGGTCTTGAGATAAGATCTAACCCATTCGTGGTGTTCGGGGCGGGTGGACATCCGGTAGCCGCCGGCCACCTGCGCGATCATCAGGCCGCGCGTCGAGTTGAATTCGGCCACCAGCTCGGCGAGGGCCGCGCTGATTGTCTCCTCGCTCTCTTCGGGAAAGATCCGCTTCAGGTCGTCGAGCGTTACCGGCTCGTCCGCGACGTAGATTATCGCTTCGATGATCGCCTTAAGCTCTCGTGCCTCCATAGCTCTCTCCCGGCGGAAATAATTTTCGAAGCGCTATTAATTAAGCCTGTGCTCCACTATGATCTCGCCGAACAGCTTCTCCTGCCTGAGCAAGGCCTCGCCCAGCCGCACCAGTTCGAGCAGGGCTAAAAAAGTAACGATCAGATGGCTGCGGCTCCTGCTTTCGGCAAAGAGGGAGTCGAAGCTGAAGCTGCGGCGCAGCGCCAGGAGCCGGCGGATCTCCTCCATGCGCTGTTCGATCGTTATCTCCTCTCGGGCGTATTCCAGGACCAGTTGCTCTTCGAAGCGCTTGACCACCTGGCGAAAGGCGGCGATCAGATCGTAGAGGCCGACCGAGATGATCTCTTCGCCCTCCTCGGTCACTTCTTTAGGCGGCTTGCTCCAGATAGAAAGGGCCAGCGCCTCGCGGTCGTAGAGCATCTGGGCGGCCGATTTGAACTTCTGGTGCTCGAGCAACTGTTCGACCAGCTCGCGCCGCGGGTCTTCTTCCATCTCGATCCGCTCGGCGGCCGGGTCGGGCGGCAGCAGCATGCGCGATTTGATGTAGATCAAAGTCGCGGCCATCACCAGGAACTCGCCGGCCAGGCTGATGTTGAGTTCCCGCATGAGCCGTATGTATTCCAGATATTCTTCGGTTATGCGCGCTATTGGGATGTTATAGATGTCTATCTCCTCGCGCTTGATCAGATAGAGCAGTAAATCGAGCGGGCCCTCGAAGTCGCCGACCTTGACCCGGTATTTTTCCTCCTGTTCGTCCATGGTCAGGGAGACTTCGGCCGATAAATCGCGCGGCTGCTCGGCGGCCGCTTTCGATTCGACTGCATCCAAGTCTGAGACCTCGGAGGATTGTTGGTTTGCCCTGCCGGCACCTTCAGTCTCTTCCATAGTCGATGTTGACGGCCTGTCTGACCTCGGCCATGGTCTCGCGGGCTATGGCGCGCGCCTGCTCTGAGCCTTCGATCAAAAGCTCTCTCACGCGAGAGCGCTTCGCCTCGAGAGCGCGGCGCCTCTCGTATACCGGTTGCAGCAGCTCGACCAGGTTATCCGAAAGCACCCTCTTGCAATCGATGCAGCCGATGGCAGCGGTGCGGCAGGCGGCGCCGAGCTCGGCGGTCTTTTCGGCCGGTGTGAACACCTTGTGATAAGAATAGACCGGGCAGACCTCGGGATTGCCCGGGTCGGTTCGCCTGACGCGCGCCGGGTCGGTCACCATGACCTTGACCCGGCTCCAGATCTCCTCGGGGCTATCGGAAAGCGAGATATAGTTGCCGTAGCTTTTGCTCATCTTGCGCCCATCGGTTCCGACCAGGCGCGGCACCGGAGCGAGCAGGGCCTGCGGTTCCGGGAAGATCGGGCCGTAGAAATGGTTGAAGCGCCGCGCCACCTCGCGGGCCAGCTCGATGTGCGGCAACTGGTCCTCGCCCACCGGCACAGCCTCGGCCTTGTAGACCAATATATCTGCTGCCTGGAGCAGCGGATAGCCGAGAAAGCCGTAGGTCGAGAGGTCGCGGTCGGCCAACTGTTGCTGCTGCTCCTTGTAGCTCGGCACCCGCTCGAGCCAAGGGACCGGCACCACCATGGAGAAGAGCAGGTGCAGCTCGGCGTGCTCGGGCACCAGCGACTGGACCATGATGATCGAGCGCTCGGGGTCGATGCCGACGGCCAGCCAGTCCATTGCTATTTCAAGCACATTATTTTTGAGCTGGCCGACCTCGGCGTACTCGGTGGTCAGGGCGTGCCAGTCAACTATGCCGTATATGCACCTGTACTCGTCTTGCAGGCGCACCCAGTTGCGCAGCGCCCCCACCAGGTGGCCGAGGTGAAGTTTTCCGGTGGGGCGCATTCCAGAGAAGACTCGCTTCATAGCAGGATCCAGCGATAGATCAGGCTGTACACCGGGCTCAGGATCACTCCCAGGGCGCCGGTATAGAAGAGCAGGAGAAGCAGAATGAATCCGTAGGGGCGCACGCGATCGAAGGCGTCGGCCATGTGGGCCGGCAGCACGCCGTACAGTACCCAGTGGCCGTCGAGCGGCGGTATCGGTATCAGGTTGAAAACGGCGAGCAGGAAGTTCAATACTGTGCCGTGGAAGCAGATCAGGGCCAGCGGCGTGAGCAGCGTGGTCCCGACCAGGATGTCATACCCGAAGAAGCCGACGAGCAGCTTGAGCAGGACCAGGAAGCCGATGCCCGCCAGGATGTTGCTGACCGGGCCGGCGGCCGAAATGAAGATCTGATCGCGGCGCGGGTTGTTGAGGTTGAGCGGGTTTATCGGAACCGGCTTGGCCCAGCCGATGAAGGGTATGCGGGTCAAAAAGGCTAGTATGGGAAATAATACTGTGCCTATAGGATCAATATGAGCCAAGGGGTTGAGCGAGACGCGGCCGAGGGCGCGGCCGGTATAATCGCCGAACCGTTCCGCCGTCCAGGCGTGGGCCGATTCGTGTATGCTCAGCGAGAAGAGCAGGACCACCATCTGCAGCAGAAAACGACCGATATCGAAATCGAACAAAACTTATCCTCCGCAAGCTAAACCGTTTCAATCGGTTCAGCCCTGATGATAACATAGCCCGGCATCCCGGGCAAACCATCGCTCGCGAGCCGGCGCAGCTCGTGGTTGCAGGTTGGTAGCAAGTCGCGCAGCGGAACTTCCGGGAGCATCATTTTGTGCTTGAAGAAGCAGTTGGGCCGGGAATAAAATAACTCCTGCGACGGGATGCGGCTGTAGCGCTGTGTCTCCCGTTCAGTTATGGAGGTAAAGTTGAGTTTCCGGTTTGCATTGGCGTTTCTCGTACTGCTCCTCTGTGTCTCCCCCGCTTTTTCCCAGTCGGTGCTGCGCGTAAGCAGCAGCCCGCTGCCGGCTGCCGATACCGGCATGGCCGAGCTGAGCGGCCCGGTGGCCGTCTTCGTATCGTCGGGCACTACGGCGGCCGCGCGCCTTACCTTCTCCTATCCGCTGCCGATAGCCAACGGCCTCTCTTCCGGCATCAGCCTGCGCGGGAGCGGTGCGCTCGCGGGCGCGCGCATCGTGGCGGTCACGGGCAACAGCATCGAGGTCGAATTGCCGGCCGGCGGAGGTGCGGGAGATTCCATAGTCCTGAAAGGGGTGCGCCTGGCGGTTGCGGGAAGCGGGACTTCGAGCGTCGATGTCCTGGTGACGGCCGCTCCCGCCAATTCGATTGTCTTTCAGGGGAACGCCGCGCGGGTGATAAACGCTCTGCTGCCGGGACTGACAATTGACCCATCTTCGGAATTCAACCTCGAGCTGGATACCGTGCTCCCGTTCGTCAATCCCAAGCGCTTCGTCGTATCAGAGGGGTTTGCCGGCGCCTTTACCGGCGATGGCCTCTCGACTAAAATTAAACTCCTGCTCACCCAGCCCGAGGGGTTGAAGTCGGTCTTCCCGCAAACCATCAAGGCGGCCAACAGCCAGGCCCAGCTTGTCCTCGAGTCCTCATCTTCCGGGTCATCCGAGATCGACTCCATTCAGGGCACGCTGGTTTACAGGTTCGTTCCCGACCCCTTCGGCTTGAGCGAAGGCCGTATCGAGTCATTCGTTATCGAATACCTGCTGGAGCCGTTCGAGCCGCTTTCAGGAAGATTCGCGCTTCAAGCCACTCTGGCGCCGGGCGGGCCCAACAGCATCCCGAGCTATGTGGAGAGATTTCAACCCGAGATAACCAGGCGCCTCTTCTTTCCCGGCGTCAAGAATTCAGCCTCGCTCAGGAGCGCCGTTTCGCTCTTGAATCCTGTGGCGGCTGCAGCCGCGGCGGAATTCGAGCTGCTGGACAATCAAGGGGCGAGGGCTTCGGTCGCGGCCGCGCGCAATCCCATTTCGCTCGACCTGCACCCCGGCGAGCAGGTCGAGCTGAGTTTAACGCGCGACTTCGGCCTGCCCGAGCAGCAGGAATTTACCGGCACAATTGCCGTTACCCTCAAGGGCCAGCGTGCCGTCGGTGCGCTCAAGCTGCTGGACGGCGAGGGCCGGCTGCTGCAGAGCGTGGCCGTGGTCGAGAGAAAGAGCCACCGCTTCTTCTTTCCGCGCGTCGATGCCGGTACGATCATAAGCATCTTCAACCCGAACGCCGAGCCGGCCGATGTGGTGCTGCGCGCTTTCGATCGCAACGGCATGCTCGTCGCCGAGTCGGACCGGCTGACCCTGGCGCCGAAAGGGAGCCTGTCCGAGCTGGCTTCGGTGCTCTTCCAGAAACCCGACCTCGCCGCTGTTTTCGTGCGCGGCGAGTCGGTGCGCGGCGTGACGGCGCTGGAGCTTTTCGCCGATTCGGCTGCCGGCTTTGCGCTGAACGGCGTCACGACCGATGGCGCCTTCGGCGAGAGGACGCTGGTTGCGCCGCATGTCGCAATAGGAGCCGGTTTCTCGACCGAGGCCCATGTTCTTAACCTCAGCTCCAGCCCGATCGAGGCGCAGCTTACGGCAATCGACCAGGATGGCATCATTCGGCTGGGCGTAGGGGTTAGGAACCCGGCGCGGGTCAGGATCGAGCCGCGCACGGCGCTGGCGCTCGACCTCGGATCGCTCATGCGGCTCGACCCCAATCGCCTGTTTGCCGGCACGGTCCGGCTCGAGGCGCGCTCGCTCAGCACTAATATCTTCGATACGCCAGCAATAGCAGCCTCGGCAGTAATCGCCTTCGCCGGAGGCCGGACCGCTGCGGCCTTCCCCTTCGTCGATGTGCACGAGAGCCGGCGCGAAATCCTGCTCCAGCCTCTCGCGGCGGCCGGCGCTGGCTTCGTCGGCCTGGCCCTGCACAATGCCGGAGATGAAGAGGCCGTTGTAACGATCGATTTCTTCTCGGCCGCCGGGCAGCTGCTGGGCAGCGCGCGGCTTCAGCTCGGCCGGCGCGAGCAGGTGGCCAAGCTGCTTTCGGAATTGTCGGCCGGCGCGCCGGCTTATCTCAAGATAACCTCGAGCCGCAAGATCATGGCCCTGGCCATCGCGGCCTCGGGCGATTTGCGCTCGTTTACCGCCGTCACCCCGAATACGTTTTAATTTTTAACCGCAGAGGGCGCGGAGAACAAGGGCGCATATCTTTATTGTAGGTTGCCGACCGCCTCATCCCCCTGCCCCCTCTCCACAAGGTGGAGAGGGGGTTGGGGGTGAGGTCGGGCAGGCGATTGCAGTTGGCGGGTTCAGATTCACCTACAATCGTGATATGCGCTCGAACGTAGGGAGAGCATTGACAAAAATTCTGATGAGCAATAAGATTTAGCTTCTGTCGCCATTCTCTAGGCCCGATGACCAGCTTGAGCGAGAATGCCATAGAGCTGAGTTTTGGCAGTTGCATCGAGTACCTTGAGCTTATCGATATCGTAACCGAGGCTGTAACCAAGCTCATGGGCTTTGACGAGGACTCCGCTTACTGGATCAACATGTCGGTGCATGAGGGCGTGGCAAACGCCATTCGGCACGGCAACCAGCTCGCTGCCGATAAAAAGGTCGATGTCCGTTACGAGATCGATCATGATCAGCTCTCGGTCTCGGTGCGGGACCAGGGGGCGGGGTTCGACGCAGGCTCGCTGCCCGATCCTCTCGATCCGCAGAACCTGCTTAAGCCGAGCGGGCGCGGTATCTTCTACATGAAGTCTTTCATGGATGAGGTCGAGTTCCGGCCGCTGGAGCAGGGAATGGAGGTGCGGATGAAGAAGAAATTGAATCTGGCTGAACAAAGCTAGAGAGCCTCAAAAGCCTGCATGATAGAAGGGAGAGAGCTATGAAGGCAAATGTGCGGGACGCCGAAGGCGGCGTTAAGATCGTGGAACTGAGCGGCAAGATTACCCTGGGCGAAGGGACGGCAACGCTGCGCAACACCGTGCGCGAACTGCTGGACAAGGGCCACAAGAAGGTCGTCCTTAACCTCGGCGATGTCAGCTACATCGACAGCTCCGGCATAGGCGAGCTGGTGAGCTGCTACACCACGGCCCTCAACAAGGGGGCGCAGCTGCGCCTGATGAACCTGACGAGCAAGGTAAGAGAGCTTTTGACCATCACCAAGCTCCTCACGGTCTTTGGGGAAACCTACACGGATGAGAAAAAAGCTATATCTAGCTTCGCTTAACTTCAGCACGATTCGCACTCTCACGAAGATTAAGCCGGGATAGCGCGAGTCGAGACTTTTGAAGAGGGCCGGCCTGATGAGCTTGCTTGCTTCACGCATGCAGCGCCTGGGGACCGAGACTGCATTCGAAGTGCTGGCGCGCGCCAGAAAGCTGGAAGCCGAGGGGAAAGAGGTCATCCATCTGGAAATAGGCGAACCAGATTTCTCGACCCCCAAACATATAGTCGAAGCCGCTGTCTCTGCGCTCCATTCGGGCTGGCATCACTATACGCCGGCAGCCGGGCTCCCCTCTCTGCGCCGGGCCATCGCCCAGGACTGTTCCCACCGTCGCTCCATAAAGGTCGATCCGGAAGAGGTGGTGGTCGTGCCGGGCGGAAAGCCGATCATCTTCTTTTCGATCCTCGCCCTGGTCGAAGAGGGCGATGAGGTCATCTATCCGAACCCAGGCTTCCCCATCTACGAGTCGATGGTGAACTTCGTGGGGGGGCGCCCCGTGCCGGTCGGCCTGGTGGAAGAGCAGGGGTTCCAAATCGACCTGGATGAGCTGGCGCGAAAGATCAGCCCGCGCACGCGCTTGCTGATATTGAATTCTCCCCACAACCCGACGGGCGGCGTGCTCGGGCGCGCCCAGCTCGAGGCGCTCGCCGATATGATCGCCGGGCGCGATATCTGGGTGCTCTCGGATGAGATTTACAGCCAGATCATCTACGACGAAGAGCATTTCTCCATAGCCGCATTGCCCGGCATGCGCCAGAGGTCGATAATCCTGGACGGCTTCTCCAAGACCTACGCCATGACCGGCTGGCGGTTGGGCTATGGCGTTATGCCGCGCCGTTTAGCTGAGGCGATCGAACGGCTCGAGATCAATTCCAATTCCTGCGCCGCTGCCTTTACCCAGATGGCTGCCATCGAGGCGCTCGGCGGCGACGCGGAGCCGGTGCGAAAAATGGTCGCCGAGTTCAGGCGCCGGCGCGATTTCATCGTCGAGGGACTGAACCGGTTGCCGGGATTCAGGTGTCAGGCGCCGAGGGGCGCCTTCTACGCCTTTGCCAATATTCGCGGGACCGGCATGGGGTCGCGACGGCTCGCCGAGTTGCTGCTGGAGAAGGCGGGCGTTGCCTGCCTGTCGGGCACGGCGTTCGGGTCGCGCGGCGAGGGCTACCTGAGATTCTCGTTCGCCAACTCGATGGAAAACATCGCCCGGGCGCTGGATAGAATAAAGTCGGTAGTCGATGATCCTCAGTTCCCAGTCGGCAGCCCTCCGAATAAGGACTGAACTATGTCGTCTCGCATATTCGCTACCGCAGACATCGGGCCGGCGCTCGATATCTTGCGCCGGCGCGGATACCAGGTCGAAGTCTACGACAAGATAGAGCCGCCGCCCAAGGGCCTCATCCTGGAAAAGGTCCGGTCGGGCATAGATGCCCTTATTACAACGCTGCGTGACAAGATCGACCAGGAGGTCTTCGCCGCCGGCGCTGCGACCCTGAAGGTGGTGGCGCAGATAGCCGTGGGCTTCGATAACATTGATCGAGAGGCGGCGAACAAATATAAGATACCCTTCACCAATACGGCCGATGTCCTGACCGAGGCCACCGCCGAGTTCGCTTTCTTTATCATGGCCGCCGCATCGCGCCGCCTCTGGAGCGCCGAGCGGCTGGTGCGCGAAAGCCGCTGGCGCACCTGGCATCCCTACGACCCGTTCCTCGGCGACGAGGTCACGGGCAAAACCGTCTCGGTAATCGGCACCGGGCGCATCGGCAAGGCCTTTATCAAGAAGTGCGTCGGCCTGGATGTGAACATCCTCTGCTACGACCCCCTGGTCGAGGACAGAGAGTTCGCCGAAAAGATCGACCGCGAGCTAGAGCTGCGCTACGCCTCGGGCCTCTGGCCGGAGAGACGCGCCATTCGCTACACCACGTTCGAGGAGGCCCTCCGCGAAGGTGACTACGTCAGCCTGCATGTCCCGCTGCTCATGCCGGGCCAATCGAACCTGCCTACTTACCACATGATGGACGACCGGGCCTTCTCTCTAATGAAACCGTCCGCCTACCTGATCAACACCTCGCGCGGCCCGGTGGTCGATGAGCTCGCCCTCTACCGCGCATTGAAAGAGGGGAAAATACGCGGCGCCGCCCTCGACGTCTACGAGAGCGAGCCTCTGCCGGCCGAGTCGCCGCTGCGCGACCCGGAACTCGAAGATAAGGTCCGCCTGCTGCCCCATTTTGCCAGCGCCACGCACGAGACCCGCCTCTCGCCCGACCCCAATCGCGGCATGGCCGGCCGCTGTGTCCAGGCAGTGCTCGATGTGCTGGAGCGCAACTACGGCGGCAACCCGGCGCTCATGCCCTACGTCGTCAATAAAGAGGCCTTCCAATAAGGAGCTAGGAGCTAGAAGCTAGGAGCTAGAATAAATACATGTGGTGTAAGGCGAGGTACGTAAGGGGCAAGGGACCTCTCTGCCCCTCTCATTTCGCCCATTGCCACACCACCGCCTCTGTAGCCTCATCGGGATTAATCTCCTAGCTTCTAGCTCCTAACTTCTAGCTCCTCTCTTTGGCTCCCGGCTCCTGTTTTGTTATATTTAACGGGGAATTTTTCATATGAGGCCGCCGGATAGCCCGGCCCTATGCGTTACCTTCTTACTTCAATTGTCATCTTCGCTCTGGACCTCGCCAGCAAGGCAGCCGCGGTGAGTTTGCTCGGCCCGGTCGGTGAGTTCGATTCCATCGTCCTGATACCGAACCTCCTGGACCTGAACTACGTTGAGAATACCGGCGTCGCCTTCGGCCTGCTCCGCGACCTTGATTCCTCGGCGAGGCTCTTGCTGCTGGCGGGCACGGCCCTGATTGCCAGCGTGGCCATAGTCTGGTATCTCTGGAGGCTGCCGGAAGGGATGAGGAGCGCTAAATGGGCGCTCGCCATCGTCTTAGGCGGCATCCTCGGCAACAGCTACGACCGGATAACCAAAGGCTACGTCGTCGACTTCATCGACCTGCACCTCTTCGCTTACCACTGGCCGACATTCAACCTGGCCGATGCCGCCATCACCGCAGGCGCCCTGCTCTTAACGCTAAGCGCAATCAGAAAGGAGCCGGAAGCCAGGGGCTAGAAGCCAGGAGTTAGGAGCTAGAATAAAACATATATCAGCAGGCATAAGGAGCTAAACATGAGGGAAGGGATACATCTGCTCTTCGCCTTTCACCCATTGCTAGGCCGCCACCTCTGTAGCTTTATCGAGATTAATATTCTAGCTCCTAACTCCTAGCTTCTAGCTCCTGCTTGTTTACAGGCGCGCGCGCCGTGTGTAATAATTAATCCCCATTGTTTATGTTCGGGCGATTTTTTTCGGGCAAACTCCAGCGGCGAACCGCGCGGCGCATCCTGCCGGCTCTCCTCTACTTAGCGGCCGCGCTCTTTTCTTTCGGGCTGGCCGTGGAGCAGCCGCAGGTAAAGCCCGCGCGATTACCCTTCTGGCAGGAGCTGCTCGGGGCTGACGACGGCTTCGATTTTTTGATCTTTTTCACAGGTGACGTCAGCGGCAATTTCGAGCCGTGCGGTTGAGTGGCCCATCCGCTGGGCGGTTTCGCCCGGCGCGCGCGCTTCCTGAAGGAGTTCGCTGCGGCCTTTCCGGATGCCGTTTATCTTGTCCTGGACTCAGGCAACCTTTTCGCTGCGCGCAGCCCGGAGTGGGGCCTGGTCAACCGCTTCATGCTCAAGGGGCTCGAGATGTTTGGTGCCAGGGCAGTGAACGCCACTGCCGAGGATCTAAACTTCCTGGCCGAGCTGCCGGCGCGCGAGGCCGCGTCGCTCCCCTTCGTCTCGGCCAACATCAGGCCGCTGCGCAGCGGGTTGATTCGCCCGAAACCCTATACGGTCGCGCGGGCCAAAGGCTTTAAAGTCGGCATCTTGGGTCTGGCCGATGACGCGAAGCAGAATTACCCGCGGGAGCTTTTCCAGATCTCCGACCCGCTGGAGGCGGCGCGGCGCCTCGTTCCCGAGCTGAGGAAGCAATGCGACCTGGTGATTGCGCTCGCCGACTTATCGAGCGAGAAGGTGAGACGACTGGCTGTAGAGAACCCTGACCTCTCCGTTATCATCTGGAGCAACAAGCTGGCCTATCCCAGGCAGCCCGAGGTGGTCAACGGCGTTATGATAATGATAACCCCGTACCAGGGGAGATATCTGTGCGAGCTGCGCGTTTACATGAAGGGGGGGCGGCCGGAGCTAAAGCCTCGCTACATCATGCTCGATGCCCGCATTCCCGATGATCCTGAGACGGCGCGGGCCGCGGCCATGGCCAGGGCCAGCATCTCTGCGCTTCAGCGCAAGCTGGCGGAGGAGCGGCAGGCGGCTGCGACTGCCGGCCTGAGGGAGCCGGCCGGCGCTTCGTCGCGCTATGTCGGCTCGGCGCGCTGCGCCTCCTGCCACACCGCGGCCCATCAGGTGTGGGTGGCATCGGCGCATGCTCATGCCATGGATACCTTGAAGGCGAAGGGCCAGGAGTTCAACCCACAGTGTTTGAAATGTCACACCACGGGGTTCGGCGCGCCGGGCGGGTTCACCGATCTCCTCGAGACCCCGGCCCTGACCAACGTGCAGTGCGAAAGCTGCCACGGCCCGGGCCTGGAGCATGTGACCGCGCCGCGGCCAGGCTATGGACGTGCTGGCAGGGCAAGCTGTCTGTCCTGCCACACCTCTGTCGATAGCCCGGACTTCGACTTCGCGGCCTTCTGGGAGAAGATAAAGCACTGATTATCATGAGGGAGCTGATAGAGCTGATGCCCGCCCTGGCCGAGGCGGGAGATGCTGATAGCAGGGAAACGCTGGTCGAGGCGCTCTGCTTTGCAGCCTGGCGGCGCGCGGTCGGCGCAAAGCTCAACCTGCGCGTCCGCCCCCTCTCTTTCAACCGCGGAGCGCTCAGGGTCGCAGTCTCCGGTCTGGCAGCCCAGCAGTGGATAAAAGAACTGGAAGCCGGTTGCCCGAAAATTATGGCCAGGGCCAACCGCCTGCTCGGCCGCGAACTGATTCGCTCCGTGAGCTTCGTCCTGGAACCGGCTGCGACGCAGCCCGAGGCGCGCTCGCGCGCGAGCGCGGCGGCTCGAGCGGGTGAAACAAGAGGGACCGAAATGATTCCGGACCGCGCTCTGCGCGAGGCTTTTCGCCGGGCTGCAGCTAAATTCTTCGATGCCCGTCCCGATTCGATCGGGACAAGCCTCAAGTCTGATTCGGGGGGAACAAATGAGGTTTAACGTTTTGCTTTTGATTGCGGCGCTTGCCGTGGCGCGCGCCGGCTACGGGCAGCGGCCTATAGGGAAAGTCGATCCCAATCCGGTCGCTGAGAACGTTACCCTGAGCTTCGATATCAACGACAACCCGAACGACGATGTCTCCCCTAATATCGTCTTCTCGCGCGACGGCAGCAAAGGGTTCATCAGCTACCCGAGGGCCCTGGATAAAACCGACCAGAATAATCCCAAGCGGCTTTCGGGGCGAGTGGTTGCTTTCGATCCGCGCACCGGCCAGGTGCTGGCGAGAATCGATACCGGCACGATAGATGGCCGGCCGACCAGCCCGGCCCAAATGGCCCTTTCCCCCGACGGCAAGAGCCTGGCGGTGGTCAACGTCCTTGGAGATGCTATTTTCATCATAGATGTGGACAGCCTGACTCTGCGTTCGACCTTCCGCTTCAAAGATGCCACCTTCGGCTTCGGCAGCAACGTGGTCTTTTCGCCCGACGGAAGGCTCGGTTTCATCGCAACGCAGCGGCTGGGGGCGGCGCTCTCGCCAACCGAAGGCGAGGTGATTCGCTTCAACGCTGCGGACGGGTCTGAGGCGGGAGCCAGAGTAAAGGTCGGAATCGCCCCGGCGCATCTGGCGATCACGCCCGATGGCGCAACGTTGCTCGCGGTCAATACCATTGCGCGCGAGGGGCCGGATACCATTTCGATAATTGACGCTGCGTCTTTTTCCCCGCGCGGCACGGTGAAGCCGAGCGATGGCACCAGTTTCACTTTTACCAATAATATCGCGATATCGCCCGACGGCTCTGCGGCGGCCATCGCCAGCAGCGCCTCGGGCCAGCTCGTTATCTTCAGCCCGGCCAGCGGCGAGGTCCTGGGCGAGGTCAACGCCGGCTTCCTGCCGAATTTCGTGACCGTCTCTCCGGACGGGAAAAACTTCGTTGTCCTGAATTCGGGCGGCATCTCGCTGGTCGATATCGAGAGCCGCCAGGTAACGATATCGCGCTTTACCCCGCGCGGCAGTTTCAAGTCGACCAACAATATTGTTTTCACGAAGGACGGGACGCGCGGCTTCGCCGCCGCCGCCGGGCTCGATTTCCTGGTCTTCTCGATCGACCTGGTCACCGGAGCGCTCGATACGCTGGTCGCGCTCGCCGACGCGCCGGACTTCACCTTCGACTTCGGCCCGTCCCAGGTGGCCTTCACGCCCGACGGCGAGATCCTGGCCGCAGTGAGTTTCAGACAGAATGCCGTTTTCCTCATAAAAGATGGCGTCAACTCGGATTTTCCCTTCCTGATGTTATCGCCCGATCTCTTCACCGGAATCTCGCTGGTCAATCTGAGCGGCAGCGAGGCGGAGGTGGAGCTAACGGCGATCGCCGGCTCGGGAGGACGGGTGCTGGGAGAAGGCATCGAAAACCCGAAAAAGATCAGCATTGAGCCGGGCAAGCAGCTTGCGGCCACGGCCGAGGACCTGTTTAAACTCCAGCGCGACCAGGAGCAGAACGGCTGGATTACAGCTTCGCTGGACGAATTGAGGATGGCTGGCCTTGCGGTCATCGGAAACCTCTCGGCGCTCGCCCTGGACAGCGTGCTGCCGCTCGACCGCAACGCGAGCCGCCGCTTCACGAAGCATCTGCTGATCGAGCTTGTCGATAACTCGAGCCAGGACCAGGTCAAATTCACCCAGGTGAATATAATCAACCCGAATTTCAATCCAGCCTCGGTAAAGATCAAACTCTTCAACAAAGATGGCGAGCAGGTGGGCGAGGAGAGGAGCGAACAGGTGCCGGCGCGCGTCAGGTTCTCGCGCTTCATCGGCGAACTCTTCACCGTCGAGGGGGGCTTCGACGGCGGCTATCTCGAGATAACTTCGGATATCGGGGTGCTCGCGTTCGGCCTTATCGGGTCGTTCACCAGCGTCGCCGCCCTCGAGGCCGCGCGCCCGATTGCGGGAGATAGACAGGGAGTGCTTGTGGCGCCGCTCACCCTCCCCGGTGCTTTTCAGGCGCGCCTCAGCCTGGTCAACTCGGGCGATACGGACGCCTCTGTAACCGTCAGCCTCTTCGATAAGAGCGGGCGCATGCTCGGCTCGCTCCCCTCGACCCTACAGCCGCGCCGGCAGCTGCGCGGGAATTTGGCCGAGCTGCTCGGCCTCGACCCCGCTTCGATAGAGGGGGGGTGGGTTAAAATCGAATCGAGCAGCCGACAGGTCGTGGCCGCGCTGACCTTTGTCGATGAACTGGGCCGGCCGTTTGCCGCGGCCCCCTTTCAGGAAGCGTCGCTCGATTCGGTGGCCTTTGCTCAGGCGGTCAGCGATGATAATTTTGTAACCGCGATTTCGCTGCTCAACCCGACTGCCGAGCCCCGTGTAGCGCGCGTGCGCGTCTTCTCGAGCGACGGCCAGGAAAAGGCCGCCGCTATGTTCGACTTGACTGCCGGCGAGCACCGGCTGCTCGGCCTCGACGACCTGCTCGGCGCGCCGCTCGGCGGCGGCTACATCATCGTCGAAGTCCAGGGGGGGATTTTCGCCCAACAGGCGCTGGCGCCGCGCAGCGGCACCCACGACTTCTATATGCTGATACCGCCCCAGCCCGCACGATAATAAAAACAGGAGCTAGAAGCTAGGAGTTAGGAGCTAGGAGATTAATCGCGATGAAGCTAAAGGCCTGGTGGCGTAGCAATGGGTGAAATGAGAGGAGCAGAGAGGTTCTCTTGCCCCTTGCGTACCTCGCCTTGCAGCCCATATTCTAGCTCCTCTCTTTGGCTCCTGTTTTTTGGATTTTGAAATCGAATTTCTATTTCTAAGTTATTATATTTCAAGGACTTATTGACAGGAGCCAGGGCTTGCTCCTACAATAAAATAGATGCTCTTTGAGCAAACCAAAAGTGGAAAGGGGAGAATCATGGATCGCAAAAAGGCAATCAACGGGCTGAATCGGCTGCTGGCGCTCGAATATGCCAGCGCAATTCAATACGCTCAGCACAGCAACCTTTTGACCGGACTCTGGCGCGGGCCGTATCATAACTTCTTCAGCCAGCGGAGCCAACAGTCCTTCCAGCATGCCCGCCAGCTCGGCGAATACGTAGCGGCCCTGGGCGGACTGCCGACGGTGGAACCTGCTCCGATACGGCAGTCGGCCGACCTGGAAGAGATGTTGCGACAGGCCCTGGAACTGGAGCGCGAGTCGCTGGCGGCAGCCGAGGACCTGCTCGAGATAGTCAAGGACCATGCGCCGCTCAGAGTGATAATAGAGCATCACGTGCAGAGCGAGCAGGAACACATCTGGGAACTGGAGAAGATGCTGAAAGAGGTGAGTGTTACCGTATCGGTCAAGGAGATAAAACTGAAGACCGCAAGCTAGCAGCGAGCGATTTTGCAACTTTTACCGTCTCAAGCCAGCCTGCGCGCCCGCAGCGGGGCCAACTCGATCACCTCGGCCTGGCGAATCGAGCCGTCGAGTTCATTTGCCGTCCTGCGCGCGGTCCGCAAGATCGCGCGCAGGGATTCGACCTCGGTCAGGGGAAGGCAGATGGTCTTTTGAATGTACCATCCGAGGTCTTTGCTTCGGGAGAGCATGCGCAGCTTCAACAGTTTTTCACCCTCTTTCCCCGTGCTGACTAAGACCTCGATCATGTCATCGGGGGTCTCGCCCTGGAGCGTTCCGATCAGCCATTCTTCGCAAGACATAGCAGCCATCCCGCCGGGCCCTCCCGCCTTGCCTTCGGGCCCGAACTGAACTTGAAATCCATTTTCAATTTTATCGCGAAAGCCCCGGCTGTCAAGAAAAAAATGCTCTCCGGCGCGCCAACTGTAAATGTAGCGGCGGCCTTCAGACCGCCAGGTGTGCGACGCTACCTTCCCGTGTCCCACCCTGGCGAGCTGAAGCTCGCCGCTACGACGCCATCAGGCTAATTCACAGGTGCGTTTTTTGATTGACATGGCTGAGCCGGCGTAGTAAATAAAAAGGCATAAAAACTGTGTAACTATTGTAACAGGGGAGGCCTGGCTCTTTGGGGAGGAGTTATGGGTAGGTCAGGCCATCTTTACTGTCCCGCCTGCGGCCGCGTAGTGAGAGCAGTTGACGTTGAAACGGCGGCTAAGATAGCGCGGGTGAGCATTCGGACGATATACCGCTGGAGCGAGGGGGGCCTTTTGCATCTCATCAAGATGGCGGGCAGGCGGCCTCAAGTCTGTCGCGACTCGCTGCACGGTTCCAACCTGAGAGGCAGCGGGCGCTCTCCAGCGCTCGACACGAAATTGAAGCTGGCAATGGGGCTGATCGAGGATCGGTATCATGATCCGCACCTTAGCCTTGAGCGGATAGCCGAGCGCCTGGCTCTCTCGGTCTGGCAGCTCTCGCGACTTTTTAAAAAGGCCGGGGTCGGTTTCAGAGATCACCTGCGGGTGGTGAGAATGAAGAGGGCGGCCGAGTTGCTGCGCGACCCGGGCATGAGCGTAAAGGAGGTAGCGGCGGCCGTCGGCTACGGGAACGTCAGCCAATTCGATCGTCATTTCAAGAAGACCTACGGGCGGCGGCCGCAGGACTACCGGCGGAGCCTGGTCTAATCGGCGCTGGAGAGGGCATCTCATGTGGCAGGAAATGTCACAATTCGATAGCGGCGGCTAAGGTAACGCCCAGCCAGAGGCGCGAGCAAAGGTTCAGTGGGTGCAATTCGCTGATGGCTCCGAGTATGGCGACCGTAATCAAGCCTGGCAGATGCTTGAGGGCCGGGTCTACTTGATTGATAAACTGGACGCGTTAATGCGCGCGTATAATCAGGGCGGGGCAGCAGCTTTCGAGGCTGAACTTATGGCTGACTATAGCAACCGTGGGGTTGATCCATTCATAAAGCAGATTCGCAGCATCTACACGCGAGATGGTATGGAACGAGCTGTTAGCGCGGCTCGCCACTTCCTGAAAAATGCCAAAATCCATTTAGACTGGACTTTGGCCAAAAAAGAGTTGGCAGGGGGCCTGGATTTTCCTTACGATAGAGTCGCAAAAGCGAGATTGACTCTTTCGAAGGAGGTA
>FWPU01004800.1_pt1 | contig 25283 bp, 23 predicted proteins | sample 2228361 | NCBI WGS metagenome assembly FWPU01 (sample SAMEA103939777, study PRJEB20133) | metagenome | reverse complement strand
TCGAGGTGGAGGGCGTTCCTCGCGCCATCCTGAGGGACGCACGCATCCAGCGCTTCGAGTTCACGTTCGAGGCGCTGTGGAAGTTCCTCCAGTCGCTCGCGACCGCCGAGGGCCTGGACGCCGCCTCGCCCCGCAAGGCCCTGCAAGCAGCCCTCCGCCTGGGGCTCCTGGACGATGAGGACGAGGAAGCGGCCTTCGAGATGATCCGCTACCGGAACCTGACCGTCCACACCTACGACGAGGACCTCGCCGGAGAGGTCGAGCGGTTCATCGTTGGCCCCGGTCTGGACCTCCTGCGGAAGGTTGCTTGTCGAACGTCATCGACCAACGGGGACGCCGCAAAGGCGAAGTGATCCCGGCTCCGGTGAGGTGATCATGCCCTCCACGCCGGCGATGTGGCACCCGGCCGGGCCAGACGGTCATGAGGTCCCTTCTCTGGCGTGCACTGGCCAGATGACAGTACCCTCCGAGGCGATCCGCACGGCGAAGCGGTCCGACCGGGCGAGGCGTTCGCGCCATTCCCGCGAGGTCCACACCAGCACATCCACCGGGACCGGCGCATCGGCGAAGTGCCGGATGAACGGGGCCGCGCGATCAACCTGGGGCTGAGAACTCTCCGGTACGACGACCAGGAGGTCGGCGTCGCTGCGGGCCCCATGGTCTCCGCGGGCGATGGAGCCGAACAGGAAAATGCGATCCACCGGCAGGCGCGCTGCGAGGGAGGCCGCGAGGGTCTCAAGATTCGCGATCGTCTCGTCCCGTTGAAGGGATCTGGCCCTCGCAGTACTCGATGATGCGTTGTGCATGAACGATGGCCTGTTCCGCCTGCGTGCGGGTGTAGTACTCCATGGGCGCGCCCTGGTCGAATCCGTTCGGGTAGCGCGTCGGGATGTAGTACTGGTCCAGATAGGCTGCGCCTTCCAGGAGGTTGTCCGGCACTTCTTCCCCGAGCGCCCTCAGGAGCCGGCTGACCGACTGCCCCCAGGCCTCGGCATGTCTCGCCTCGTGCACGGCCTTGACCGCCTTCTCCGCGGCCTGCTGGGCCGAGAAGCAGGCCCACTCGTGGTGTCCCACCCGCACGGACTCCCGCGCGTGATCGAGGTCTCGCGCGGCCTGCCTCATCCAGTCCCGGGAACGCACCACCGCCGACTCCTTCCGGCAAGGCTGATCATACCACGGGTGCCGGCCCCATCACCCTGCGGGCGGAGCAGGTTGCATCCCCGCTCTCTCCCGTGGGCCGCGGGTCACTCGCTTCGGGGCGTGACCACGACCCTGTCGATCCGGGCATGCGCCGTGAGTTCGGTTGTACCGGAGTTGCCCGTTTCCGCGCGGATGCGGATCAAGGCGGCGATCTTGCTCCATGGACCGGCCACGCGACCACAAAGCCGCGACTTTCAGTCGCGGCGGCCTTGCGACTTCTGGTCGCGGCACGGGGTTCCAGGCGCGCCGGCGGGAGCAACGTTCGCGCCCCCATGGAATCGCAACTCGGCCTGCATGAGGCGCTATCAGTGGAAACGGGATCAAAGGCAGAACCGTTCCGGACAGATGAGCGACGACGGGTGGACGCGACTCCACGACGAGACGCTCACCGAAGATGGTCCTGAATCCCCAGGACTCTCCGGAGGACGGTCCTGACTTGCGCAGCGATCCGGACCGCGTCGTGCGCCACTTCCCGGTCCGCATGGGCGCCCGGGTAACGTGCGCTTACGGCCAGCGGACTCAGGAACGCGAGTTCCGAACGGGCAGAGTCGAGTTCCCCGATGCGACCGCCCGCACGGTCGAGCAGGACCACCAAGTCGTGGGTCTTCTCGAACGGCAGGTCGTGTTCGTCGAGGAAGGCCTTCAGGTACATCTCGGCGGCCTGGTGCGCGAGGAAACAGACCACGTTCCACACGGGGTCATCCGTCGCCGTCTCGCGACACAGCACCTTCCAGTTTCCTTCCGCCCGCTCGACCCACTCGGTCGTTGTCTTCTTCATAGAGCACCACGCCCTCCGTGAGGACCCGCCTGAAGAAAAATGCCCCTTCGTCCAGGTATTCGGCAAGCCGTTGTGGGGTCATGACCAGGATGTCGAGAGGGAAGGGATGGTCCACCGCGGCCGAGATGCGACCCGCGGCCCGCAAGGGGTTCTCGGAGGTGTCGAGGAGGACGAGCAGGTCCACGTCGCTGTCCGGGTCCGGGTTCCCTCGGGCGTGCGAGCCGAACAGGATGACCTTCCTCGGGCGGAACTGGGCCACGATCTGGCCGACAACGGACCGGATCTTCTCCAGGGGCGCCATTGGCCATCCTCCGGGTGGCGCGAGGACGTCGAGGCTCTTCGGAAAGACGTACCTCGAGGCGAGTATGTCCCGCGCCGGTGAGGGGGTCAAGCGCGCGCGAGCGTGGCCGGGTGGCGTCCCCGGGGCCACCCGGCCGAGTCGCCGGACCACGGGGGAGGCAGAGAGGGTTTCGGGGGCGACCGGCGTATTGTTTCCTTCACGTTGGATCGGAGTCATGCAGATTGAACACTGGAAGTTCAGAAAGAGGCAAGGAATGATCCCTCGCGCCCTGGAAGCCGTGCTGAAGAAGGCAGCGAGCCAGTATTCCGTGGTAACGGTCACCGGCCCGCGCCAGTCGGGCAAGACCACGCTCGTGAAGGCGGTCTCTCCGGACCATCGCCACGTGTCGCTCGAGGCGCCCGACACTCGACAGGCGGCCCTGGACGACCTGCGAGGCTTCCTGGGGGCCCTTGGGCGAAAGGTGGTCCTGGACGAGGCCCAGCGCGCACCGGAGTTGTGGAAGCGGCGGGTCCATGCGGGCCAGGACCCGGACCTGTACTGCTGGAGAGATTCCGCGGGTCACGAGGTGGACCTCCTGGTGGACCGGGGTGCGGGCGCGGCCCCTCTCCCGATCGAGCTCAAGGCTGGAGAAACCGTGGCGCGCGACGCGTTCCGGGGGCTCGAGTACGTCGGGCGCGTCTGTGGTCCTGGCGCGCCGGGTCTTGTGCTGATCCACGCCGGGGACGCGTCGTACCTCCGTCAGAGGACCGTGGTCCACCCCTGGTGGGGGTTTTGAAATGACGGCGGTCAGGGTGAGCACGACGCCTTGCACTTCTGGTCGGGGCAGCACTGGTAGCCGGTGCCGCAGCAGGTCCCGTTGCAGCAGACCCCGCCGGCCTCGCAAGGGTCGGCGGTGCCGCACTTGCAGGCCTCGTCGGTGCAGCGGTCCGAGCGGTCGTCGCAGATGGAGGACCCGCACTTGCACTGGCCGCCCGAGCAGGTCGGGTTCTTGGAACTGGGGTCGCAGGCAGTGGAATCCCCGCACTGGCAGGTCCCGGAGGAACAGGTGTCCGCAACGGCGCCGTCGCACTGGACCGCGGGCGGCCCCACGTCGCAGTAGCAGTCCCCCTCGCTGCACGTGGGGTTCCACGCCTCGCACTCAAGCGCCGTGCCCACACACGTCCCGCTGTCGCAGTGGTCCCCGATCGTGCAGGCATCCCCGTCGTCACACCCCGTGTCCTGGGGCTGAGGGGACCACGCGGTCTGGCTCTGGGCCGGCAGGCACGCCAGGCACTCGTTGTCGGGCTTGATCGTGTTGGCCGGGACGCAGTTCTTCGACCCCTCCGGGATCTCGCAGTAGTCCTTGGCCACGCCGTACGAGCACCCTCCGTCCCCCAGGCACGTGTCCACGGTGCACGGGGCGTTGTCGTCACAGGAATACAGGGTCCCCTGGCACGTCTCGCCCACGCACTTGTCCTGCTTCGTGCAGGCCGCCCCGTCGTCGCACGCCTGCCCGTCGTGCACGGTCTTCCGGCACTCGAAGGAGGTCGGGCCGGTGCTCGCGCAGTAGGCCGTCACGCACTGAGTGTCCAGGTCCGAACAGTTGACCGGCGAGCCCTTCTTGCAGACCCCGTTCTGGCAGGAGTCGCCCTGGGTGCAGCCGTTGCCATCGTAGTCGCAGATCGTGTCGTCGTCCTTGTCCGACCAGGCATCCGTGGCCTGCGACGTCTGGCAGGTCTGGCACTGGTTCTGGGGGTTGGGCGTCCCCTCCGTGTAGCACGTCCCCGCGATCAGGCAGTTCCCCGGGACGAGGGTGTTCTTGCACTGGCCGCCCTGGCAACGGTCGTCCGTGCAGGTCTTTCCGTCCGAGCACAGCGCGTCGGTCTCCTCGTCTGTCTGGCCGTTGCAGTTCTGGTCCACGCCGTTGCACGTCTCGGGCGCCGCGAGGCTCGCGGTCGAGCACCTCACCCCGGACAGGTCGGCCTTGCAGACCACGGTGCCACCCGCGCACAATCCCGTGCCGCACTCGGCACCTTTCTTCTTTTTTGTACCATCCCAATCAGTATATTCAAAATCATCGTCCGTCTGCCCGTCGCAGTCGTTGTCGAGGGCGTCGCACGACTTCTCGGTGCCGGCCTCATACGACGGGACCTGGTCGTAGTCGCAGAACCACGTCCCGGCGTTGCACACGGCCGCGATCTTGTTCATTCCGGCGAGGCACACCCCGACCTTCTTGCAGTCCGATTCCTGGACGCTCGTCAGGCCGTCGTCGGTCAGTCCGTCGCAGTCGTCGTCGCGGTTGTTGCACGTCTCGGTCGCGGCCTGCCCCGCGGAGGAGCACAGCAGCCCCTTCTTGTCGGCCTGGCACACGACCTGACCACCCGCGCATAGCCCGGTCCCGCACACCTCGCCCTTGACCTTCTTCGACCCGTCCCAGTCCGTGAACAGGAAGTCCTCGTCCGTCTGTCCGTTGCAGTCGTTGTCGAGGGCGTCGCAGGACTTCTCGGCCCCCGGCTCGTAAGACGGGACCTGGCTGTAGTTGCACTGCCACACGCCGGCCTGGCACACCGCCTGGAGCTTGTCGATCCCGGTCAGGCACACCCCGGCCTTCTTGCACGTGGAGTCCTGCACGTTCGTCAGGGACTCGTCCGTCTGCCCGTCGCAGTCGTCGTCACGGTTGTTGCACGTCTCGGAGGACGCCTTGGATTCGCTCCCGTTCGCGTTCGTGGAGCAGGTCGCCAGGGTGTGGCTCGCGCATTCCACATGGCCCGGGGTGTTCCCACATTCCCCGACCCCCGTGCACGCGTTCTTCCCCTTCTTGGGGTCGAACGGGTCCACATAGACGGTCTTGCCTCCGTACTGGAAGTCCTCGTCCGCCTGGCCGTCGCAGTCGTTGTCGAGCCCGTCGCAGATCTCCTGGGCCTGCTGCTGCGTGGTGTCACACACGAGCCCCTTGTGGTCCGGACCGCACACCACGGTTCCGTTCGCGCACACACCCGTCCCGCACCCCGCTCCTTTCTTGACGGGGTCGGGGTGGACAGCGTCGGAATACGTGAAGTCCTCGTCCACCTTGCCGTCGCAGTCGTTGTCCTTGTCGTCGCACGACTTCTCGGTGCCCGCCTCGTATCCCGGGACCTTCGAGTAGTCGCACGACCACTCCCCCGCGTGGCAGACCGCCTGGATGAGCGCAAACCCCTCCCCGCAAACCCCCTGGCTCACGCAGTCGCTCTGCTGGACGTCCGTGAGGTCCTCGTCCGTCAGGCCGTCGCAGTCGTCGTCCAGGTTGTTGCAGGCCTCGCCCTTCATCCCGGGGGCACTCCCGTCGCGATTCGACGAGCACGTCACCTGGAGCGAAGGCGGGGCCAGGCACTCGACCTCGCCCTCTCCGCACTCCCCGATCCCGTCGCAGGCCAGGGTCACCCCGGGCTTCCCGGCGCAGGACGACTCGTCCCCTCGGCACGTCCCGCCCGTCGTCTCATCGTAGAAGAAATCTTCATCCGTCAAATCGTCGCAATCATTGTCCTTGTCGTCGCAGACCTCGTCGGCCGGGCCCGTGTCGTCGCGGCACTCCACGGTGGGCGCCTGGCCCTCCGCATGGGTGCACGCCATGAAGCCCTTCTCGCACTCCCCCACGTCGGACCCGCACGGCTCGTCCTGGCCGCCCGGATTGCCGTCGTCCACCACGCCGTCGCAATCGTCGTCGCGCCCGTTGCAGACCTCCTGTGCCCACGGGTGCACGTCCGGGTCGTTGTCGTCGCAGTCCCCGAGTCCGGCCAGGAACCGATCGTGGTCCGCGTCTGCCCCCACCGTGCAAGGCGGGTCCCCCCCCTTGCAGTCCTGGTCCACGCCGTCTCCGCACTTCTCCGCCGCCCCAGGATAAACCGCCGCGTCGTCGTCGTTGCAGTCCACGGACGCCGGGAACCCGTCGCAGTCCGCGTCCGTGGTCCCGCACCCCTCGCAGACGCCGTCGCAGTCCCGGTCGCACGCTTCCGGGCAGGCACCCACGCCGTCGTACCCGCAGCAGCACGGCTCGTCTACCGCGTGCGTCACGCCCTGGGGCACGTCCGGCCGCGCGACCGCGTCGTACTCCGGGAAGACCTCCGAGTGGTACCTGGCGAGCGGGCCGCAGTACCTGTCCTCGACCTCGTCCAGGACTCCGTCCCCGTCCGTGTCCTCCTGCTCGCACCCATCGTGGACCGGGTCGTCCGTGTGCCCGTTGCAGTTGTCGTCCACCTGGTTCCCGCAGACCTCGGCCTCGGACGCGAGCCCGGCGGTCGAGCACCGCGCCTTCTTCGTCTCCGGGTCGCACTCGACCGCCCCGTCCGCGCACGCCCCGGTCCCGCACGGCTCGCCGAGCGCACGGACCGCGCCGTCCCAGTCCTTGAACGTGATCTCCTCGTCGGTCTGCCCGTCGCAGTCGTTGTCCAGGCCGTCGCACGCCTCGGCCGCGCCCGGGAAGACCGTGGATTCCGCCGGGTCGCAGTCCAGGCTCGCCTCGCGGCCGCGGCACGTCTGGCTGCCCTCGCTCTCGCCCCCGGGCTGGCACCACGCGGGCAGGCATTCAATCGCCTGGTCCCCGTCCCGGTCGCGGCACTGCGAGGGCGTCCCATCGCAGTCGTCGTCCACGCCGTTCCCGACCAGGGCCTCGCCGAAGCCGCATCGGGTGCAGTCGTCCTCGTACCCCACCGGGGTGGCCCGCTCCTCGGAGTCGTTGCAATCGGGGAACCGCTCGTCCGCGGCACAGCATCCCGCCTGCCCGCAGTCCAAAAACCCGTCCCCGTCCTGGTCGCACCCCTCCGGCCAGCTGCGCAGGGTCACCGGGACCTCGCCGTGATCGCGCAGGTCCGCATCCACCACACCCCGCGCCCCGACCGTCGTCCCCCGCAATCCCAGGGCCACCACGGTGACCCCGCCCTCGAAGCGGGTGCCCACCAGCAGTTTCACCAGGAGCGGGTCTGTGGCGAGGTCCCGCCCCGTCGTCGCAAAGGTGTAGGCCGGGAACTGGTCCGGGTCGCGCGGGACCACGTCGCGCCGACCCTCGACCTCCTGGATCACGTGCAACCGCACCTGGTCCAGGACCAGGCCAGCCTCGGCCTCTACCCGCACGAAGAGGGCGTCGTAGGTCGTCTTGCCCCCCCCGCAGGCCAGGATGGCACACGCCGGCAGGATCAGGGCGAGACTGCGGGGAAATCGCGTGTGCACGGTCCGGTTCACGGGGTTCCTCCGTCGGGGAGCGGTCATGACCGGATTATAGGGAGGGCGTTAGACCCTGTCCATTCCCGCCGAAAGCGCCGCAGGGCTATCGCATCTTCCTGGATCCCCGTGGACGTGCACGTGGACGTGGACGTGACCGTCGACATCGACGAGCCGCCCAAAGTGGAAGGGTCCGTCCACGTCCACGCCCACGATCACGTGCAGGTCCACGTCCACGAGGGATTCCAACGACTTCGAGATGCGATGGCCCCACGGAGCGCCGGCGCGGTATGATGCGGTTGCGGCGCCGGAACGGGAGGTCAGGATGCGGACCGTGGTGCTCGGAGGAACCTTGAGCGTGGAAGACGTCGTGCGGGTGGCACGCGACCGAGCACGGGTTGGCCTGGACCCCGAGGCGATCGGCCGGATGGTAAGGGGGCGCGCGGTCGTCGAGCGCCGGCGGGACGACCCGGAACCCGCGTACGGCATCAACACGGGCTTTGGGGCGCTCGCCGAGGTCCGCATTCCGGCCGCGGACCTGGACGCGCTGCAACTGAACCTGGTGCGCAGTCACGCGAGCGGCGTGGGCGACCCCCTGCCCACGGAGGTCGTGCGGGCCGCCATGCTCCTTCGGGCCGCGGTCTTCGCGACGGGTCGGTCCGGGGTGAGGCCGGACCTTGCGCGGCTGCTCGCGGACATGCTGAACGCGGGCGTCCACCCGGTCGTCCCGTCGCGCGGGTCGGTGGGGGCGTCCGGGGACCTCGCGCCTCTGGCGCACATGGCGCTCGCCCTGGTCGGAGAGGGAACGGTGGAGGTGGGCGAGAACCCAATGACCGCGGCGGAGGGTCTGGCGAAGGCCGGCCTGAAACCGTTGCGGCTCCAGGCCAAGGAAGGACTGGCGCTGATCAACGGGACCCAGGTCATGACCGGGGCCGGATGCCTGGCGCTTGTGGATGCCGAGCACCTGGCCGTGGCCGCGGACGTGGTGGGTGCCATGACGCTCGAGGCCGTGCGCGGGACCCCGGACGCCTTCGATGAGCGCGTGGTCCAGGCCCGCCCCCATCCCGGGGCCCTGGCGTCCGCGGCCCTGCTCCGGGCGCTCCTTCGGGACAGCGAGATCCGCGAATCCCACCGCCACGGGCACGCCAAGGTCCAGGACCCCTATTCCCTGCGGTGCATGCCGCAGGTGCACGGGGCCGTGCGGGACGCCCTGGGGTTCGCGCGGCAAGTCCTGGAGGTCGAGGTCGCGAGCGCCACGGACAATCCCCTGGTCTTCGAGGACGGGGCGGTCCTGTCGGGCGGGAACTTCCACGGCGAGCCCGTGGCCATGGCCCTGGACCTCCTCGCCATCGCCGTTGCGGAGGTCGCGGCCATCTCGGAGCGCCGCGTGGAGCACCTGTTGAACCCGGCCCTGTCCGACGGGCTGACCCCGTTCCTGGCCTCCCGGTCGGGCCTGGCCTCCGGGCTGATGATCGCGCAGGTGGCCGCGGCGTCCCTCGTGGCCGAGAACCGCGTCCTGTGTCATCCTGCCAGCGTGGATTCCATCCCCTCGTCCGCGAACCGCGAGGACCATGTCAGCATGGGCATGACCGCGGCCCTCAAGGCCCGCTCCGTCGTGGACCACACGCGGACGGTCCTGGCCATCGAGGCCCTGGCCGCCGCCGCGGGCCTCGACCAGCGCCTCCCTGCCCGGCCCGGCGTGGGGGTGCGGGCTGCCTGCGAGGCGGTCCGCTCCCGCGTGCCGCCCCTGGGCGACGACCGCCCTCCCGCCCCGGACATCGAGGAGGTCTCGCGCCTACTGTCCCGCGGTGGCGGCCTGGTCGAGGCCGCGCTCGGGGCGTGTGGGGCTCCTCCACGGGGGCCCGGCTTCAGGACACGGGGTGCACGACCTCGCCGGATGCCTTGACGCCGCCCCCATGGGCGTACAGGACCTCCACGAGCATCTTGATCCGTCGCGCCTCCGGCACGACCTCGTGGGCCTTGCGTTCGATCGCCTTCACGACCGTTCGGTCCTTGCGGACCACGAGCGCCTCGACGAACAACCTGGCCATCTCCGGCGCGCTCCGGTGGGAACCGACCTCCTCGATGCGGCGCCACTGCCCGTCCGCATCGAATGACCAGCCGCGCTCGACCACCTCGGAAAACAATCGTTCCGCCATGTCCATCAAGCACGCCTGGTGGCCGGCGACCGCCACGCTGACGGCGACCTTCAGGTGCCCGCTCCCTTTCAGCACCGCCTGGGTCGCTTCCTCCGGTGAGAGCCTGTCGTTCGAGTTCGGATTCACGAGTGCCTCCTGGTTGACCGCTTTCCGGCGAGCATCGTATCATCTTTCACCATGAAGAATCGAGACGACCCGCGGGACGCCCTGTCTGATCGGCCCCTCGCCCCGGTCGTTCATCGGGCTCGGCTCCTCTTGCGCCAGTACGTCGTTCTCCACGAGATGGCCTTCGAGGGACTGGACCCGGAGCGTCGTGCCCTGTCCCCCGGGCTGCTGCGCTGGCTTGCGGGTGCCTCCCCCGATGCACCCCGCGCCGAGGTCGCGGCGGGCCTCGATGCCGAGATTTTCGGGACAAGCGTGCTGGAGCAACCCGTTCCGGAGGCCTGGAAGGAGACGTTCGGTCGCCTGGTGGCCCTGGGCCGTCGCTTGCGGTTCGGCCCCGACGAGGAGAACCTGGTCTGCCTGCTCCTGGCGGTGGAGGTCTCGCCGGAGGTCTTGTGGACCGCGAGGTGCCTCTCGGGGAGGTCCGACCTCAGGGGGTTCGACGCGCTCTTCGTGCGCCACGTGCTCGACCCCCGGATGGAGAGGCCCTGGGCCGTGGCGAACGTCCTGGACCCGGATGCCCCCTTGTCTCGATACGGACTGGTACGAGGGCTCGACGATGACGAGGCCGCGGGGACCGGTCCCGTGAGGATGGCTCCGTCTCTCGTGCGCTTCCTCCTCGGACACCCATGGCCGGACCCGGGTCCGGGCATCTGCGTCGGCCAGGCCGCGGCCCAACCCGTCGCGGGGGGCGAAGTGGCCTTTCGCGAGGCGGTTGTAGCGGAATTCGAGAGGGTCGTCCTGGAAGAGGGAGACGTGGGCGTGCTTGCGACGCCGCGAGGCGGCGGGGCCTCCTTGCTGGCCCGGATCGTGGCATCCCGGCACCGGCTGCCACTGGTCGAGGTGGACCTGGAGACCCTGACCGGCCCCGTGGACCAGGCCGCGGTCGGTGCGGAAGAGGCACTGAAGACCGCGGTCGGTGGGGCCGTCGCGACAGGGTCGCTTCTCCTCGTCCAGAATGCCGACGCGGTCCTTCGCCCGGGGACACCGCCGTCCCTGCCGCACGTCCTGGGGCGGTTGTTGCGCGACCTTCCCATCCCCGCGGCGGTGGGTATCGCGCCGTACGCGGAGGCCAGGCTGTTGCGCTGGTTGCCCCCGGAACGTCATCGGAGGCTCTCGCTGACCATCCCGGAGCCTTTCGAGCGCGAGCGGATCTGGGAGGCCATGCTGTCCAGGCGGTTCGACGGCCCCGAGGCCACGCGCCTTGCTGCCAGCCTGAAGGGATATCCGCTGGGGAGCGAACAGATCGTCGAGGTGTGCGGGTCGGTCACGGCCACGGGCGAGGCCGTACTGGACGCCCTGCGCGCTGCCGCGGCCGAGGCCACGGGGCATCGCCTGGGGACGCTCGCGGTTCGCATCACCACCCTGGCGACGTGGGACGAGGTGGTCCTGCCGCCCCGGACGCTCCAGGCCGTTCGGGAACTGATTGCACACGCCAGACACATCAAGCGCGTGCTCGACGGGTGGGGATTCGGCAGACATCTTCACGAGACCAGGGCCCTGTCGGCGCTTTTCAGTGGACCGCCTGGCACCGGGAAGACCCTCGTGGCCGGCCTCATCGCGAGAGAACTGGGTATCGAGTGTTATCGCGTGGACCTGGCCCGGGTCGTCTCGAAGTACATCGGCGAGACCGAAGAAAGGCTCGCCCGCCTCTTTGACGAGGCCCGCGTGGGCGGTGTCTGCCTGCTGTTCGACGAGGCGGATGCCCTCTTTGCCCGCCGGACCGAGGTCCGCTCGAGCGTGGACCGCTATGCGAACCTGGAAGTGGATTTCCTGCTCCAGAAGATGGAGGAATTCGACGGGGTGACCCTCCTCACCACGAACTTCCCGCAGAGCATTGACGAAGCGTTCTTGCGGCGCATCAAGTTCCGCGTGCAGTTCCCGAAGCCGGACGTGGAGGAACGCAAGCGGCTCTGGCAGACCATGATCCCGCCGGAGGCCCCGGTGGCTCGAGACATCCGGTTCGACGCGCTGGCGGAGGCGTACGACTTCACCGGCGCCGAGATCCGAAACGCCGTCCTTCGCGCCGCGTTTCTCGCGGCGGAGGCGTCGGGGCCCATCTCGCTGGAGGTCCTCGATCGGGCGGCGCGGATCGAGTGCGAACAGGCGGGCCGCGTGGTGACACGCGTCGCCTACGGGCGACCGGGAGGATGAAGACGATCCGCGACGACGAGGGGCTGTCTTCCGTACTCGCGTTCTGCGCGCGTCGCATGGCCGTGTTCTGGGCCGCCTCGGGCGAGGGACCCGACGCGCGACTCGCGCCGGGTGCCGGCGTCCGCAACGCCCCGGAAAGGCTCGGATCCGAGGCGATGGCCTGGTTGACCGCGAGGTTTCCGGCCGTGGAACCGGGGCCCTGGGGGTGGAAGGCCCTGGCGATCCTGGTCGGGCTCTGGCTCGACCCCGCGGCGTGCCTGCGCCTGAGGAGGTTCTATCCCGGCGTGGCCCCGGGCCGGGTCCCCATCGAGGTGATCGCGCGTGCCCTGGACCCGACCGGCGCGGGTATCGCGGACATCCTGTGTGCGCTGGACCCGTGCGGGCCGTTGTCCCGGGGTGGCGTTGTTCGGCAGGACCCGGATGGGTTCCTGCGGCCTGGACGCGCCTTCTTCTCGGCGGAGTTCGGCCGGGCGGGGGCGCCGGACCGCGTCCAGTCGCAGGACGACGAGCCTGGCCTCCCCTGGCTCGTGCCGGTCATTGCGCGCGGCGACCTGGGACCCCTCCAGGGGCTCGACGAGACCACCCGGACCGGGCTGACGGAAGTCGAGACCTGGTGGCGGAAGCGACGCACGGTCCTCGAGACCTGGGGGCTGGGCCGTCGCGCGGGGTTCTCGTCCGCCGGGGTCGTGGCGCTGTTCGGGGGCCCCCCGGGGACCGGGAAACGAGCCGCCGCGGCGAGGCTGGCCGCGAACCTGGACCTTCCGATGTGGTCGGTCGTGGTCGCGCGGATGTTGTCCCGTTATGTCGGAGAGGCCGAGGCCAGGCTCGCGGGAGGGGATGTGACCGGGGCGGACGAGGCGGCCCGCGCGGCGAGTGACCTTGGGTCCGAGGGGGCGGACCCCGGCCTGCGCGCGCAGGTCCTGACCGTGCGGTGTGCCTGCGCGCTGCTCGCGGGGCGCGCGACCGAGGCAAAGGAGTTCCTGGCTGGGGCCCGCGAGGAGGCGCGACGGGCCGAGGCCGTGGAGGCGGCAGAGGGTCTGGACCTGGTCGAGGCCCAGGTGTCGCTCGCCCTTGGCGAGCCCGAGAAGGCCGAACGGACGCTTGGAGGGCTGGCCTCCTCCGATTCCGCGGTCGCCGCGGCGGCCGGCGTGGACCGCCTGAGGGTCCTCGCCGCCCTTGGAAGGCGGGACGCGGCGCCGGATGCCATGGCACGGGCGCTCGACCGCGTTCGCGGCTGCCCGAATCCGCGGGTCCGGGTGCTCGGACTCGTGCAGGCGGCCCAGGCCCTGTGGCTCCTGGACGACCCGGACCACGCGGTCGAGGTGGCCCGGGAGGCGCTGGAACTAGCACGCAGCGAGGCGCCGGACCTTGTCGCGGCCGTGCGTGTGCTCGTTGAACAGATGATGTCGGCCCGGGTCACGGGCCCGGGACTCGCGTGAGGGCCCGAAACACGAGGTATCCACCACCGCCCAGGAAACCCGCGGCCATCGCCAGCAGAACCCCGTAAACCAACTTGTTCTTCGCCGGGTCAGAGTGCTCGGGGGCGGGATACACCTCGCTCGGTTGATCGGGCAACTGGTAGATCGTCCAGGTCGAGCCGACTCCACCCTGTTCCCGTAGCGAGGGCGGCGCGGGGGCGGACAGGACGACCTTCGTCGATCCGTCCTCCATCTGGATTTCCAGGTCCGCGAAATAGTCGGGGATGCGACCTGACCCGGCCTTGAGGTCCAGGACCTTCGCGGTCCGCCGGATCCCCTCGGTGCGCAACCGCTCGGCCTGACGCGGGGCGATGAACAACAGCATCACGAGACCAAGGACACCCAGGACCGCCAGGGCCACGCCGGAAACGAGCATCCTTCGCCTCCTCTTCGCCGGCGACGGCGGGGGGGCGCCGCCACGACCCAGTCGCGACAGCAACTTGCGCTGCCCCTCGGTCATCGGGATCGGCAAACCGGGCCTTCCGGACCCGTCATCGGGAGAAGTCATGACTTGCTCGGGAACAGAGAGCGAATGTTGCCTTCGAGGTCCTGGATGTCGACTGCCTGCGGCTCCAAAGTCTTCTCCGCGCCCGCCTGGCCACTGCCGTCCCTGGGCGAAGCGGCCTTGTCCGTCCGGATCTCGGCGGACCCCACCTTGGGTGGGGCCTTGACCGTGGTCTCCGGGGTCGGAGAGCGGTGTTTCGCGGCCCACTCCTGGCGTTTCTTCGGTCTCTCGTTGTCCGCCTGATGAAGCCCTCGAAACATATTTCCTTCCACGAGCCTGACCGAGCGCCATGCTCCAACATTTGGGCGGTGGGTGTCAACTCTTTGACTCCGGGAGACGGAAATGAGGCCAGACGACACAAAACCATCGCCGAGAAGTGACCCCACCGGTTCGCGGACCGTGACGGATGAGACGGGTCGGACGCCGTGGAATCCGGCGTCCGTGGCCGTCTCGACCTGGCCGCGGGCAGTGCCCGCGCGCCGGGTGAACGGGTCACTTCGAGAGCGGGTCGGGTTCCATCGCCCGCTCTGGCCCTATCAGAGCGTCCGCCCACGCGAGCATCCTGACTGCCCCTTCGATGGCGGAGCGTGCGTCGTGCTCCTCGAAGTCCTGCTCGCAGTAGAACGACGGGGCGCGCTTGCGCGCGAGGTCGGCGGAGAACGCTTCGATCCACGACGCGAAGTCCTGTTCGACATCGATGCGTCGCTCTCCGAGTACCGTGCGCAGCGTGGCGCCGATGTCATGCGTCTTCGGGAAATCGACTCCGAGCCACAGGAGCACGGACTTCGCTGCGAGTTCGAAGACCTCCTGTCCACGCCGGACGCACAGATTCCACGCGCCACTGGCCAGCAGGCCCTCGAACTCGGCTCGGATCTGGCGCGCCTCGAGAAGCAGGCGCTGATAGCGCTCGGAGTTCGTCAAATCGAGATCACCTCCCCAGGTCGCATGCCGGGCTTCAGGTCCCAGTACCACCGACCGTCCGGAAGGAAAACCCTTCTCGAACCGAGTTCGGCGAGCCTCGCACGCACGGCAGCGAGCTCGGCGCAGAGGATGCCGTGCGGGTCATGCAGGACACGGCCGTCATGACTCACATCAATGAGGATCCAGGGGTGTCTCAGGAGTCGCGCCCGATCCATGGCCAGGACCGAAACCTCGGAATGGATGCCGGATGCGGCCAGGGAAGCCGCCTCGCCCGTGCGCCGCAACCGGACGAGCGCATCCGTGATCGCGGCATCGCCCCGAGTGTCGGACCGATCGACCACGATCAGCACGTCCACGTCGCTGTCCTCTCGGGCCTCGCCCCGGGCGAACGACCCGTACAGTGCCATGGCGAGCAGGCGATCGCCAAGACGGTCGGAAAGCAGCCGGAGAAACCGGTCAAGGAGCGGTCCGACCGCGGCCCACCCAAGATGGGTCCTTCTTTCGTCCATGCCGGCAACCAGCGACCTGGATCCACCGAGATTGTGGTTCCAGTGATGGACCCCGTCAAGGAACCGAGACGCCCGGGGTGCATTTCGGCTCTGTCTCGCGCGAGGCTTTTGGTCTGACCCCACACGAGATTTCCATGTCTGGCCCGAGTGCCGGCTAGTCGTCTGGAGCGGACCGCACGGCGAGGCAGGATTCGAGGAAACGTTGGAAGTCAGCGATCTCGCGCTCGAGCGATGCGTGCAACCCGGGCAGACGCGTCGCCAGTCCGCGGATTTTCGCCCAGTCGAGTTCCACGGCGTAGGCATGACGCATGAAGTGCCGAAACCGCAGGAGCGCATCCAGCATGGAGCGCGTGTGTTGGGTCAAGACAGCGGGTCTGGTTTCCGACGCCTCCTGCATCTGGTCGAGTAGGCGGGAATGCCAGTCGGCTCCCGATGGAACGCCTCCATCGAGGGTCTTCGCCACGGCCTCGAGAGTGGCTTCAATGGCGGAGTAGTACCTTTCAAGATCGATGGCCATCAGGGCGATCACCGGGCGGTCGGCGCCTTCCAGGCCCGCGTAGAGACCAATCTCCTTCGCGAGACGGCGACACGCATCCCGGTCCAGCGAGACCTTGTCCAGCAAGTCCGTCAGGGCCGTATGAAGGCGTTCATCGGTACTCATGGAGCACCTCGCCATGCTCGGCAATGACCCGGAGCAGGTCGGGGTGTGCCTCTTCCAGGCGGACGATGTCCACGTCCACTTTGACCAGCCGATACGCCTCGGTCAGTGCAGGGAAATAGTCCTCCGGCGCCAGGCCCTCCACAGCGAGGTCAATGTCCGAATTCTTGTCCGCTCGACCACGAGCCAGGGAGCCGAAAAGGACCACGCGTCGTACGCCGTAACGGCTGACCAGAAGGGTCACCAGTTCCGGAAGGCAGGCACGCAGCGCCGCCGCGAGGGCCGCATCCGAGGGGTCCTGGCGAGCCAGGCGACGTCTGAGAGCGGCTACCGCCGCCTCCGGGGTCGGGGTCGTCATGAAGCCATCATACCTGACGTGCCCGGCGTGCGCCACCCGGCGCCGGTGGCCTCCCTGCCGGCATCCGCTCGTCATGCCGCTGCGGCCAGCAGGACCGGCAGGACCTCTCCTGCCTTTCCCTGGTAGAACGACGTGAACGCGCGCAGGTTGGCCGGGGGCTCGAGGTTCACGAGGACCCTCGGGACCCCCATGTCCGATGCGATCTCGACGTACCCGGCCACGGGATACACGACGCCGGACGTCCCCGCGGCCAGGAACAGGTCGCAGTCCGCGATGGCGAGGCGGGCGTGGCGCTCCATCTCGGGGTCCAGGTACTCCCCGAACCAGACCACGTCGGGCCGCAGCAGAAAACCGCAGTGCGGGCACCGTGGCGCCCCGTCCTTGTAGGAACGCTCGTCGTCGAACGGCCGCGTCTCGCAAGCATCGTTGGAGCACCGCGTGCGCAGCAGAGACCCGTGGATCGCCAGCACGGCGCGGCTGCCGGCCCGCTCGTGCAGGCCGTCCACATTCTGGGTCACGAGGAGGAAGCGGCCGCGTTCCTCCAGGAAACGCTCCAGGGCTGCGATCGCCCGGTGAGCGGGGTTGGGCTCGCACCGCAACACCTGCTCGCGGCGCTCCGAGTAGAACCGCCACACGAGGTCCGGGTCCGCCGCGAACCCCTCCGGCGTCGCGACCCGCTCCAGGTCGTACTGCTCCCAGATCCCGCCCCTGTCGCGGAAGGTCGCGATCCCGGACTCGGCGGACACCCCGGCCCCGGTGACCACGACCACGCTCGCGTCCGCACGGATGTTGAGCGGCCTCGGTTCGTCGGGTGTCACGGGCTTCTCCTCGGGCGACTCGTCTCCTTGTCAGGGCAGTATGCTACCATTTCCGCGCCGAACACGGGGTCCCCCCGGAGGAGGTCCAAGTGAGGAGTTCCAGGTCGTTCCTGGTCGGCGCGGTGATCGGCCTGATCGGGGCGGGCGCGGTCCGGGCGAACGAAGGTGAACGCATGACGGTGGACAAGGATATCATGGAGAAGGTCGTGTCGAGACTGGTCGCCTTGCATGGTACATCCCGCGAGGAACGCATCCGGCGGGGCGTGTCCCAGGTCGCGATGTACTGGAGGTCCCAGGACGGTACTGCGGACGAGTTTGCGGCCTTCTGCGAGGAGCACTTCCTCGCGGACCCCGACGCCCTGGAGGCGACGTTCCAGCGCTTCCAGACGGCCTTCGAGGCCCTAGGCGGACACGAGGTCGCGCTCACGCGGACCCTGCGTGAGCCGCTGGACCTGGACGTCGGGCCCAATCTGCCGGTGGACATCCTCCTCGGGGCCCTCAACCCCTTCGACCACCTCTCCGAGGACCTGTTCCGCACGCGCGTGGCCTTCGCCGCCCTCCTGAACTTCCCGCTGTTGACCGCCCGGCAGATCGCGGCGCTTGACGCGCCCCCGGCGCGCGAGGAGTGGGCCCGCATCCGGCTTACGCAGGCCTTCGCGTTGCGCATTCCCGGCGAACTGAAACAGGAGGCGACCCTCGCCGCAACCATCGCGAATCATTACATTGATGGCTATAACATTCATACAAGTAGGCTTCTGACCTCCAGGGGGGACCGCCCCTTCCCGGACGGCCCGAAACTGATCAGTCACTGGGGCCTGCGCGACCACATCAAGGCGATGTACGCGGACGCCCGCGCGAACCTGGAGCGCCAGCGTCTGATCCGGAAGGTCATGGAACGAATCATCTACCAGGAGATCCCGGCGGCGGTGATTGACAACCCCGATGTCGAGTGGGATCCGGTGGAGAACCGTGTCCACAAAGGGGGACAACCCGCCGACCCCGCCCTGCAGGCCCGCGAGGAGGATCGTCGTTACGCCCGCATCCTCGACCTCTTCCACGTGGAGCGGAAGATTGACGCCTTCTCGCCCATGTATCCCACCTACATCGCGCGCCAGTTCGAGCACGTGCGCGGCATCCCCGAGGCGACGATCGAGGCCCTGCTCGTGTCCGTCCTGGAGGACCCGGTGGGTGCGAAGGTCGCCTCCCTGATCCGCAAGCGCCTGGGCCGTCCGCTCGAGCCCCACGACCTCTGGTATGACGGGTTCAAGGCCCGGGGGGCCATTCTGGAGGCGGAACTCGACGCGAAGGTCCGCGAGCGCTTCCCCGACCTCGCCGCGTTTCACCAGGCCCTCCCGGACATCCTGGTGCGGCTTGGCTTCGCGCCGGAGACCGCTCGCTACCTGGCGGAGCGCATCGCGGTGGACCCGGCCCGGGGCGCCGGGCACGCGATGGGGGCGGGGATGCGGACGGACCTCGCGCACCTGCGCACGCGCGTGCCCCCGGGGGGCATGGACTACAAGGGCTACAACATCGCCATGCACGAACTCGGCCACACGGTCGAGCAGACCTTCTCGCTCTACAAGGTGGACCACGTCCTCCTCAACGGCGTGCCCAATACCGCCTTCACCGAGGCCATGGCCTTCCTGTTCCAGGAACGCGACCTCGACGTGCTCGGGCTCGGGCGCGACGACGAGACCGCGCGGGCGCTTCGCACCCTCGACGTGTTCTGGTCCACCCGCGAGATCGCGGGGGTGGCGCTCGTGGACATGCGGATGTGGCGGTGGCTGTACGAGCACCCGGATGCGACCCCCGCGCAACTGCGCGAGGCCGTGGTCGGGATCGCCAGGGACCTGTGGAACCGGTACTACGCGCCGGTCCTGAAGACCGACAAGGACTCCCCGTTGCTCGCGATCTACAGCCACATGGTGGCGTACGCGCTGTACCTTCCCGACTACCCGATCGGTCATCTGATCCACTTCCAGATCGACCGCTTCCTGGAGGGCAAGGACTTCGGCCGGGAGATCGAGCGGATGTGCGTGCAGGGCCGGATCTCGCCCGAGGCCTGGATGCGCGGGGCCGTGGGGGAGCCGCTGTCGTCACGGCCTTTGCTGGATGCGACTGCGCGGGCGGTGCGCGCGATCAAGTAGTGGCAACAGTTTTGTCTGAAAGGAGTCAGCCATGCGGCCGGTCGTGACCGAGACGGACTATCCCGACCTGAAGCGCCTGTCCCGCGGCAAGGTCCGCGACATCTACGACCTGGGCGAGGACCTGCTCATCGTGGTGACGGACCGCATCTCGGCCTTCGATTTCGTGCTGCCAAACGGCATCCCGAGCAAGGGGAGGGTACTGAACCTCCTCTCCGCCTTCTGGCTGGAGCGCACGCGCCACATCGTGGCGAATCACCTGAAAAGCGTGGACGTGAGCGACCTGCCCGTGGCCCTGCAGCCTCACGCCGGCGAACTGGATGGCAGGTTCACCATCGCACGCAAGGCCCGGATGCTCCCGGTCGAGTGCATCGTTCGCGGGTACCTGTCCGGCTCCGGGTACAAGGACTACCGGCGCACCGGCGCGGTGTGCGGGATCACCCTTCCCGGCGGGCTGCGCGAGAGCGACCGCCTCCCGGAGCCCCTGTTCACCCCGTCCACCAAGGCCGAGACCGGCCACGACGAGAACATCTCGTTCGAGGAGGCCGCACGCCTGGTCGGGCACGACCTCGCCGCGCACATGCGCGACGTGTCCATCGCCCTGTATGGCTTCGCCGCCGCCTTCGCCCTGGAGCGGGGGATCATCATCGCGGACACGAAGTTCGAGTTCGGCCTGGTCGGGGACGAACTGGTCCTGTGCGACGAGGTCCTGACCCCGGATTCCTCGCGCTTCTGGCCGGCGGACCGCTACGAGCCGGGCCGCCCGCAGCCGTCCTTCGACAAGCAGTACGTCCGCGATTACCTCGAATCCATCGGCTGGGCCAAGGAGCCCCCGGTCCCCGCGCTTCCCGATGAGGTGGTGCAAAACACGGCGCAGCGCTACAGGGAGGCGTACCACCTGCTGACCGGGGAGTCGCTCCCGGACTGAATCCGGGCCGTTTCCTCAGGATGAGCCATCCGCGATGTTGGCGGGCGCAGTGCTGAACCAGTCCGCAAGAGCCTTCAAAAGCGGACTTACCTCATGACAATGTCCATTTTCGGGACTGTCAAAGAGACCGGACACCATTCAAGGGGGGCGCCGCACGCCCCCCTCCCTGGCACTCGAACAGCATGGCTGTTCTCGTGCCAGTTCACCCTCCACGGCGCCCGCGTTGCGGGCGCGTCACAATCCGCGCCATCGCGCGGATTGCTCCGTGATAGACTGACCGCGTTCTCGGTCGGAGGATCCTCCGTGGAGATGTTCCCCATCCGCCCGGACCAGGTCGCGCGCAACGCCGAGCGCTGCCGCGAGCGGGGCATCGTGCTGCCCACGTTCGCCCAGCAGAAGGACCCGTCCCTGGTCCCGCCGGACATCCGCGAGGCCCTGCGCGGGATCGGGCTGTGGGACGTGCACCCCCTGAACCTCTTCCGCATCACGTGGAAGAACGACCCCGTGACCGGGGGGTTCCACGGGGTCAACTTCATCGAGGTCCCGCGCGAACTCACCGGCATCCGCGCCCGCGTCTTCGCCCTGGCCGGGAAGTTCTTCCCCACCGGGGCGCACAAGGTCGGCGCGACCTACGGGTGCCTGGTCCCGCGCCTGGTGACCGGGAACTTCGACCCGATTTCCCACAAGGCGGTGTGGCCCTCGACGGGGAACTACTGCCGGGGCGGGGCCTACAACTCGGCGCTGCTCGGGTGCCATTCCATCGCGATCCTCCCCGAGGAGATGAGCCGCGAGCGCTTCGAGTGGTTGCGCGCCATCGGGTCGGAGATCATCGCGACCCCGGGCTGCGAGTCGAACGTCAAGGAGATCTACGATGCGTGCAAGGACCTCAAGGCCCGGCGCGACGACGTGGTGGTCCTGAACCAGTTCGACGAGTTCGGCAACGCCATGTGGCATTACGAGGTCACGGCCTCGGCCATCCTGGAGGTCTTGCGCGACGTGGCCGGCCCGCGGGACCGCCTGTTCGCGTTCGTGTCCGCCACGGGGTCGGCGGGGACCATCGCGGCGGGGAACCGGCTGAAGGAGGTCTTCCCGGCGGCGAAGGTGGTGGCCGCGGAGGCCCTGCAATGCCCGACGTTGTTGCGCAACGGCTTCGGGGCGCACCGCATCGAGGGGATCGGGGACAAGCACGTGCCGTGGATCCACGACGTGCGGGCCACGGATGTCGTGGTGGCCGTGGACGACCGCGACGCGATGGCCCTGGTGCGTCTGTTCAACGAGGGGGCGGGCCGGGAGTTCCTGCGCTCGCGCGGGGTGCCGGGCGAGGCCGTGGACCGCCTAGACCTGCTGGGCATCTCGGGGATCGGGAACCTGATCGCGTGCATCAAGGCCGCGCGCTGGTTCGAGGCGGACGAGCACGACCTCTTCTTCACGGTGTTCACCGACTCGATGGACCTGTATCGCTCGCGCCTCGCCGAGATGGAGGCCGCGGAGGGACCGTACGACCGCGTGCGGGCCGAAGTGGACTTCCACGCGCACCTCCTGCGCCTGAAGGACGACGCGATGATGGAACTGGACCACCAGGCGCGCCGCCGCATCCACAACCTGAAGTACTACACGTGGGTCGAGCAGCAGGGCAAGGACGTGCGGGAACTCGAAGCGCAGTGGTATGAGTATCGGACCTACTGGCCGCAGCGCCTCGGGCTCGCGTCGCAGTACGACCGGCTGATCGAGGACTTCAACGGTCGAGTCGGGGCAGGGGAGCCTTGAAGACCGTCTCGACGCTGGTTCCGCGGGCCTTCCTGGTGGTGTCCCTGGTGCTCGGTGGGACCGTTCACGCGCGGCCCCTTTGGGTCGAGGTCCGGGCGAGGCTGGAGGTCGCGGAGGTGACGTCGCCCGGATCCGGGGGTGTCGAGGCGTGGTCCCTGGTTGCGGTCCGGGCGGATCCGGAGCGCTTTGAAGTCGTCGTCCTGGCCGCGGGCCCGGGCGAGGGATCGGGCGGGATGACCGCGGAGGACTGGGCTCGCGAGCACGATCTGGTGCTCGTGGCGAACGCGGGGATGTACGAGGAGGACGAGCGGACGCCGGTCGGGTACGTGCGCTCCCACGGGCGCCGGGTCGGGCGCTCCTGGCGCAAGGACTATGGGGCGGCTCTGGTCGCGGGGCCCGGGGAGCGCGGGCGTGCGGCCCTTCTCGACGCCTCGTGCGACGGCCCGCTCGCCGCCGCGGCGCGGGGATATGCCCAGGTGCTCCAGGGGATGCGCCTGCTGACCTGCCGCGGCGAGAACACCTTCCGGCCCGGCGGCAGGCGCGCGGTGCGCCTGGCCGTGGGGGTGGACGGCGAGGGCCGGCTCTTGTTCGTCTTCCACCGCACGCCGGTCACGGGGTATGACTTCGTGGAGCACGTGCGGGCGGCGGGGCTGGACGCAAGGCGCCTGATGTACCTGGAGGGCGGGTCGGAGGCGAGGCTGTTCGTGCGGGAGGAGGCGGGCGAGGTACGGGCGGGAGGGCTCGGCTCCAACGCCTTCTGGCGGTGGGCCGGCCTGCCCGGGGGCGACCCCCTGGTCATCCCCAACGTCCTCGGGCTTCGCCTGCGACCGTCACGACCTTGAACTCACACGGCAGTCCGCCCGTCCCGCCTGGGCTCGGGTGACGGCGGCTCGGCACCCAACAGGACCCCCCCGCCCCGCTCCGAGTCCCGCGGGCCCGTCGTCTCGCTCGTCGCTCGTGGGGATGGCAGATGCGCCCCTTTCCCAGATTGACGCTCCTCGTTCGACTCCGGGCCTCGCGGGGACTTCGGGCGGGGGGCCAGGGTGCCTCGCCGCCGCACCGCTCACCACGCCGGCGGGACGAAGACCAGCCACCAGGGCTGCCGCGGCTTGTGGCCGCGAGCGCCCGCTTGCGTCACTTCCAGTTCCGAGCCCAGTCAGCCTCACCGCCATCCAGGTCGGAAACGCCGCGATCCTTGTGGCACTTCGAGCAGGTTTCCTGCGAGTCCACGACCCAGCGGTGCGGCTTGTGGCAGGTGACGCAGGGCGTCTCGGAGTGTGTCTTCGCGCCGTGCAGCCCCTTCCGGTCCTCGTGGCACGACGCGCAGTCCTCGACAGGCCGGGCTACTCCCGGGGCCTGGTGACAGTCGTTGCACTCCATGTCGCCCATCATCGGGGCCTTGCGGTCCAGGCGGTGGCACTCGGCGCAGGCCAGGGGAGGCCGGTAGCCCGCCTGGTGGCAGCGGTCACAGCGGACCTCGGCGTGGCGGCCCTCCAGTTTCCAGCGATGCCAATCCTGGTCGGACGAGGGTGTGCTTGCGCCGAGTCGCGTCAACGGCCCACGCTGTGGGGCGGTATGGCAGACAGAGCACTCCCGCGTGATGGGCTTCTCGTCGCACCCTGATTCGCACTTCAGGACATGTCGGCCGTCGTGGCACCGGAAACACCCGGGCCAGTTCCGGTGCCCGTTGTTCATCGCGTAGGTCTTCCAGTCCAGGTTCATCGCGGGGAAGACGCTGTGGTCCCGGATCGTGATGAGGGCCTTCACGGCGCGGTCGAGCACTTCCCCGGCGGTCCTCGCCACGTCGGGATATCGCTCCCGGTAGTACCCGACCACCTCCTGCCGGATCCCGGCCCGCGCCGATTCGCGGTCGGGATAGTCGCGGGTCAGGGCGTCCACCGCGACCTTCTTGATCCATGGCAGGTCCGGCGAGATCAACCCCGAGGCCATGGCCCGGTCCACGGACACGTCCGGGGCCGGGTAGATGTGCGTGGGCCGGTTGTGGCAGTCCATGCAGTCCATGCGGCGCTCGGGCAGGGCCGCAATCGCAGCCGCGTCGAGCCTTGTGTCCTTCGAGACATACACGCGCTCGGAACCGTCCACGCGCGAGCGGACGCGGACCTCCACGATGTCCTGCAACTTCTCGTCGGCCGCGCGGAAGAAGACATCGTTGTTGATGATCATTGCGGAATGGATTCCCTCGGAGGCCCCGCCGAAAATCGGGCTCCCCCCGCCGGTCTTGACCACGAGGCTGACCTGCTCGGCCGTGTTGCCCTCGTCGTACCGGAAGTGCGGGTACTGCACGAAGCGCGACCCGTAGAACTTCTCGGGCCAGTGGCACTCCTCGCACGTCTCGCGCGCCGGGCGGAGGTCCTTGATCGGGACGGGGATGGGCCGCTCGTACGTGTCGAAGAGGACCGCGAGGACCTGGCGCGCGCCCGAGAGTTTCGACTTGACGTACCAGGTGGCGCCGTGTCCCACGTGACAGTCCACGCAGGCCACGCGCGCGTGCGGGGAGGCGAGGTAGGCCGTGTGTTCCGGCTCCATGACCGTGTGGCAGACCTCGCCGCAGAACGTCACGGACTCGTGTGGCAGACCTCGCCGCAGAACGTCACGGACTCCGTGAACAAGAACCCGTTGTAGCCCACGAACACGAGGAGGATCCCGAGGAGGGAGCCGGCCCCGGTGACCGCCAGGAACCAGCGACGCTGCTGCCGGTCGTTGAGGTCGAGGCGGGGATACGGCCGGGCCTCGGTCGTGCGCAGGCGCCGGCGCCGCAGGCTCTCGCGGCGCATGCCGTACAGGACCGTGACGAGGCCCACGCCCACCCCTACGGGCAGCACGAGGTAGGTGAAGATGCCGAGGTACGGGCTAGGGTCACGCAGGCTGAACTGGAGGAGCACCGTGAACAGGATCAGGCCCGCGCTAAGCGCCATGAGCGCGAGCCCGACGTAACTGACGGGGTTGCGGTACAGTTCGCGACCCACGTCTCGCGCGCCCTGTTCCTGGCGCTCGTCCCGGTCCGTGTCCACCCTCCCGGCCTCCTTCCGTCCTGGTCCTTCGCTCCCTGCTTGTTACCCAGCCGGCCCGACGGCGCGGGATTGTAGCCCAGACGGGGTCGTTTCAACAGGAGGTCCCTCGGTCGAGCAAACCGCGCTGTGACCTTTTTTTCCACGTGCACGTGATCGTGGACGTGAACGTATCCGAACAAAGCCGGGCGGTTCCAGGTCGTCCACGTCCACGTCAACGTCCACGTTCATGTCCACGACAG
>FWPU01005975.1_pt1 | contig 25291 bp, 20 predicted proteins | sample 2228361 | NCBI WGS metagenome assembly FWPU01 (sample SAMEA103939777, study PRJEB20133) | metagenome | reverse complement strand
GCCGAATTCGATTCGGCGGGACGAGGGACGCCACCGCATCAAATTCGATTCGGCGGGAGGAGGGCTCCAGCGGGGCGCAGGACGTCAAATTTGCCCCCTGCCTCCTGACCCACCTCCGTCGGCGCAGCGCCTCCCTACGAGGGTTGCAAATTTTACGTAATGCACCCCTCTGAAGGAAGCAACTCCCTGACTTCGGGACGCCAACCTCAATCCACATGACTTATATCCTTTTTTAGCCTTTTGTAAACGTCAAACTGGGATGCCAGAAGAGGGGAAGGTGACCACTCGGAGGGAACGCCGTCCCGACTGGGGGGACGAGACGCCGCATTGTTCCACTCGGAGGTCGGTTTCAGAGGACAGAAAACAGCGACACGCCTGCCACTGCCGACTGTCCCGTGCCGACCGGTCAGGCACCCACCCGCTTCCGATACAGTGGTGACAAGTCGGCAACCCCAAAGCCGTTGGGATTGGCAACTCGCGCTAATCCGCAGAGTCGTCGCGTTCCGACTTTCGGAACGACGCCTTCGGCTTCCGCGTCGCTACTGGACGCCGACATTCTGCAAGCGTATTCGATGTATGTTAACCGAGAACGGACGCCGATCAATTTCGCTGTTTCCATGCTTGCCCCAAATCGCCACCACTCGTTTGTGCCCTCAGGTGTTAGCGTCTGGGGCTATTGTTCCCGTTTCGTAAAGTTATAAAACGTCTATCCTCACCTGCGCCTGAAAATTTTTGAATGGAGTGATGGAGTCATGGAGCATTAGAGTATTGGAGTTGTGGAGTTGCGGAGTTGTGGTAGAACGTCGTCTCCATCACCCCATCATTCCATTAGACTTCTTGCAAAAGTTCTGACCGCCCCTGAGTTGAGATTCTTCGCTTCGCTCAGAATGACATTTCCACGCCGCTGCCGCTACAGTATTATTCTGAGCGAAGCGAAGAATCTCGGTGCGTCCGACAAGGACTTTTGCAACAGGTCTATTACTCCATCACTCCATCACTCCATCGTTACGCTTCGTCGCCTTCCGCCTTCGCGCCTTCGTTGTCCTGCGCGCTTTGGCTCAACTGGCTGATGAGGTCGTTGCCCAACACGTCCCCAATCGTGACGTTATCCGATTTCTGGCTGGAAGCGTAACTGCGATATTCGCTGCGTTCGCGTTCGCGTTCGCGCTCCTGCTGCACCTGTTTGAGGCTGAGGGTCAGACGCCGCTGGCTGGATTTAATGGCGATGACGCGCGCGTCGACTTCCTCGCCGACCTGCACCACGTCTTCGGCGCGGGACACGCGCTGGTCGGACAACTCGTGCATCGGCACGATGCCCTCGATGCCCACGTCCAACAGCACGAACGCGCCGACCTGCGCAGTGCGCGTGACCTTGCCGTGAACGATCTGATTCACGCGCAGATGTTTGGTCGCCTTCTTCCACGGGTCGGGCTGTAGTTGCTTCATCCCCAGCGAGATGCGCGGGTTGTCGGGGTTGCTCATGTCCATTTCTAAAATGACAACCTGCACCTTCTGTCCCTTCTTCACCACGTCGCCGGGGTGGTTCACCCGCGTCCACGCCATCTCGCGCACGTGCAGCAGACCGTCAATGCCGCCGAGGTCAATAAACGCCCCGAAATCGGTGATGCGCCGCACAACGCCTTCGACAATTTTGCCGTCTTCGAGCATCGCCATCGTTTCGGTGCGACGGTGAGCGCGGTCCTCTTCGACCGCGGTGCGGTGAGAACAGATGATTTTGTTCTTCTTCTTGTCGACCTCGATGACGCGCACGGGGATGGTGCGTCCCACCATCCGTTCCAAGTCGCGCTGGCTGCCCGCGACGTGCGAGGCGGGAATGAAGCCTTCCAACCCGATGTCCACGATGAGCCCGCCTTTGACTTTGTCCTTGACCAGCACCTCCACCGTCTTTTTGTTTGCGTGCGCCTCCTCAATCAGTCGCCACGTTTTTTCGTAGTCCGCCCGTCGCTTGGACAAAATCGCCGGCGTTTCGTCGCCTTCGGTCTTCAACAAGATGGCTTCAATCTGGTCGCCGACATTGACGTCATCATCGGGCATCAGTTCGTGCGAAGGGATGAAGGCTTCTTTTTTGCTTCCAATGTCCACGGAGACGCCGTCAGAACCGATATGAACGACCGTGCCCATTACCAATTGTCCGCGCTGTTGTTTCTGGTCGGTGGCTTCCATGTAGGCTTGGAAGTCCTCGGCGTCCAACACCTGCTCCTCGCCGACGTCCGGTTTGGTTTCCGCCGTCGGCAAGGCTTCGTTCTCCCCATGACCGTTCTGTTCCAGAATCTTGTCCACGATGTAACTCCTCCCGGCTGATTCCATCATCAGCACCACCCTCACGTTAAAGAAAGATCGTTGCGGCTCGCCGTGGCTTTCATTGGCAGGCTGGAAGATTGAAAGACGGCGTCACAGGCAAACGTCCCTGACGCGTTTCCCCCCTCCATTCTTCCACCCTTCCATCCTCCCAACCAAGCGACCGTGCAAGTCCGCGAACGGCTCTGTATTATAACACAATCGGGGAAAATGCAAAAGGGGCGCAAAAAAATCTCCAGACATTTCGGTATAAGCGCGGGACGGCTTGACCACCGAGTAGAATTCGGTGCCTATGATGCCGGAAAGCTTGCTGAAGCGTCCTGACGGACTGAAGGGCAGGCGGTTGAGCCTCTCCTTCCGCCCGAAGAGCCCTTCCGGAGGCTCTTCAGGGGTCGTAGACACTCAGTTCTACTGAGTGACAGAGGGGGGCGCGACTTATGCCGAAATGTCTGAAAAAATCTCAACCGATTCTTCTTGCGGGCACCACCACGGCATTCGCGGCGGACTCATGGGTCCTCTTGCTCCCCGCCTTCCCAGAGGACAAAAGGCAAAACACAAAAGTTTAGTGACTGAATCTGTTTGACACCTCACCTCTCCGTATGATAGAATTTACCCATAGTCTCCTGAACATGAAGAGGGGGCGCTATGCATCGCACCGGTTTTACTTTGATTGAACTGCTGGTCGTGATTGCCATCATCGCCATCTTGGTGGCATTACTTCTCCCGGTCCTGTCGCAGGCGCGCGAGAAAGGGCGCCGTACGCAGTGCCTGTCGAACATCCGTCAGATGGGCATGGCGATTCGGATGTATCTGGATGACCACGAAGAACTGTTCCCCACCGACCGCCATGTCAACTTCAACGGGAATCCTATTGTGGCAGACCCTGAACCCAGTGATTTTCAAAGCGAAGAGGACATCGAAGGTCCGGGCGTGAAAATTGTCCCGTGGTACGAACGCGTCAAACCTTACGTCAAAAACACACAGGTGTTGCACTGTCCCAACGATGATGATATGGTTTCCCTCTGGGACATTGCGCCCGGCTGGCAACAGGTCGAGAGAAAAGTGCCACGCCCCACCAGCTACGGCATCAACCGCTGGTTTGAGCTGGACCCGCCCTCCATCCGCTCCGCTTCCAAACCGGCGGAGACGATTATGCTGGGTGAGGTCATCGGCAGAAAGAGGACCATCAAGCGTTTGGAACCTGTCGTCCACTCCATTCAGGTTCTCGAAGAGGACATGCCGTGGTGGCAATGGCCCCAGACGCGCACGTGGCCGATTCCGCTGGGCGTGATGCCCAAAAACCGAGCGGCGTTAGACCTCGCGCTCAATCGTCACCAGGGCGGTTCGGTTTATCTGTATCTGGACGGTCACTCCAAGTGGGACAAGTTCGAGCACGTCTGGGGCAACGCACAGTCCACCAATCAGTTTTGGCCGGCGCGCCCGTGAATCTCAGGAGATAAGGGAGTCATCCATGAACCTGACAGTGCACCCTGACGCATGAAAATCGAAATCGAACTCGGTTGTTTCAGTCGTTTCGTTGAAAGGCACAAACGTCCGACTTCGACGACGAGTTCGAGTTCGATTTACAGAGGAATCATCCTTGTGCTGTTGACGCCCCCCGCCGCAGGAATATCGCGGACCGGGAGGGGGAGGCTCCCGCCGAATCCCGACTCGTCGGGACTCCGCCGGAGCGTCGCCCTCCTGCGGGGGCGGTTATTTTCGGAGGAATCGCCCATGCGCCGTTGACGCGCCACGCCGCAGGAAAATGACGGCATGGGATGCCGTCGCCCCCGTCCCCCGCTGGCGGGGGACAGCCCCCGTCAACGGGGGCAGGGGGGCGATAGACCAGTTCGGCATCCTATGCCGACAATTTTCGGAGGAGACATGAAACGACTGAACGGATTTACCCTCATCGAGCTGCTCGTCGTCATTGCCATTATCGCCATCCTTGCCGCCATACTGATGCCCATGTTCTCGCGGGCGCGGGAGAAGGCGCGGCAGGCGGGTTGTATGAGCAACATGCGGCAACTCAGTATGTCCGTGCAGATGTATGCTCAAGATCATGACGAGATCTTTCCCCCTAGCACGAACTACACCGTGCCGACCACCAGCCCCGCCCGCACTTGGACGCAAATCGTTCAACCTTATCTGAGGAACTGGCAATTGCTGATTTGCCCCAGCGCAACTTATACCTCCTCCTCTCGAGCGTTCGATTGGTCGAATCGCGGGGAGGTTTCGATTGGCTACAATACATTGACGGCGATTGATCCTTCCGGCTTTGAGGGGCGCCCCACGCCCGCGTCTCTCGCGCAAGTGGAGGAACCCGCGCGCACGGTGTTCTTTGCCGACACCCCCTCAGGCTTAACGGCTCTCAAGTATCGGGGCTACGTTTTTGACCCCATGAATGGAAGACGAAATGCTCGCGACGTTCGCCTCTCAACCCCTCTGGTCGCTGACATAGACCTCGTTGCCAACAGTTCGCTCCCGCCCAATCTGCTCAAGCCCGTTTACTGTCGGCATCTCGCCGACGGTTCCGGGGCGGGATTCGCCACTCTCGTCTTCGCGGACGGGCACGTGAAACCTTACTCCGCTCGTCACATTCTCGGTCAAGACGCCGGCGCGAACCTTATCTGGCGGTTCCGGTAGAGATATTTGACTCGCTCCTCAAAATTTGTTATAGTTCGTGAGTCGGCTGTCGGGTTCTGTTTGTTCCGCCGTCTCCGAAGGACGCGAACGGAGCGTTTCAGGTGTTTCATCCGTTCCGGATTCGGGAAAGATGGCGGAGAGAACGTTCCCATTTCTCAGGCATGTTTAAGGAGGATATTGTGATGAAAGTCTTTATCTATCCATCTGAAGGGATGCGCTCGTTGCGAGGTTCAGGGATGCGCTACGTGACATGGCTTTTGATAGGCGTCCTGTTTCTGTCGTTGAGCGTTATGGCGCAGCAGGTGAGAAAAGACCGGAGACCTCGCGACCGCTCGGGACGAAAGGGAGTTCCAAGCAACCTGCAGCAGAAATGGGTATCGGTCGGACCAGGACTCAAGGCGCTGCGCACGCAGTGGACGAACCAACCCGTCCCCTTTGCCGTTGCCAGTTGGGCAGACATGAAAAAATACCCCCTGCTGCCTCGCTCCAGCCCGATTCCAAAAATGAGGCCCCCCCTGACGGGGGGCGGGCAGAGTCATTCAGGGATCAGGTCTCAGAAGCAAGCCTCCTCCCGCCGCTTTGCGCCGACCAATTTTCGCCTGCCCACAGTCGGCAGAAACTTTCAGGGCATCGTTCAAAGGCGCGGCATCGTCCCCCCCGACACGATGGGAGCGGCGGGACCGACCTACCTCGTCGAGTTCACGAACGACGATGTGGGCATCTTCACCAAGTCAGGGACTAAAGTGCAGCAGGTCGCGTTGGAGCAGTTTTTCGGCGCGCTCGGTCCGACGTTCATCTTCGACCCGCGTGTGCTCTATGACCAGTATAGTGGTCGCTTTATCGCCCTTGCCTTAGACGGCTTTGCATCCCCCAACTCGTGGATATTTCTGGCGGTCTCCCAGTCCTCAGACCCCACCGGAAACTGGTTTTTCTACAAGATTGACGCCGACCGAGACGGCAATACTCAAACGGACCAGTGGGCGGACTTTACCGACCTCGGCGTGGACCAAGACGCCGTCTACATGGCGGGGAATATGTTCCCCACAAGCGGCAGCGCTCAATACTCCAAAGTCTGGTGCGTTCCAAAGCAACAATTATTGATAGGACAGCAAAACATCAATTTTACGGAGTTCAGTCAACTGACGTCCGTTTTCACCTTCCGCGCAGCGCACTCCTTCGGGAGCGCCCCCGCCGAGTATTTAGTCAGTTTCTGGTTCCCCTCAGACGCTATTCAGGTCTGGCGCATTACGAACCCTCTCACCAACGCCACTCTGACACAGGTGGGCAACATCAGCGTTCCCTCCGTCGGTTTTCCGCCTGTGCCTATGCCTAATAACTTCGACTTTCTGAATGACTATCGCCTCCTCAACGCCGTGTACCAAAACGGTTCCGTCTGGACGGCGCACTCGGTTGACACGGGCGATGGCAAGTCATCCGTCCGTTGGTATGAATTAGACGTGATCGGTCTTCAGGCGAGGCAGGTCGGCACCATTGACCAGCCTGCCGCGCAATGGTGGTACTATCCCTCCGTTGCGGTCAACAGTTTGGGCGACATGGTCATGAGCCTGAGCGGTTCGTCCTCTAACGACTTCCCCGGCGTTTACGTCACCGCGCACCTGCACACCGACCCGCCGGGGTTCACCCAGCCGGTGACCCTGGTGAAGGCGGGCGAGGGGGCGAGTTTCAGTGGGCGATGGGGGGATTACGCGGCCGCTGCCTTAGACCCCGCCGATCCGAACCAGAGAACTTTCTGGATTCTTAACGAGTATGCGCTATCGGGGGGCAACTGGGCGACCTGGTGGGGCGAAGCCATTCTCCCCGACCTTGCCAACCCTGACGTGATCGTGCAGTCTGTCAGCGTGACGCCCAATAATTCGGCGCGGGGGATCTCTCTGACCGCAACGGTGGTCGTGCAAAACACCGGCAAGACGTTCACGAACGATTTCGCTGTGGACTTTTACCGGCACCGCTCGACCGCGCCTTCTCCCGGCGTCGCCGGCGATTTACGTCAGACGGTGACGGGCGGCTTAACCCTGGGCGGGACAAGGACCCTCACGTTCAACTTCACCCCCCCCACGTTGGGCGACTTTAACGCATGGGTGCAGGTGGATACGCTGAACCAGGTGAGCGAAGGGGACGAGAACAACAACGTCTCAGGACCAACCCCTTATAAGGTTTTCGATGCGATTGTTTACGACACCTTTACGGGCGCGGACGGAACAGACGCGCGCACCCACGTTCCGAACGTCAACTTACCGCTCGACCGATGGCGCGTTTTCACGCCGGCTCCGCCCCCTCTCCCGGCGACTCCCGTGTTTATTCAGAACAACGAACTGCGCGTCACGCCGATGGTGCGGACGGATATTACCCGCCCCCCGTTCGTGAGCGCAACGCTTGACGGAGGGACATCAGACGGCTTCATAGATGCCGAGATGCGGGTGAGCACGAACGCGTTCCGCTACGGAGGCATCATATTCCGCCAGAGTGATTCCAGCAATTTCTTTGTCGTGCGCATAGACAGCAGCGCCGCCGATGGCGAGCAGTTAGCTCTGATGAAGGTGCAGGGCAGTAACGTCCCGCTGGGGACGTATTTGGCTCGGCGGAAGTTTACGACACAAGCCGGCGCCACTTACCAGTGGCACATTGAACTCGTCAAGTCGAAGATCAGCGTCTTCGTCGACGGCGTCAAGTACATTGAGGCCATAGATAGTTTCAACCAAAACGCGACTCACGCCGGAGTGCTCTGGTATCCCAGTTTTTCAATCCTCGGCGGGTTTATCATCACGGGCGGCGAGGACACGGCTTACGACAACTTTGCCGTTTACACGGACAAGCCCACCCAGCCGACGCTGTCGGACCTCGCGGTCCAGTCGGTGTCCATCTCTCCCACCGCCTCTGTCCCCGGCACGCCCCTGACGGCAACGATCGTCGTGAAAAACAACGGCACCGCCGCGAACTCCGCCTTCAACGTGGACTTTTACGAGAACCTGTCGTCGGCTCCGAATCCCGGGCAGGTCGGCAGCAAACGCTTTAGCGTGCCGGCGCTGGGGCAGGGGGCGACGACGACGCTGACTTACACTTTCACCCCGTCCAATCCGGGCAACTATCAGGCGTGGGTGCAGGTCGACACCGAGAATCAAGTGACGGAGGGCAACGAGACCAACAACGTCACCGGACCGTCGGCTTACATCGTCGCGAACGCGCTGGTGCAGGATACATTCTCGGACACGGATGGCAAGGTGCTCGGACCGGGCGCCAGCGACCATCTGCCCGACGTCAGCCCGTCGGGGGAGCGCTGGAACTGGACGGGGACCGTGACGCCCATCGTTCAAACCGGAGAGGCGGCGCTGTCGGGCAGCGGCAGCGGACTGGTCACCGCCTTCATCAATAGCGGCACGGCGAATGGCGCCATTGACGCGGATACGCGCGTGGTCAGCAGCAGCCTGCTGTTCAGCGGCATCGTGTTCCGGCGCAGCGACGCAAACAACTATTTCTACGCTCGCGCCGACAGCAGCGACATGGGCAAGGAGTTGGGCATCGCCCGCGTGCAGAACGGCGTGACGACTTTTCTGGGCAAAGTTCCGTTCACGCTGACCTCCGGCAAGACGTATCATTGGCGCATCGAACTGTCCGGCGCGGTGATTCGCGTGTTCTTCGACGGGGTGCAGCAGTTTGAAGTCAACGACAGTTTCAATCAAGCGGCGACGCAGTGCGGTTTGCTGTGGAACCCTTCCGCCGGCGGACAGAATACGACCTTTGACAACTTCCTCGTCACGGGAACGCCGCAGCCGGACGTCACGATACAATCTTTCACCATCAGTCCGCTGATTGCCCCGCCCAACACCAACCTGACGGCGACGGTGGTGGTGAAAAACCAGGGGTCGGCGGCAGCGGGGGCGTTTGTGGTGGACTTCTACAAGCACTCGACGACTCAGCCGGGCGCGGTGCCAGGCGACCTCCGGCAGACGGTCAACGCCCTGTCAGCGGGCGCAACGGCGACCCTGACCTTTAACTTCAGCCAGTCCGCCGAGGCGACCTATCAAGCCTGGGCGCAGGTGGATACGGACGGCGCGTTGACGGAACTCAACGAGACCAACAACGTGGCAGGACCGCTTAACTACACGACGGTCAACACGATTGCAGAGAACGTGAAAGACACGTTCACGGACGCGAACGGGACCTTCCTCAACCAGCACACGCCGGACGTGAACAAACCCGGCGGCAGTTGGAGCGTCACCGGACCCGTAAGCGCGGCGGTTCAAAACAATCAGGCGAAAACCGCTGGCACCGCCGCTGGGTTCGTCCTGGCGACGATCAACGGCGGAGCAGCGAACTGCACGATAGACGTGGACACCACGTTTGGCAGCACAGGGTTGCTTTACAGCGGTGTGGTGTTCCGTGCCTCGAATCCAACTAACTATTTCATCGCGCGCGCGGACAGCAGCGACAAAAACGGCGAGTTAGCCCTCGTGCGGGTGCAAAACGGCGTGGGCACTTATCTGACGAGAACGGCGCGCTCCCTCACACCGGGCAGCACCGTCCACTGGCGCATCACGCTCTCGTCCGGCAGCATTCAGGTGTTCTTCGACAACATGCTAACCCCTGTCTTTAGCGTCACGGACAACTTCAACAAGTCAGCGACGATGCACGGCTTACAGTGGTTCGCCAGCAACGGCGGTGAGAACACGGCGTACGACAACTTCGCCGTGACGCCGGCGTCTAACCCTAACGCGCCGACGGGCAGAGGACGCCGATTCTCGCCGGGGCTGTATCTGTTGTCGCTGCCGATGTCGGCGCAACTCAGTAGCGGCGTCAAACTGGCGCGTTGGAACAACCTTAGCGGCACGGTGGAACCGAGCGAGACGCCTGGGACACGCAGCGGCGAAGGTTACTGGGCGCAGTTTGACCGCGAGACGGTCCTAACCGCTCCCGCGTCGGCGTCCTCGCAGCCGTTCACCTTCTCGCTGGCGGCGGGTTGGAACCTCATTGGCTATCCGTTCTTGACGCCGATGGCGTTGGACTGGAACGGCATCACGGTCAGAGATGTCACGACGGGCGTTGTGACGACCTGGGCGGACGCCGTGCAGCGGGGTTGGCTGGATGAAGTGATGTGGACATATCAGAACGCGGACGGCTACCGCCCGGTGCATCCGACCCTGTCGGGCGCGCTCAACACTTTGGAGCCGTGGCAGGGGTATTACGTGAAAGCGACGCAGCCTCTGCAACTCACCCTGCCCGCCCCGGATAACGTTCCAACGGTCAAACGTTCCAACGTTCGAGCGGCTTCTTTGAGCAACTGGTCTCTCACGCTCACCGTCCGCGACGGCAGTGGACAGGACAGTTGCGTGTTGGGTGTCAGCAACGGAGCGGGCGGAGACGGCGTTGCACTCAAGCCCCCCCCCGCGCCCAGCCCCGCGCCCAGCGTGGCATTCCCCTCCGGCGGTCAGACGCCTTACGCCGTAAACCTGCGGCAGAGCATGAACAGCAGAGCGGAATGGGACGTGGAAGTCACTCCTTCTCCGAACAGCGCGACGGTCACGTTGGACTGGTCGAACCTGACGAGCGTGCCTAAGAACGTGCGCCTGACGCTGGTGGACGTAGAAACCGGCAAGCGCTACTACATGCGCACGCAGAGCGGTTTGACCGTTCCGTCGCACGGGGCTTCGCCGCGTCGCTTCCAACTCATCGCGTCCACTGACGTTTCCGGTCGGCGGTTGTTGAGCGCGCTCAACGCGACCGGCGGGCGCAGCAGCGGACCTGTGCTCGTCTCGTTCGTGTTGGGCAGCCAAGCCGACGTGACGCTGGAAGTCCTCAGTCCGACGGGTAAGGTCGTCAGCCGCCCGTTGGGAGCGACGCACCGTTCCGCCGGTCTGAACACGCTGACGTGGGACGGCAAAGACCCCAGGGGGCGCGTCATCCCGCGCGGCGTTTATCTGCTGCGCGTCACGGCGATTGACGACGAAGGCAGAACCATGTCGCTGACGCAGCCGGTGACGTTGGGCAAGTAAAAGAAGAAAAGAGGAAATTGGGAAATCAGGAAATTGGGGAAATGGGAAGACGGGGTATAACGTTTTCCTGTTTCCCCATTTTTGTTTGGCATGGACGCACGCCGCTCTTATCCCGTTTCATTTGACCAACACAATTGCTATCACCGTTAGCGCGATGCCGAGGCAGCCGCGCCGCGTGATGGGTTCGCGCCACATCGTGAGGGCGAGGATGGTTGTCAGCACCAGCATCCCTCCGCTGAAAGCAGGATAGGCAATGACGCCGGGCACACGTTCCAGGGTGAGCGTCCACAGGAACAGTCCGAGAACGTTGACCGTGCCGAGCAGGATGCCAGCGACGACGTCTTTCACCGAGAGCGACTGCGGTTTGAGCATTATGCCCGTTCCCGTTACAACCGTCGCGCTGGCGAATTGCAGCGTGATGTAGAGCCACCGCACTGGGTCGCAACCCAACTCGTGCGCCACTTTGGGCGTCGCAATCGAAAAGCCAGAGCAGACGAACAACAGCAGCGCGATGCCCAATCCCCAGCGGTGTTTGGGGGATACTTTCACCGCGTCTTTGTGGGTCATCAACGCGAAGCCGCAGAGAAGAAAGGCAATCCCCCCCATTTGCGTGAGTCTCAGCGATTCGCCCCAGAAAACAATGGACAGCAAAATGGGCACAACTACGGCTGCGCGGGAGACGCTGATGGTCAGCCCCAACCCCGCTGCCGTCATCGCCCGCCGCCAGACGAGAAACGTCACCGCATACGCCACGCCGCCGAACACGCCCGCCTCCACGACGGACAGCGTGAATCTCCACTGTCCCTGCGTCACAGCCATGACCCCTGCGACCATGGTAGCGAAGGCATAATTGATTGTTCCGACTGCCAAAACGTGACGGCGGCGGTCAATGGCGTATTTGAAAATCTGTCCGAACAGCGTGGAGCAGACAATGTTGACGGCGAGCAGGGTATAGCCGAAGGGGTTCACTGCGCCGTGTAACCTCCGTCCACGAACAACGCGCTGCCGGTGCAGAAGGAACTTTCGTCGCTGGCTAAGAAGAGAATCGCATACGCAATTTCACGCGGGTCGGCGGCGCGTCGGAGGATTTGCGCCGTGCCCCACTTCGCCTCCCATTCCTGTCGGGTGAGGCCGTCTTCCGCCGCCATTTTCTGCGCCTGTCCCGTCCAGACCAGCCCCGGACAGACGCAGTTGACGCGGATGTTGTCGGGCGCGAGGTCAAGCGCGGCGCAGCGCGTGATTTGCAGCACCGCACCTTTGCTGGCGTTGTAGGTGAGAAGTCCCGGCTGCGCGATGACGCTCGACACGCTGGCGAGGTTGACCACCGTTCCACCGCCGACTTTGCGCATCTCCTCCGCCGCGAAGCGCATCAGGTAGGCGTAGCCGAAAACGTTGGTCTCCATCACCGTCTTCCAGTCTTCGGGCGTCGCCTCGACGCCCTTCAAGACGAACGCCGCCGCGTTGTTGACGAGAACGTTGACGCGCCCGAACGTTTGCACGCACTCGTTCACAATGCGCTGACACTCCGACTCCTGCGAAACGTCTGCCCGCGTGAACTGCGCCGTGCCGCCATTTTCGGTGATGAGTCGCACCGTCTCCCGTCCGCTCTCTTCGTTCAGGTCACACAGAAACACCGACGCGCCCTCTTCCGCAAACAGAACGCACGTCGCCCGCCCGATGCCGCTCCCACCGCCCGTCACAATTGCCACTTTGTTTTTCAATCGCATCATTGACCCTCCTGCTGTTACGAACTCAATTTCTCCAACGGATGAAAAGTGCCAACGGATAACAATTGACCACAGGACAACGGACCACAGGACCACCGGACGACGGACAAAAGGTCAGTGGTCATGTGGTCATGTGGTCATGTGGTCAGTCGTTATCCGTTGGGACTTTTCATCCGTTGGAAGACACCACTTAATCGGCTGATAATCGCTCCCGCTGCTCAATCCTCCGGAACTCCGCTTCAACGTCCGTCCCCTCGTAAAATGATAACCACCCGCGCAATCGTTTCGTCTCGCCCGGCGCGCAGTCGGGGAACTTGGGGTCGGAATGAAAACAGGGACACGGCGGATTTGCCCAGACGCGGTGGCAGTGCGTCCAAGCCGTGATAATCCACCGCTTGCCGTCTGCCGAACGACAGGCAGCGTAAGGCGTGGAAAATACCTTGTTGTCGTTCGTCTGCTGCGCAAACTCCGCCGCGCCTTTGAGCATCACGCAGTTCTGCACGCGCAGGTCGGTCAGGCGTTCGCCCGTGCCGTTCGTCAGCCACAGTTCCATCCTCACCCCCTCCGTCGTCGGCACAATCTTTGTGCCGAAAACAATACCGTTCGGCAACTTGCGTTCGACGTCGAGTGTGCCGTCGGCGCGGCGGTTCCATTCCAGCGGCGGCAACTCAATGCTCTGCTTCGTCCAAATCGTCGGAACGTGCGTGTGCGCCAGATAGGTCAGACCGAGGTTTGACCAGAGGGCTTCAGGCACGTCCACCACGACGTAACTGGTTTCGTCCCACGGCGCGAACACGCTGATTTTCGTCTCGCGCTGCGGGCGCACCGCGCCGTCCAGAAACCCGAGGCGCGGATGCCGCCCGCCCGGATACGGCAGCACCCATAGTGGCGCGTTAGCAGGACGCTTTGGCTTGTTGTCGAGAGTGATGTTGAACTTCTTCAGCGCGGCGGTCACTTCGTCCCCCGTCAAACCCGTCGCCGCGGAAATCTCCTCGTTGGTGAAGCGATGATACCAGACCATGTTTTCCAGCCAGAAACGCAAGTCGGCGTCGTTCTTCGGCTTGCGAAAAGCCGATGATTCGGGCTGACCGATGAGGGCAGTGGCGGCGAGAGCAAGGAAAGAAACGATGAAACCCGTCAGGATGGGATGGTAGTGTTCCATATCAATACCTCACTGTAAAGGTCGTAAACTCACCCCGAAACTCCTCCCACATCACGTCCACTTTGTCCACCCGCGACAAGGGTGGACCTTGACGGCACAGCGCAATGAGGCTTTCTATCTTCCCCTTCTCGCTCTCCATGACTGCCTCGACCTGTCCGTCGCATAGATTGCGCACGTAGCCGTTGACGCCCAGCGAGTGCGCATGGTCGCGCACGAACCTACGAAAATAGACGCCTTGCACCTTGCCGGAAATGATAACCCGCGCTCGCGTTGGCATGAGATACCACCTCGTCAGAAGATTATTCGCCGTGAGCCTCGTCGTTCCTCTTTGCCTTGACGCCCGCCCTCCGAAACGCTACAATATGACCAGACGAGGCGAGGATGATGCCGAAACCTATCATTGCCATTGTCGGAAAACCCAACGTCGGGAAGTCCGCGCTGTTCAACCGTCTGACGCGCCAGCGCATCGCGGTGGTGGAGGATGTGCCCGGCGTGACCCGCGACCGTTTGTATGCGGACGCCGACCTCAACGGGCGGATTTGTTCGCTGGTGGACACCGGCGGTTTTGACCCGCTGGAGAAAGAGGGCTTCATTCCGCAGGTCGTCAACCAGACGAAATTCGCCATCAACGAGGCGGACGTGATTGTGTTCGTCGTGGATGCGCACGAGGAGCCAAGCGCGTTGGATTTTGCGATGGCGGATTTGCTGCGCGTGACGCAGAAGCCGGTCATCTTCGTCGCCAACAAAGTGGACGCCGCGAAAGGCAAGCCGAACGCCTATTTTGAACTGGGGCTGGGCGCGCCGATTTTCGTTTCGGCGATTCATGGGCGCGGCGTTGCGGAGTTGGAGGACCGCATCAACGAGTTGCTGCCGGCGCCTGAGGAAGTGGACGAGGAGGAAACGACAGACGATGACGGATTGCGCATCGCTATCGTCGGGCGCCCCAACGTGGGCAAGTCGGCGTTCACGAACGCGATTTTGGGCGAGGAACGCTGCATCGTCAGCGACGTGCCCGGCACGACCCGCGACGCGGTGGACACCTCTGTGACGTGGCAGGGCGAGCGCGTGACGTTGATTGACACGGCGGGCATGAGGCGCAAGGCGAAGGTGAAGCACGCGCTGGAGTACTACGCCGTTCTGCGCTCGCTGCGCGCCGTTGACCGCGCCGACGTGGTGGTGCTGATGGTAGACGCGGGGGGGGTCGTAGAGCAGGACGCCAAAATCGGCGGCTACGCCCACGACGCCGGGAAACCGGTTATCATCGTGGTCAACAAGTGGGACTTGATGGAGGAGGAAATCCGCCAGGGCATGGAAGAAGCCGATGACCAACGCCAAGCACGGGGCGACAAGGAGTTGAAGCGTCGTCTGCGATTGGTGCAGGAGGATTTCACGCGCATCGTGCGCACGCGTCTGTCGTTTCTTAATTACTCACCCGTCATCTTCGTCTCCGCCCTCCGCAAAACGGGCGTCCAGGAAGTGATGGACGAAGCCTTCCTCGTAGCGGAACACAGCGCGCAGCGCGTCCCGACCAGCCAACTCAATACGTTTTTGATTCAGGTGCAGGAGCAGCACCCGCCGCCCACCGTCAAGGGCAAGCGTCTGAAAATTCGCTACGCCACGCAGCCCGACGTGAAGCCGCCGACGTTCGTGCTATTCGTCAACAATCCGGAACTAATGCACTTCTCCTACGCCCGTCATCTGGAGAACCGCCTGCGCGAGCGGTTCGGTTTTGAAGGCACGCCCATCCGTCTCAAACTCCGCGCCAGCACGGGGAAGGAAGTCAGGGAAGAGATGATGTGAGACAAGGATGCAGGGATGCAGGGATGCAGGGATGCAGGGATGCAGAGTTATGGGGATGCACTCCTGCATCTTGTATCCTTGTATCCTTGCATCCCTGCATCCTTGCATCCCTGCTCAACTACTATGACTGCACCCGCTATACTCCTCGCCTGTTACCTCATCGGCTCCGTGCCCTTCGGCTGGATTGTCGGCAAGGTCACGCGGGGAGTGGACATTCGACAATTTGGCAGCGGGAACATCGGTTTCACAAACGCCTTGCGCACGCTGGGCTGGGGTCCTGCCGTCACGGTTCTTATTGCCGACATTGCGAAGGGCGTCGCTGCCGTGCTGCTGACTCGCGCTGTCCTGCCCGCGGAGACGTGGGCGGTGTTGGGCGGCTTGGGCTCCGTTGTGGGGCACAACTGGTCGGTATTTTTGAAGTTCAGCGGCGGGCGCGGCGTCGCAACGAGTCTGGGCGTGATTATCGGCTTGGCTCCACGGGTTGCTCTTTGCGCGTTTCTGGTCTGGCTGATTGTGCTGGCAGTGTCACGCTACGTTTCGCTGGCGTCCATGGTCGCCGCTGTTTCTGTGCCCCTCTGGATGTTTGTGTTCGACCACACCACCACTCTCAAAGTCATCAGTTTGCTCCTGTGCGCGTTCGTCGTCGTGCGCCACATCCCCAACATCAAACGGCTCCTCGCGGGCACGGAGCATAAGTGGGGGCAGAAGGTGGACGTGAAAGCCGAGAGTCAAGAGGGTAACAGGGAGCCAGTGAGCCGTGAGCCGTGAGCCGTGGGCTGAAGTTGGCGGGGTTGGCTGAGGTTGGTTGACAGCCAACCCAAGCAAACCGCTTACTGCTCATGGCTCACGGCTCACTTTACGCTATGCCATCATCCAAAGCCACAGACACGGTTGCCGTCGTCGGCGCGGGCAGTTGGGGCACGGCGATTGCGCACTTGCTCGCGCCGAAGGTGCGAGAGGTGCGGTTGTGGGCGCGGTCGGCGGAGTTGGCAGACATCATCCGTCAACAACGCACGAACGAGAAGTATCTGCCGGGCGTGAGGCTGCCAGAGAACGTTGACATCACCAGCCAACTCGCTGACGCGGTGGCGGACGTGGAGTTCGTCGTGTTGGCGGTGCCGTGCGTGGGGGTGCCGACAGTGTGCGAGTGGCTGGGGCAAGTTGTGTCACCGACGGCTCTCATCGTGAGCGCGACGAAAGGGCTGCACAGCGACAGCGGATTGCGCCCGTCGCAAATCATCGCCCGCGCCTGCGGCGGTGAGAAGCGCATCGCCGTCCTGTCGGGACCGAACTTAGCGCGGGAAGTCGTCAGCGGCATTCCGACGACGACGGTGATTGCCGCATCCAACGCCGAAGTCTCTCAGCGAGCGCAGGTTCTCTTTTCGACGCCGACGTTTCGCGTTTACACAAACAGCGACGTGGTGGGCGTGGAGTTGGGCGGCGCGCTCAAGAACATCATCGCGATTGCGGCGGGCATCAACGACGGCCTGGGCTTTGGCGACAACACGAAAGCGGCGTTGGCGACGCGGGGGTTGGTGGAGATGACGCGATTGGGGGTGGCGTTGGGCGGGAAGAGGGAAACGTTCTTCGGTTTGTCCGGGGTGGGCGATTTGTTTGCGACCTGCGCCAGCCAGCACAGCCGCAACCACAAAGTCGGCTTTCGTCTCGGGCGCGGCGAAACTCTCGCCGAGATTCAAGCCAGCATGACCATGATTGCCGAAGGCGTCTCCACCACGCAAGCCGCCTTTCACCGCGCCCGCGAGCTCGGCATTGACATGCCCATCACCGAGCAAATCTACGCCGTGCTGTTTGAAGGCAAGCACCCGCGCCAAGCGGTCGCTGATTTGATGAGTCGGCAGTTCAAGGCGGAATCAACGGCGGATTACTCGCCGTGGCAAACGTGATTCATCGGCAAATCACGATAAACAACCCCACCAAAATCAAGTTCCCCGCTGCTGCCTCATACTCTTTGTTCCGCTTGACCAGTTCCCATTCAAACGTTGACACGCTGGAAGGTCGAAAGGTTGGCACGCTCCACAGGCGCGGCAGGAAGCGGGGGACGCGGGCGCAGTAGGCGCGGTAGGCATCGCCGAATTTTTGCGTGAGGAAGGTCTCTTCTTCGATGACGGCGGGGTAATAGGCGATGAGGAAAAACGGTGGGACGAGGAGCAGGGAGAGAAGCAGTCCCGACATCAGGCAGTAGCCGAGCGCTGCGGTGAAACTGCCGACGTAGAGCGGATGACGGATGTAGCGAAACGGTCCGCCGGTGACAACCTGTTCGTCCTTGCGCAGGCAACCCGCTGCCCAGAGGCGTAGAAGTTGACCAGCGGCGACCAGTTCCACGCCCGTCCAGAAAAGGAGGGGCGGCGCGTCCCTGCCAGCCCCATGGCGCAGCCACACGGACCCGCCGAAGAGCGCGAGGCAGGCGAGCAGCGTGAGGTGCGTTCTACGTCGGGTGATGAACGACTGTCGCGGGACGTTCACGTTGAATCAACTCCATCACGAGGTCGGCGGTGCGCGCCGTCGCGCCGGGTTCGCCCAGCCTCTGTCGCACTTGGCGCAAGCGTTGACGCATCGTTTCTATCGCCTTTGGGTCGTCCAGAAGTTGCAGCGTTGCTGCGGTGAGGTTCTGCGGCGTGAAGCGGGGTCCGGTGATTTCAGGCACGATGATTTCTTGGGCAATGATGTTCGGCAAACCGATCACAGCATCCAATTTTCTCGCGAAGACGGCTTGCAGGGTCAGGAACCACGGCGCGGCGTAAACGATAATCATCGGCGCTCCCAAGCAAGCGGCTTCGAGCGTCGCCGTGCCGGACGCGACCAGCGCGAAATCGCAAGCGCGGAGCAGGTCAAAGGTTTGATTCTGCAGAACCTGCATCCCTTCGACGGGATGCTGTCGCAGTCGACGCTGAACGTTTTCCTTTTTGACGCTGGCAGCCAGTCCGATGGCGAAGCGCGTGTGCGGTCGCTGCTGCTGAATATGCTGCGCCGTTTCCAGCAAAACGGGCAGATTGTATCGAATTTCCAGGCGGCGGCTGCCGGGCAGAAGGGCAATGAGCGTTTCGTCGGCGCGGACGTTCAATGAACATCGCACTTCGGCGCGCGCGCGCGCGGCGCGCGTTGTGTCCAGAACCGGATGTCCCACAAACGTCACGTCCGCGCCCGCGGCGCGCAGACGCTCCGCCGACCAGCGAAACGGCGTGGCGATTTTTGTGGCGCAGCGCACCAAGTCCTCCGACGCGTAGGCGTTCGCGTCCCAGCAGCGCGGGGGGATGTAGTAGAGCGTGGGAATGTTCAACTGGTGACAATACTTGATGAACCGCATGTTGACCGCGCCCCAATCAATGGCGATGAACAACGCCGGGGGTTCTCGGCGCAGCCGTTCCTTCAAACGAGTATAAATTCGAAGGGCAAACGGCATCGCCGTCAGCGCGTCGAAGAGTCCCAGTCGGCTCCACTGAGAACTGTCCACGAGAACCTCCACCCCCGCGTCAGCCATGCGCGGACCGCCGACGCCGCGCAATCGCACCTGGGGGAGTCGCTGATGAATTTCGCGGGCGAGCAGCGAAGCGTAGAGGTCGGCGGAGGGGTCGCTGACAACGATAAAGATATCTGGCGGGAAGGGCTTCAATGCGTGGGCTTTTCCTCCTGTCGCCCCAGGCGTCCTTCGCGGATGCGGTGGAGAAACTGCAGGAGGTATTCGACCTCGGGGCAAGGTTCGACCTCTTGCTGGATGCGGTCAACGGCTTGCGAGATATTCAGTTCCGAACGGTAAAGGATTTTATAGGATTGCTTCAGGGACTCCCGCGCTTCGGGGCGAACGCCGTTGCGCACCAACCCACGCAGGTTCAGCCCCACCACTTTGGACGGACGCCCGTCCGCCGTCATGAACGGCGGCACATCCTGCACGACTTTGGAATATCCGCCCACCATCGCCATCGTGCCGATGCGCACGAATTGGTGCAGCCCCGCCATCCCGCCCAAAATGGCGCGGTCTTCGACGACGACGTGCCCGCTGATGCCGACGTAGGGTGATACGATAACGCGGCTCCCGATGCGGCAGTTGTGCCCGACGTGGGCGTATACCATGAACATGTTGTCGTCGCCGACAATCGTTTTTGGACCGGGGGTCTCTTTGAGCCGTTGCGCGAGGCTGGTGTGGGCGTACAAATCGTCCTCCTCGTCCTGTGGGGGGGAGCCTTTGGCGGGCGCGGTGGAGCGGTGCAGGGTCGCATACTCGCGGAAGACGTTGTTGTCGCCGATGATCAGAAATGACTGTTCGCCTTTGAACTTGGAGTCCTGCGGGACGTGCCCCAACACGACGCCGGGACACAGGCGGCAGTTCTTCCCTAACCGCGTTCCTTGCTTCACGACAACCTGCGACTCCAGAACGCTGCCGTCGCCGATTTCGGTGTCCTCTTCAACGATGCAGAAAGGACCGATGGTCACATCGGCGCCCAGTCGCGCGGTCGGATGGACGACGGCTGTTGGATGAATCATTGTAACACTGGAGAATGGAAAATGGAAAATGGACTCCGAAGCCGTTTCCATTTTCCGTTCTCCATTTTCCATTCTCCATTATCCATTAACTCGGCGCAGGACGCAGCACGAAGAGACATTCGCCCTCGGCAGCCACTTCGTCGCCGACCTTGCCGACGATGCGAATGCGCCTCACATCGCCCTTGTTCTGAATGACGGTGGCTTCCGTCACTAACTGGTCGCCGGGCACGACGGGCTTGCGAAAGCGCACCTTGTCCACACCGCCAAAGTAAGCCAATTTCCCCTTGTTTTCATCCATGCTCAACACCAGCACGCCGCCGACCTGCGCCATGGACTCCAGCACCAGCACGCCCGGCATCACGGGATGCCGCGGGAAGTGCCCCTGAAAAAATTCCTCGTTCGCGGTCACGTTCTTGACGCCGACCGCCCGCTCGCCGGGCACCAGTTCGACGATGCGGTCCACCAACAGGAACGGATAACGGTGCGGTAGAATGGCTTGGATCTGCTCAATCGTCAACATACGACGGCTCCCGACGCTGACCGAAGGGATAGTTAGGTGGTTAGGGGGTTGGGTCGCTCACCACCTCACCACCTAACCACCTGATGTCTTCCTTATTTCTTTGACCAACTCCACGTGCAGCGCGTGACTGCCTTTGATACCGATGACGTGCGCCCGCAGCGGGGCACCCAACAGGGCAAGGTCTCCCACAAAATCTAATGCCTTGTGCCGCGCTAATTCGTCGGGAAACCGTAGCGGCGAAGAGTAGCGGTCAGGATACACCACAATCGCGTTGTCCAACGAACCGCCGCGCGCCAGCCCCGCTCGTTGCAGTGACTCAATCCATTCCGCCAGCGCGAACGTGCGCGCCGGAGCCAACGCCTCCGCGAATGTGCCCGGACTCGTCCGCAGAGAGAACGCCTGTCGCCCAATCAGAGCGTGGTCGTAGTCCACCGCATAGGTGACTTGAAACGATTTCGCGGGCAGCGCGAGCAACGACTTGTCACCGTCCTGCACCCAGACCGGCTCGCGCAGGGTGAGGGCGCGGCTGTCGCCCTCCGTCTTCTCCATCCCAGCTTGCTGCAACAGCCGCACAAATGGCAACGCGCTGCCGTCGGCGATGGGAACTTCGACGTTATCCATCTCCACCGTGCAGCGCCAGATGCCCAAGCCGCTGAGAGCCGCCAGCAGGTGTTCGACGCAGTGAACGACGGTTTTTCCGTTTGACAATGCCGTCGTCCAGCCCGTATTGACCGCGTGTTCCACCGTGGCTGCGACCTCGGGCTGACCGGGAAGGTCCACGCGGCGGAACACAATACCCGGCTGCTCGCGCGGCAGCAAGCGCATCGTGACGGGTTCGCCGCTGTGCAATCCCACTCCCTCAAATTGAACGGCGCGCTGAATGGTCGCGTCTCTTCTCATTGCCGAGTATTATAACATAGAGGCAGGAGAGGGACAAGGGGATTCCATGTCAGACACACAACGGCATCCCACCGCGTTGGCGTGAGTTGACAACACCCCGCCTCAATGTTAGCATATCGCCCAGAGGTGATAATGGTGCGGATCAAGCAGCGCGCGGGGTTGGCGGTTGTCGCATGGGTGGCGGCGCAAGCGTGGGCGCACGACCCGGCGTATCATGCGGGGCAACTTTACGCCGAGCAGTTTATCAAAACGAGTCGCGGTCAATCCGAAATGACCAAGGCGCTGACGGCGATGGATGCCGCGCTGCGACAGAACAACCTGCGCCAGCCCAACCGCGAGGTGTTTTTGTCGCAGGGCAAAAAGGTGTTGGCGCAATTAGTGGAGCAGGCTTACAGCGAAAGCCTCGCGCACATCCTGCGAACGTGGACGACGGCGGACGTCAAACCGTCGCCGCAGGTTCACTGGCAACGGTGTCGTGTGTGCAACTCTATCATCACGGAGTTGTTGGAGCAGCAGAAACTCAAACCTGTGTCCGACGTGAAACCCAGCGCGAAATTCAAACTGACCGCTGACAAGGTGAAGTCGCTGTTGTCGAAGATGGAGCACAAAACTTACTTTGATTTCGCCGTCGAGCTGTGCGACCTCAACGGCGACGGCTTCATTGACGCCGTGCGCCTCGACAGCAAAACCGAGGGAACTTTCAGCACTTATCAGATTGACTACGACGGCGACGGTCTGGTGGACGCCATTGCGACGAAGGGGAGCAAAGGATGGACGGTTATCGCAGCGGAGGACGGCAAACCGTGAGCAGTGAGCAGTTAGCCGTGAGCAGTAAGCAGTGGGCTGAAGTTGGCTGGGTTGGCTCAGGTTGGCTGACAGCCCCCCCCAAGCCCCCCCAAGCCCCCTACTTACTGCTCACGGCTTACTGCTTACTGCTCACTGCTCACTTATGTTGTTCTCCCGCCTTCGCCCACCCGGTCCCGTTCAGTTACCTCGACCTGCACGTTCGTTCCACCGGGCTGGAGGGAACGCTGACGGCGCACACCGTTGACCTCGCGCACGATTTGCGCTTGATGTCGCCGGGCGTGTTGCTGAATCAGTCGTTTGCGGAGAAACAGAAGGACAGAATTCTCTCGCTCTTGCGGTCGCGGCTGGTCATCACAGCGCAGAGAGAAAAACTCAAGGCGGAATTACAGGACCTCAAGGTGATGCCTGAAAAGCAAGCCGTGAGGCTGCGACTGCGCTTCGCGTGGAAACAAACGCCGGGCGTGATTCGTTTTCGCTGCCGACTGTTTCCCTACGATGACAAACACGAGACGTTCCTCAACCTCTACGAAGGCAAGCAGCTGACGCATCAGGAAATCTTCGACAAAGACCACACCACGTTTGAATACTTCACCGGCAGCCGACAGGGAACGTTCGCCGTGCTGAGAAAATTCATTCCCGCCGGCGTGCATCACATCTTCATCGGACCCGACCACATTTTGTTCCTCATTGGCTTGCTGTTGTTGGGCGGCAGCCTGGGGCGATTGCTGAAAATCGTCACGGCGTTTACGGTCGCGCACAGCCTCACGCTCGCTCTCGCCGCGCTCAACGTCTATAACCCGCCCGCGCGCCTCATCGAACCCGCCATTGCGTTGAGCATCGTTTACGTCGGCGCGGACAACCTGCTCATCGGCAAACAAGGGCGCGACATGCGCGCCCTCATTGCCTTCGTGTTCGGGTTCGTTCACGGCTTCGGCTTTGCGAACGTGCTGCGCGAGTTCGGCTTGCCCAGTCAGGCGTTGGGCTGGTCGCTGTTCTCGTTCAACGTCGGGGTCGAAATCGGGCAGGCGTGCATCGTGCTCGCCGTCGCCCCGCTGCTGGCGATGATTCGCACCCGCGACAAACTCCTCGCCCAACGCATCGTCACCGTCGGCTCTGCGCTCATCGTCCTCGCGGGGGGATATTGGTTTGTAGAGCGGGTGTTCTTTTCCTCGTAGGGGCAATAGCATTAAGAAAGGAGGTGGCACACTCTGTGTGCCGAAATCCGCACACGGGGTGTGCGGGCTCCGGGAGAATCGGGTTGGCAGGGACGCCCTCCCTACTTCGCCCCCCCCGTCAACGCCACAATCAGCACTGGCGCGGCAATCATCAGCGCCGTCCAAACCCACACAATCGGTTGCGCGAAGTTGAACGTCCAGCCGATGCCGACGCGCTTCTCCACCAACGGCGAGGGGTCGTCGCGGTTGTAGTAAATCAACCCGCCAATCCAGTGACGCGAGTCGGTGGTGCGCTCCATCCAACCCGGACCCGCCAGAGCGCGGAGTTGTTTGCGCTGCTGGTAGAGCCGCACGGCGTAAAGCGCGACACCGATGAGCGCGACGAGGTTGAATACCACCGATGCCACCGCAACGCCGGATTTGCCGAGACTGAACGCGAACGCCCACGCGATGAAGCCGAACAGCGCCATGGCGGCGATGCGGACGAAATACAGGATGCCGACCAGCGTGCGCACGTATTGCTCGCGCAGCAGCAGAAAGTTCTCCGTGTCCTGCGGCGGCAGCCACACCCGCGACTGCGCGATAGCGGGCAGGAAGGTCAGCATCAGCGCGAACATGTACGCTTGCATTGCGACTATCGTGACGATGCCCTTTCTGTCCGACGGCGGCAGCGTCGGCGGAGCGAACCACAGCGCGGCAGCCGTGAGCGCGAGCAGCAGCAGAGACAGCATCTCTAACGGCGGGTTCGCATACTGCCACGGGCGGCGCGGCGTCAGCGCGGCGGCGACAGCGGTGCTGGTTGAAGTCGCTTCCTCCGGCAGCACCACACGGTAGAACCCCACCATGGCAATCAACATGCCGAGGACCCCGACACAAACCGCCAGCGGCATCAGTGGCTCCCATTTCGGATACGCCATCGGCACAACCAACGTCAGGCAGAATAGGACGACCAGCGCGCGGTAGGCGAGCAACAGCCGCCGCGCGCGGTCACTGCGGTAGAACTCATCGCTCACCGGCACGCCGAAGAAAGCGTCCGCCCCCTTCATCACCGGCAAGAACCAGAACAACCCGCCCAGCACGACCATCGTCATCCACATCGTCAAAATCAAATCCCACTTCATTTTGCATCACCCCACATCGCGCCCACGTCTTCCGTCAACCACTCCCAGACTTCGCCCATCGTCTTGCCAGCGAGCCGCAACTCCGTCAACACCTCGCGCAGCCGGGCGCGCAGGTCGGCGTCGGCGGCTTTGTTCTTGACACGCTTGCGGTCGGCGCACACCTCCACGCCGCTGCCGTGACGGATGCGCACCAGACCCTGTTCCTCCAACTCGCGGTAGGCGATGGCGACCGTGTTGAAGTTGATGCCCAAATCGCCCGCCAATTGCCGCACCGTCGGCAGCACCACGCCCGGCATCAAATCGCCGCTGGCGATAGCGGTCTTAATCTGGTCGCAGATTTGCAGGTAGATGGGCTTCTTTGCGCTGGTATCTATCCTGACAAACATCCGCGTTGCTCCTTTCCAAAGTGTCTATTGTAATTATACACTATACAATCCCAGAAGTCAAGTGAAATTTACAGGGTGAATCAATGGACATTTACCTGATTGCATGTACATTTACCTGATAAATGGGAAAACGGACAGTTTTTGACCTGATAAATGGGAAAATTGCGTCCACATCGCCCACGTCGGCATCCCATGCCGACATTGGGATGTCGGCGTGGGC
>FWPU01005974.1_pt1 | contig 25295 bp, 21 predicted proteins | sample 2228361 | NCBI WGS metagenome assembly FWPU01 (sample SAMEA103939777, study PRJEB20133) | metagenome | reverse complement strand
GTGACTGGGCTGCCTTACCCGCCCGGCAAGAATGTCTTGGGGAGCGTTGATGACTCATCTGGCTCTACTATACAAACCTTGCAACAGAGCATCTGCGAAAACCTAAAGGTGATGGGCTTCCAGGCCGCGGGGGCCATGGCCGAACGATTCGTGAGCCCAGTGCGCAACCTGCACCGCCTACCCCCAGGACTAAGCCCAGAGGCCGGAGCCCTGGTCGAACCGCTAGCGGTAGCGGTTCATGCGGTAGCTCTGTCCTCGGTAACCGGCCGCCGGGTGGCAGTACTGGGAGCAGGCCCTATCGGCCTTCTAGTGGCTCAGGTAGCCCAGGTGTACGGGGCTGCCGAAGTTACCTTGATAGAGCCATCCCCCATCCGTCGGGCTCGGGCAGAGGCTTTGGGACTGGCCGCCCAACCCCAGGCAGCCGATCGCTATGAGGTACTCTTCGAGTGCGTGGGGCATGAGAGAGCCCTCGAGGCTGCCATTAAAAGCGCCTGCAAGGGTGCCCAGATCGTAGTGGTAGGGGTATATGGCCAGCCCACCTGCATCAGCGCTGGCCTCATCCAGGACTGGGAACTGGGCCTTAAGGGCAGCCTGATGTATACCCATCACGACTACCATGAGGCCCTACGCCTTCTGGCCCAGCAAAAGGTGGACGTGACTTCGCTTGTTACTCATCGGTTTCATCTTGAACAGGTTTCAGAGGCTTTCAAAATCGCCCAGCAACGCGACCAGGCTCTGAAGGTACTCCTGCTGAGCTAACCTTCCCTTTGGACAGGTTGTCCATTGCGGCCCAGGGGTCTTTGCACCTACCATGATGCCAAGCCAAGGAGGCGGGTATGCTCAAAGAACCCCAAATAACCCTCAGACGCATCACCCATTGGATTGGAGGCCAACCCGTCGAGGGCCGCTCCGGACGTAGCGGGGTGGTCTGGAACCCTGCCACCGGAAAGCCGCAGGCCACGGTGGACTTTGCCTCGGTGGAAGAGGTAGATAACGCTGTGGCGGTGGCTAAGGAAGCCTTTAAGAGCTGGCGGCAGGTGCCCCTCTCCCGCCGGGCCGAGATCATGTTCAAGTTCCGCGAGCTGCTCGACCATAACCGCCGCAAACTGGCCGAGCTAATCGTCTTAGAGCATGGCAAGACCCTGGCCGACGCCCTGGGCGAGGTGGCTCGAGGCCTGGAGAACGTGGAGTTCGCTACCGGCATTCCCCACCTCCTAAAGGGGAGCTACTCCGAGCAGGCCAGCCGCGGGGTGGACGTCTACCAAATTCGCCAGCCTTTGGGGGTGGTCGCCGGCATCACCCCCTTCAACTTCCCGGCCATGGTGCCCATGTGGATGTTTGCCAACGCCATCGCCTGCGGCAATACCTTCGTGCTGAAACCCTCGGAAAAAGACCCCTCCCCTAGCCTGTTCCTGGCCGAGCTGCTGCAGCAGGCCGGCCTACCGGATGGGGTGTTCAACGTGGTGCAGGGCGACAAAGCGGCGGTGGACCGGCTGCTCGAGCACCCCGATATCAAGGCGGTGAGCTTTGTGGGTAGCACCCCTATCGCCAAATATATCTACGAGACCGGCACCAAAAACGGCAAACGGGTGCAGGCTTTAGGCGGGGCCAAGAATCATATGATCGTGCTACCCGACGCCGACATCGAGATGGCCGCTGATGCCGCGGTAAGCGCTGCCTATGGCTCAGCCGGTGAGCGCTGCATGGCCATCTCACAGGTAGTGGCGGTAGGCGATGCCACCGCCGAAGCCCTTATCGAAGCCATCCAGCAGCGCCTGCCCAAAATCAAGGTGGGGCCAGGGCTGGAGGAAGGCGTGGAGATGGGCCCCCTGATCACCCGCGAGCACCGTGACAAGGTGGCCTCCTACATCGAAAATGCCCCCAAGGAAGGGGCTACGGTGGTGGTGGATGGGCGGAAAGACCCCATCAGCCAGCGCGAAGGCTTCTTCCTGGCCCCTAGCCTGCTGGATCACGTCAAGCCCGGCATGCGCTGCTACAACGACGAGATTTTCGGGCCGGTGCTGGGGGTGGCCCGGGTCAAAACCTACGAGGAGGCCGTGCGTATGGTCAACGAGCACCCCTACGGCAACGGCGCCGCCATCTTCACCCGCGATGGCGGGGCAGCCCGGCAGTTCCAGTTCGAGGTGGAAGCCGGCATGGTGGGCATCAATGTGCCCATCCCGGTTCCGGTGGCCTACTACAGCTTTGGCGGCTGGAAGGCCAGCCTGTTCGGCGACCTGCACATGTACGGCCCGGAAGGGGTGCAGTTCTATACCCGGGCTAAAGTGGTGACCAGCCGCTGGCCCGACCCCAGTAGCAGCAAGGTGGATTTGGGCTTTCCCCAGGTACGCTGAGCGCTATCCCCTGAACACCCGCTTCACTTTGTCCCAGAAGCCCTCCGGGGCTACCTCCTCCCCCACCTCCTGGGCATACTGGCGCAGCAGATCTCGAGCCCGCGGGGAAAGGTTCTTTGGGACCTCGAGGTGGGTGACCACCTGGAGTTTGCCCCGGCGTGCACTACCTGGAAGGGGCAGGCCCTGGCCCTCGAGTTCGAACACCTCGCCCTCGCGGGTACCGGGGGGCACGCTGAGCTCGAGGTTCCCCTCTAGGCCCGGAACGACAACCTTGGCCCCCAGGGCAGCCTGGGCCAGGCCCAGCCTAAGTTCGTAGATGAGGTTGGCCCCATCCCGCTGTAGGTGGGGATGAGGGCGGATGCGGGGTCGCACAAAGAGATCGCCTGGCCCCCCCGGCCCCAGATTGCCCATCCCCGAGACCCGCAACAACTGATTTTCGTCTATCCCCGCAGGGAGGTGTACTCGAAGGTGCTCCTGCCGCCGTACCCGCCCCTGGCCCTTGCAGGTTGGGCAGGTTTCGGCCAGGGTGTAGCCCCGGCCCCGGCAGACCCCACAGGAGGCCTGGGCCACCATGTTGCCGAAAAAGGTGCGTTGAATCTGCTCCACCACCCCCCGCCCGCCGCAAGCCCGGCAGGTCTGGCGCCGCCCCCCCTGCCCCTGACAGTCTGCGCAGGGGACCAGGCGCTCATACGCCAGCTCCTTCTCGGCGCCATGTAGCACCTCGGCCAGCTCCATCTCCACCACCGCTTCCAGGTCCTCTCCCCGGGGGGCTCGCCCGGCCCCACTCCCGGGGGAGCGGAAGCCAAACACCTGTTCAAACAGGTCGAAAATATCGCCAAAATTGCCGCCTCCCGAAACCCCTGGTGTAGCCGTGCCGTAACGGTCGTAGTGGGCCCGCTTCTCGGGGTCGGAAAGCACGGCATAGGCTTCGTTGATCTGCTTGAACTTCTCCTCGGCGGCCTTGTCCCCAGGGTTTTTGTCGGGGTGATAGCGCAAAGCCAGTTTGCGGTAGGCCCGCTTGATTTCCTCGGTGCTGGCGTTTCGGTCTACACCCAGGATGGCGTAGTAGTCGTTCATCGAAGTTTAGTCTAACAGGCTTAGGTATTTTTCTTGTGTGATTGAACACCAGGGGCCGCGCTTTGACAGAGCGCATATACCCATGTATATTCATGGCAGATGCGGTTCTCTGCTCGAGCTACCCAGTAACGGTCCTCTTCTCCAGAAGAGGCCGTGCGGGTCTGCCCAGCAGGGAGCCTTTTTTGTTTGGAGGAATCCCCATGGTGCTTCTAACCCCTGGCCCCACCCCTCTCCACCCTCGAGTGCAAAAAGCCCTGGGCAAAGAGATGCGCGGCCACCTCGACCCTGAGGTGCTGGCCACCAACCGACGCATCCGCACCCGTCTAAACCGCCTGTTCGACCCCGGCGAAGGGGCTTTGCTGGCCGCCCTGCCGGGCTCCGGCAGCCTGGGCATGGAGGCCGGCCTACACAACCTGGCCGACGAAGGGGACCCGGTCTTGCTCTTGGTGAACGGTACTTTTGGCGAGCGCATGGTGGAGATCGCCCACGCCTACCGCTTCGACTACAGGGTGCTGCGTTCCGAGCCGGGGCAGCCCATTGACCCTCAGGCAGTAGCCGAGGCGTTGAACCACCGCCCCTATAAACTGGTCGCCCTGGTCCATGGCGAAACCAGCACCGGGGTGCTCAACCCGGTAGAAGAGATTGCCGCTTTGGTACAGGCCCACGGAGCCCTGTTCATGTTGGATGCGGTCACCACCGCGGGCATGATGCCTCTCTCGATGCAGAAACTGGGCATCGACTACGCCTTCACCGGCAGCCAAAAATGCCTTTCTGCCCCCCCCGGGCTGGCCCCCTTTGCCCTTTCCCAGCGCGGGCGGGAGTGTTTAGGACAGGTGCGCGGCTGGTACTCCGACCTCTCCCGGGTGGCGGTGTACTGGGAGCAGGAGGGTTATTTCTGCACCTCACCCGTCTTGCTGCACTTCGCTTTGGAGGAAGCCCTCGAGCTGGCCCTGGAAGAAGGCCTGGAAAAGCGGCAAAAACGAGCCGAGAGCCTATACGCCGCGGTGCTCTCGCTCTTAGAGGAGCTGGGCTTTAGCCCCTACGCCGCCGAGGGCGCGCGCCTGCCCACGGTGCTGGTGGTCCGTCCACCCCAAGGCTGGCACGAGGCCGAGATTCGCAAGGGCCTCTACGCCCGGGGGATCTCGGTAGCGGGCGGCATCGGCCCAACCGCTGGCAAAGCGCTGCGCTTGGGTCTGATGGGCGAGAGCGCCAGGGTGGAACACTACCGGATTTTCTTCAAGGCGCTGGGCGAGGTCCTGGGCAAGGGGGGCCTAGAACAGGCCTTCGAGGAGCGGGTCGGGCTGGTGGCGTTTTAGGATTGGGTTAGGTAGAAGTGCTCGAGCTCGGCCTCGAGCTGCCCCAAGGCCTGCTTTAGGCTGCCCCCCTGCAGGGGCATAACCCCATAGGCCCGGATGGATAGGCCCTGCCGGATGCGGCGGAAAACCACCTGGGCCCCCTCGGGGCTGCTGCCCTGCAACACCAACAGAAAGCGACCCGGCGCTAAGGCAAAGACCATATCGGAGGGGCGCAAAAAGGGCAGTAGCTCGCTTCCCGATAGGTCGGTGGGGGCATAGAGCAACAAAAGGGTGATGGGGCGCGCTCTGGAAAGGGCCTCGAGGCTAGGGGCCAAGCCTTCTAGCATAGCCCGGGGCAGCACCCCGGTCTTTGAGGGGCCCAGCGGTAGGCCCGGCGCTTCCTGCCAGAGGAACCATAAGCCCAGCAGCACCGCCCCCGCCCCCATCAGACCAGCCAACGAGGCCACCACCGCCACATCCTCGGGCACCTGGGCTAGGTCGCGGCTGGCGGCTACGGCCACCACGCAACCTAAAAGACCCAACCCCAGCACCCAGAAAAAGCGCACCCGGGGGCCCAAAGGGGCTCTGGCATACAGGCTGGCTGCTGCAGCTAAGAGCAAAGCCGCCAGCAGAAACACCACACCGGGATAGAGGCTCTCCTTTCGGGGGAAGAGCCATAATGGCAAAAGACCCAAAAGGACAACCCCCCAGGGCAACAAGGACAACCCCATAATCCCTAGCATAAAAGCTAAAGGCTCGGTTCGGTAGGTAGCCCCCACAGGAGTTTCGGAGCCGAAAGTGCCGATAGCCCGTGGTCAGGACCTCCCGTTACTAGTAGAGTTATGCTGTGTACATAGTGCCACTGGCTGAACGCATACGCCCCAAAACGTTGGACGAGGTCGTAGGACAGGAGCATCTGACCGGGCCAGGAAAACCCTTGCGGCGGATGCTCGAGGCCCGCCGCCTGTCCTCCTTTATCCTGTGGGGGCCCCCAGGCAGCGGCAAGACCACCCTGGCCCGCCTGTTGGCTCAGGGGGTTGGCCAGGCAATGGTGGCTCTCTCTGCCGTCAGCGCCGGGGTCAAGGAAATCAAGGAAGCCGTGGCCTGCGCCCAAACCCAAAGTGGCCTGGTGCTTTTCCTCGACGAGATTCACAGCTTCAACAAGTCGCAGCAGGACGCCTTGCTACCCTATGTGGAGTCGGGCCTGCTGAGCTTGATCGGGGCCACCACCGAGAACCCCAGCTTCGAGATCAACCCTGCGCTGCGCTCCCGGGCCCGGGTGTACGTACTCAAACCGCTGGACGAAGAGGCCATCCACAGGATACTAGAGCGGGCCCTAGTCCATCCCGAGGGGTTGAAAGCCCAAGCCGACCCTGAGGCCCTAAACCTTTTGGCACAAGCCGCCTTGGGCGATGCACGCCGGGCTTTGTCGGCCCTCGAGCTCGCCAGCAGCCTGGGCGAGGGCCGGGTTACCCTAGCCACAGCCAAGGAAGCCCTGGGCAGCAGCACCCTCAACTTTGACAAGAGCGGCGAACATTTCTACGACCTGATCTCGGCCCTGCATAAGTCGGTGCGAGGTAACCATGTAGATGCTGCACTCTACTACTTTGCCCGCATGATTGAGGGCGGTGCCGACCCCCTCTACCTGGCCCGCCGCCTGACCCGCATGGCCGTTGAAGACGTGGGCCTGGCCGACCCAGGCGCCTTGCGTTTAGCCGTAGCGGCCACGGCGGCCTACGAACTTCTGGGCAGCCCTGAAGGCGAGCTGGCCCTGGCTGAGCTGGTCATTTACCTGGCCCTGGCCCCCAAGTCTAACAGCAGCTATGTAGCCTGGAAAAATGCCCAAAACGCGGCCCGCCAACACCCCGATGCCCCCATTCCGCTGCACATCCGCAACGCCCCTACCGCCCTGATGCAGCAGCTTGGCTACGGGCAGGGCTACGCCTACTACCACGACGACCCCGAGGGCAGCTTCGCCCAGCCCTATCTGCCCGAAACACTCGAGGGTCTAACCCTCTACGAAGCCAACGGGGAAGGCTGGGAAGAGCGGGTGCGCCAGCGGCTACAAGCCCTACGCGAGCGCTTCGCCTCGAAAGCCAAAAAATCCACGTAACGCTTAGAGGCCCCGGGTTCGTTCATTCGTCACAGGGGTTGCGTAACGTCTTGCGTAACATGCCCTTACATGGCGGGGGCTATTCCGCCGCCGCAACCTTGGAGGAAAACATGGCCAAACTTCTAGCCGTAGACGACTCACTGGCGGATCTAAAGCTGATCGAACAAACCCTTGCACCTTACCACCAAGTGGTGCTCTACCAGGGCAGCGAAAATGTAGAACAGCGCATCGAAGCGGAAAAACCCGACCTGGTGCTTTTAGACGTGGTCATGCCGGGCCGCAACGGCTACGAGGTGTTGCGCTCGCTACGGCGCAACGAGGCCACCAAGCACATCCCGGTGCTGGTCATCAGCTCCAAGGGGGAGCCCACCGACATTGAGTGGGGGAAGCGCCAGGGGGCCAACGGCTACCTTACCAAGCCCTACACCCCCGAGGCCTTACGCCTAGCGGTGCAGGAGCTGCTCTAGCCGACGGTAGCCTGGGGGGTTCAGCATGCCCAACACAACCGTCGGCAGAATCTGGGTGCTGCGCCTGGGCAGCGCCTTGCTCGGGGTGGAGCCCAAAGCCTTCAAGGAGGTATTGGAGGTGAGCCGGCCCACCCCCGTTCCGCTGGCCCCCCCGCTGCTGCTGGGGCTTTTGAGCCACCAAGGCCAGATTGCGCCCTTGGTTGACCTAAGCCAGGTTCTACAGATGGCCCCGGCCGGTTCGGGGTTGGCAGCGTTGCTCGAGGTCGAAGGGCAGCCCCTGGCCTTTCCGATCGACGAGGTGGTGGGGCTGCACACCCCCCTGGGGGCCAGGGTGCTCCCCAGCCCCCACCCCTTGTTCAGCGCCGTCCTCGAGGAGGATCGCCAGCGCATCCAGGTCCTCGAGATGGGCCGCTTACTGGCCCATCTCTCTGCCCAGATGTCCCCCGCTACGCCAGCCCCTACACCTGGCCTTACAGGGCCACAAGCCTAAAGGAGCCAATCCTATGGAACAAAACCATCTCCCCATGAGCCACGACCCCCTGCTGGTGGGGTTGTCCTTCTTGATCGCCATCTTTGCGGCCTACGCCGCCCTAACCATTATCAACCGCCTGCGCTATACCCGCGCGGGTAAAGGCTGGCTGTGGATGGGGGCCACCACCTTCGGCCTGGGGGTGTGGGCCATGCACTTTACCGCCATGACCGCCCTCAAGCTCGACATGGCCGTGGCTTACGACCCCCTCCTCACCCTCCTCTCGGTCTTCTTTGCCATCGCAGGCGCGGCCATGGCCTTCCAGATGGTCAGCAAGCCCCAGGTGGGCCGGGCCCAGCTCCTGGGTGCGGGCTTTTTCCTGGGTGCTGGCATTGGCACCATGCACTATACCGGCATGTTCGCTATGCGCTTAGACGCTCAGATGGAATTTAACCTGGCGCTGGTGGCCCTCTCGGTGCTGGTGGCGGTCGTGCTGGGCACCCTGGGGCTCTGGACCCTGACCAGCCCGGTCTTCCGCTCCCTTCCCTTCCGCCATCTTTTCACCGCCACCCTTACCGGACTGGCCATCCCCTTCATGCACTACACCGCCATGCTGGCGGTTCGGTTTACCGGAAGTGGCAGCCAGCAAATCCATAGCATGGTGGCTAGCGGCCAACTGCTTTCGCTCAACCTCTTCCTGCTCTTGGCCGTAGCGTTGGTGGGGCTACCCATGTTCCTGAGTTCCTTGCTCGAGACCCCCGACGATAGCCTGCCGGAGGTTCAGGTATGATTGGCCGGGCACCTGTCCGCCCCCGGCGCCGGCCCATCCCCACCGCCCCCACCCAGGTGCTCAGGGCGGGGGGGCTGCTGGGCTCGCTTAAGATTTGGCAGAAGCTGCTGCTCATTAGCTTGGCCTTCCTCCTGCCGATCGCGCTCCTCATCGTCACGCTGTACAGCAGCCAGCAGGCTCGTCTGAATACCGTTTGGCGCGAAGCTAACGGGGTGCAGTATATTCACAACGCATACAGCATCATGCTGCAAGTTGGGCAGCACCGCCGTGCAATAGAGCGTTTCCTTTTGCGCCAGGGCAGTCGCGACAGTGTTCAGCAACGAGCCCTTGAAGTTGATTCAGCTGTAACGGCCCTCGAAGCCCTCGATCAGCAGTTAAAGGGGCGGATGGGCGTCGGTCAAGAAATCGCCAGCCTGAAGCAGAGCTGGGAACGGCTTAAAACCCAGGCCCTAAGCCTGGACCCCATCAACAGCTTTGAGGAGCATACCGCCCTGCTGGCAGATCTTCAGCAGCTGATCGTGCTGGTAGCCAACAACTCGCAATTGGCGCTGGACCCCGAACTAGACAGCAACTATCTGATGCAATCGGCGGTGTTCCGAATTCCCGCCTTGCTGCAAGACCTGGAGCGGCTAGACAACCTGGGCCAGAATATTCTCAACAAGCGCATGGCCAGCGCCTACGAGCGCTCCGAGGTCAACGCCTTGGCTGTTCGATTGGGTAGCGGTGCCGCCGAACTTAAACGGCAGCTCGAGTACGCCAGCCAGAAAAATCCCTCGCTGACCACTGCTTTGGGTGAACCTTTGAACCAGGCCGAAGGCTTGGTACGGGAAGCCTACGTGTTGGCCATTAACGAGATTGTGGCCCCTACACGCCTGAGCCTGGCGGTGCCAGACTACGAAGCTGCTTTTACTCAAGCCTTTGAGGCCCTTGGCCGCTACAGCGCATCCCTACTGGCTGAGCTCGACAATCTGCTGGAAGAGCGGGTGTACTACCTCCAGCGAAACCAGCTCATCACCTTCGCCCTCATCGCCCTGGCTCTAGTGCTCACCTTCGGCCTGGTCGGGTCGGTCACCCGTTCCATCGTGGGGCCGGTGAACCAATTGTTTCTCGCTTCCAACCGCCTGCGCAAAGGCGAGCTGGGGGTACAGGTACCCGTACGGTCAGCCGACGAGCTGGGCTCGTTGGCCCGCACCTTCAACGAGGCCAGCGTGCAGCTCAAGGCCAAGGCCGAGGCCGACGCCGAACAGCTTCGCCAAAGCCAGCTCTTGCAAGAAAACATCGCGGCCTTCCTCAACGTGGCCATGGAAATCGCGCAGGGCGATCTGACCCGGCGTGGACGGGTCACCGAGGACGTGCTGGGCAACGTGGTGGATGCGGTCAACCTCACCGTAGAGGAGATTGCCTACCTGCTGAAAGAGGTGCAAAAAGCTGCCGAGATGGTCAACCAAGGGGCCTTGCAGATGGCTCAGGTCTCGGAGAACGTGCTGCAGAAGGCCGAGTCGCAGGCCGAGCTCTCAGCCCGGGCCCGCATCGAGGCCCTGGACGCCAGCGAGGCCGTCCGTACTATGGCTGTCCAGATCGCCCAAGAAAGCGAACTGGTGGCCCAGGCCCGTGAGGCAGCGCAAGAGGGCCAGGCCGCAGTGGAAAACACCTTGGCCGGCATGCAGAACATCCGCCGCGAGGTGCAGAGCATCTCCAAGAGCATCAAGGGCCTTACCGATCGCTCCTTAGAGATTTCCGAGGTGGTGGACACCATCTCTCGCATCGCCAAGCAGACCAACCTGCTGGCCCTGAACGCAGCCATCGAGGCTGCCGGGGCGGGTGAGGCCGGGGCCCGCTTCGCGGTGGTGGCTGACCAGGTACGCAAGCTGGCCGAGGACTCGGCCCGGGCCGCCCAACGGGTAGCCCTGCTGGTCAAGGGCATCCAGAGCGAGATTCAGGGCGTGGTGATCTCGGTCGAAGGCGGCACCCGCGAGGTGGAGCAGGGCTACCAGATCGCCACCGAGGCCGGGCGTCGCCTCGAGGAAATTGCCCGCCTGGCCCAGCAGTCCGCCAAGGCAGCTCGCTACGCGGCCCAGGCCGCCCAGGAGCAGGTGCGCCGGGTAGAAGCGGTTACCGAGGTGGTGCAGGAAATCTACGATACCGCCCTGCAAACCGACCAGGAAAGCCGCAAAGGCCGCCAAGCGGCTGAGGCCTTGCAGGGGCTGGCCCAGCAACTCAGCCAGAGCCTGACCCGCTTCCGTCTGCCCCAGTAGCCAAGGAGTGCCGCCATGCGCAAAGCCCTCCCCCTCCCCTTCGCCCCTCGAGGCCGGCCTGCCGCCCCTCCCGCAGCCAGGGCCTCGAGCCTGCGCACCCGGCTTTTGCTGGGGAACCTCCTGCTGGTGCTGTTGCCCATCCTACTGGTGGCCCTGGCAGTAGGAGCCCTCTCCCTACAAAGCCTGCGCCAAAGCCTGCTCCAGGCCCAGCAGGAAAAACTGGTGGTCATCCGCGACGCCGCCAAGCGGCAGATCCAGGAAAACCTCCAGCGCACCCTATTCAGCAGCGCGGTGGCCGCGCGCAACCCCAGCCTGGTAGCCGCCTTGCAAGCCTTTTCCCAAGGCTGGGCCCGGCTTCCCCAGGATGGCCAGCGGGGCCAGCCCCCTAGCCCGGCTTTCCTAACCGAGCAGCGCACTGCACTACGCAGCTACTATCAGGATCAGTGGCTACAGACCTACCTGAACCTGAACGCAGGGCAAAGCCTTGATCTAACCCCTTATCTAGCCTCACTGGATAGCCGCAGCCTACTGCTGCAAGCCGCCCTGCTGAACAACCAACCCGGCCTGCTTCAGGGTAGCGCCTATGGGGAGGCCTACACCCGCTACCACCCGCTGCTGCAGGAGCTATTGCAGGGCCTCGAGCTCAACAACCTGTACCTGGTGGATGCCCAGGGGGTGGTGGTCTACAGCAACCGCATTGACCTAGGACGCTCCTTGCTCAAAGCCCCATTGGAGAACTCCCCCATGGCCCGGGTCTTCCGCGAGGCCCGCCAAAACCTGGATCGCCGGGCCGTCCTGAGCGACCTTAGTTTCTACACCCCAGCCTTCGACGAACTGCTTTTGTTCTCGGCGGCCCCCGTCTATCAGGGCCAGAAGCTTTTGGGAGTAGTCGTCCTCGAGGCCCCGGTAGGCCGGTTCGACAACATCCTGACCAACTATGCCAACTACGAGGAGCTGGGCCTTGGCCAGCGAGGGGACGTCTACCTCCTCAACCTCAACAACGGCCTCTTCCTCTCCAACCAACGGGCCTTCCTGAGGGAGACCGATGCCTACCTGGAAAGCCTGCGCCAGGCTGGCCTGCCCCCATCCCTGCTCGAGCGCATGCTGAGCAAGGGCAGCGTGGCCGGCTTGCTCAAGACCGACCCCGAGGTGGTGCAGCGGGCCAACTTGGGCGCTGGCGCGGGGCAGGTGCAAGACCTGCTGATGGCCTACGACCAGGTGAGAATCGCCGACCTCCCCTGGGCTCTGGCTGCCCAGATTCCCCTGGAAGAAGCCCTGGCCCCCCTGGGCCCGCTGCAACAGCGCTTCTTGCTGGTGCTGGGCGCGGTGCTGCTTCTGGTAGTGGGGCTAGCCTTGTTGGCCACTCAGGGCTTCGTGAACACCATCACCCGCCCTATCCAAGCCATCGCTAAGGTGGTGGAGGCCTTCGGTCAGGGCAACCTCTCCCAGCGGGTCAACCTGCAAAGCAACGACGAGATCGGCCAACTAGGGCAGGCTTTCAACCAGGCTATGGCCCAGCTCGAGGCCTTCTTCGCCCAGCAGGCCGAGGAGCAGCGCCGCAGCCAGCAGCTCCAGCAAAACGTGAGCGCCTTTTTGCAAATCGCCACCGAAATTGCCCAAGGCGACCTGACCAAGCGGGGTCAGGTCACCGAGGACGTCCTAGGGAACGTGGTGGACGCAGTGAACCTCGCCATCGAGGAGCTGGCCCAGCTGCTCAAAGAGGTGCAAAAGGCCGCGCAAATGGTCAACCATAGCGCAATCCAGATGGATCAACTCACGGCCTCCATTGCCATTGGGGCGGCTGCCCAGGCCCAGGAGGTCGGCCAGGTGCAAGCCCAGACCCAACAGGTCACGCAGAACATCCGCCAGATGGCCCAAAGCGCCAACCAGACGGCCCAGGCCGCCTTGCAGACCCTCGAGTCGGCCCAGCTAGGCCGTCAGGCGGTCGCCCAGGTACTCTCGGGCATGCAAAGCATCCGCCAGGAGATGCAGGGCATCGCCCAGAACATTGCCGCTCTCTCGCAACGTTCGGCGGAAATCGAAGAAATCGCCAAAGTGCTGGAAGAGTTCGCCTCCCAGACCAACCTGCTGGCCCTCAACGCCTCCTTCGAGGCTGCCGGGGCCGGGGCAGCAGGCCGTCGCTTTGCCATTGTGGCCGATGAGATTCGCAAGCTGGCCGAGGAGTCGGCTCGGGAGACCAGCCGGGTGGGCAGCCTGATCCAGCAGGTGCAAAAGGAAATCGCCCAGGTGGTGGGCCTAGTCCAAGAAGGGGTACGCGAGGTCGAAACCGGGTATGGTGTGGCCCAGACCGCCGGGAGCCGGCTGGAAGAAATCGCCAGGCTGGCCGAGGCCTCGGCGGGTCTGGCCCAGGCCATCTCCAGCCTAGCCCAAGGCCAGGTGGCCCTGGTGGAGCGGGTCGAGGAAGCCGTACAGAACATCGCCCAGACCGCGCAGCAAACCGGGCAGGAAAGCCAGGAAGGCCGCCGCTCCGCTGAGGCCATGCGCCTCCTGGCCGAGCAGCTCTCCCGTGGCCTGGCCCGCTTCCGCCTGCCCAACTAGGAGGTGCTGTGTCCACTGCTACCCCGCCCGATCTGCTGCAAAGCTTCCTCGACGAGGCCTGGGAAACCGTGGTGGTTTTCGAGCAAACCGCGGAATTCCTGGCCATCGGACGGCACGAGCCTTTGGTGGTGATGGCCCACCGCCTCAAGGGATCGGCTGGACTGTATGGCTTCCCCCAGACCGCCAACCTAGGGGCTCTGGCCGAGCGCATCCTGGAAGCGGCCCCTCACTACACCGAGACCCAGCGGGCTAAGGTGGTGGAGTTTATGAGCCAGCTCACCGCGGTACTTTCCACCGCTTTGGAAAATATCGCTATCCACGGCAAGGAAGGCCAGGTGGGTCTGGAGTTAGGGCGTCTGGGGGCTGCCCGGCTTCTCTACGAGCTCACCGCCGAGAATCCTCAGGCTTTCGCTGACATAATCCTCGAGCCCTCGCCTGAGGAAACCCCGGCCCCCAACCCCCAGCAGGGGGTGGTGGAGGAACTCCAACGCTTCTATCGGCAAAACGCTGAGTTCTGGGAGTTCTTCGCCCCAGAGACCCTGGAAAACCTCGACCAGGTGGCCAATGCCTTGCTGGCTTTGGAACAGAACGAAGCGCCGGATGAGGCCCAAAGGGATTTGTTCCGGGCCATGCACACCGTCAAAGGGGCGGCCTACTCGGTAGGCTGTAAGCCCATCGGGAGCCTGGCCCACCGGCTCGAGGACCTGATGGTGGCGGTGCGCGAGGGCCGCCTAGCCTGGGATGCCGAGGTGGCCCGGCTGGTACTGGAAGGGGCCCAGCTTCTGGGCAAAATGGTGGCGGTCGCCGAGGGCAAGGATGCCAGTGCTGCGCAAAGCCTGCCTGCCGAGCTTTTCCACCTGCAAAACCATCTGGCCCGCTTGCTGGGTCTCGAGGCCCCCACCCCCCTGGCCGAACCCGCAGGGCCCATACAGGCCCCTACCCCCGAACGCCCCCGCCCCAGCCCCACCGCCTCGGTGCGGGTGAACCTCGAGCGCCTGGATGCCCTGCTCAACCTGGCTGGCGAAACCCTGGTCACCCGGGCCCGGCTGGAGCTTCTGCTAGAGCGCTTGGAAGAGCTAGATGCATTGCTAGAGAATGCCCGCCAGCGGCTTCTGCGCACCACCACCGACTTCGAGGCCCGCTACCTCAACCCTCGTCTCGAGGCCAGCCCCCCCACCGCCGAGGCACCGGCGCAGAGTAGCGTGGGCAAAACGGTACGGGAGCTTTTTACCGAACTCGAGTTCGACCGCTACGACGACCTCAACATCCTGGCCCGCTCCATTCAGGAGATGACCAACGACCTCACCGAGGTGCGCAACAGTTTCAGCGAGCAGATCAAAGCCCTTAGGCAGGAAACTGAGCGCTTCGGCAAGCTCTCGCAGGAGCTGCGCAACGAGGTAAGCCGCACCCGTCTGGTGCCCATAGGCCGCTTCTATCAGCGCTTGGCCCGCCAGGTGCGACAGATCGCTGGGGAAAAACCCGTTCAGCTAGAGTTCCAAGGCGAGCAGGTGGAGATCGACTCCGTACTGCTCGATGGCCTGTCGGAAGCCCTAATCCACCTGGTCAACAACGCCATCGCCCACGGCCTGGAAAGCCCAGAAGAACGCCTGGCCAGGGGCAAAAATCCCCAGGGCACCCTGCGCATCCGCACCCTGCAACAGCGCAACACCCTGGTGCTGGAGGTCAGCGATGATGGCCGGGGTATCAACCTCGAGGCGGTTAAGCAAAAAGCGGTGGAAAAGGGACTCAAAAGCGCAGCCCAGGTCGAGGCCATGCCCCCAGAAGAGGTGGTTCAGCTCATCTTCCTGTCCGGCCTCTCCACTGCTGCGGCCGTCTCGGACGTAGCCGGGCGGGGCGTGGGGCTGGATGCCGTGGCCGCTACCGTCCGCCGCCTACGCGGCGACCTGAGCGTAGAAACCCGCGAGGGACTGGGCACCACCTTCCGCTTGCGCATCCCGCAAAATCTGGCTGTCTCGGACCTCCTGCTGCTGGAGGCCGGGGGCCAGACCCTAGCCCTCCCCCGGGAAAGCCTGCTCACCTTGCTTAGCGCCCCCGCCGAGGCCCTGGAAATCCCCTACGAAGGCCGCTCGATTCCCATTCAGCGCTTGAGCGAACTTTTAGGCCTCCCCCCCGTGCAGCAGGAAGAGTATGCCCTGGCGGTGGTGGAAGGACGCGGGGGGGCTTGGGTAGGGCTGGCCGCCGAGCGCTTCATCGGCCTAGAGCAGGCCTTGGTCAAACCGCTAACCGCCCCTCTAACCGATCTACCCCATCTTTTGGGGGCCACCGTTTTGGCCACCGGCGAGGTGGTGCTGGTGCTTAGCCCCAGCGGCCTGCTCTCTTTGAACAATCCCCTTCCCGTGCAGGCCCAGGTTGAGGCTTCTCCTACCCAAAAGCTGCCCGTGCTCTTGGTGGACGACTCTCTCTCGGTGCGCAAGGTGGTGGGCCAGATGCTGCGCAAGGCCGGATACCCGGTGGTCACGGCGGCCGACGGGCAGGAAGCCCTCGAGCTTTTGGAACAACAACCCTTCCAGGCAGTGGTCACCGACCTGGAGATGCCCCGTATGTCGGGCTTTGAGCTATTGGAGGAGGTGCGCCGCCGCCCCCACCTGGCCCACCTGCCGGTAGCGGTCCTCACCACCCGGGCTTCCAGCAAACACCGCGACCTAGCCCTCGAGTTGGGGGCCAGGGCCTACCTGACCAAGCCTGCCGACGAAGTAGAATTACAGCGATTCTTGCAGGATGTGTAGCCTTTTATCTGCCGGGGAGAGTATCCGATGAAGGCGCTTATTCTAACCAACCAGCCCAAGCGGGGCATTGCCCTCAAGGATAGCTTCGCTCTTTCGGGGTTTGAAGTGCAGGTCGAGGAAAGCGCCCTGTACGCGATGACCCTACTCGAGCGCAACCGCCCCGATGTGATCGTGAGTACAGCCACCCTCAGCGACCTGAGCGGGCGGGAGTTCTTCGAGCTGGTACGGGCCGACTCTCAGCTAGCCCTGGTGCCGTTCGTTTTGCTGGACGAACACGCCCCGGCTCAAGCTGGCGAGTTGGACCTGGTACTGCCCCCCAACACCCCGGTAGCCGAGGTGGTGCGCCAAGCGTACAAGCTGATCCTCGAGCTCACCCGCAAGACCCATGCCTCCGAGCCCCACAACCCGGTCGCCCAACACGGCATCCAGGGGCGCCTGGGCGATCTGAGCCTGTTCGAGCTGGCCCAGTGGCTGGCTAAGTCCAATAAGACTGGGCGCTTGAGCGTCGAGCTCGAGGGGGATCGGGCCACCTGGCTTTTCAACAAAGGCCAGCTAGTCCACGCCGAGTACGCCGGCAAAAGCGGCGAGGACGCCGTACTGCATCTATTGCTTCGGGCGGAAAACCAGCCCAAGGGCTACTTCCACTTCGAACCCCTAACCGAGGCCGACTTTCTCCTGGAGCCGGTCACTATCCGCAAAACCACCGACCAGCTCTTGCTTTCCCTGGCGGTGGAGATGGATCACCGCCAACAGGGCATTAACTAAGGCGGAAGCTCGAGCTGAGCCGGCTGAGATCCGCCGATACAAAGCAGAGGGTTCGGGTGCTGTTGAGGGGAAGCGCCTGGCCCAAGGTCAGGCTGGTGGAAAGGCCCAGCTCGGGGAGCAAGAACACCCCCCGCGGCTCCACCAATACCCCTGGGCCACAGTAGCCATGTTGCAGCAGGTGTACCAGGGTCCAGTGCTCCCGGCTTTTCCGCTCGGCCTCCCGCACCAGATCGGCCACCGCCTCCGCCGCACCCACCCGCAGCAAAACCTCGTCCCGCGAGAGTAGCGGCTTCCCCACCAAAAAAGCCCGCAGCTGCTGATGGGCCACCAGGTCGAGGTAGCGGCGCAAGGGGCTGGTGACCTGGGCGTACCAAGGCAAGCCCAGACCCCGGTGGGGCCCGGGAGTGGTTCTGAGCTGGGCCCGCTTAATCCGGCGGCGCAGGGCCCACATGCCCGCCAACCCTTCGGGTATGGCCTCGAGCGAAGCCTCGGGGGCCTCCTGGGTGGCAAAGGGGAAAGGAATCCGGTGTTCCAAAGCGAACCCCGCAGCCGCCTGGCCGGCCAGTAGCATGGCCTCCCGCACCCAGACGCGGCTCTCGTAGGGGGGTAAAGGGGCCAGGCGCACCGCCTCCCCCTCCACCCGTACCTTGACCTCAGGCAGGGCCAACTCGAAGGCCCCCTGGGCCAGTCGTCGGGCCCGGAAGATCTGGGCCAGCTCGGCTAGGGGGGCCAGTTCGGGGCGGTACAGGGCTTCCGCGTAACTCAGACGCTCCACCCGCACCCAGCTAGGGTAGATGGCCAGGGCGCGCACCTCTCCTTGCAAAGAGAGCTCCAGCTCGAAGCTCAAGGCCGGGCTGGTTTCCTTTAGGCCCAGGCCCAGCTCGAGGGTGGCCGCAGGGGGCAGCATTCCCACGGTGCCCTCCGGTAGATAGAGGTTAGCCCCCCGGCGGCGGGCCTCGAGGTCCAGGGGGCTATCCGGCCAGACCAAGGCGGCCACATCGGCCACGTGCACGTACAGGCGAAATCCCTCCTCCTGGCGCTCCACCCAGACCGCGTCGTCGGGGTCCTGGCTCCCCTCGTCGTCAATGGCTAAAGCCGGCAGGTGGGTCAGGTCGCGGCGGTTTTCCTCCGCTAAGGAAGGCAGGGGAAGGTCGGGGGGGGAAAGCCGGAGGCCCAGCCGGCTGGGGTGGGGGTTTTGGTAGCGCCAGTAACCCCGCTGGATTAGATAGGCCTGGGCGCTCTCCGGCGTTTCCGCCAGGCCCAAGGCCCTAAGCACCGGGCTGTCCTGGCGCCGACCCAGGGCCAAGGCCTCAATCTCCTGCCTTAGCTCAGGAACGTCCTCGCCTTGGGCTAGGCGGGCAATGGCTGCCTGGTAAGCCTCGCGGGCGGCTTGTTTTTGCCGCAGGGTCTCGAGCTCCTCCCGACGGCGGGCCCGGATGCGCGTGCCCTCGAGGGTAAACCAGAAGCCCTCCTGGGCCAACCGGTAGGCCCCGTAGGCGCTCTGGGGGGTGTACTGGCCGTAGAGCAACTCGGCCAGGGTAGCCAACTCCACCTCCTCCCCTTGCAACAGCTCCCAGGCTGCCTCGGCCTCGGTAGGAAGCTTGGGCTCGAGGGGAAAGGAAACCGGTCCGGGATGCAACAGCCAGACATCCTTGGGGCGCACTTTCTGCTGGCTGCCATCGGCTAGGCGCAGTAGCCACTTCTCCCCCGTTTGCTCCACCCAAGCGGGTTTTCCTTTATAGATAACCAAGGCACCTACCATGTGGGGTCCTGCAGTAGTTTGGCCAGCTCCACGTGCAGCCGGTGTGAACCCCGGTGCACCATGAACTGGCCCAGATAGGGCCGGCCCGCCAGGTACAAATCCCCCAGAAAATCCAGGGCCTTGTGCCACACTGGCTCGTGCAGCATCCGGGGGGTGTTGACCAGGCCCTGCTCGCTAAAGACCAAGGCGTTCTCCAGCGAGGCCCCTTGGATAAGCCCCTTCGCCCGTAGGGCCTCCACCTCATGCAAAAAGCCAAATGTGCGAGCCGGGGCCAAAGCCTTCAGGGGAGTGGGCGGGCACTGCACCTGCTGGTAGCCAATTTTGGGGTGGGGAAAGAAGATGCTCACGGTAAGGGAAAACTGCGCGGCGGGTTGGGCCAGCACACTGCTCTTGCCCTCGGCCACCCGCAGGCTGCCCGGCAGCGGCTGGGGTGGGGGACCTTGGGGCACTAAGCCTTCCAGAACAGCCAACCACTCCTGGGCGCTGCCGTCCAGGATGGGCACCTCGGGCCCCTCCACCTCGATGAGCAGCCCCTGCCAAACCCCTCGGATGTACAGGGCCGCCAGAAGGTGCTCCACCGTCATCAAGCGGGCTCCCTGTTCAGCCAGCACGGTGGAACGCGTCGTCTCCACCACCCTCGAGGCCAGCGGGCGGAAGACCACCCCTCCCAACCAGAAGCGCACCGGCCCCTCGCTGGGGTGAAGGCGCACCGTGGCCGCTGCACCGGTGTGCAGGCCGACGCCGCGGATAACCACCTCGCTCATGACCCAGAGCGCAACAACTGCCGCAGGCCCCGCTCCACGCTGGCCAGCCAATCCAAGAGGGCCAGGCGGCGCCAGTGCTGGCGAATGGGCCGGGCGGGCACCGCCCCCGCCCAGGTCTGGCCGGGGGGCACGTCCTTGGAAACAGCACTACCCCCGCTCAGGCGGGCCCCTGCGCCCACCCGCACGTGGTCGGAGAGCACTACCCAGCCCCCCATCAACACCCCATCCTCCACCACCACACTCCCCCCAATGGCGCTGCTGCCCACCATCACCACACCCCGGCCAATCCGCACGTTGTGGCCAATCTGGGTCAGGTCGCCGATCTTGCTCTGGGCCCCGATGCGGGTCTCCCCCACCACGCTGCGCTGCACCACACAGCCAGCCCCCAGCTCCACTCCATCCTCCAGCACCACCCGGCCGGTATGGGGCAGGCGACGCCCCTCCTGGAAGCCAAACCCGATCACCCCCAGCACGCTGCCCGCCCCCACCCGGCAGCCCGCCCCCACCCGGGTGTAGCGATACAGGGTGACCCGGGGCTCGAGGATGCTAAAAGGCCCTACCTCCACCCCTTCGCCCACATAGCAAAAAGGCCCCACCACCGCTCCCCTGGCAATACGGGCCCCCCGGCACACCACCGCGTAAGCCCCTACCCGGGCCCCCTCTGCCAGGAAGGTCCCCTCCTCGATGAGAGCGGTGGGATGAACCCCCGAAGCCCAGTTCTCGGGCGGGTCGAACAGGGCCAGCAGGGCGGGCCAGGCTTTCTCCACCGAGGGCACCCGGACGACGCTGCGGTTTGGGGGACAGGGGCTGCTTTCATCCAGCACTAAAGCAGCCCCGCTGGCGGTGGCGGCCTCGAGGAAGCGCGGGCTGCGCACCGCCACCAGCTCACCAAACCGAGCCTCATCGGGCGGTGCCAGGCGGCTAACCTCGAGGTCGGGGCCCTCGAGGCGGCCCCCCAGGCGCTGGGCGATCTCGGTAAGCCGCATGATGCTAGCGCTTCAGCACGTTGTCGGAGGTGACCAACGCATCGCGCAAGACATGCAGCATCTCCAAAGCCTTGCCGGTGCCCAAAGCCACCGCCTCCACCGCGTTCTCGGCGACCACCACCGGTACCCCGGTGGCCTCCTGCAGCAGCAAATCGAGGTTGCGTAGCAAAGCCCCTCCCCCGGTGAGCAGAATCCCCCGGTCGATAATGTCAGCCACCAGCTCAGGCGGGGTGGTCTCGAGGACGCCCTTCACCCCCTGCACGATCTTTTCCAAAGGTTCCTTCAACGCCTCCACTATGTCATCGGTGCTGACCTCAATGCTTTTGGGCAGGCCTGAGATCAGGTCACGCCCCCGCACCTCGGCCAATGCTTCCTCTTCCCCAGGCACCTTTTTGGCCGCCCCGATCTTGATCTTGAGGTCTTCTGCCGTGCGCTCGCCAATCAACAGGCTGTACTTGTTGCGAACGTGGCGGATAATGGACTCATCAAACTCGTTCCCAGCAATGCGCAGGCTGGCTGAGCGCACGATACCACCCAGGGAGATAACCGCAATGTCGGTTGAACCCCCACCGATATCCACCACCATGCTACCGGTGGGCTCGGCGATCTTAATCCCGGCCCCGATGGCCGCCGCCAAAGGTTCGTCGATCAGGTAAGCCCGCTTGGCCCCGGCCTCCACGATGGCCTGCACCACCGCCCGCCGCTCCACCTCGGTGACCCCCGAGGGCACCCCCACCATCACCTGGGGCCCGGCAAAGCGCAAAGGGGGCAGCACCTTTTTGATGAACAAAGTCAGCATCCGCTCGGTGAGGGTATAATCGGCAATGACCCCATCCTTGAGGGGCCGGGCCGCCACGATGTTGCCGGGGGTGCGCCCCAGCATGCGGTAGGCCTCGGCGCCCACCGCCTTGACCTCCTTGGTATCGCTCACCATGGCAATCACCGAAGGCTCACGCAGCACAATACCTTTGCCACGCACGTAAATCAGCACCGAGGCGGTGCCCAGGTCAATACCCACATCTTCGCCGCGAAACGAAAACAAGCCAGCCATAGCGCTTTATTGTACAGGCTTACAGCCCAGGCGGGTATCCCAGTGCCCTAGAATACATGGGATGCAGACCTGTGACTATTTGATCATCGGCGGGGGGATTGTGGGCCTGACCATTGCCCTCGAGCTGCGTCGGCGGCAGAAGCAGGCCCGGATCGTGGTGCTGGAAAAGGAAAAAGAACTGGCCCAGCACGGCTCGGGGCGCAACTCGGGGGTACTGCACGCCGGGTTTTACTATAGCGCCGACTCGCTTAAAGCCCGCTTCACCCGCGAGGGCAACGCCCGTTGGAAGGCTTTCGTGAAGGAACGGGGCCTGCGCATCAACCGCTGCGGTAAGTTGGTGGTGGCTAAAAACGAACTCGAGGTGGAGGGGCTGCGCGAGCTCAAGCGCCGGGGTGACCAGAACGGGGTGGAAACCTACCTGATCTCCCTAAAGGAGGCCAAAACCATCGAGCCCCGGGTCAAGACCACCGAGCTGGCCCTGTGGTCGCCCCAGACCGCCACGGTAGACCCCCAGGAGTGCATGGCGGCCATAGCGGCAGAGTGCCGGAATCAGGGAATTACGCTATGCCTGGATAGCCCCTATCAGGGCCGGCGGGGCCTGGACATCCTCACCCCCCGTGAGGTTTACAGCACCGGCTTCGTCATCAATGCGGCGGGCCTTTACGCCGACAAGGTAGCCCACGACTTCGGCCTAGGCCTGCGCTACCGCATCCTGCCCTTTAAGGGGCTCTACCTCTACGGCGACGAGCCGGCCGGATCGCTGCGCACCAACATCTATCCTGTCCCCGATCTGCGCAACACCTTCTTAGGGGTACACTTCACCGTAACCGTGGACGGCAAGGTCAAGATTGGCCCCACCGCCATCCCCGCTTTCTGGCGGGAGAACTACCAAGGTCTTCAGGGCTTCAACCCCACCGAGGCCCTATCTATATTGCGGGACGAAGCGGTTTTGTTCTTGCGCAACGACTTCAACTTCCGCGGGATTGCCCTAGAGGAGATCAAAAAATACATCCAGCCCTACCTGGTGGCCCAGGCCGCGGCCCTGCTGGAAGGGGTTCGGCGGGAAAGCTACCGCACCTGGGGCCGGCCCGGCATCCGGGCCCAGCTTTACGACCACCAGGCAAAGAAGCTGGTGATGGACTTCACCCTGGAGGGCGACGCCACCAGCCTACACGTACTCAATGCCATCTCGCCCGCCTGGACCGCGGCCATGCCCTTTGCCGAGTATGTGGTGGCGCGGGTGGAGGAGCTACAGCAAGGCCACAATCTCAGCCCATAAGCTGGCCCAACAACCGGCCCAAGCGGGTCTGGGGTGCCTCGTCGTGGCCGCAGTCCACCTCGTTGCGGTTGGTACCGCAGACTGGGCAAAGGCCCTTGCAATCTTCCTTGCAGAGCACGGTATAGGGCAGCTCGAGGACAAAGGCTTCGCTGAGGATGGGCCCTAGCTCGAGGTTAGGATGACCAAACAGCAAAACCTCCTCCTCGTCTTCCTCCACAAGCTCGAGGTGGGCCAGGCCCGGCTGGTAGCGCAGCAGGTACTGGAAATGGGCCCGAACCGCCGCCGGGGTAAGGGTTAGGCAGCGGCGGCACTCCAGCAAAGCGTAGCCGGCAATCTCCCCCGAAAGCCAAAAAGCCTGCCCCTCCTCCCCCTCCAGCCGGGCCACCCGCACCTTCCAGTGGGCCGGGCCTTGTAGCAGGATGCGCTCGTTCTCCAGGGGAATGTACTCCAGAATCTCCCCCTGGGCCGCGGTGCTGCCCCCCTCCCGCAGCAGGCGCGAGAGGTTGATGCTTTGAATGGCTTGCTCTTTCATTTTTGTCAGTCTACGCCCAAAGCGTAGCCTCTTACTTTAGCCCGGCCAAGGTTCTTAGGTCAACAAGGTAGACTGGGCCCATGAAGCCAATTGGCATTTTAGGAGTACCTATGGACCTTGGCCAGGGGCGACGAGGCGTGGATATGGGGCCTAGCGCCATCCGTTACGGGCGCCTGCAGGAAGTGCTGCAAAGCCTGGGCCACCAGGTACACGATTATGGCGATGTGAAGGTGCCGGTGGTGGAAAGCCTGCACCAACAAGCGGAACAACCGGGGGGGCTGGGCTACCTCGAGGCCATCCGGGCCGCCTGCCTGGACACCATCCAGGCCCTGGGCCAGATGCCGGCCGATACCTTCCCCATCGTGCTGGGGGGCGACCACTCCATCGCCATGGGCTCGGTCACCGGGGTGGCTCGAGGGGAGCGCACCGGGGTGATCTGGGTAGATGCCCATGCCGACTTCAACACCCCCGAGACCAGCCCCAGCGGCAACATCCACGGGATGCCGCTAGCCCACCTGTGCGGCCTGGGAGACCCCCGCCTAATCAACCTGGGCTACCCAGGGGCCAAGGTACGCCCGGAAGACGTGGTGCTGATCGGGGTTCGCAGCCTGGATCCCGGCGAGGTTCGGCTGCTGCGCCAGCGGGGGGTCACGGTCTTTACCATGAAAGAGGTGGACATACAGGGCATCCCGGCCATTGCCGAGGCGGTGATCCAGCACTTCCGCGGGTTCACCCGAGTACACCTCTCCCTCGATGCCGATGTGCTCGACCCCGAGATTGCCCCTGGGGTGGGCACCCCGGTGGCTGGGGGCCTGACCTACCGCGAGGCCCACCTGCTGATGGAGCTCTTGGCCGATGCCCAGCTGGTCACCAGCCTCGACCTGGTGGAGGTCAACCCCATCCTGGACGTCGCCAACCGCACCGCCAAAACGATGGTCGAGCTAGCCGGCAGCCTACTGGGCAAGAAAATTTTCTAGAAGCCGGCTTAATCCTACACTCATAAAGCACGAAGGGGCTTTGCTAAACAATTGGGACTGAAGGAGGAACTACCCTATGGGCAAGTGGTTTTTTCCTCTACTGGGTCTGATCGCTCTGGGAGCCTGTGCCCCCGTCCAAAACCCCCCGCCGCAGGCCATTCTCAGCAGCGATCCTTTGGTCTACTTACCGGAAGCCTGGGTGGAGGCCCGCACCCTGCGAGGCGGGGTGGAGGAGGTGCGCCTACGCACCTACTACAGCCGCACCCTGGGCGAGCTGCAAGACGAGCTGCTTCGGGGCTTTCAGAGCAGCCGGACGCAGCTTAAGTGCAGCGAGCTGGTGGGCCTGGGCCTGGGTGGGGGGCCCTACCTGCACCTGCGCCTGGCTGCCGGCCCCGACCGCGACCTTACCCTGCGCATAGTCCCGCTGGACGGGCACTGGCTACTGGGCCATAGCCTCTTCCTGGCGGAGCTACGCCGGGTCCCGCCCCGCTTTGGCCTAGGCTGCCCGCTGGACTAGGGCAGGCCCAACTGGCTTCGGGCCTGGTGCACCTGGGCCGGGGTGAGGTTGCGGCCTCGCTGGGCCTGCACCTCGGCGGCGGTGAAGGGTTTTTGTCCTTCGGGGAAGCGGTTGCCCCACTGGGTGGCGATGTGGTTGAGGAGCCCGGCGATCTCTTCATCGGAAAGAGAGCGGCCAAAACCGGGCATGACCAGGTCGAAGCTACGGCTGCCCACCTGTATTTTGCCCTGCAGGCCATAGAGCACCACCCAGATCAGGTACTCCCGCCCGCCAGGCCGGGCCAGGAGGGTGGGCACATGGCCCGCTAGCGGGGGCCAGGTGCCCGCCACCCCCCTTCCGTCCGTTTTGTGGCAGACCGCGCAACGCTCGTAGAGCGGGCTGGGCTGGGCCAGCGCCAGCCCCAGCAAAAGGGGAAGCCAAAACGCCCACATAGGTTCCTCCTTACTTCGAGGATATGCTCTGTTGCAAGGTTTGTATAGTAGAGCCAGATGAGTCATCAACGCTCCCCAAGACATTCTTGCCGGGCGGGTAAGGCA
>FWPU01005973.1_pt1 | contig 25295 bp, 19 predicted proteins | sample 2228361 | NCBI WGS metagenome assembly FWPU01 (sample SAMEA103939777, study PRJEB20133) | metagenome | reverse complement strand
CGGTTTCTAGCCAAATTGAGAATCGCTGATTGTGATGTGTAGGCAGTTACGGCAAATTCCCAATTTGCCCTACTTGTGGGTAATAGATAGCTCAATATAACAGTGACAACTACACGAAAATATGACATTGTCAAAGTAGTTACTCTAAGTGAGAGAAAAGCAATCCATCCATAAGGCTTATTTCGACGGCTGCAATACGCCGTTTTCGTCGCGCACCAATGGCGCTGTTTGGGTGGGCAAGGGCGCGCCGAAGGCCTCCAGAACCGACACGCCATATTTCCAGTCTTTCGGGCAAACGGCAATGTAACGGGCATAGCCGCCGGTGCCGCCCTTGGGTTTGGCAAAGCCAATGACAATCAATGCGCCGGCTTCTGGCACTTTATCCAAATTAGCGACCCCCTCTGCTTGCGCAAAATGGTTGTGCATGAGCCAGTATTCTCCCTCCAGCGTGGGCGTCGTGTCTGTATCCAGCGGTTCGTGCCCGTGGAACAAGATTTTTCGCTCCAGATGCAGGAACTTGAGTGCATCCAAACTGACGCCTGGGAAAGGTGGCTGACCAAATCGCTCGCTGTCGTTCCACTTTTTGTACCAATCCGAGCGTACCATCACCACGGAGCCTGCTGGGATTTGGCCGTATTTTGCTTCCCAGTCCAGGATGTCTTGCACTTGCAGGTGATAGCCTTCATCTTGGGCTACTTTACCACTGATGTCGATGACGACCAGTGGGCGAACGGCATAGGTGGCTGGAATGTCGCTGATGGTGGCGCCAAGATTATCCCAATGCGCGGGCGGATCGAGTTGGGTGCCATATTGATCGGTGGGAAGTTCGTAGGCTGTGGCTACGAAGCCGTGTTCTTCATAGGTGAATTCCTGGCCAACCTCTACATACCCTTCGATTTTTTGTCCTGCTACGGCCGGCTTGAATTTGGCATTGCCGAATCCTGGCCAAACGGCTTGAACCGGCTCGAAGGCGTGGGTCAGGTCAACGTATTTAGCCTCTTTGAATACATCTTCGTACACTTGCCATAGTCCAGGCGCTTTGGATGCTTGCGGGGCGCAGGCTGTCAGCAGCAACGTTCCCACGAGCAACACAGCAAACGCGATCGTTCCTTTCTGTTTCATACGCTCCTCCTGTCTGTAAACATCTTTGATGGTGAAGGATTGCCTTCTCTCACTTGCATCGGATTTTATTCTCACCTTGAAATGTGTCAAGGAAGAGCAGCAATTCTTGTCATTGTCTATCTCATCGCTGCGCCAGTAGCCCAAAAGACACTTTGCGATGCAAGTCACAGCCTACACATTTTCAAGTTGCATTGCGCTACCCTCATTCGCTTTCCATTCGCTGACCTATCTGCTGCCCCATCCGTTGCTTATTTCCTCGCTGAAGGATACAATCTGCCCATGCGCTTCTTGCTGTCAGCCCTGTTGCTTTGCTCCCTGCTCTTTTCTGCCTGCGCGTCCTTGTCCGAAGCCGCCACGCCTTTGCCAACCTCGCGCGTTGTTATCGTCACCAGCACGCCGCCTACGCTAACACCCAGCCCGACTGCCACGCCCACGACCGCGCAATGGATTTTCCCTTATACCATTCCAGGGTTGCGCCAGCGCGATTATCAGGGCGGGGTCATTCACATTGGCGAGCAAATTGCCGAAACCGATACCTACACGGCCTATCTCATCGACTATCCTTCGGATGGCTTGACCATTACCGGCGTCATGCAGGTGCCTAAAACCGCTAAGCCGCCCTTTCCGGTGATCATCATGAATCACGGCTTTTTCAGCCGCAGTGTCTATCTCTCTGGAGATGGCACGGACCGCGCCGCGGCTTTTCTCAACCGCTATGGCTACCTGACCCTGTCTTCCGACTATCGCAGTTGGGGCGGCTCTGATATTGGTCCCAGCCTGTTCTATTCTGGCCTGGTCATTGATGTCATCAACTTGTTGGAGGCTTTGCCCTTCTTGCCGCAAGCCGACCCGCAGCGCGTTGGCATGTGGGGGCATAGCATGGGCGGCGGCGTCACCCTCAAAGTATTGGCGGTCGATTCGGTCCACAACCCCGGCCGTATCCGTGCAGCGGTGCTGTATTCCACTGTTAGCGCCGATGATGCCGATATCATTGCCCGCTGGGGTCCAGGCTGTATCGGCGACATTGCCAGCGGAGAGCGCCTGTATGGCTGTAATTCGTCGGACATTTTGCCGCTCGATCTGCCGCCCGGCTTGATTCAGGCTTACCAGAATGTGGCTAACGACCCCGAATTGCTCCAGCAAGTGGCTGCGCTTCATTTTCTGGACGAGGTGACGGCTCCCGTTCAAATTCACTATGGCAGCGCTGACGGGGAATTCTATGGCGGCACACCGCCCGAATGGTCGAAAAAAGCCTATCAGGGCTTCGTCCAGGCTGGCAAGCAGGCTGAATTGTTTGCTTATCAGGGCGAAGGTCATTCCTTCCTGGCCGATCAGTGGTATGCCTTCATGGAGCGTTCGGCGCATTTTTTCGATAAGTATGTCAAGTAATGCCTAGCTGTATTCGATGCAGCAGTGGAGGACACTCTTGTGAACAATGTTCGCCCAAAATTGACCTTGCTGACCGAAGAGCAAATCCAGCAAGTGCATGGTTACGCCTTGCGAATCCTGGCCACGACCGGCGTGCGCGTGGATTCGCCATCAGCGGTGGAGCGGTTGAGGAAAACCGGGCAGGCGCGGGTCCAGGGACGAAGCGTTCGATTGTCACCTGAATTGGTGGAAGCGGCCATCCATTCTGCCCCGTCCACGATCCAGATGTATGATCGGCGTGGGCTGCCGGCCTTCGTCTTGGGTAACGATCGGCTGCGCTTTGGTGTGGGCGTGACGGCGTTGTATTATCAGGAGCCACTCAACGAGCGGCTGGAATTGTTTACTTGCGCGCATTTGCGCGATTTGACGCGCTTGGGGAATGTTTTGCCGCTTTACGATGTCATCTCGACGCCCGGCATCGTGCGCGATGTGCCGCAGGCCGCAAGCGATTTGTATGGCAGTTTGGAGCATTTTGCCAACACGACCAAGCCGCTGGTGCTGCTGGTTTCGGACGAACAGGCCTTTGCGCCGGTCTTGGAGATGTTCGAGCATTTGCACGGCGGCCCATTGGGCGAGCGACCGTTCGTGTTGCCGTATTTCAACCCGGTCTCGCCGTTGGTGATGGACGCCGGGACGCTCTTGAAGATGGAGGCTGCTGTCGAGCGCGGGTTGCCGTTCATCTTCTCGAATTACAGCATGGCAGGCGCTTCCACGCCGCTCACCCCGGCTGGTACGCTGGCGTTGTTGCTGGCTGAGTTGTTGGCCGGTCTGACGATCAGCCAGGTGATGAAGCCTGGCGCGCCCGTTTTGTTGGGGATGTTGCCAGTGTATTTCGATATGAAGTCTATGTTGAATTTTTACGATCCGCAGAGCATTCTTTTGAATCTGGCCTGCGCCGAGATGATGGCTTATTATGGCTTGCCTCATTGTGGCACATCGGGCAGCGGCACCGGCTGGGGTATGGATTTGATGGCTGCCGATACTTATTGGATGAATATGCTGACGTTTTCTCTCACGAAGGGCGGGTTGGCGCCGTTCGTAGGTGATAGTTTAGGCTCTAAGGCTATTTCTCCTACCACCATCGTGCATGTTCATGAGATTATCGAACAGGCGCTGCGCTTTGCGGATGGCTTCCAACTGGACGAGGCGCAGGCGGCTCTGGACGAGATCGACAAGGTGGGGCCAGGCGGCAGTTTCCTTTCTTCACCTTCTACGCTGCGGAATTACAAGACGGGATATTATGTCAGCCGGGTGTATCCACGCTGGACGATGGAGAAGTGGCAGGCCGAAGGTCAGCCGACCGCGCGCCAGGTTCTGCGTGAGAAGACTCGCGCGTTGTTGGCCGATTTGCCCGCGCCGGAAGATTATGAGGAGGTGATGGCAAAAGGGATAACTTTCATCAGTGAAAAACATCCCGAAGGTTTTTGAGCAACCTTCGGGACGTTTCTTAGCATTCGCTGTATCCGCAAGCGTAACACTTACGGCAACCCTCCTCATTGACGACCGCTGCTTCGCCGCATTCCGGGCAAAGGTCGCCAATGCGGGGCGTTTGCGCGGCGGCTTCGGCTTCCTTTTCCAGAAGGTGACCGCCGTTGCCTGGCACTTTGTCTGCTGTGGGGAGTTCCCTCACACCATCTTTTTCGCGCAGGTACGTCGCCAGCACCTGCCCCACGCCGTCGGGCAGGGAGCGGACGCGGTTGGGGCCGAAGCCCAGCGAGCGCCCGCCGCCGATTCCGCTCAACTGACGCACGATTTCGCGCATCCTATCCAGTGGGGCGATGGGCGAGGCCAGCCGCAGGATGTAGGAGATGAGCCGTCCGATGGCCTCCGAGACGGCGGCTGTTTCAGAGCCGGCCTTGGCTGTGTTGATGAACACCTCGAAGGGTTGGTCGCCGCCGTTCTCGTTGACGGTGATGAAGGCTTTGCCCAGCGGGGTTTCGACGCTGTAGGTGCGTCCCAGCAAGGCGCGCGGGCGGGGTTTCTTGCTGCTGTGCCATAGGGTCGTTTCGGGCGAGGCGGTGGTCGCGATAACGGAAGCAGCCTCAGGGGTCGTCTGAGACGCGGCGCTCGCTTTTTTCTCGGCGGTGGCCTTGGTCTCCAGCACGACTTTCTCGCGCGAACCGGTCACGTACACGGTAATCCCTTTGCATCCAAGTTCCCAGGCCAGCAGGTAGGCCTGAGCCACATCGTCCACGCTGGCGGTTTCAGGGAAGTTGACGGTCTTCGACATACTGTTATCTACGAAGGCTTGCAGGGCGGCCTGCATACGCACGTGTTCCTCGGCGCTGATGTCGGCCGAGACTACGAAGGTGTTGCGGATGTCCGCCGGCACTTCAGGGATGTTCTGGCAGGTGCCTTCGCGCATCACCTGTTCGAAGATTTCCTGGCGTTTTTCCTCTCCCAGGCCGGCTTTCTTGAGGGCGGCCTCGAAGCGCGGGCTGGCGTAGGTGAGTTGCAGGTCTTTGCCCTTGTCGTTGACGTGGCGGATGTAGGCCAGCGCGAAGACCGGTTCGCAGCCGTAGCCCTCGCAGCCGGCGACAGTGGCGATGGTGCCGGTGGGCGCGACAGTGGTCTGGGCGGCGTTGCGGATGCCGTGCTTTTGGAGGCCTTCGATCACTGCTTCCCAGCGGACCTCGGGCCTGTCCCAGTTATGCTGATAGGGAGTCAATGGCCTGGGCGGCCGCCATTGCAAATCGTCCATATCGTAGATGCTGCCCTGAATGGCCGGGAAGGGGCCGCGCTCTTGCGCCAGTTCGATGCTGGCTAGCATGGCGTGGTAGCGGATGAATTCCATCACCTGGGCGCCAAATTCCTGGCCTTCGGGCGAGCCGTAGCGCACGCCGACGTGGTACATCAGGTCGGCCAGCCCCATGATGCCCAGCCCGATGCGGCGGGCGCGGTGGGCGGCTTCCTTCAACTGCGGCACGGCCGGGACGTAGGCGTTGGCTTCTACCACGTCGTCCAGGAAGCGCGTGGCAGTGACGACGCTCTGGCGCAGTGTCTCCCAGTCCACGCTGCCGTTGGGGCCGCAATGCTCGTTCAGGTTCACCGAGCCGAGGCAGCAGTTCTCGTAAGGCCCGAGCCATTGCTCGCCGCAGCCCCGTGAGACGTATCCTTCGGTAATCCAGGTATCGCTCTTGGGTTCATGGAGGTCATAAACCGTAGCCAAGCCGGCAGGTTCTATTTTGACGACCTTGGCAGCCCAGTTGCCGCCAGTGAAATTTGCCCGCAGGGCGGCTTCTTCCAGGCGCATTTGTTTGCTGGGATGGCTCAGGCGGATTTGCTCGAAGAAACGTCCAAAACTTTCGCCGGAGATGACCACGTCATATTTGGGGCGGTCGTTGCGGATGAGGCGGCCATCGATCGTGTGCCGCGCTCGAATGGTTTTGCTGATGCGGCCATGAATGCCAAACATGAGTAAGATGCGCCGCAATTGTTTGGCTAGTTCGAGACTAGAGGTGTGGTAGCGCAGCAAGGGATGGTTGCTTTTCAGGTCCACGCTGCCATCGGTCGAGAACAGGCCATCCAACAAACCAACAAGGAATTCGCGATTGCTGTTGATGTAGGCATCCGGCAGCCGCTTTTCAGGGCCGCGCGCCGGTTCGAGCGGTAGAGACTTTACCCAGTCGGCAACTACGCGCCCAGGTTTGGGGTCCATCATCATGGAACGGCTACCCTCGTTGACATACGTGTACATTTTCTCTACGCCAATTTTGGAGAGGGCCTCTTTCAGCAAGGCATTCCACTTATCTTCGTCTGCGTGGCTGCTGATGCGGACGACGTTCTTAGAAAGCCCATGAGGGGTGTAGCAGCCATCTCCGACCAACACTCCAACGAGGAAACCGTATTCGCGGTCGGTCAGGGTATCTAGTTTTGCGGGGACAGGGTTGTTGGGTATAGTTGTCCGATATACGCGCACCCCATCTCCTGGCTTGAGTTCGTCCAGGCGGCGAGGGGTGAAAAATTTTGTGCGCGCGTCGCGGGCATGGAATTGGTGCGAGGCCGTGACTCGAATGGTGGCTCCATCTGAAAGGTGCAAATCATATACAGGCATGTTCTCATTGACCTCGATGGTTGCCACACGTCCAACGCCAAGGACAGTGCAAATTTCGTCGCCTTCTTGGATTTCGTCCGCGCGGCGCCATCCGGCGGGCGTGGCTACCAATGTTTCGCCAGTTACGCACGGATTGGTGGCCTCCAGGGGGTACAAGTGCGGCACGGGGTTAGAGCGGTTGGCTGCGTCCAGGAACAGCACGCCTGGCTCGCCGTTGTGGTGCGCCTGTGCAACGATTTTCTGGAACAGTTCGCGCGCCCTGACTTTTTTGTAGACGCGCAGCGGCACGCCGGCCGTCTCGGCCTGTTCCAGCGTCCCTTTGCCGAATTCGCGGTATTTGGGGTCATGCACGTCTGGGAAGCGCAGCTCCCAGTCGGCATCGTCTTTCACGGCTTGCATGAAGGCGTCGGTGATGCCAACCGAGATGTTGAAGTTGGTGATCTGGTTTTCGTCTGTCTTGCAGGTGATGAATTCTTCGATGTCGGGATGGTCTACGCGCAGGACGGCCATGTTGGCGCCACGCCTCGTTCCTCCCTGAGCGATCTCTCCGAAAGCATGGTCGTAGACGCGCAGGAAGCCGACCGGACCTGTCGCCTGCCCAGCCGAGGATTTGACCAACGCGCCCTTGGGCCGCAGGCGCGAGAAGGAGAAGCCGTTGCCGCCGCCGGTTTGCTGGATGAGGGCGGCGTCGCGCAGGGTTTGGAAGATGCCGGCCGAGTCGCGGCCCATGTCATCGGTGATGGGAATCACAAAACACGCAGCCAACTGCCCGAGCGGAGTCCCCGCGCCGGTGAAGGTGGGCGAGTTGGGAAAGAACTTTTTGCTGGTCAGCAAGCGGTAGAACTCGACCGCGCGCGCCATGACATCGCCCTGCCAGGTTTCTTCGACTTTGGCGACATGCCAGGCTACCCGCCAGAACATTTCCTCCACGCTTTCTACGGGTTGACCGTCTGCGCCGCGGCGCACATAGCGGCGCATCAGCACTTGGCGGGCGTTTTCGGTCAATTCGATTTTGGGGAGGTCGGCAGTCAGGGGCGGGGTGGGCAGCAAGGTTTTGTCTGTGTTTGCGGCGGTTTGAGTTGGCATGGTTCTCTCCTTGTTGGATGGAAAAAAAACGCAGTTGGGCGTTACAGATAAATAGCAACAACACGGACTCTTCGAGGAAGAGCCGGTTGTTGACAGGTGGTTTAGCCTTCGAGCAGGCGGTCTATTTCGTTGCGAACAGAGTGCAGGTCGTCCAGGCGCAGGTAGACGATGGCATACCGAATATAGGCGATTTGGTCGAGGTCTTTCAGAGCGGTAATGACCAGGTCGCCTACAACCCGCGATGGCACCTCGGCTTTCCCCATTTGCTGCAACTGTGATTCGATTTGTCCAATCAGGCGCTCGATAGCGGCGGCTGAGACAGGGCGTTTGGCGCAGGCAATCCGCACGCCACGCGCTAGTTTCTCGCGGTCGAATTCTTCACGCGTGCCGTCTTGTTTGATGATGAGCGGCGTGGCAAGGACGGCGCGTTCAAGCGTGCTGAATCGTTGCCCGCACTGGATACATTCTCGGCGGCGGCGGATACCGCCATGACTATCATGGGTTGTATCGAGTACTTTCGTGTCTTCGGCGTGACAATAAGGACACCGCATATCTGGGCCGCTCCATATTTAGAACATACGTTGCCGCCATATATGGGCGTTCGAGCGCTGCATCCCCGTATATATGGCTACGATGAGCCACATTGTAGCATATTTGCACGTTCCATTCAAGAGGACTCTTGGGTGATTAACCTTAAAATATTGGTTAGCGCGCCAAACCGATGGGGCGGCAGTTGCCCCCGTAGGAGGTGCCGCCCGAACTCAATGGTTATCCCAGCACTTTGGCGCGCCAAGAAATATTGGCTTTAGGCAGGCGCCACTTTGGAGAGAAATTCGATGACAACGCGATTGAATTCTTCTGCTTGCGATTGGTGCGGAACGTGCCCACAGGGCAGGACAAGGCTATGAGCGTTGGGCAGGGTGGCAACCAGTTGTTGGAATGAGGCGGGGGCCAGGGTCTGGTCGCGGTTGCCCCAAACGACCAGAGTCGGCAAGTTCAACGAGGGCAGTCTAGGGGTCAGGTCGTGAAGCGTGTTGGGGATGTTGTAGACGCCGGGGGCGGTCCGCTTGTAGTCCAACGCCGTTTGGGCGCGAACCTCTTCCGGCAGGTTATAGAGCGCGCCGCCGGTGTGACCAAGAGAGATGCTGGTAACATCTATGATGAGACGAAAGGCCCATTGTGGGATGCGCTCCATGATGGTTGTATTGAGCGCCGGCGTGCGGTAGGAAAAGCGCAGGATGGCGGGTAGTTGTGAAAGTTGATAGAAAGGATTGACCAATATCAGCGCGCGCAGGTTTCGCGGGTAGCGATGGGCATACTCGATCGCCAGGTAGCCGCCCAGCGAGTGCCCCACGAGGACGGCTGGCCGGTCGAGGGCCAGCGATTCGATCCAGGCGGTGAGATGGTCGAAGAGCCAGTCTATGTGATAGGCGCGCGAGTCGGGTTTGGCGCTTTCGCCGTGGCCGAGCAAGTCGAGCGCGTAACCAGCATAGCCGTTGGCCGCCAGTTCGGGCAGCAGAGCGTCCCAGTCGTGCAACGAAGCGGCCAGGCCGTGCAGTAAAAGGACTGGCGTGCCGCTTCCGCAGGTAACGAAGTTGGCTTTTTCCATCGAGGTCAGTTGGGTCATGGAAGCCCCTGGAACGTTATTTTTCTGTGATGTGTTTTTCATATCTCCTGGCTAGTTCACGCCGCAAGACCTTGCCGATGAAGGTGCGTGGGAAGTCGTCCATGAAAATGACGAAGCGAGGGACGAGGTACGGCGGCAGGCGTCGTTTGCAATACGAGAGAATGGCTTCGGGGGTGGGGCGTTCGCGGTCGGCAATGACAAAGGCAAAGGGATGCCCGGCTATGGCCACCACGGCCACCTCTTTGACTTGTGGGATTTCGTAGATGACCTCTTCTACATCGCGTGGGAAGGCCGGTTTTCTGGCTTGGCCGTGTTTTTCGGGATACCACATATCGGCTTTACGGGCGATGATGCGGAAGAAACCGTTTTCGTCCATCTGGGCCACGTCGCCGGTCAACAACCAGCCATCGCGGGTGAGGGCTTTTTGGGTTGCTTGGGGGTCTTTCCAGTAGCCCATCATCACCTGCGGGCCGCGCACGGCCAGTTCGCCGATTTGCCCCACCGGCACTTCTTTTCGACCGCGTACCAGGTCAACGATTGCCGCCTCGGTGGAGGGCAATGGAATGCCAATGCTGCCCACCTTGCGCGCGCCGTTTAGAGGGTTGGCGTGGGTGACGGGCGAGGCCTCTGTCAGGCCGTAGCCTTCGACCAGGTGGCCTTTGGTCAATTTCTCGAAGGCTTCCTGTACTTCGACAGGCAGGGGCGCCGAGCCGCTGATGCAGGCCTTGATCGAACGGATGCCGTATTTACGCACCCCGCGAAAATTGTTGATGGCCACATACATGCTCGGCACGCCGGGGAAGATGGTGGGGCGGTGCTTACGGATAGACTCCAGCACCTCCTTGACCTGAAAGCGGGCTTTCAGGATGAGCGTCGCGCCCAGCGTAATCGGCACGGTCAGGGCGGTGGTCAGGCCGTAGATGTGGGAGAAGGGCAGCGCGCACAGGAAACGCTCGCGGCCTTCCTGCGCTTCTGGCATCCAGTGACGGGTTTGCAAGGCATTGGCCACCAGGTTCCTGTGCGACAGCATGACGCCTTTGGAGGCCGCCGTTGTGCCGCCCGTGAACTGGATGACGGCCAAGTCTTCGGGCGCAACCTCCACGCTCGGCGAGCGTGATGCCTGCCCGGCCAGCCAGCGGTGGAAGCGAATGGCTCCCGGCACGGTCAGACCGCGATTGCGCCAGCGCGAGAGGGGTTTCTTGGGCAGGGAAAGGTAATCGGCCGGGTCGGTCAGGACAACGAAAGGCAGGTCGGTATTGGCTTGCGCCTGGCGCGCCAGCCCGGCCGCCGGCTTGACGGTGACCAATAGGCTGGCTTCGGCCTCTTTCAGGATGCGAATCAGTTCTTCGGGGTCGGTCAGTGGTGGGATGAAGACAGCCGTCATGCCGGCCTTGAGCGTCCCAAAGAAGGCAATGACCATTTGCGGAATGTTCGGCATCAACAGCACGATGCGCGCGCCTTTTCCCAAGCCCAGCGCCAGCAGCGCGTTGGCAAAGCGGTTGGCTTCGCGGTTGAGACGGCGATAGGACAAGCGACTACCCTCAAACAAGATGGCAGCATGGTTCGGGAAGCGCCGCACTGCCGAGCGTAACAAATGATGCAAAGGAATATTGGGAATGCCGATGGTGTAGGGGACGCCGCTTTCGTAGAAGGCCAGCCAGGGACGTTCCCGCCGCAGGGCCTCGCGTCCTCCTTTGACGGCGACCGGCCTTTCGTCACGCCAGGAACGCTGCGACTCGCCTGCCAGGAAACGCTCGATGGCGCGGTCTACGGCTTCCCGCCGTTCTAGCATGACCATGTGGCCGGATACCCCTATATCGGCCTCTTCCGCGCCTGAGATGGATTGCGCCACCTGTTCGAACAGAGGGCGCTCGAATACCAGATCACGGTGTCCACGCACGACCAGGGTGCGCACTTGCAAGGCGGCAAATTTATCCCAGCCGTTCCATTTCGACAGGTTGTCGAGGTAAAGGGGCTTGAGGGTATGCGGCGGGGCCGAGAGCCATTGACGGGTGAAAGGGTCGAGCAAACGCAACACCGTGTTGGGCAGGTGTAAGCCCAGCCGGTAGAGCCAGTTGAGCTTGAACTCGCCAGCCGTGGCGATGAGGATGAGCGCTTCCACTTGCTCTGGGTGGTTGAGGGCAAATTCGGTGGCAATGGCGCCGCCAAAGGAATGACCTGCCAGCACGAACGGTTCGTTGACTTTGAGGACCTCCAGGGCTGCCTCGAGGTCGGCTTGCAGTTGGGGCATGTCATACTTGCCGGCCGGCTTGTCTGAAGCGCCGTGTCCGCGCAGGTCGAGCGCAATGACGCGGTTTTCCAGCGAGAAGCGCTGCAATTGATATTTCCATTGGCTGGCCTGCCCGCCAAAGCCATGCAGGAAGACGAAGGTGCGCTGGGGACGGTCGGGCGAGATGTCTATAGCAGACAAACGCACCAAGGGGCGGGTGGAGACGCGCACTTCCCGCCGGTATAGATCGATGTCAATGTTCATGATGAGTGTGTATCAAGGCAATGGTTCGAGGAAGTAACCGTTACCTTGCTGCCGCGCCTCGGCCGACCAGCCGCTCTTGCCGGCCGGGTTGGTCACTTGCCACCACAGGAAGGCGCCGCCCTCGTAGAGCGTGCAGACCGGCCCCCCGATGACATCCAGGATCGTCCCGCGCGGGTTGGTCAGGAGCCAGTTATTTTTGATGCCCGGCGAGGAGCGCATGTTCAGATTGGTTATCACCCTGGCTTGTTTGCCCACTTGCAGGCGGGGGGGCAGGGCCAGCGGGCAATCTGGTTCTTCGGCTACTGGTGCGCTTTCGGCTGGCGCTTGCCAGGCCAGCGCGTCTGGATCCCATGCCAGGAGCAGGTCGCCGTTCTCAGGGGCGTGGATTTCCCAGTGATCGGGGGTTGGTTCGGTCAGGGTGTACCCTTCGGGCAGCGTCGCAGCCAGGTCGTTGGGGATGATTGGCGTCCATTGAGCAGCCTCCGCGTCCAGGGTATAGACGAGGGAGCCGTCGGGGGCGAGGAGATGCTCGTTGGCGGCATCCAGGCTCAGGGTCTGGCTCGAGGCGGGGAAATCGGGCAGGGCCGGGGTGGGCGCTGGCGGCTGTGTTGGCATGGGAGGTTCTGTTGTTGCGGGCAAGGAGGTCTCGGTTGGGACGGGCAGGGAAGTGGCTGTTGGTGGGAGGGTCGTTGCCCGTCCGCTTCCTTCTGCCGCAAGCTGCGCGGGCTTGCCTGAAAACAGAAACACGAGCAAGAGCGCCGCCAGGATGAGAGCGACGATGAGCTTGAACAAATCGTAATTTCGAGTGGAGAGGGGGGCGTTCATTTCGTCCTCTAACCTTTGGCTTCTTGCTGGCTTGCCTTTTCTTTCTTAGCGGCTTTCTTGCCTTTTTTGCCTTTTTTGCCTTTGCCCTTGTCCTTGGGCGCAGTAGAAACGTGGCCGGCCAGCCGTTTTTGTTTGGCGAATTCTTTGGCCTGATCTAGCAGGCTTTGTTCGTCAACTAGCCTCTCGACCAGGCCGCCCAGGATGTCGCGTAGTTTTTCGATGGGCAGCGCCGCCAGTTTGTCGAAGGTGTCCACGCCGGCCTCTTTCAGCATTCCTTCAATGACCGGCCCGACGCCGTTGATGAGAGTCAGGTCATCTCCTACCGCCTTAGGTTGCTCGACAGGCAGGCTATAGGCTGGCGGGGCCTGGCGCTCTTTTTCCAATTCTTGAATGCGGCCTTCGAGACGTGCTTTTTCTTCCTGGCAAACTTTGTGCTTGCGCCGCCAGTACAGCCAGTCGATGACCCATTCGATCAGCCAGCCAATGAGCAGGCCCAGGATGAAAAGGGATATGCTGTTCATGCCATGCCTCCACTTGCAAAGATTTGGGAAACGTCGTTCTTTGGTACCTGCTACCTGTAGCGCAACTCTTCAAGAGTTGCACTACAAGTTTTATACAACAAGTTGGGGAAGTTGACAAGAGAACAGCCACATGCAATTCCATTTGTCTTTGACAAATCCCGTTTTGCCTGCTATACTGCTTTCGTTGGTGGATGACTTTACCTGCCGTCAGGCAGTTTCGAGTAAGTGAGTACGTGTGCAACAAGAACTCCCCGGCCAGCACGTTTCGCCGGGTGTTTTTCTATTGACTTTGTCCGCTTCGGGCGGTGAATTTATCTTTTCAAGAAAAGGAAAACCATGAGTAAGAATCCAAAATTGAGAATCATTCCCCTGGGAGGGTTAGGGGAAGTGGGGAAGAACATGACCGTGTATGAATACGGTCAGGATATTCTGGTCGTTGATGCTGGCATTATGTTCCCAGAAAATGACATGTTGGGGATTGATTACATCATCCCCGACTTCGAATATTTGCGCGACAAGGCTGAGCGGGTGGTGGGCATCGTCATCACGCACGGCCACGAAGACCATATTGGCGCAATTCATCATGTGTTGGATGAGATTCCGGCTCCGGTCTATGCCACGCCTTTGACGCGTGGGTTGATCGAAGCCAAACTGGCGCGCAATAACGCTCTCAGCAAAGCCTCTTTGCATACGGTGGAAGCCGGTCAAAGCATTCAGTTGGGAGTGTTTCAGGTGGAATTGTTCCACGTCTGCCATTCCATCCCCGATGCGGTTGGCTTGGGCATCACCACGCCGGCCGGCCTGGTCATCCACATGAGCGATTACAAATTCGACCACACGCCCGTAGACGGCTGGCCGACCGATTACGCTAAACTGGCCGAGTTCTCACAGCGCGGCGTGGATGTGCTGTTGTCCGATTCGACCAATGCTGAACGACCGGGCTGGACTCCATCAGAGAGAGTCATAGGCCCGGCCCTGGACGACGTCTTTGCCAACGCGCCTGGGCGGGTCATCGTGGCCTCGTTTGCCTCCCTGATCTCGCGTATGCAGCAAGTGGCTGATGCAGCCGTGAGACACAAACGAAAACTGGCTTTTGCCGGTACCAGCATGGTGGATAATGCCAAGATTGCGCGTAGTTTGGGCTACCTCGAAATCCCCGATTCGACCCTGGTTCCGCTTGAGCAGGCCCTGAATATGGACCCCAAGCAAGTGGTCTTGATGTGCACCGGTTCGCAGGGTGAGCCGTCTTCCCTCATTGGCCGGCTGTCGTCTGGCACGAATCGCCAGTTCGACCTGAATCCTGGCGACACGGTAGTGCTCTCCTCACATCCTATTCCGGGCAACGAGGAAAACGTTAGCCGTGCCATCAACCGAATGCTGCGGCGAGGAGCAGAGGTCATTTACGATGCCATTGCGCCGGTTCACGTTTCCGGTCACGCCAGCCAGGAAGAACAAAAGTTGCTCATGAACCTGGTGCGTCCCAAGAATTTCATCCCCATTCATGGCGAGTTGCGTCAATTGAAGCGTCATGCTGTGCTGGCGCAGCAGGTGGGCATTCCCCCGGAAAATATCGTGGTGGTAGAAAATGGTCATGTGGTGGAACTGTCCGACGGCAAATTGCGCCTGGGAGAACGCATCCCCGGCGGCTATGTCTTCGTGGATGGACAGTCTATTGGCGACATAGACAGCGACGTGATGCGCGAGCGCGAGAAACTGGCGCGTAGCGGCATCTTCCTGATAGATTTGAATGTGGACAAATACTCTGGCCGTCTGCTGCACGAGCCGGAAATCATCACACGCGGCTTCCTTTCCCCCGACGACGCCGAGGCCTTGATTCCCGGCGTTCGGCAGCGCATCATGGAAATCGTCAACGGCGGCGGGCTGGACGCCGAAAAAGACATTGCCAGTGCCGTCAAGTCGTACTTGTTCAACGAAACCAAGCGCCGACCGATGGTGTTCGTGACGTTGAGTAAGACATAGCCCAATTTCCACGCTTCTCTCTGCGACCCTGAGCCTGCCTCCGTTATAGCGGCTTTTGCCCGAGGCTGCTCACTCGAATTCGCTCTCCAGTTCCTCGTCTGTATCCCAGGTTTCCAAGCGTTCGATTTCGATCTCGCTGAATAGCCCCTCCTGCCGGGTGGACACGCGATACCGCTTGACCAATTCTAACAAGGCCAAAAACGTGACCACGACCTCGATGCGGCTGGGTCGCTCGCCGAGCAATTCCTTGAAGCGGGCGCGTTCCATGACAGATAGCCGCCGGGTGATCAATTCGATCTTTTCACGGATAGTGACCTTGGGGGCCGCTATGACCGTTCCCAGCGACAACTTCTCCTGCTCTTTGGCATAGATAGTTTGCGCTGCTTCGAGCAGATCGCTCAGGGTGATGTTCGACAGGTCGAGTTTGCCTTCGATCTTGGGTGGAGGTGCAAGCCGCAGATACGTGCGCAAGCCCTTCTCTTCGCGTTCCTGAAGAAGGTTGGCGATTTCCTTGAAACGCTTGTACAGGCGCAACTGTTCCACCAACGCCGCACCCACATCTTCCTCGCCGGGTTCGCGAGCAGGTGGGCGGGGCAGCAGGGCCTCGGACTTGATTTGAATCAACCGGGCCGCCATCACCAAAAAAGCCGAAATCTCATCTGCGTGGGCCTGCTCCAACTGATGCAAATAAGCCAGATATTGATCCGTCACTGCCGCCAGCGACACGGTGGTGATGTCCAGTTCGGCGCGTTCGATCAAGTCTAGCAGCAAGTCCAGCGGGCCCTCATAGACCGGGATTTGCACCGTATAGCCGCTGGTTCGATGTCCAAGAAGTCCGCTCATGGCGGGCTGATTATAACAGCACAGGCGTCCCTGCGTTATAATCCGTTTATGTCCAACTCCTCTCTCACCCATCTCGACCAATCCGGCCGCGTCCGCATGGTGGATGTGGGCGGCAAGGCCGATACCGAGCGCGTGGCGATTGCGCGCGGTGAAGTCCACATGCGCCGCGAGACGCTCGAATTGATCCGCGCCGGACAAATGAAAAAAGGCGACGTGTTGACCGTGGCCCAAATTGCTGGCATCAGCGCCTCCAAACGCACCGCTGACCTGATTCCTTTATGTCATCCTTTGCCTCTCACCCAGGTAGACGTGTCGCTGGCCTTGGACGACGCCCTGCCCGGCGTGCAAATTACCGCCACTGCCCGAACAGTTGGCAAGACCGGCGTGGAAATTGATGCCCCGACCGCCGTCTCGGTGGCGGCGTTGACGATATACGATATGGCCAAGGCTGCCGAGAAGACCATGCGCATTCAGAACATCCGCCTGGTCGAAAAGCATGGCGGCCGTAGCGGAGATGTTTTGAATGAATAGCACTGCCAGGTGAGATCGGCGGCGCTGTTCCCTCACCCCCTGGGAGAGGGTGAGGGCATAAAGTTATGTGAAAATGTAACATTGTCCAGTAATCACTAACTCAAGGTAAACCTCGATGAATCATATTACTGTTTTATTCTTTGCCACCTTGCGCGACCGCGCCGGCCTCAAGTCCCTTGAATTGGACCTGCCTGAGGGCGCCACGGTGGGATTCTTGAAAGATCACCTGGTGCAACAAAATCCTAACCTGGCCCAATCTATGGAGAGCGTGTTGGTTGCCATCAATCGTGAATACGCCTTCGATGATACACTCATCCCAGAGAATGCCGAGGTTGCCATGTTCCCGCCCGTGAGCGGCGGCTGAGCGACTTTTTCATCGAAGATTGGCTTTGGTGCATGAATAATTTTCTTCCCATTCAGAGCCAATTTTCGGTGAAATTTTGACTAGTTTCTCCCACAAAGCACTGTGAAATCGCCGAGAACGAGCCCGAATTTGGGATTGCATCTTCAAAAAGCCGATTTATGCACCAAAGCCTCGAAGATTTGTAACCCGAAAGTTGTATTTCGCGCGTGGTTGCGGCTAGCAGCGTCCCGTGACACTCAGGGGAGTTAAGGGTTTTACAGTGTGCTGGTACGTGCGATAATCTCGAAGTCACAGGAGGCAGGATGTATGAGCGTGTTGTGATTACGGGCATGGGGACGGTCAACCCCCTGGGTTTGAATGTCTCTGAAACCTGGCAGAATGTCATCCAGGGTGTCTCCGGCGTGGGCCCAATCACCCTGTTCGATGCGGCAGACTTGCAGGTCAAGATTGCTTGTGAGGTCAAGGGATTCATCCCCGAAAAGTACATGGAAGCGCGCGAGGCGCGCCGCCGTGACCGCTTCGAGCAATTGTCTGCGGTGGCCGTGCAAGAAGCCATGGCTGCTTCTAGCTTGCAAATCTCGGAGGCAAACGCCGGCCGGGTAGGCGTGGTCATTTCCTCGGCCATCGGCGGCTTGCGTTCCTTGCAAGATGCGGTCATCACGAATCATACGGAGGGGCCGCGCCGCGTCAGCCCGTTCTTGATTCCGATGTTGATGGCCAACGGGGCGGCCGGCCTGGCTGCCATTGATTATGGCATCAAAGGGCCGTGTTTCTCGGTGGCCTCGGCTTGCGCCTCGGGCGCAGACGGCATCGGTATAGCCTGGATGATGTTGCGCGCAGGCCTGTTGGACGCCTGCCTGGCTGGGGCTGCCGAAGCGACTGTCACAAGCACCGGTATAGCCGCCTTCGACCGCGTGGGCGCCATGTCACGCCGCAACGACGATTATTCCATGACGCCGGCGCCTTTCGACAAGAATCGCGACGGCCTGGTGATGGGCGAGGGCGCGGCCGTATTGGTGCTGGAGCGCGAGTCGCATGCCCTGGCGCGCGGTGCAAACATTCTGGCGGAACTGGCCGGCTACGGCGCCACGGCCGACGCTTTCCATATCACGGCCCCGCACGAGACCGGCGAAGGCGGCGCGGCGGCTATTCGCCAGGCGCTGGCCGCTGCTGAGGCGCGCCCGGAGGAAGTGGGCTATATCAACGCTCATGGTACGGCAACCTCATTGAACGACGTTTCCGAAACGAAGGCCATCAAAGGCGCTTTTGGCGAACTGGCTTATCGCATCCCGGTTTCTTCCACCAAGTCCATGACCGGGCACATGATGGGCGCCACCGGCGCGCTTGAAGCCATCTTCTGCGTGCAGGTTGTCCGCGAAAGTATCTTGCCACCTACCATTCACTACGAAACGCCCGACCCAGAATGCGACCTGGACTATGTTCCCAACCAGGCGCGCGAGAAAAAGGTAACCCTGGCGCTCAGCAATGCCTTTGGCTTTGGCGGGCATAACGCCGTGCTGGCCGTTCGGGAGTATCGGTAGTGATGGTAGTGACGACTTTAGTCGTCCGAAGTGTTGCTATTACGTGGAAGATTTGTAGTGACGATGTTAGCGTCCAGCGACTGAAGTTGCTACTACGAGTTGCTATGACGAGAAAAAATTTTCGTTTTCTATGCCAGAGACCATCGGACAGAGACTAAAACGCGCCCGCGAGTATCGCCACCTGACGCTCGAAAAGGCAGCCGAAGCCACGCGCATTCGCCCGCAATACTTACAGGCTTTGGAGGCGGATGATTTTTCGGTTATGCCTTCGCCGGTGCAGGCGCGCGGATTTCTGCGCAATTATGCCGATTATCTGGGGCTAAATCTCGAACAAATTCTGGCCGAATTGCGCAGTGCGCCGCCGACCTCCCCTCCGCAAAAAGTCATTTTCGAGGGAGAGGTCAGCCAAACGGCGACCTCTGAAGCGGCTGCGCTGGTCCTGCGACCACCAGATTCGACGACAGAGAAGGAAGAGCGGCCCGCTCCTCACCGGGCCAGACGAACGAAAGCACTCGCTCGGCAAGAACCGTTGCCCGCTCCTGCGCCGGAGCTTGAGCCTTTGCCGGACGTTTCCTCGGCCTCGGACGAATCTGCACCGCCGGCGGCCCCTTCGACGAGCGGGGGGAAGGCTGCGCTGATTGCGGCGGCCCAGGCTGGGGTGGGGTGGCTGGGAAGCCGCTTTTCGCGGCCAAAACCGCCCCTCGAAACGCAAACAACCTCCCCTGAGTCCGAAGCGGTGACTGAGGCCCCCTTGTCGGCGCCTTCCGCTGTCCTCCCCGAACGCCCGCTTTCGTCGCAAGAAATCTTCCATGCCATTGGACATCAGTTGCGTCAGCGGCGTGAAACCCTTGGTCTGAGTCTGGATGAAATCGAGCGCCATACTCGCTTACGCGCACAGTTCCTGGCCGCTTTGGAAGAGGGCCAAATGGAGGCCTTGCCCTCGCCCATACAAACGCGCGGCATGTTGTCTTCTTATGCCACTTTTCTTGACCTGGATGCTGACGCGCTGTTGCTGCGTTTTGCCGATGCGCTCCAGGCGCAGCATCGTGAACGTTATCCTGATAGGAACGTCGCTCTACGCCGGCCGGGAGAGGTAGCCTCGCGCCTGCCACGCTTGCGGATGTTCATTGCTGGCGACCTGATTTTTGGTGTGGGCATGTTTATCTTGCTGGTTGTCTTTGTGGTGTGGGGCATTTCGCGGGTGGCCGCGATTCGCTCCGAGCGCGAGGTGGCCCAGGCCACTGCACCTTCCATTTCAGAGGCGTTGATTGGCACGCCAGAAGTGACCGCGGTTGCTTCTGCCACCCCGATTCCTGTTGAGGATACGCCTTTGCCCACCCTGGAAGGGACGCTGGAAATTCCCACCGCCGCGCAAATCGTCAACGTACAGGTTAATCTTGTGGCAGTCGAGCGCAGTTATTTGCGCGTTCTGGTGGACGGCAAGGTAGCCTTCGAGGGCCGCACGACACCTGGCACGCTCTATCCCTTCGAGGCCGAGCAAAGCATCGAAGTGCTGGCGGCGAATGCTGCTGCCCTGCAGGTAATTTACAACCAGCGTGACCTGGGCCTGTTGGGCGGCTTTGGGCAATTGGCACACTATGTTTACACGATAGACCAGGTTGTGGTACCAACGCCGGCCGCCTCGCTTACCCCTACGCTCACGCCTTTTGTCACGCCCACGCCTTCGGTCACGCCTTCTCCCACCCCTTCTCCTACCTTGACTCCGGCCGGCGACTCGCTTTGATGAAATCCAAACGCACCTTTCACCTTGTTTCGCTGGGCTGTGCCAAGAACACAGTCGACTCTGATTCGATGGCGCAGTTGTTGCTGCGCGATGGCTATCGTCCAACCGACGAGCCTGGCAACGCGAGCGTGTTGATCGTCAACACCTGCGGCTTCATTGGCCCGGCCAAACAAGAGTCTTTGGCCGTGTTGCAAGAACTGGCCGCCAACAAACGCAGCGGTCAGTTGTTGATTGCGGCCGGCTGCCTGACCCAGCGTTACGGCGCCGAAGTGGCCCAAAAAGTGCCGGGCGTGGATGGCGTCCTCGGCACCCGCCGCTGGATGGACATCCTGCAAGTCATCCATGAATTACGCCGCTCGCCTCATCCCGAACCGCTCTATCATTTGCCAGGCGACGCGCACACGGTCGGTCAGGACGAGCAGGGCGCCTTGCGCGCCAGCGTGGCCGGGGCCAGCGCCTATCTCAAGATTGCCGATGGCTGTCGCCGGTCGTGCGCTTTTTGCGCCATCCCGCTCATCAAGGGAACAGCGGTCAGCCGTCCGTTCGACACGCTGCTCGATGAGGCCCGCCGTTTGCGCGACCGGGGGGTGCGCGAACTCATCCTCATTGCGCAAGACACCACCGACTACGGCCACGACCTGGGCCTGAAAGACGGCCTGGCTAACTTGCTCGAACGCCTGACTGCTGTCGTCCCCGATATGGACTGGATTCGCGTCATGTATGCCTACCCTGGCTACGTCACCGAGCGCCTCATCGAAGTCATGGCTTCTCATTCTCAAATTTTGCCTTACCTCGACATCCCCCTCCAGCACGCTCATCCTCGAACGCTGCGCCGCATGAAGCGCCCTGCCAACCTGGATTGGGTGCGCCGCACGCTTGCCGACATGCGCGCCGCCATGCCCGGCCTGGCCATTCGCACGACCTTCATTGTAGGTTATCCCGGCGAGACGGACGAAGAATTTCAGGCGCTGTTGGACTTCGTGGAGGAAATGCGCTTCGACCGCGTGGGGACGTTCCAATTCTCTTTCGAGGAGGGGACGGCCTCTGCGCCTTTGGGCGACCCTGTGCCTGCTTCCGTCAAACAAGCCCGCTACCAGGCTCTGATGGAACTCCAGCAAAGCGTCTCGCTGCAAATCAATCAATCCTATCTAGGCAAAACGCTGGACGTGTTGATCGAGGGGTTCGACAACGGCATCTCGATTGGACGCAGTTACCGCGATGCGCCGGAGATTGACGGTCTTGTGCTGGTAGAGGGCAAATGCGACATTGGCCAAATCCTGCCGGTGCGCATTACGGGCGCCATGGCTTATGACCTGACGGGCGTTCTTGCCTCCTCTTCTCATGACTCTGCGGCATAGGATTCTCTTGCCTGACCTGGCGGCCTTCCTGTTGTCGGTGATGGCCGTCTTTGCTGTGTATGCTGTGTCCGACCGCGTATACGAGCGGATACCGCATTTCGAGGACGAAATGGCTTACGTCTGGCAGGCGCAAGTCATTGCCGATGGCCGCCTGGCGCTGCCTTCCCCGCCGCAGCCCAAGAGTTTCATGACGCCTTTCATCATAGATTACAACGGTCAACGCTTTGGCAAATATCCGCCCGGCTGGCCGACGGCGCTGGCGCTGGGGATTGTGACCGGCTTGCGCGACTGGGTCAATCCATTGCTGGCGGGATGGGGCCTTTGGCTGCTTTACCGGCTTGCACGCCGCATCCTTCCACGCCTGAGCCTGTTGGCCGTTATCTTGTTGTTGACCTCGCCGATGTTTTGGCTGCTCTCGGCTTCGCTTCTTTCGCACGCCTGGTCTTTGGCTGTTACGCTTGGCTTCGTACTTGCCTGGTTGGATACCTTCGAGGGCAAGGGGGCGCGGGAGTCCGTTCCGGCGTGGTTGACTGCCGTTGTAGCGGGACTCAGCCTCGGCGTCCTGGCTTTGACGCGCCCGATGACGGCCGTTGGCGTGAGCCTGCCGTTCTTCGTCCACGCTCTCGTCTTGTTGGCGCGCGGTGACAAGTCCGCCCGCCTTCGTGTGCTGGGGGTAGGTTTGCTGGCGGTGCTGGTGGGAGGATTGTTGTTTGGCTGGCAGCTTGCCGTCACGGGCGATCCGTTGCGCAATCCCTATACCCTGTGGTGGCCCTATGACAAGATCGGCTTTGGCCCCGGCTATGGCCGTTGGGAAGACGGACATACCCTGCAACACGCCTGGCATAATCTTCGTTACAGTTTGGGAGAGCCAGGCACGGGCGGCGATATCCTGGGCTGGAGGAACTTGTGGTGGCTCTTCCTACCGTTTGGGGCCTTGACCTTGCGGCGCAGGTCTGACGCCTGGTTGGTGGGGGGCATTTTGCCGGGCGTTCTTTTGGCCTATGTGCCGTATTGGATCGGCTCCTGGCAGTACGGTCCGCGCTATTACTACGAAGGGATGATTTCAGTCGTTTTGTTGAGCGCCGCCGGCGTGGATTGGCTGGCGGGCGAGCGCGGCCGTTTGCGCCGGGCGCTGACGAGCCTGGCGCTGGCGGTGTTGGTGGGGGCCAATCTATTTACTTACCTCCCTGGGCGTTTATGGGAAATGCACGGCATGTATGGTATTACGCGCTCCATGTTGGAACCGTTCTCTACCTCAGAAGCGCGTCGATATGTACCGGCGTTGGTCATCGTGCATTGGGAAGAGGAGTGGACGGAATACGGCGGCTTGCTAGAGTTGCAAAACGCGCAATTGGATACCCCTTTTATCTTTGCCATGCACCGCAACGCCGAGGCAGATGAAGCGCTCCGGCAGGCTTTTACTGACCGGAAGATCATCCACTATTTCCCCTCAGAGCCATTTACATTCTATGAGACGCCTCCTGGTCGCTAATCCCCGGCGGCAGAGCGTAGCGATTTGAGGCCCAAGCAGCGCAGATGAATCTTTGTAACTGCTTTCAGGCAGCGCTGTGCTAAAATCGAGCCTGGCGGAAGGAGCGTTACGAATCTTTGTAACTGCTTACCCTGTCGAACAGGATGGAAAGGATGGCCGTTCAACGAAAGACAAAAAAATCCTTTCATCCTTGAAATCCTGTCTCGCCCTCCTTCCAACAGGCTCGATTTCGACCCAATGGCTGCCTGGTAAGCAGTTACGAATCTTTTACGAAGCCCTGGCCAGGGCGGTGGCAGCCAGAATCAACATGGAGAGGAGGATGTTCATGCGCAACAATCCTCCTTCGCGCTTTTGCAGGCGAGCAAGTTCGGCTTCGTCCAGTGCGCCTTTTTCTGCTCGTAGAAGCCCGCGTTGGATGGCGGGCAGCACTTCCCAGGTTTGGACGGCGCTGACCACTACCATCAGCAGGCCCAACAGATGTTTTCCCAAGATGGCCAGTGACCATTGTCCACTGGTGGATAGGAAGCCATCATAGTGTGGGTTGACGCTCATCTGGAACAGGCCAGTGACGGCCAGGAGCGCCATGCTGAACCATGCCAGCGGCTCGATGCGGCGCTGGATGGCCGAAATGAACGCCAGCCGCTCGATAGGTTTCAAAGTCTGTTTTGCGGCTGGATAGATCAATAAGGTGGTGGCTGTCAATCCGCCCAGCCAGGCAACAGTGGCCAGCATGTGCAGCCAGTAGGTCAGCGCCAGCGCCCAGGTGGGAGGAGGTAACATCTTTGCTCAGGGGGTGGGCGTTTCGGTAGGGACCTCTGGGGGCGCTTCATAGGTCGGCTCGGGAATCTCCGTCGGCGGGTAACATTCCTGGTACGCCTGATTGGCGCCTTTGGCTGCCTGGGCGTCCAAATTGCCGATGGCTCGGGCTGCTTGATACTGCTCATAGGCTTCGCAATAAGCGCCTTGAGCCAGCAGTTCGTCGCCATAGCGCATGGCGGCGTAGTAATATCGCCCGGTAGCGGTCATAGTGCCATCCCAGAGGCCAGAGCCGTTGAGCTGGGCAAAATATTCGGCCGCGAGTTTCCAGTCCAGTTCCCAGAAACTGGCGGCGGTGATGTAAAAGCGGGCATTGTCGCGCAGAATGTGGGCGGTGTTGTCCAGGGGAGCAAAGCGTTCGGCCAGCGTCAGGTGGTATATGCCGCCTTCCAGGTTGCCGGCTTTGATCATGTCCACGCCTAGGTTGCGCAGGCAGAAGTAATACATGCCATCCACCTCCACGGCGTGGAAGGTGGGGTCTTTTTTCCGCAGCAAGTCCAATACGGTGAGGGCATTTTGCCATTGCCCGGCCGCCACCAGTTGCTGGGCCTGAGCCAGCAGGGCATCGTAGTTCGTGTCGCCTACGACCAGTTGAGGCGTTGGAGAAACGACCGGCGTCGGGGTGGGGATGTTAGTCAGGACCATGACCTCGGTCAGTTTTTCCATGGCGCCGGGGAAGGAAGGTTCGATGCTGATGATGTATTCCAGGCGTTGTTTGGCCGTGTTGTAATGGCCGAATTGGATGTCCACCAGGGCGCGGGTGAATTGATCTCCTAATTGCTGGTTGAGAAGGGTTTCTTTGGCTTTTTTACGGATGCTGAGCCCGCTCTGGTAGCCGCCAAAGACCCCCAGTCCAACGATGAGCAAGAAGACCAGCAGGTTGAGAAGAAGCCCGCCCAGGTTGAATTTTTTCTTTGACTTGGGTTCTGGTCCCTCGGCGGTTGGCTGTTCTGTCTCCGTTTGCAATGCAGGGGGAATAGATGTGGATTCCGGCTCTGCAATGACTGGCTCTGTTTGTGTCACAGGAGGGGAGGCTTTTGGCTTGGAGGACTTGCGCGCTTTGACAGGTTGTGTTGCCTTGACAGGCTGTGTACTTTCGGTTTCTTCGGACATGGGGCCTATTATACCGCATCACTTCGGGACCTTGAGCAAGCCGGAAGGTGTGGCGTGCAAGCACTTGTAACTGCTCAGGTCAAGACTCTAAAGGTCTCCTGTGCAATCGAAAATGTGTTTCAAGCCTGACCTTCCCGTGAATTCAGCCTTTCAATGGGCGGAAAAGACCTTTAGGGTCTGTATTTAGGGCGTTTTCAAAAGTGGCTGAGTAGTTTGACAATGTCAAGTTACCTCGCCAAAGGCAGTTTTTTTCAAAGTTTTAGTGTGGACTAGTACATCTTGGCGTAAATAGGTCTTTTGTGGTATAGAGGTATGGAGAATAAAACAGGAGGAAGCCAATGCCTATCCCGAAAGCC
>FWPU01002254.1_pt1 | contig 25295 bp, 22 predicted proteins | sample 2228361 | NCBI WGS metagenome assembly FWPU01 (sample SAMEA103939777, study PRJEB20133) | metagenome | reverse complement strand
CACATTCTCTCACACAAAGAACTCCAAGATCATCAAGAGAACACCCATCCATCTCTTTGTGGTGCGGAATTGACTGCAGTTGTCTACTAGGACTCATAAAGTTACTTCTTTTCCTATTGACGCCCTCCACCATCTTATGGTAAAATTATCGATAATCATTAATCGATAATTGGCGCCATGCCTGTTTTGTCCCCTTTTCACCTTTGTTTTGATGGAGAGTGCTACCCGAACCATACAATCCGCCGTTTCTTCCCCCACACCTTTCTACCCACCATCTTATCTCAATTCTAAAAGGAGGCCCCCATGTTTGATACAAGCGAAGTTCTGGCAACCTTCTACGGCGACGAAAGTTTCCCCGTCGAGTGGAAGGACGAAGAAGAGAAAAAACTCTTCTGGTTTTACGATGATAACCATGTCCCCAACCCCGTTTCGCCCATGTATTTCAGCCTGCACGGCTGGTGGGGACCCACATTGGACTACATGTATCGGCGCTTTGGCTTTCCGATCGGCTGCGCCTGGAATGCCAAGAAGATCAACGGGTACGTCTATACCGCCATCAGCCCACGCGATCCCAACGAAGCAGCCTTGATCGGTCCCTATTATGGCTGGATCATGCCTACCTACGCCGAAAAATTCCTCGATTGGTGGCAAGAGCGTTATCTGCCCGAAATCAAACGCAACTTCGACTATCTCGATACCTTCGACACCAAGAACGCCTCGCTCCAAGACTTGATGGTCTTCTTGGAAGAAGCCATCGACATCCAAGAGCGACACTTCCGCCTGCACTGGATTCTGAATCTGGCTCAATTCCAAGCCTCGCTCACCTTCCAAATCCTCGCCAAAGAGCTGATCCCAGATGTCGAAGGGGCGCTGCTCGGACGCATCTTGATCTCCCTCGAAGACCGCAACTGGGATTCGGTGCGCGAGCTGTGGCAACTCAAAGAAGAGGTCAAAGCCAACGCCGAGCTGAAACAAGTCTTCGACAGCAAGGAAACCGCCTCGGCGATCATCCCCGCCCTACAGTCCACCCCCAGCGGGCGCGCCTTCATGGAGAAAGTGCAAGCCTACCTGAAAGAATATGGTTACAAGCCCCTCTACACGCATGAATACATCTACAAACTCTGGGTAGAAGATCCCACCCCGTGCGTGGAGACCATTAAGGGCTACCTCGTCTCCGATTACAACTTCCCCGAAGAATACGAGAAGATCAAGAACGACCAGCAAGCCGCCATGAAAGAGCTGATGGAGAAGGTTCCGGCCGATGCTCCTGCCGAAAAGGTCGAAGCCTTGAAAGAAGCCATGCGCCTGGCGGTCAAAATGATGCCCCTCACCCCTGATCACCACTTCTATTTTGATCAGGGCACCTTCGCCCGCATGCGCTTGGTGCTGCTGGCAATCGGACGCAAGATGGTCGAGATGGGCTTATTGCGCGATGCCGAGGACATCATATTCCTTGAGTACGATCAACTGCGCTACTACGTCGCCAATCCAAAGAGCGAAGCCAACCCCAACGGCCACGACGGCATCAGCGTCATCAAGGAAGCCAGGCGAAAATGGGAAGATGCCTTCAAGATCACGCCGCGCGATTGGGTGGGCACGGTCACGCGCTGGAACATGTATGAGGAGATCTACCACACCCTGTGGGGCTATCCGGAACGCTTCGAACGCGCCCGCGAGGGCAAGAAGGAAGCCGCCGATAAGGTGGTTGGCTTACCGGCTGCTGCCGGCGTCGCCGAAGGCTATGCCCGCATCGTCAAGAGCCCGGATGAGTTCGATCAGGTCAAGCGCGGTGAGATCATGGTCTGCCTGATGACCAACCCGGCTTGGGTGATCGTCTTCTCGAAGATCAAAGGCGTGGTCACCGATGCCGGCGGCGTGCTTTCACACACTGCAGTGGTATCGCGCGAATTTGGCATCCCGGCAGTGGTTGGGACAGGCGATGCCACGCGGCGCATCAAGAGCGGCGATCGTGTTCGGGTTAACGGCTTCACCGGCGTGGTCGAAATTTTGGAGACGGCATAGGGAAATGATGGCCCTCACCCCAGCCCCTCTCCCATGGGGAGAGGGGGAAGACACCTTAAACCTGAGTCTCTCCCCGATTGAGAGAGGGGATGTCTCTTACTCACCTTGCCGCTTGAGTAGCGAGCCCCAGCAAGCATACTGCAACCCGCGCATCGCCCTCACCCCTTCCCCTCTCCCAAAGGGAGAGGGGAAAGATACCTTCGCCCTGGGTCTCTCCCCGCTTGAGGCAGGGGATGTCTCTTACTCGCCTTGCCGCTTGAGTAGCGAGCCCCAGCAAGCATATCTCAACCCGCACGTTGCCCTCACCCCTCCCCAAGGGAGAGGGGAAAGATACCTTTCACAAAGGATGAGTCAAATTAAGAACCTATGGAGGTACGGATGAATCCGTTTATCGGTAATCGCTTGATCATCGATCTGAGCAGCGGCGAGATCGAGATCGAACCGCAAGACCCCACCTTTAGCCGCAAATTCTTGGGCGGTCGCGGCTTTACCTCGCGCCTAAACTACGAACTAAATCCCAAAGAGCTAGACCCGCTCAGTCCGCAAAATGTCCTGATCATCGCGCCTGGGGCTTTGAGCGGTTCGCCGGCTTTTTCCAGTGCCCGTTTCGTGGTTGGCACCCGTTCCCCCCTGACCGGCATCTTTGGCGATGCCAACGGCGGCGGTTTCTGGGGTGCTTACCTGCGTCGCGCCGGCTTTAGCGCCGTCATCCTGCGCGGCAAAGCGGAGAAGCCGGTCTATATTCGCGTCGAGGATCAAAACGTCTCGATCCACGATGCTGCCTATCTGTGGGGAAAGGACACCCACGAGACGACCGAACTGCTCCAAGCCGAGTTGGGTAAAGATTTCAGCGTGGCAGCTATCGGGCCGGCCGGCGAAAATTTGGTGCGCATTGCTGGCATTGTGGTAGATAAAGACCATCTCGCGGCGCGCTGTGGGGTGGGAGCAGTCATGGGATCGAAAAACCTCAAGGCGATTGCCGTACGGTGCACGCAACCTTTTCCAATTGCCGATCGAGAACGCTTCATGCGCAATGTCGCCCGCCTGCGAGAACTGGAAGTCGACGACGCCCGCCTGAAGGATTTCTCGCGGCGGGGCACTTTGGGCACCCTGATGGATCATCACACCCTCTTGGGCGCTACGAATACGATGAACTTCCAATACGGGCAATTCAGCGGCAAAAGCAAAATCGATGGCGAAGCGCTGATCAAACAATATCTGGTCAAAACCACTGGCTGTTATACCTGCCCGACCAAATGCGATCGCTACAGCATGGTTACCGAAGGCGAGTTTGCCGGCACGGTGGTGGGCGGACCGGAGTACTGCACCGCGGTCGCTTTTGGCTCCGGAATTGGCAACGATAATCTAGCCGCCATTCTCAAGGGCAACGACCTTGCCGACCGTCTCGGCATGGATACTTTAGACCTCGGTGGGGTCTTGGCGTTTTCCTTTGAGCTTTACCAGCGCGGCATCCTCACCGATCAAGATACCGAGGGTCTGCAGCTCAGTTGGGGCAATTACCATGCTGCCTTAGAATTGGTGCGCCGCATTGCCTATCGAGAAGGCTTTCTTGGTGAAACCCTGTCACACGGCGTCAAAGGGGCTGCAGACATCATCGGCAAAAATTCGGAACGCTACGCCGTGCATGTCAAAGGGCTCACCCCAGCACCTCTGGATGCACGCGCCGTCAAGGTGTATAACTTCCGCTATGCGGTCAGCCCGCGCGGCGGCGATCATTTGCGCATCTCTGCCCCAGGCGCATACGGGCTGGACGATCTGCCCATCGATGAAGCCGTGCGCCATTTACACAGTTGGGAGAGCATCATCACTTTGCCCGATCTAATGGGTGTCTGCAAATTCCCCTACACCTATTACACCGCCACCACCGACATCACCATCGAAAAAATGCTCAATATCATCCCAGAGTTATACAGCGCTGCCACCGGCTTCGATGTGGATAAAGAAGAATTGATGGAAGCGGCGATGCGGGTCAACCACCTTGAGCGAGCCTACAACGCCCGCCTTGGACTGCGCGCCAAAGATGATATTCTGCCGCCGCGCTTTACCGAAGACCCCATGCCGGAAGGTCCCGCTAAAGGCAAGGTATATGACATCCTCATCCCGATTCGCGAAGCCTGGTATCGCCAACATGGCTGGGATGAAGAAGGGATTCCCACCCGCCAAAAGCTCATCGACTACGGTTTGGAAGATGTCATCGAAGACTTAGAACTACACGGTATTTTGCTTAAATAACGCACTTCATTTCGGAGGGTACTTAGAATGGTAAAACTGATCGACTTAAGTATGGATGTGCATAGCGATATGGTCGTCTTCCCGCGCGTAATGCGACCAGTCATCACCATGTTAGAAACATGGGAAGAATTTGCCACCAAAGTTGGGGCTGCCAAATATGGCTCGACCTGGCTGACCGCCCATTGTCTGGTGGTCACCGGCGACCACGTCGGCACCCACGTCGATTCCTTGCGCCACATGCGCAGCGACGCCCCAGGACCGGAGGGGATTCCGCTGGAATATTGTTACGGCGATGGCGTTCTCTTGGATTTCACCGATAAACCCGCCGGCTATGGGATTACCGCCGATGATATGATTGCGGCTTGTAAAAAAATCAACTACACCATCAAGCCACTCGATATCGTCCTGATCTACACCGGCGCCTGCCTTTACAATAACGAAGAACGCTATCTCAAAGAGCAGAGCGGAATGACCGAAAGCGCGACCAATTGGCTGTTGGATCAGGGCGTTAAGATGACTGGCATCGATGCCGGCACGTACGATCGCCCTGTCTGGGCGATGTTCGAGGACAAGCAGTTCTGGCCGGCGCACAGAGTGATGATCGACCGCGAGTATTATCATCTGGAAAACATGGCAAACTTCGACAAACTGCCTCGCCCCTATGGCTTTAAGGTGTGTGTGTTCCCCATCAAGTGGGTCAATGCCACGGCGGCACCAGTGCGAGCGGTTGCGATCTTCGAGGATTAGGTTCATTAGGAAAGGATCGGACGGTGAAAGTAGCGGTACGAGTATTTTCTTTTCTGCGCGAGGAGCTTGCGGTGCCGACCAACGAGCGCGGCGAAGCAGAGCTTGAATTGCCTGCCGGCGCAACGTTGAAGGATTTATTCCTGCACTTAGGCATCGACCGCCACCTAAAAGATGACCTCTTTTCCGGGGCAGTTCAGCGCGTCTTTCAAGTGATGATTGACGGACAAGTGATCAACGAGTTCGATTATCCCTTGCAGGAAGGACAGCAAGTGATCTTATTCCCACCCATGTCCGGTGGACTTCAGGAGTAGTTCGATCTATGGGCAAATTTTGCTTGACATTCTCAGAAATCTGTCGTGATTATGTACCCCAAGCGGGTGGCAAGGGTGCCAACTTAGGGGACATGACCTGTGCGGGTCTTCCTGTCCCACCCGGCTTTGTGATCCTATCTTCCGCCTACCGGCGCATCTTCGAGCAAGGTGGTCTTCGAGAACAAGTGATGAACATCTTGAACAACATTGATCGCAGCAATGCCCATGCCCTGCAAGAAGCCGAAATCACCATCCGCGGGCTGTTTGACGGAGTGGTCATTGACGACGAATTGAAGAGCGAAATTCTGAAGCATTATCATCAACTGGGCGACCAAGTGGCTGTTGCCGTCCGTTCCAGCGCTACAGCGGAGGACATGGGATGCGCCAGCTTTGCCGGTCAACAAAGCACTTACCTGAATGTGCGCGGTGATCAATCTTTGCTGGAAAACGTGGTCAAATGTTGGTCTTCCTTGTTCACTTCGCAGGCGATCTATTATCGCTTCTGTAATGGTTTTGAGGACGAGCTGGTCTCGATGGCGGTCGTTGTGCAAAAGATGGTCAACGCCGAAAAGGCTGGCGTGATCTTCACCGTCGATCCGATCGTAAAAAACCCTTATCAAATGATCATCGAGGGCGTGTATGGTTTGGGCGAAGGGATTGTCTCCGGAAGCATTACGCCTGATCATTACAAAATCGATCGCGAAACTTGCGAGGTGCGCTATCAGTTTATCGCCCCCAAATCGATCATGATCGTCAATGATGGCTTAAATGGCGTTATCGAACAAGAAGTGCCCGCTTCGATGCAACACCAACCTGTCTTGAGTGAGCATGAACTCAGGACATTGGTCGAGATGGGCAATCTCGTGGAAAAGCATTTCGGTGTTCCCCAAGACATCGAATGGGGCGAAGAAAACGGCACGTTCTATCTCCTGCAAAGCCGACCGATCACCACTCTCGGCTAACTCTGATCTCGTGAGGAAAAGATGACTTTATTATCCCGCCAATTCACCTCCAAACAAGCTCAACTGCGTTTTGATGTCGAAAGCCCCACGGACGAAAATCCGTTGGATGCAATGGATATGACCTTCTTAAACTACCGTTTGGCAAACGTGCAGGTTGCCGAACAGGTCACGCTCTCCAAGCCGGATATTGTCTGGCGACCGCAAATAGCCGTCAAAGACATCCGCTACCAGCAGGGGACTCTCGAGTTAGATGGCGAATGGTACGCCGGGGAAATCCAGAAAATTCTGGTCAGCATGCTTGCCTTTCGGCTGGAAGAATGCGGTCTGCACCCCTTCCACGCCTCAGCGGTGCGTTATCGAGAGAAAACCATCATGTTCATGGGTGGCGAATCCAACCACGGCAAGACCATGTCCCAATTGGAAGGCTGTCGCCGCGGCGGCTTGAACATTTCCACCGAAACGCTGGTGATCGATGAAAACGGTTGGGTGGCGATGGGTTCAACCAATGTTTATCTGGCAAAGCGTGCCAAAGGCACCGAACGCTCCGACCTCGCCGATCAAGATGAGGGCGTGAAGAAGCTGTTTGGCAAGGCTCCCGAAGTCCAACACTATTTGCAACCTTCGAATGTCGATTTGGTCATCCTGCCGTCCATCGACGGCAATTACGCCACATCGGTCAAAGAATTAGAGCAGTTCGAAAAGGAATATCAAGGGTTTCACTCCATGATGAACTACTTTGGGCTGAACCAATTGCTCTCGCCTGGCTTGGTCATGCCGATTATCGACAACGAAGAAAAACGGCGCAAACGGGAGTCCCCATCTCTTCGGGAATATCCCGAGCGCGGCACTACAGGCCTTCGACTTCACGCGGCCGGGCAGTTATTTCATGATCCGCGCTGCCAACCCCTAGCTTCTGTTCGATGAAGTCGAGAAATTAATCTAAAGCCGACAAACTGGAGTAGAATCGCCCTTAACGAAGAGAGTCTGTTTTGTCTAATTGGGAGCAAACGCTTGGCAAATAACGAGTTTGAAAGCACCAACGGGATCAATAAAACCGTCCTGAGCGATCAGGTGAAACAAGTTATTTTAGATGCCATCGAGCGCGGCGAACTTCAACCCGGTGAGCGTTTGGTGGAGAGTCAGCTTGCCCGGCAACTGCGCATCAGTCAAGCGCCGGTGAGAGAGGCGATTCGCGATCTGGTAAGCTCTGGTTTCCTAGAGCGTGAACCGCATAAAGGCGCCATGGTGCGACTGCTGACGGATAAAGACATGCAGGAAATCTACAGCGTGCGGGCGGTTTTGGACGCCTTGGCTGCCGAAGAAGCCGCCCCCAAGGTCACCGATGAAGACCTGCAAGAACAGCGCAAGACGGTCGAGAAGATGCTGCACATGGCGCAAGCGGGCGATTACCTTGCTGCTGCCCGCTTCGATTGGCAGTTTCACATTCAGATTGTTGCCATTTCTGGGAACAACCTTTTACGACGCATTTATGACAACCTCCAATTGGGGCAATACATCCTGATCACCATGCGCCGCTCGTCGATTAGCCTTGAACAACTCGCTGCCCGTCATCACGCTGTCATCGACGCCCTGGCAACGCGCGACCCAGAAGTCGCCAAACGCGCCATGCGTCAACATATTGTCGAGCTGCAAGGTCAGGGTGTGGAGGTCTAATTGATAAGCCTCCCGCCAGACACGAATGTTGTGGGGGAGGCCTTTTCCATGCCGATCTAAAAATCGTCTTTAATCCAAAACCACAACCGAACTCAAATTGTGTGGTTGATCGGGATTCAACCCTTTAGCCAAAGAGCGATAGTAAGCCATGGCTTGAAGTACCGGCAGATACAGCACACCTCGCAGGGCTTCGGGTAATCCGCTTTGTAAATTCACCATCGCATTCACCTCTGCCACATCCAGTACCTTTGCTCCCAAACCGACTACTTCGTCCAGAACGCGTTGCTCATGAGGTCGGTTGGAATCCGAAAGCAAGCCCACCACCGCAGTCGTATTTGTCACCATGCTCTTCGGTCCATGGCGGAACTCCAGGAAATGGAACGGCTCGGTGTGAGTCAGGGTCATCTCTTTCATTTTAAGATTAGCTTCACAAGCCAATCCGTAGCGAGCACCTGAGCCCAAGAAGTAAAAGCGGTCTAGCGACAGATCTTCCCCCCATTGACGTGCCAGCGTGTCATATTCCCGCAGCAGCCGCTCCCCCAATTCAGGTAAACGCCGCAGATGATCGAACTCGTCCTGTCGCTTACCGGCAAACAAAGCCAAAGCGGTTGCCGCAACATACATGGAAGCGAAAGAACGCGTCTGAGCTACGCTCTGTTCTTGTCCCTTCTCGATCACCAGGGCTAAATCCGCCATTTCGACCAAGGGTTGATCGGGGTAGTTGGTCAAAGCCAGTACGGAGCCACCTCCCAATGCTTTAAAGGCTTCCACTGCTCGTGTCGTCTCAGTGGTAGAACCCGAGCGGCTGATCGCCACAAGGAGGGTCTTGCGGCGCAAGTTTCCATTCAAGGTGGCAAATTGAGGATTCATCCACAATTCACCGGCTGGGATAGCGCGGGCAAATTGAGCGGCACAGTCTTGAAAGACCGCTGCAGCAGAGAGAGACAAATAATACGTCGAGCCACAACCGACAAATAAAACTTGGGAAAACCGGCTTTGGAAAAGAGACTCTAATGCCGAACGATGGCTTGCGACCACGTCCAAAGCGTTTGCCCATGCTTCTGTTTGTGAAAAGATTTCGGTTTGTGTATGATAACCTTGTTCCATGATCACCTTTTACGACTTCGGGGTTGGGGAGCTGAGCTCACCAAATCGTGCCGCAATTGCCAAAGCCGGATCGATGGGAACTTCAGCCCGTTGAATATTTGGAGGAATAATAATCGTGGGAGTTGGACGAATCTTTTTACCATCAAACTGCGGCAACCATTCTCGCTGAGCTTCTAGCATTTCGCTAGCCATCTCCCGAATCTCTTTTAGAGTACACACTGCGCTTGTCAGTGGATCTAGAGCACAAGCATGGACAATCTTTTCAGGGTCACCACTTAGAGCTGCTTCAACAGTGAGACGATGCACATTGATATTGGTCAGATTCAAAGCAGCACATTGAGAAGGAAGGTCTCCCACAATGATCTTGTGAAAGCCATTTCCGTCCGCTATCATTGGCCCTTCCACACAAGCATCATGAGGCAAATTGGAAATCATCCCTTGATTAATAACATTCCCCTGAAAGTAAAACGGTTTATTTTTCTCGATCGCCTCGATAATATATGAACCATATTCAATACTTCGGGGAGGAAGAGTAGACGGTTCGTCCTTGAGGATATTCTCGGACCCATATTTTTCAGCTACAATTTTTGACCAACGAACATGAGCTCCGCTTTCACCACCAAACATGGGTTCATTGCAATAAAGCTCGAGAGCTTTTTTATTCTTACGGAAATAGGGCAAATATTCAGATAGATGTCCGGTAGATTCGGTCATAAAGTATCCGAAGTGTCTGAACACCTCACCGCGTACTTTCTCATTAGCATAGTATTCAGGTTTCTCAAATCGCTCACGAAGTATCGGGTAAAGGTCCTTGCCCTTATATTCAAGCTTCAAAAACCATGCCATATGGTTAATGCCTGCACTTAGATAAACGATTTCATCTTTCGGGACACCTGTATAACTGCTGATCAAATCCAGAGAAATTTGCACCCCGTGGCACAGCCCTACAAACTGCACGGAGGTAGTACCTAAACTCCAACATACAATCGACATAGGATTGACATAATTTAACAAATAAGCATTAGGGCTTAAATCCTCAATGTCCTTCGCCAAATCTAGAGCTACAGGAATGCTTCTGAGAGCTCGAAAGATGCCACCCGGCCCTAACGTATCTCCAATGCACTGATCAACCCCATACTTCATAGGAATTTCGTAATCTAAAGTTGTAGCCTTCAATCCCCCAATTTGATAGGTTGATATAACATATTTCGCTCCATCTATAGCCTCGCGACGATCTGTGGTAATTGAGACCTTTGCATTTAGCCGATTAGCTTGGATCACACGATCGGCAAACTCTTTGACCCAACTTGTCTTCTGAGTAGAAGGAGCCATTAAGGAAAATTCCAGTTCTTCAAGACCACTATTGAGTAAATCAAGGATCAGTGTCTTACAAAAGACAATCGATCCCGCACCAATGATCGCTATCTTTGGCATTTCTCACTCTCCTTTCAGATAAATCCTCATTTAGAACCCAACCATCGGTACCGTATAGAACTAATCGCCACAGCAAAGATGATAAGCAGGCCGTAAGCCACTTCCTGGAAATAGGGATTCACCCGCATCATATTTAGACTGTTTGAGATGACACCCATTAACAGAACGCCAAAAAAGGTTCCTAAAACATTTCCTCTACCTCCCGTGATAGGAACGCCTCCTATGACCACAGCACCAATGGCACGCAGTTCAATGCCCGAGCCAGTAGAAGGTAAAGCCGCGCCCAAACGAGAGAGGATCAACACAGATGCCATACCAACCAATATTCCATTGAGGAAGAAGAATAATACCGTGTTTAGAGGAACACTAATTCCCGCTAGAAATGCAGCGCGGGGATTATTTCCTATTGCAAATATCCTTCTACCAATTTGGGTGTACTTCAAGATAAAGTGAACAAAAAGATATCCAAGGATACTAATAAAGAACAACAAAGGGAAGAAGCCAAACAATTTTGTACTGGCAATAAATTCGAATTGTCCGTAAATAGTTTGAATTACCCCTTGGGTTAGAGCAAGTGCAATGCCATGGTACACCCCCATCATTGCCAGAGAAATAATAAAAGACGGTGTCCTAAAAGTAACCGAAAGTACACCGTTTAATGTAGCACAAACGACACAAACGAGAACCCCGATTATCCCCACCACAAACTCATTCAATCCTCGATTGATTAGAATCGCCATAATACAAGCAGATAATCCGATGATTGAACCAACGGAGATATCGAAATTACCCGCAATGATTAGAATTGTTGCTCCTGCGGCAACTAGACCCAAGACCGATATCTGTTCAAGGATATTTAGTAGATTCTGTTGCATAAAGTATCGGGGATTCACGTAACCTGTAATACCCGAAATGATAAATACAACAATTAGCAATAGAAACCACTGGTTTTCAATAATCCTTCTCCAAAAAGGTATAGAAGAACGCTCAACAGGTTTACTAAGGGTTGGATTTGATTTGTCCATTATTAATTCTCAACCTCCTTACCATTATGGTAGCCCAAATAGATGCGTAATAATTCTTCCTCCGAAGTCTCACGCGCATTTACAATCGCCACAAGCTCACCATCGCGCATAACCCCAATACGATCGCTCATTGAGATTAATTCAGGCATGTCCGAAGAAACCATGATAATACATTTCTGTTGGCGACAGAGATCTGTCATAAGACGATAAATTTCTTCCTTTGAACCAATATCCACGCCTTTTGTTGGTTCGTCAAATATGAAAATATCTGCCTGGCTTAGCAACCACCGCCCCAAAATACTCTTTTGTTGGTTACCTCCGCTCAGACTATTAATATCTTGCTCAATCGATGCAAGTTGTATTTTTAAGGCTTGAACTAGTTTATCAATAAATTTTTTCTCAGTCGGAAGATGTAAAACAACTTTTCTCTCTTGTTCATTGCGGACAATCGCCATGTTTTCCTTTACCGAACGGATAGGAAATATTCCACTTCCTTTACGGTCTTCGGTAATCAAGCTAAGGCGATTACGAATTGCCTGACGCGGTGAATTTGGTGTAATCCTTTTCCCATCTAAATATAACTCCCCTGAGTCTCTTTTATCAATGCCAAATAATAAATTTACAAGTTCAGTTCTACCAGAACCTACCATACCTCCAAGACCGAAAATTTCACCATGGCGCACCTCAAAAGATACATTCTTAACCAGCCCCTTTCGAGAGTAGTTTTGAACTTTTAGCCCAACCTCCCCAATGGGGATTGTTTCTTTATGGTAAAAGAGGCTCGCCTCTCTACCAACCATATCTCGAATTAATTGTTCAACAGTAAATTGTGATTTGTGGTAGCTCGCTACCGTCCTTCCGTCCTTTAATACCGTTATACGGTCACCAATTTGAGTCACTTCCTGCAAATAATGCGAAATATAAATAATACCAATTCCTTGCTTTGATAAAGTTCTGACCAAATCGAGTAAAGCCCGTGTCTCTTCGATACCCAATGACGAAGTCGGCTCATCCATGATGAGGATTCTGGCATCCCGATGTAAAGCCTTGATCAATTGCAGAATTTGTTTTTGCGCCGGAGATAATTCATCCACCAATACCTGCGGATCAATGTGAATATTCAAGCGGTTCATGATATCCCGCGCGATATCTTCTTGTTTCTTCGTGTCGATTACACCAAAGCGATCTCGTAATTCTACTCCTAGAAAAATATTATCCGCCACTGTCAAGCTATCAACCAAATCCACGTCTTGATAAATTGTGGCAATCTTGAGATCAATAGCTTGCTTAGTAGATAATTGTCGATAGGTTTTACCAAATAAAACGATTTCTCCGCGATCCGGTTTTTCTGCGCCAGACAATATTTTGATCAAGGTTGATTTGCCTGCACCATTTTCTCCAACCAAGCAATGAATTTCTCCCTCGTAAAGATCGAAACTAACATCGTCTAATGCCCTAGTACCGGGGAAATCTTTTGTAATATGGTTTAAACTGAGAATTTTGGCTTTTTCTTCCACACCTTTACCTCGGCTCAATAAACATCAGTGGAATAAGGTAGAGTTTTATATCTATTATAAATCTTAGGGTTTGGGGAGTATGAGAGACTCTCATACTCCCCAACGATGCGATTGATTTATTGGCGATAGGCGACTAATTCCGGGAAGTATTTTTGTGTGAGCTTCTCATACACATCCGGCACAATCTCCCATGGGACGACTTGCATCGGGTCATCAATGTTTTCTTCTGTGACGGGCATAATGGGTAGGAAAATGTGTTGATTGACCTTTGTAATCTTTCCGATTACGTAGTTATGTAATGCCAGATAAGCGATGTAACCTTCCCAACCCGGTGAGCTACTAATCGTGAACTGCAGCTCTCCTGCCTTGACCAACGGAATCCCAGCAGGAGATCCATTTTGGGCAATAACCTTGATGGGGTTATTGAGCACACCCTGATCCTTGAGCATCCGGATGACGGCTGCGGCCATATCTTCATCCATGACGAACATGATCTTGAAATCTAAGCCCGACTGGAGTAAGTCCTGGGCAACTTCAACCGCTTTATTGGGGTTATAGTCGGCATCGCGGATATCAAGGAGTTTATTCTTGCCCAATTCTTCGGATTTGCTCTTCATGGCATCGTTAATCTTTTGACAAGGAATAGACTCGAAGTTCCCTGTAATGATCACAAAATCTTCGCCAGGATAATTCTCTGCCATCCATTCGGCATACGCTTCACCCATTGCTGTCCAGTCAAAGTCGATTTCAGCGACGATCTCCTGGCCCGCCGCGGCTACCGAGCCAACCGAGTCAGTTGCAACCACCGGTATTCCTGCTTGTTGCCCCTTCTGAGCGGCGATCCTTGCGCCATTCTCATTAAACGAGAAGACGCTGATCCCATCCACGCCTTGAGTAATGCAGAAGTCAATATTGGCTAATTCCTTTTCAACATCATAATCGGAATTTACCACAATGACTTCTACACCATCTAAGCTTGCTCCATATTGGAATCCCTCAACGTCCCGCTTATACCACGTATCTGGGCCAGGGGTAATGTAGCAATATGTGAGCTTCTTTTGAGGGGCTGGAGCTTCTGTAGCCGGTTGCTGAACTTGCGGCGCTTCCGTGGCTGGTTGCTGAACTTGCGGCGCCTCAGTTTGAGCAGGTTCTGCTGGCTGCTGCGTCGGAGCGCACGCAGCTAGCAAGGCAACAATAACGAGTGAGTAAACGAGCAATTTTACTGTTTTCATTTTTATCTCCTCTCATAATCTAGTTTTAAGTATGTTGGAATGAGATTTACCTTATGGCGATTTGGGTTCTCTTCTCTCTAACTAGTGTTTTCACCTCCTTTCACATATATGAGTCACCTAATATTGGCTCTGATAACTTCAATACCTTGCTCCTCTAACTCTTCACAAAATGAGTCTGGGGTGTGACAATCTGTAACGACTGTATGAATAGCCTCCAAAGGAGCTAAAAAGGCTGTGGAAATCCGTCCGAATTTGGTGTGATCGACCACCAGAATCACTTTTCGACCAATTTGAATAATTGCACGGTCGGTCATTGTTTCGGGTAAATAATCGTTGGTCAAGCCATGAGTTAAACTGATAGCTCTTGCTCCCATAATCACCTGATCAACATTGATTTCTCTTAGAGCCATTTCGGTAATATGACCGATAAAAGAAAGCTCACTTTTACGAAACAATCCACCAATTACCACCAACGTGATTTCTTCGACATCTGATAAGGTATTGACGACAGGCAAAGAATTGGTTACAACAGTCAAATTTTTTCGACCACGAAGGTTTCGAGCTACTTCCAAGACAGTACTACCACTTCCCAGAAAGATCGTAGAGCCATCTGAGACTAACTGAGCAGCAGCAATCCCAATTTGCCTTTTCTCCTCTCCCTGCTCATCCTGTCGTTGGAGAATCGGCATTTCGGGAGGTGCAGAACTGACCAAAATTGCTCCGCCATGCACACGTTGGATTCGCCCCTGATTGGCTAAGATCTCTAAATCTCGACGAGCGGTCGCCTTGCTGATCGAAAATACATCACATAGATCATTAACCGTGACCCTCTTTTGACGGGCGATCATTTGAACAATTTGTTCTTGACGTTCAACGTTGGAGAGATTTTCCAAATCGCTCATAAACAATCGTTATTATGGTATAATCAAACATAAATAAATCGTAAACAATTACATACAATCATATTAAACCATAATATTTATAAAATTTCAAGAGCTTTTTCTGTTTTTTATGATCCTTTTTTGCTCCAAGGATTCAGAGCATGAACAAATCGATCGATATCCTTGTGCCAGGCGAAATCAATCCCGATCTGATTCTCAGTGACCCCGACTTGCTGCCACGCTTCGGACAACAGGAAGTCGTGGTGCAGGAGTTTGAGATGACCATCGGTTCATCGTCTGCAATCTTTGCCTGTGGCGCTGCCAAGCTCGGTTTGAAGACCTCCCTAATCGGGTGGGTTGGCGATGATCCGCTGGGTAAGTTTATGCTCGAGGCTTTACGCCAGCATGGAGTGGATACTTCGGCAATCATGATTGATTCCCATCGCAAAACAGGACTGAGTGTGATCCTGAATCGCGGCACAGATCGCGCCATCCTAACCTATCTTGGCTGCATTAACGCCCTAGAAGCAGATCACATTCCGGATGAGCTACTGGCTCGAGCACGCCACCTTCACGTCTGTAGTGTTTTCCTTCAAAGCCGTTTGCGGTCGGGATTGACAGCTTTATTTCAGCGCGCCCTCAAGTTCGGCATGACCATTTCCATGGACACCAACTGGGATCCTCGCGCCGAATGGCAAGATATCCTCGATGACCTGAATTTCATTGATGTGTTCTTACCCAACGATCAAGAAGCCCTGGCAATTAGTTCCACAAGAGAGCTCACTCACGCTTTAGAAGTGCTAGGACAGAGGTGCCCCGTGGTTGCGGTCAAAATGGGCGCCAAAGGCGCTATCGCTCATCAGGGGAATCAAACGGTCACTGCACAGGCAATCCCCACACAAGTCGTCGACACCGTAGGGGCGGGGGATTCGTTCGATGCAGGCTTCTTATACGGTTATTTGGCAGGATTCCCCCTAAAAAAAGCCCTCGAACTAGGTGTTGCCTGCGGTTCGCTTTCCACGCGTGCTGCCGGCGGCGTCAATGCTCAACCCTCTTTGGAGGAGGCTCTACAGTATGTTTCTGGATGAAATCGTTTCTGCCCACCGGCGGGGAGTTGCCATCGGTATCCCTTCAATCTGCTCTGCCCACCCCGCAGTAATAAAAACTGCAATGCGAACCTTTTCGCAATACGACAAACCATTATTGATCGAGTCGACCTGCAATCAAGTCAATCAAGAAGGGGGATATACCGGCATGAAACCTCCTGATTTTGTGGCATATATTTACTCGCTTGCCGAGCAGGTCGGCTACCCGAAAACACAGCTTTTCTTGGGTGGCGATCATCTCGGTCCTTATCCATGGCGCAAGGAAAACGCAGAAAGCGCCATGAAAAAAGCCCAAGATCTGGTTAAGAGTTATGTCCGAGCAGGATACCAAAAGATCCATCTCGATGCGAGCATGCCCTTGGGAGACGACAACCCTGATCAACCTTTACCGGTTGAGGTGATTGCCGAGCGCACAGCCCAACTTGCACAAGCAGCCGTTGAGGCAGCTATCAGCCAGGAGATAAGAGAGCGTTTACGTTTTGTTATCGGTTCCGAAGTGCCGCCGCCTGGAGGCACTGCCAAGGGTGAAAAGAAAACTTCGGTAACCAGTGTCTCCCACGTACAAGAGAGTTTGGTTGCTACCGATTCTGCTTTCCGCAAGAAAAACCTTCACTCTCTTCTCGATCAAATGATTGCCGTAGTTGTCGAAGCAGGGGTTGAATTTGGGGATGATTTCATCTTAGACTATAAGCCAGAGCAAACACATTCCCTAGCCCAATGGATAGAATCAAAAGGCTTGGTCTTCGAAGCCCATTCGACCGATTACCAAACCAAAGAGAACCTACGGGCTATGGTTTGCAATCACTTCGGTATTCTCAAAGTGGGACCAGCATTGACTTTCGCCTATCGCCAAGTAGTGTTTGCCTTAGCCCATATCGAAGAACATTTATGCTCCCCTGAAGAACAATCTCATCTACTCCAAGTGATCGAACGGGTGATGATAGAGAATCCCCATTACTGGCAAGATTACTATCGCGGCACACCCTCCGAACAAGCACTGAAACGCAAATTCAACCTGAGCGACCGAATTCGATATTACTGGAGCGATCCCGCCATCCAAGCTGCGCTGGAGAAACTGAATGCCAACCTTTGCGGTAAAAAAGCGCCGCTCGGTTTGCTAAAGCAGTATTGCCCACACCTCTATACAGGTGCGCAAATTTCCAATTCTCCGCTATTGCCTGAAAGGCTCATCGAAGAATCGATACGTTGTGTGCTTGACGACTACGCCTATGCTTGCTGGGCACTAAGCAAACCGTAAAGCCTGATCACCCCCTTCCCACGGGTAGAATAGAAGGCGAATTCCAACCTAAACCGACGAGGGCTTACACATCTTCATAGCGGATGTTGATATTGATCGTGCCATCGCCGAGATCAACTCCTTGAACCACAATGGCTTTGCCATTCAGCGCGCCATCGAAAACCATATTGAAAGTATTCTCGGTTTCGACATGTAAAATTGAGCGCTCGGTTAAACCCTTTTGCGTAAAATCGGCCTGATAGAACCCAATGGCTTCTTTCAAACTCATCTTGACTTGAAAGTTAACCATCCCCTCACCTAAAACCATCACATTTTCAGCTCCAGGTGGCAAGGGAAATTCGGTTTGGATGGGCTCAACCGTGGGTTGGGTCGGACTCTCCTCCTGAAGCGTTGGGGATTCTACCACTTCGGTGGTCATCGGTTGCACTGCAATCGTTTCAGCAGGCTCCTGACGACTGCCTAAGTTCCTCACAAATTGACAACCTAATTGAGCGACTATGAGGCTGGCAATTGCAAAATAGGGATAGTATTTGTGTACCTTCATCATCCTTACCTCCACGTTCATTTTATCAGTTTTTAGGTAAAAAAACGCAAATAAAAAACTGCCGAAGCGATCGCTTCGGCAGCCTGTTGGGAATTATTTACCTAACCTTCTTTCACTTCGGTTAACACTTCCTCTGAGATCAGGAAAATTGGATCGGCAATGTCCTTTAGCCAGCCTTTTAACTTTTCCTGATATGCTGCATCGTAGAAAGATTTTTCGAAGCTTTCTCGATCGCGGAAATAGGCCTCGGTCATATAGCGGTAAGGAGCTTTTTCCATGTTCCATGCATCCGTGATGATGTAGAAATCGCTCTTTACCAAACCTGGCATTTCCATATTTTCTTTTTGGTGCGTTGTCGTTCGCCACTTTAGAAAGGCTTCATGATCGGCACCTGGAGGTAAGTTGTAAAGAACAGTCAGTTTGATCATATCGCCCATCCCAGTTATGATGATTTAACAACCAAGTCGTGCGGGGTTTGGGTTAGAACCCGTACACCTTGGTCTGTTACCGCCACGATATCTTCGATACGAATACCGAATTTTCCCACCAGATACACGCCTGGTTCAATGCTAAATGTCATCCCAGCCATTAATTGGGTTTCATTACCCTCCATGATCCAGGGGGGTTCGTGGATATCCAAGCCGATCCCATGGCCGGTGCGGTGAACGAAATATTCCCCCAACCCTTGCTCAATCAAGGAATTTCGAGCAGCACGGTCCACCTCCTGGGCAACGACCCCTGCCTTTACCTTAGCCCGTGCAGCAAGATTCGCTTGATTGACAGCCTCATACGCTCGTAAGAATTCGGGGCTCGGCTCTCCCAGAAAGACCATACGGGTAATATCCGATTTGTAGCCGTTCAACGTTGCTCCGATATCTAAGATGATTGCATCACCTTTTTGGAGCACGCGTTCGGAATAGTGATGATGTGGAAAAGCGCCGTTCGGGCCTGAAGCCACCAAGGTGAAATCAACCTGTTCAGCTCCATCCTGCCGGAAAAAGGATTCAATTGCCCATGCTACCGCTCGCTCGGTTTTACCAACCTGACAAGCCTGCATTGCCGCCTGCATAGCTCGGTCAGCTTGGGCAGCAGCTTGGGCGAGTTTTTCGATCTCATCCGTCGATTTGACCTGACGCAACATAGCGATCATCCCATCCGCAGATTGGCTGATCTGAGGTTGAGCGACCTCTTGCAACCGCAGGAGAATATCCGCCCGCCCAGCTCCATCAATGGCGAGCGAGCGGATAGGGCCGAGCTTTTGGAGCGCTTGACGGATTGCCCCCTGCGGACCTTCATCATCGCGCCAAGCAATTAGCGGAATAGACACATGCGATTCGATCTGTTCACGATTTAGTTCCGGCGCCACCCAGATGACCTCCCGCTGACTGATGAGCAGCGCGTTGAAACGCTCATCGAGATGGGGAACGAAACCGCTGAAATAACGCAGGTTGGGAGCGGTGGTAACTGCCAGTAGGTCCACGCCATCCTTCGACATGCGGACTTTCAGATTATCGATTCGTTCTAAGAAGACCTTCATCACCTTTTTCCTTCCCTACTCTGTAATCAAAATCTAGAGATCGATTGGCAAACCATCGAAAATCCGCCACTCCTCCACTTCCGAGGCGGGAGGCGGTTCGCTTCCCCCCTTGCGGCTCGGTTGCCACCCGACCTTATATTTTAACTCTACCATAAATTCAGCATATTTGAAGGGAGCTAAGATTGCGTCAATAACCGGCACACCTAGTTCGGCTTGCATTTTTTGATAGAAGCCATATTCTGCAGTACAGCCGAGGATTAATACTTCAGCACCATCTTCTTCGACAGCTTTGCGCCCTTCTAGTATTAACCTCTGGCAGGTTATCTCCTCGTCAGCTTGAAAATCATGCACGCCCAGGTCAACCGAGCGCATCGACGCCAAGCGATGTCCATGCCCATAGAGGATGATATTCTCCCGCATTTTCGGGATCCATTTCCTGCGCCCCACTAACACGGAAAATGAGTTGCCAAGATTACTGGCAATGGCAGTTGCAGATTGACAGGGGGCTAAAACGATAGCATTTCCCGAAACTTCTCGCGCTTCGCGCAAACCAACATCGTAAAAGCAGCCAATGACAATAGCATCATAGCTTTGCGCAGCAGCATAGGTAATGCGAACGATATCCGCCACCACCATTGCCTCATAAGCATGATATTCTAGGTGGCGTGGGCGGTCTGAAGGGAGGGAAACAACCTTGATGGTTGCCTCCCTCCCCTTTACTTCGGCTAAGATTCTAGCCGTATCGGCATCAAAAGCTGTCGTTCCTACAGGATTGATCCACAGAATGCGCATCTTGCTTAAACTCGGCTACTGCTTCCTGCCGTTGGTAAATCCCAAAACTTGGAAAGTCTGCGGATCTACGATCACACCGTACGATTTTTCTGCAATAGCAGGCGTAATGTACTCATTGCGCACATCTTCAATCACTTTTTCAACCGGTCGTTCTAATGGGTTGCCCCATCCCGCCCCGGTACCGGTCATGACCCGGATGATATCATTGGTATTCAAGGTCAAGCCACTGGTCACCGAATATCGCTCCTTCTGACCGTTCGCCCGTTCGATAATCACGTGATTCGGCGAACCAGGTTCTCCTCCCAGCAAGGGCCATGGCGGATTCTTATCCCGCGTATAAGCAACGGTCAACCAAGCATTATCCGAACGGATGCGATAATCAATCCGCACACCTTTACCACCTCGATGATAACCGGCTCCACCCTCCAGATCATGGAAGCTCAGGTAATCCACCGTCACCCCATAGCGCGCTTCGGCAACTTCTGCCGGGCAGTTATAAGTTTCACCATGTAGGGCAGAGAATTGACCGGGATTGCCATCTTTTGTTGGCGAACCTCCCCAGCCTCCCAATTCAGGTTCAATGACCGCATAAGGACGGCCGGTATCTGGATGAATACCGCCGAAGAGTGTGCCGCACACCGAAGCAAATCCGCCCGCAGGTAAACATTGCGGAATCTTTTCTGCTATACAGCGCACAATCAGGTCGTGCAACCGAATGGTTATCTCATAGTATATACCTTGAGCAGCCGGGTAGATGGGATCGAAGACACTGCCTTTGCGAGTTAGCACCTTCAAGGGGCGGAAGGTGCCACCATTGGCAATTCTCTCTGGTGAGGTAATGCCCTTAAAAGCAATCTGACAGGCAGTGATGGCTTCATCGCGACTCATATTGAAGGGACCTTTATCTTGATCGGGGTTGCCAGTCAGGTCGATGATAAATTCATTATCGGTGATCTCAATTTTGACCACGTAATCTATCCCGCTATCCTGAGGTTCAACTAATTCGTAGATCCCTTTAGGTAATCGCCGTATGGCATCGAGGCTCACCCGTTCGCCATAATCGAGATAGTCCCTTACTGCCTCCAAAAAGACCTCTTTGCCATATTTATTGACGATCTCGAGAACGCGTCGTTCGCCGACACGCACGGAGGCAACCTGTGCCCACAAATCTCCAGTCAAGAAATCCGGCATACGGCAATTGGAAGTCAGGATATCAAAAACCGATCGGATCGGCTGACCGCGGGAAAACAGTTTAACTGCCGAGAGGATAATCCCTTCCTGAAAGATTTCGGTAGCATTGGTGGACATGCTGCCCGGCACCATCCCTCCTACATCGTTCCAGTGGGCGATATTTGCTGTCCAAGCAACAATCTCCCCATTGTGAAAGACAGGCATTGTCAGAATGACATCGTTCAAGTGAGTGACCCCACCGGTGTACGGGTCATTGGTGATAAAAATGTCCCCAGGTTCTATTTCATTAGGCTGGTCATATTTTTCGATGACCCGCTTCACCGCCTTGTCCAAAACACCAACAAAAGCCGGGATTCCGGCTCCAGAACCCGCCAACTCACCATCGCGATCGGTAATACCGGTACCCATATCCAGAACTTCGTAGATAATGGCACTCATCGCCGTATGCCGTAGGGCTGCAAACATTTCGTCTGCTGCGGCTTGGAGCGAATTCTGGATAATCTCAATCGTAATCGGATCGTATTGGGATTTCATAGGCAAGCCTCCTTATTTCGCCGTCAAAATCTGATAATTTCCATATTCATCGATTTCACAGGGCAAGCCAGGCGGAATCACAATCGTTGCCCCCGATTCTTCCACCACCGCCGGTCCGCTGAATTTCATCCCTGGTTCAAGCAACTCACCCGCATAAATTGTAGCAAGATGGATCCCATCCTCGATGAAGTCCACTTTGCGTTGTCCTTTAACTGCATCTTCGAGTTTTTTCCCCTTTGGCTGAACCTTTTGGGGTTTTAGCTTATCCACCTCAGCGATAGCAATCAGGTGATAGCAAACCAATTCAACCGGCGCCTTGAGACGATAAGTATACTCCCGTTCGTAATCCGAATGGAAGGTCTCAAGAATTTGGGGCAAAGTGTCTGAAGTGATCTCTCCATTGGGGATGGTGATCTCAACCGAATGCTCCTGATTCTGGTAACGACAGCGTGCATAGCGCAGGAAACGAATTTGAGAGGGGCTAAAACCTTCTGCCAAATAAGCATCAAGGGCTTGCTTTTCTAGGTTCTTGAAAGTCCGATTTAGCTCTTCAGCCGCCCCGTTTGCCGAAAGCTCTACGATCTGAGTCAAGAGGGTATCCCGCCTCAAGTCACTCAGCAACATCCCCCACGCCGAGAAAACTGCCGAAAGCATGGGGATGACGACTTTTTTGATATTCAATTCACGCGCCAGAGCACACGCATGCATTCCCCCACCGCCGCCAAAGGCAACCAGAGTGAAATCGCGCGGGTCGTGACCGCGATTGACCGAAATCAACTTGATAGCATTGACCATATTGTTGTTGGCAATGCGCACGATGCCTTGAGCTACTTCATAGGGAGATAAGTTGAGTTTTTGGGATAATCTTTCTAAGGCTGCTTGTACGCTATCCATATCAGCTTCAAGGGTCCCACCACAAAAATAGTGAGGGTTAATGCATCCCAAAGCGAGGTTTGCATCGGTCGTTGTCGGTTCGGTACCGCCTTTGCCATAAGATACTGGACCAGGCGAAGCGCCAGCGCTCTGAGGTCCAACATGCAATCGTTTGTATTCATCCACCCAGGCAATGGAGCCGCCACCATTACCGATCTCTACCAGATCAACGACCGGTACCATCACCGGATATCCTGAAAACGTCTTCGATCGCTCAACATAATAGTTGGTATTAAGCTTGACCTCTCCACCGGTGATCAACCCACACTTTGCCGTGGTGCCACCAATGTCAATAGCGATGACATTCATCTCTCCAATTAAGCGCCCCAAAGCAGCAGCTCCCCACACACCGGATGCAGGTCCCGACTCGATCATCGTGATGGGCGTTAGCCTGGTCGCCGTGACGGTATCGATCCCACAATTGGACTGCATAATATAGGGGGTGCACTTCATGCCGGCATCTGTGAGCCGTTGGGTCAAACGATCCAAGTATTGATGAGCAATCGGCTGCACATAAGCCGAAAGAACAGCCGTGTTAGTACGTTCATATTCACGCCATTCACGGGTAATCTGATGAGACGCGACTACCGAAACCTCTGGCCAAAGTTTGCGAATTTCCTCTAAGATTTGTTGCTCGTGGATGGGGTTGGCGTAAGAATTGATTAGACAAATAGCAATCGCTTCCACTTCATTCTTGCGGAAATCATCCAAGATGGAAGGCAATGCAGAGAGGTCAACCGGTTTGACAATCTCCCCTTTATAAGAAATCCGCTCCGCTATTTCTTTGCGCAAATAGCGCGGTACGAATGGAACAGGTTTTTGATATTCGAGATTGAAGAAGTCTGGACGATCCCCGCGTCCAATCTCTAGGATATCTCGGAATCCTTGAGTGGTGATCAGACCAGTCTTAACGCCTTTTCGCTCAGTGATGGCATTGATCACAATTGTTGTACCATGCACGAAGGATTCGAACTCACTAGCTTGCAGTTCGGCTGCATCAATGACATCCATGACGCCCTGCTCGAACTGATGGGGTGTGGTATGGCTTTTCGCCGTACCCACCTTGCCGTCTCTGGTCACATAAACCAGATCGGTGAACGTGCCTCCAATATCTGTTGCAACTCGGACCATAGTTCCTCCAAACGAAAATTAAGGTTTATGTAAAACAAAGAGAGTAGCTTTTCATCCTCCTTGAGGATATAAGTGACAGCGCACAAAATGGCCATTGCCCATATCAGTAAACGTTGGATCAACTTCAGAGCAGTGTGGCATTGCAAAAGGACAGCGAGTATGAAAACTACAGCCTCTGGGTATATTGACCGGACTCGGAATCTCGCCCTGCGAGATCACTTTCGTAGGTCGCAAAGTTTCTTCCTCTTCGGATACAACAGGGATAGACGAAAGCAACATCTGCGTATAAGGATGTAGAGGCTTCTGGAAAAAATCTGCCGTATTGGCAACTTCGCAAATCTTCCCCAAGTACATAATTGCTACCCTGCTGGCGACATTGCGCATTAAACTCAAGTCATGGGTAATAAACAAGTAGGAAAGGTCAAATTGTTTCTGTAATTGAAGTAAGAGGTTGATCGTCTTCGCTTGCACAGAAACATCTAAAGCAGACGTAGGTTCATCCAAGATCACCAGCGACGGGTTCGTGGCTAACGCTCTGGCGATTCCTACAATCTGTTTTTCCCCGCCGCTCAACATGCGCGGGTACTTATACATCGCTTCGGGAGGTAACCCCACAATTTCCAGCAGATAAATCACCATCTCTAAGCGATTGCGGTCCTTGCGATGAACTCGCAAGGGCATTTCTAAAATTTGTTTGATGTTCTGTCTTGGGTTTAGGGATGAGCCTGGGTCTTGAAAAACGATCTGTATCGCCTTCTGAAGCTCTTTAGGCCTTTTTTCGTTCGGACGAAGTTCAATATCCCTAAAGCGGATCTTTCCAGCCGTGGGTTGATACATTCCCACCACAGTATAAGCCACTGTACTTTTACCTGAACCCGATTCGCCAACCAGTCCAAGCGTTTCACCAGCAAACACATCGAACGATACCCCATCCACTGCCTTAACGGTAATCGGCTGCCGTTTCCCAACCGTCCCTGAGTGCCCCACAACAAAATATTTCTTTAAGTCCCGGATAGAGAGAATAGGCTGGCTCATTGTTCCACCTTCTGACTAGGGGTGTACAAGAAACAGGCAACCGAATGATTTGGCTCAACTTCAATCAAA
>FWPU01005972.1_pt1 | contig 25296 bp, 21 predicted proteins | sample 2228361 | NCBI WGS metagenome assembly FWPU01 (sample SAMEA103939777, study PRJEB20133) | metagenome | reverse complement strand
ACAACTTGTGTAACTACTCAGCCACTTTTGAAAACGCCCTAAATACAGACCCTAAAGGTCTTTTCCGCCCATCGAAAGGCTGAATTCACGGGAAGGTCAGGCTTGAAACACATTTTCGATTGCACAGGAGACCTTTAGGGTCTTGACCTGAGCAGTTACCAACTTGTGTACAATAGACAGGACATTCGATTTGTCGAAAAGCGACTGAGGCCCCCGCTATAAGCAGCCAATGTTATGGGGACAAGGAACGCTCGAAAGTTCATTTCACTTGCTCAGCGGCAGTGTGCGCGGCTTGTGACGGTAGCGCCTGTCCGCTCAAAACTGCTTGTACGGCTTGTTGAAGGGGTGGCCCAACGACAAGCAGTAGTTCGTTGGGCGGTAAGAGATGGGCCGATAGGCTTGCTCCTTCCAGCGCCGTGCGGCGGGAGGTTTCTTCCCAGGCGGCCAAGGCAGTGGGGCGCGGGGGCAGGACGCCGGCCGCCTGACTCCATTTTGCCAGGAAAGCGCTTTCCGAGAGAAATTCGGCCAGTTCCACTGCCAGAGACTGGTTTTCGGGTTGTGTGCCGGCCAGCGCCCAAGCATGGCCACGCGCCAGGACGATGGTCGTCTCTCCCAGGCCCGGCAAAGGCGCGAGTAGGAGGGAGGCCGGTTCGTCGCGTAGATGATTTTCGCTCCAGACCACACCCATGCTGGCGCGTCGTTCTTCGAGCGCTTTCCAGGCAGCAACATTGTCGGCGTAGGTCAGCACGGTAGAGGACAGGTTTTCGGCGGCTATCGAGCGCGCGTAGAGCAAAAGTACGGACTCCAGGGCCTCTTCGTCTAGATGGGGCTGTCCCTGGGCGTCGGTCAGCGAAGCGCCGGTCGAAAGATACATTGCCAGGGTAAAGGCGGCCTGAGGGTCGGCAGCCGGAAACAGGTAGGTTTTGTCTTCGAGCGCCTCCCAGTGGGTTGGCAGAGGGTCGGCGTAGCCGGCCAGGATCAGCATATCGCCGGCAAATGGCAAGCCGAAAGTGGTGTTTTGGATTTGCGCCAATTGGCGGGCGTAGGGATACCAGTCGGGGTCGTCGAACGCCAAGGTTAGGCCGTCGAGGGGATACAGCAGGCCCTCCAGGGCGGCCGATTCCAGGTCGGCGCGGGAGAGGGCCACCAGGTCGGGCAGGATGGCCGGAGCGGCCGCGTAGGTGGCCGAGAGGGCCGCCAGCAGGCCGTTCGGTCCGCTGGCGGCTTTGATGCGCACTTCCACCTGCAAACCGGGGCGGCGCGTTTCGAATTCGTCCAGGCGGGCTTGCAGCAAGCGCGCAGCCGGGTTGTCGGCCGAAGGGTCGAATTGCGGCGGCAACCACAGGCGCAGCAGGCGCGTTTCGCCTGGCAGAGAAGAGGGCGTGGAAGGGGTAACGGGCGTGGGCGCAAGGGTAGGGCTGCCTGTCGAAACGGAGGCAGGCTCAGGGGTGGCGAGAAGCGGGCTGCATCCCGTCCACAGAAGCAGCCATATCAGGCAGCACAGGGGGCGCAGCAGGTTCTTCATTCGATGGGGGTGGAGTTCGACAGCAGAACCGTCAGCAGGCGGACGGCGTTTTCGAGGTCGTCCAGGTGCATCCTTTCGGAGGGGGAATGGAGGGCGCGACAGGGCAGGCCCAAGCCACCGCTCGGCACGCCGGCGCGCGCCTGGGGCATGGCATTTGGTTTGCCCTTGTGACTGGATGCCAGGCGTTGGATGGGCAGGCCGGCCTGGCCAGCGGCGCTCGTCATCCATGCGATCACGCGCGGGTCGGCCAGGAATGCTTCGCGGATGACGACAGCCGGCCCTTTGCCCAGGGCAAGGCCGCCTGGAGAGTGGGGAGGGGCATCTTCGGCTGACGTGGGGAAAAGCAACAGGCCAATATCGGGTTCGAGCGCATAGGCGGCCATGCTGCTCTCCGGGCGAACGGTGAAGGCAAGCCAGACCTCGTTCACGCTTCGTTCCAACCGGCGCAGCGTTTCGATGGCAACCGCCACTGCGGCGCGGTTTCCCAGGGCTTTGGCGATGACGCGCCGCCCCTGGAACACGCAGGGTTCGTCGAAGGCAGCGGCTTCTCCGATTTCGACGGGGCAATCTTCGAGAGCGGCGGCGCCCACGTCAATGAAACGTTTTTCGATGGCCGGCGCCTGTTCTGCGTCGAGGGACGGTTCGGCGCCGATGACGCCGCGTGCGCCCCGAACGAAACGCACGCGCACGCCTGGCAACAGGGATGGAGAGGCAGTGCCAAGAGCCGTGAAACGCACGAAGCCATGCGAGTCGAGGTGACTGGCAATGAGACCGTCTTCGTTCATGGCGCAGGCCAACAAGATGCGTTGACCACCGGCGGCCTTTTTCCCTTTGCGGGCCAGCAGGTTGCCTAGCGCATCTACGCGCAGTTCGTCTGCCAGAGGTTCTATCTCGCGGCGGATGATTTCCTGGATGGCGGGTTCATAGCCGGTAGGGGCGCAGGTTTCGGTGAGGGTTTGGAGGAGTTGTTGCATATTGGTCTGGGGGGGCAGGGTCTTGCAGTATTCGTAACTGCTACTGGATAGCACTTTGCATGAAATCAACACTGGCGCAAAAGGCATTCAACTGAATAAGATTAGGTAACTTCCAGGAACTGAGCCGTTGGATAGAGCCGCCGGGTCGAGTTCATCGAGACCCGCAGGTCGAGTAGCCCGCCAGGGCGTATCGAGACCCGCAGGTCGAGTAGCCCGCCAAGGCGTATCGAGACCCGCAGGTCGAGTAGCCCGCCAAGGCGTATCGAGACCCGCAGGTCGAGTAGCCCGCCAGGGCGTATCGAGACCCGCAGGTCGAGTAGCCCGCCAGGGCGTATCGAGACCCTGTCGAGACCCGCCGGCTTTGGTTGTCGAGCAGGTAATTGAGCCTGTCGAAATCTTGTCAAGACATAGCCCCGCGAAACAGGAAGGCTGAGTCGAGACGGGAGAGGCGCAGAGAGGTTCATAGTCGAGACTATTGTATCAAATCTGGCGGCATGTTTTCCAGCGCTGTTCGAAGCAGGCGCAGGGTGTTTTGCCAATCGTCCACGCGGGCAACACTGATGGGAGAATGGGTGTAGCGATGCGGCACGGAAACCGAGACGACCGGTACGCCGGCGCGCGTGCGTTGAATGGCCCCGGCGTCGGTGCTGCCGCCGCCTGGCTGGCGCGTTTGATAAGGAATGCCAGCGGCCCTGGCTGTCTCGCGCAGAAAGCGTACCAGGCGCGGATCGTCCAGCGTGGAGCGGTTGTGAACGTAGATGGCCGGCCCCCGCCCCAGTTGCGTGTTGTAGGCCGTGTTTTCGGCGCCGTCGGCCAGTGGCAGGTCGCGGGCAGGGGTAGCGTCTAGCGCGATGGCCAGGTGAGGCTCGAAGGCGTAAGCCGCCGTTCGTGCGCCGCGCAAACCGATCTCTTCCTGCACGCTGAAAGCAGCCAGCAATTCGATGTGCGGCGGGGTCGACTTGAGCAGGCTGATCAACGTGGCGACGCCGATGCGATCGTCTATGGCTTTGGCAAAAAGGGAGTCGCCCGCACGCCGAAAGCGGGTGGCAAAGGTGGCCCAGTCGCCGGGCCGGGCCTTGCCGCCGGGACCCAAGTCTATGCGCAGGCTCTCTGCCAGAATGGCTTGCTTCAAGTCGTTCTCTTTCATCAAATGGACAGGGCGGACGCTAATGACGCCAGGAGTGTGTTCCCTGCCCACCAGCACCAACTTGCCCGGCAGACAAGCCGTGTCCAGGCTGCCGACGGTCTCGAAACGATAGACGCCATCGCCCTCTTCGGCAACCAGCATGAAGCCAACTTCATCCATGTGGGCGTCCAGCATGACGCGCAGGGGATTCGTCCCGGCGCCGCGCTTGACCGCCAGCACGTTGCCCAGTGCGTCTACGCGGGCTTCGTCCACATACGGCTTAATCTCCTCCAGCACGATGCGGCGCACTTCACCCTCGTCGCCAGATACGGCGCAGGCGTTACACAATCTTTCCAGCAGAGTCAGTTGTTCGAGACTGAGGTCTTTCATGTAGGTTTATAGTGAGCGGGTTTGCAGGTCGTCGTCCCATGTCATGCGTTCCAGGAAATCCACCTCCAAGCTGGCGATGAATTCTGTCAACAGACGCGCGGCGCGCTGGATGTCGGTCAGACAGGCCATTTCGACCGGCGTGTGCATGTTGCGAATGGGGATGCTCAACACGAAAGTGGGAATGCCCCCAGCCGTTACCTGCATGGCCATCCCATCCGTACCGGAGGAAGAGGGCATGAATTCGGTCGTGTAAGGAATCTCCAACTGCTCGGCCAATTCCTTGAAGCGCCGGTAAAGGTAAGGGTGAATGTTTGGGCCATAGCCCAGGGTGGGGCCCTTCCCCAGCGGGAAGGTATTCCAGTCGTCGGCGCCGGGGCCTTTGCCATAGGTGGTATCCACCGCAATCGCCAGCGAGGGCCGCACCTGATAGGCCGAGGTGGCGGCCCCGTTGGCCGTCACTTCCTCCTGGACGGTGGCGGCTGCCCACACGTCCCAGGCATGGGAACGGGAATGAAGCCCTTGCAGACAAAGCGTGACGGCGGCCAGCGAGGCGCGATTGTCCAGCCCGGCTGCGCACACGATCTCGTCGGACATTCGGACTGCTCCCGTCTCGAAGGTGACCAGGTCACCCACCTGGACGGATTCGGCCACCTGTGCGGCGGGCAGGCCGAGGTCCAACCGAAGATGCGCAAAATCGGGCGCGCCGGTCTCCGCTCGAGGTAGCAGGGCAATCACGCCGGGCAAGGTTTCCCGTTGGCCGTTGCCGGTTGCATGGACGATCACTGCCTGCCCGGGCAGGATGCGCGCGTCCACGCCGCCGATGGGCGTCAGGAGCAAGAAGCCTTCTTGAATGCCGGAGACCATCAAGCCGATGGTGTCCACGTGGGCGGCCAACAGCAGCGAGGGACGCGGCGCAGACGCCTGCCCTCGTTCGAGTGCATGGACCGACCCCAGGCGGCTCAGGTGGATTTCATCGGTCAGTGGGCACCAGTGGTCTGCAATGAGACGCGCCGCTGTTTCCTCGTAACCTGAGGGCCCCGGCGCGGTCACCAGAGACTTCAACAATTCGAAAAGGTCGGTCATGTATTAAGGGACGAAAGAGGTGATGGTGGGCGTAGGCGTGAGAGAGGGCGTGTCGGTGAAGGTGGGCGGCGGGGAAGGCGTCTCTGTGGCCGTCGGCGTGAAAGTAGAGGTCGAGGTGAATGTGGGTGAGGGAGAGGGCGTGAAAGTAGACGTAAAAGTCAAGGAAGCGGTGAAGGTAGGAGGCGGCAAGAAAGGTGTATAGGTAACAGTGGTTGTAAGTGTCGAAGTGGGAGTGGCGGTGAGCGTGGGCGAGGCGGTTTCGGTCAGGATTTCGGGCGTGGGGCTGGTGGTCTCCGTCCAGGTGATGAGCGTGGGGGTAAACGTCTGGCTGACAGTGACGGTGACGATTGGAGCATTGGGGTCGGGCGCCAGTTGTACGGCAATCCAACCCAGGCAATAGCATGGCAGGGTAGCCAGCGTAATCATCAACAGCGTCAGACGACGGCGGGCGCGGGTAGTTTCGGAATTCGACATCCTTAGCATGATAACATGCCTGATAGACTACGGCAAGACGCTGCAGGACAACTCTTCAAGAGTTGTCCTGCAGGCAGTGCTGTTCTCCTCTCCCTTTGGTAGAGGGTAGGGTGAGGGTAGGCAGTTGCGCCAACTTTCAGTTGAATTCCAGCGTCATGAAATCGGTTGCCAGGTCCACTTCCCCCTGATAGCGCCGGCGGGCTTCGCTCAGCAGATTTCGATCGGCATATTCGCCTGTCGGATAGTGAATCAGATATAGTTTGCCTACCTCAGCCTGACTGGCAACCCGCCCGGCCTGTTCTGCCGAGGAATGTCCTTGTGACTCGCCAGAGGCTTCGTGAATCAGGATATCGGCGCCCTCGGCCAGATGGACGATTGCCTCGCAAGGTTCCGTGTCGCAGGAATAGACCACGCTCTTTTGGCTGCGCTTGAATTGAAAACGCAGGCCGATGGTCGGGATGAGGTGGCGCACTGGAGAAGATTGAATAGCAAACTCTTCACATTCCAGCACCGGCGTCGCCTCGCTGGCGGGCAGGCGATGAAAAGCCACCGGAAAGAAATCGGGCCAGGCGTCCCAGGAATACATGCCCATCAAACGCTCCATACGGTCGAGGGTATAGTGCAAGCCATAAATATATAGCGGTTTACGCCGGCCTTGCAGCCACATGTCCATCAACAGCAGCGGCACGCCAGAAACATGATCGGGGTGGAAATGAGTCAAAATCAAATCCGTGATGTCATGAAAACTGACGCCGGCTTGTTCCAGGCGGCGGATAGGATTGTTCACGCAATCTACCAGCACTGTGCGTTCCTGGCCTACCAGCACCATGTGAGTATTTTCACTGTCCTGAGAGGCAACCGCATTGGACGCGCCCAGGATGATCAACTTCGCCATGCTAGCCCTTTCATTTCAGCACGGCTTTGGTGCATGAATAATTTTCTTCCCATTCAGAGCCAATTTTCGGTGAAATTTTGACTAGTTTCTCCCACAAAGCACTGTGAAATCGCCGAGAACGAGCCCGAATTTGGGATTGCATCTTCAAAAAGCCGATTTATGCACCAAAGCCTTTCAGCACCGATAAAAGGATGTTCGGCGTCACATATGTTTCGATGATTGCCGCCGCCGCCAAAAGAGGCAGCGTCACGCCAATTGCAATCTTGGCCCAGCCGGCCAGCGTTTCGAGCCAAACCTCGCCCAATGAACGTCCGCTTTGCGGCGTTACCAGCACTGCCCCGATTCGCAGCATGGCCGCGCTGGCCAGTATCAACGCCGGCAACTCGAAGATGCCATGCGGCCCTATGCCCGCCAGGCCTATCAGCGGCGCAGAATAACCCATCAACTGCACCATGCCCAGCACCACCCCAATCAAACTCAGGTTGACCAGGTAGAACAGCACCCCCAATACGCTGAACGAGAACAAGCCGGCTAATAAGATGACCCCCATGGCTTGCAAATTATGGGCAAAGATGCGAGGCGCCGAGAGAGTGGGCGACATACCCAGCGCCATGGGAGAACCTTTTACTTCTTCAGCAATCTTCTGGAAGTTCTCCGGCGTAGCGGCTTTCACCCGTTCTGGCACGACCGTCACCGTCCATTGGAAACTCAACCAAAAGGTCAGCACGGCTACAACCATCAGGAGGCCGACCGGCAGCCACAACTTTCGCAGCATAGCAGCAACCTCGAAACGATACCACTCTGTTAGCGAGTGTGCTTCTCCCCTGAAGTAACGCCAAAAAGTTTGCCCTATCCAACGGATATTCAGGACATCTATTTCACGTCCCAACAGGTATTCGCGCTGGAAGTGCGCCAACCCCAGGCGGACGATCAACCCAGCCATCAGAGTCACCGCCGCCACCGCCAACCAGAGAATGCGGTTGTTGCCCCAAAACAACAGTGCGCTTTCTCCCTGCATCAAAATGGCTACCGGAATGACGATGAACGATGCCAGCAGGTTGGCCGCTTTCACGGTCGTGGACTGCACCGAGATGACAATGGCAGCGCTAACCATCAACACGGCGTGGGCGGCTGTCAGAGCGAGCAATTGCGCCACCACCCCGCCATCTGGCATTTCGATTTTCTGGCGCGAGACGATGATCAGGTAAAAACCAATCGAAAGAAAACTGGCTAACAAGGGCATAATGACGCCCACCAGCAACTTGCCCACGTACATGTGCCAATCTTTCAGCGGCGTCGTAAGCAGCGGCTCGATCGTGCCGCGCTCTTTTTCGCCCACGAAAGACTCCAGCGCCACCACCAATGAGACCGTGATGGGGAAGAAGCCGATGATCAACACCGAAAACGGCACCAGCCGGTCCACCAGAAGCGTCTCGCCATATTTGGCTACGAACGCCACTGCCTGATACGCCACTGCGTTCATCAGCAGTGGAAACAAAATCGTCAGAATCAGCAAAGGAAACATGATGCGCCAATCGCGGAATTGATCGCGCAATTCACGTTTCGTAACCAGCCAAACAGGAAACCACCAATCCATCATTCACCCTTCTTGCAAGACGGCTTGTTGTGGTAAATCTTGCACCTGAGCCATCGCTTTTAGATACACCTGTTCCAATGTGCGTGGAACTTCCTGCAACGTGACGATCGGCGCCTGGACGGCCGCCAACTGACGCAGCAATTCAGGGTTCGTCTCTTGTGGGCGCTTCGTCCTGAACCGCAGCCTGCTACCGTTGAAGTGAGTCATCTCCACCCCCGGCGGCAGTTGCAAACCCTCTACCTGCCACGGGCGTGAAAGTTGCACCTCGTATTCCGCCGGCCCCAGGATGTGATCCTTGAGCGTCTCCAATGCCCCGCTCAACAGGATGCGCCCGCGATAGATGATGGCAATGACATCGGCCAGGGCTTCGGCCTCGACCAGGTTATGCGTGCAAATGACAATCGTCCGTTGCGACGATTTCAGGCGGGCAATCTCGTCCCGCACCAACCGCGCCGACTCGGGGTCCATGGCCGAGGTGGGTTCGTCCAGCAGCAGCACCGGCGGCTTGTGCATCAGGGCGCGCGCCAGCGCCAGTTTTTGCTTCATGCCCTTCGAGTACTCGCCTATGCGCTTCTTGGCTACTTCTGCAATGCCAAAATATTCCAACAAGTAACGGCTGCGCTCTGCGCGCGCGGCGGGTGCAAGCCGATATGCCTGCCCAAAGAAATCCAGGTACTCTTCCCCGCTCATGCGCGGATACAGACCATGCTGTTCGGTCAACACGCCCACCACAGCGCGCACCTTTTCGGCCTGCTTGACCACGTCGAAGCCGTTCACACGCGCCCCCCCGCGTGTTGGGCTCAAGATGGCCGTCAACATCCGCACGGTAGTGGTCTTACCGGCGCCGTTCTGTCCTAGCAAAGCCAGGATTTGCCCCGGCTCGACCTTCAGCGTAACGCCTTCGACAGCCCGAAAATCGTCGAAATATTTCGTCAGGTCAAACGTCTCGATCATTGCTTGTACCGCTTCCTGGTACGTGTGTTGCTGCAAGATACTCGCAGCATAGCGGTTTGGCGTCTACCTGTCAATGCGACAACAGTCCTTGCAAGAAAATTGATAACTATTTGTAAGGTTACGGCCCCAATTGCTCTCCCGGCAGTGACCCGGTCGAACGCCAGGGCAGGCAACTGCCGCCAGAACCAGGCGCCAAGCCATAATCTATCCGTTTGCCCCCCTCTTGCGATGACGCCAGAATAGCGCCAACCCAGCCAGGACGGCTGTTATCGCCATGAACGTCTGATTGGCATTGATGCCTGCCAGCATGGCCGCATCCAGGCGTAAGAAATCCAGCAAGAAACGCCCTATGGGGTAAACGATCAAATAGACCAGAATGAGGTCTCCCTTGAGCAACCGGTCAGCATGGCGTTGTCCCAGCCAGAGCAATAGGAACATGTTCCCCAAGTTCCAGAGCGACTCATACAAGAACAAAGGGTGAAAATATTCGAAATTCTCGAAGCCGCTCAAACGGTGCAGCGGGGCGATATACAACTTCCAGGGCAGGTCGGTTGGTGCACCATACAACTCCTGATTGAAGAAGTTTCCCCAACGGCCAATAGCCTGCCCCAGGGCCAGGCTGGGGGCAGCAATATCGGCCCACTCTGCAAAATCCAGGCCGTGCTTGCGCGCATAGAAAAAGAGCGCCACGGCCCCGCCAATGACCGCGCCGGGAATGCCCAGCCCGCCGTTGCGCAGGTTGATCAGGTCGAACGGATGCGTCAGATAGAATAGTGTCGTGCGGCCCTCGGCAATGGCCGCCGGCGTGGGCGTGAAGACATGCCACAAGCGCGCGCCAATCACGCCGCCGATGATGAGCCAGATGAGCAAATCCCAGACGACATCGGCTTCTTGCCCCCGCCGCTTTACTTGCCAGGCGGCCAACCAACCGCCTGCCAACGCGCCCAGCATCAGAATGATGCCGTAAAAACGAATGAAAAGGGGACCCAGTTGAAATCCTTCCGGTAAAGTCATACTTCTAAACGTCCTTTCATGCGAGCATGTGCCTGACGGCGCACGAACCAAATGCGCTGTAAGGCTGTGAAGTTACCCAAAATTGCCAAAATCCACAAAGCAGTGAGCGGTTTGCCCAGCACCAACAGCGGCGCCAGCACCAGGTAGCGTTCCACCCGCGTCAGCAGCCCTACTTTGGCCTCGAAGTCCAGGCTCTCGGCGCGCGCCTTCACATACGAGACCAGCACCGAGCCAGCCGCCGCCGCAAAGGCCAGCACGCTGCCCAGCGGCTGATTGTTCGTAGCGAAATAATAGGACAACCCACCCAAGATAGCCAGTTCTGCATAACGGTCGCTGACAGAATCAACGAAAGCGCCAAAATCGCTGGCATCGCCACGCAGGCGCGCCATCGTGCCATCCAGCGCATCGATGGGCGTCATGATCACCACCAGCCAGCCTCCCAGTTGCCATTTTCCCTGAGAAAGGAAATAGGCGCCCATGAAATTTCCTGCCAGACCCAGCCCGGTCATCATATTGGGCGTCAGCCCCAAGCGCAGCAGGAACCTCCCCAGCGGGTCGAGGAACCATTTGAACCAGGCGCGCAAACGGTCGGTCAACGTAATGGGGGTACGAACGCCCTCGTTTTTGGCAGATGTTTCCATGTCCAAAGCCTTCTTTCCATCAGTTTTCATCTTCATCCAATTCTTCTGGCTCGACCAGCACCTCTCGCTCTTTGCCTCCGCCTTGCGAGGGCCCAACGATGCCCATCTCTTCCAATTGATCCAACAAGCGCGCCGCGCGCGGATAACCGATGCGCAAGCGGCGTTGCAGCAGAGAAGCGGAGGCTCGCCTCGCTCCGCGGACGATGGAAATTGCCTCCTCGACCAGGGCGTCGTCTCCCGCCTCGGCCGGTTCTTGCAATAATTTCTCCCAGGGCGGCAACTCTTCCATCGGCAGGTCACTGTTATCCTGCCAATAGGTGATGATCTTTTCGATTTCCTGGTCGGTGACGATGACGCCTTGAGCGCGGATGGGGGCACCCACCTCCGGGTTGATGAACAACAAGTCGCCGCGTCCCAGCAACGTTTCCGCGCCGGTGGCGTCCAGGATGACGCGCGAATCGATCCCCGAAGCAACGGCAAAGGCCAGCCGCGCTGGGAAGTTGGCCTTGATGAGGCCGGTCACCACGTCGGTGCTGGGTCGCTGGGTGGCGACGACCAGATGAATGCCGGTGGCGCGCGCCATCTGCGCCAGTCGGACGAGGTGATGCTCGGTTTGGTCGGGCGATGACATCATCAGATCAGCCAGTTCGTCAACCATGACCACAATATACGGCAGGGCGCCTTGTTCGCCGCGCCGCGCCCATTTTCGGTTGTAAGCCGCCAGGTCACGCGCCTTGGCGCTTTCCAACAGACGGTAACGATGCTCCATCTCCAACACTACCCAGCGCAAAACGCCCATGATGCGCTCGATGTCGGTCTCCACTTTGCCGTACAAGTGCGGCAAGCCGTTGAAACGCAGCAACTCGACCATCTTGGAATCGATCATCACCAGGCGTAACGTTTGTGGGGTGTTGTTCATCGCCAGACAGGCCGCGATGGATGTGATGCAGACCGACTTGCCCGAGCCGGTAGCGCCAGCAATCAATAGATGCGGCATACGCGCCAAGTCGGCCACCAGCGGTTGGCCAGATACATCGCGCCCCAAGGCAAGGGCCAGCGGCGCGTTCACTTTGGCAAACGCCTCCGTTTCCAGAATGGGACGTAACCGCACCACCGAGGAGCGCGGGTTTGGCACTTCGATGCCCACATAGGGTTTACCCGGCACCGGCGCCTGGATGCGCAGCCGTTCAGCCGAAAGCGCCAACGCCAGGTCTTTTTGCAGGGCCGCAATCTGCGCCACGCGCACTTTCATTTGATGGGCGTCCTCTTCTGCTGAGCCGCCTTTCTTGATGAAGCCTGGCTGGACGGCAAATTGCGTCACCGTAGGGCCAATGCGAAAGCCAATGACCGTAGCCGGAATGCCGAATTCCGACAGGGTTTTCTCGATCATGCCGGCGGTTTGGTTGATGGTGCGTTCATCCGGACGGTTGGACTGCTCACCCAACAGCAGATTGAGCGGCGGCAGGGCGTCGCTGCGCGGTAGTGGCTCGGCTGGACGTTCATCCTGTGCAGCGGGGGCGCGTAGCGATTTGCGGAATTCGGGCGGCAGAGAGACGATTTTCTTTCTGGGTTTGGCTTCGTGGGGGGCTTCTTCGGCAGTGACCGGAGAGGCGGGGGGGGCCGCTTCTGGCGCAGGACTTTCCCCTGCCACGTGCAGCAGAAAGCCTTCCAATTTGCGCCACAGGCCGAACACGCTCATCACCGATAACAGCCACAAGAAGACGATGAGGAGCGTGCCAGCCGTCTTACCGGCCAGCCGCCAGGCCAGGAAAGTGAGACCCCAGCCTACCCGTCCGCCGTCCAGGCCGGCATCGGCTCGGTCGAGCGAATTGCCTCCTAAAACGGCCAACAGGCACAGGGTCAGGACAAGAGCGAATTCGATTGAGAGGAAGCGACCCAGGGCGCTCGTTCCCTCTTCGCGTCGCAGCAGAGAATAGCCCAGAAGGCCGATCGAGAGGGCTACCAGATAACTACCCCAACCGAACCACAGCGCGAGCAAGATCGCCCAGGGACCAAGCAGGGCCGCATTTGGGCTGGCGCCTGCCAGGGCCAGCAGGGTCATGAGGGAAAGCGCCAGCAAGAGAACGCCGGCGATGTCACGCGCAAAGCGCCCAAAGCGCCAGTCGAAGCGCACCAGCCGGTCGAGCCAGTCGTTTTGAGATTCCTCTTGCTGGAACGGTGGCCGGCGGCTACGGGGCATCTTGGGCGGGCGACATTCAGGCATGAACGCCATCCAGGTTGAGGCTCAGCCCCATGCGCTGGCGCGCCGCGTCTACATGGAGAACACGCACCCGGACTTGCTGCCCCTCTTTGAGTACATCACGGACGGTTTTGCCTTCGTCCAGTTGGATTTCAGAGACGTGAATCAGGCCCTCCACCCCGGCTTCGAGGCGGGCAAAGGCGCCATACGAAACGATGCTCGTCACCCAGGCGGGCAGTACCTGGCCGACAGCAAACTCGCTCTCTGCTTTTTCCCAGGGATTGGGCAACAAACGTTTGAGGCTGAGCGCCACGCGACAACGTTCGGGCGAGACCTCCAACACTTGCGCCTCGACTTGTTGACCAAGTTGGACGATTTGGCTGGGATGGACGACGCGCCCCCAGGAAAGTTCCGAGATGTGAATGAGGCCCTCTACGCCTCCCAAGTCGATGAACACCCCAAAGTCTGTGATGTTGGTCACGCTGCCACTGACTTTCTGACCCGGCTTGAGTTGACTGAACAGGCGCATTCGCTTGCCCGGCTCGGCCAGGGCGGCGCGCTCTGAAAAGACAACCCGTCCGTCCTCGGGGGCGCATTCGATGACCTTCAATCGCAATGTGCGTCCGATGTAAGCCTCCAAACTGGCCTCGCGGCTTTGTTTTTCCATGTCCACCAAATGCGAAAAAGGGACAAACCCATACAGCCCGTCTCCCTCTACCAGCAAACCGCCGCGGTTGTAACCGGTGACGGTAAGATGGACGATGCGGTCCTGATGATATAGTTCGCGCACGCGGTTCCAGTCTGGGCCTGGTTGCGATGGCTCGTTTCTGCCTGGCTCTTCCAGCGGCGTTATTTTTGGAAGCGAAGGAGGAACATACCGTTCTTCCTCCGCCAGAACGGAGTCCCACCAACTCTCGTCCACTACCGGCATATCTTTTTCATAATGTCGGTCGGTAACCATTAAGGCCTCCTTCCCTACCTCATGTTTTTCGATTCTGCTTCCATTTCGAAAATGGCGCGTGCAACGGCTTCCACCGCCACGCGTTGTTTTCGGTACAAATCGGCTTCCGACATGGCCAGCCGCGCGGCCACCTCACGCACTTTGCGCCCCTCGATGAACTTCATTTCAAGGATGTTGTACAGGATCCATTCGGTTGTAAAACGGCGCTCTCCCTCGGGCCTGACCTGATCCACCGCCTTGCGCAGCAGGGCGCGCAGAGCGTTGGGAGCATTGCCTTCGTGTTCGGCCATCAGGTCTCGTACAACTTGTAACTTCATCAGCGGGCTGTTGGTCAATTTTGGGCCGCCCCAATAATGAGTAAGGGCATCTTTGACCCAAGTGACCAGATCGGACTCGTGAAAAGTGCCCTCCGAGAGCAATCCAGAACGGCTGTCGTAGCGGCTCATGGCGCGCAGGCGCTGGAGCAAGTCTATTTGGGGCTGCAAGTCTTCCAGTGAGCGGAAGACGCGCTGCTGCAATTGGCGGTCTTCCAGGGCAAAGGCGGCTCGTTCCGCCAGCAGCCACAAGGCGCTGTGCTGATCGGGGTCTATTTGGAGAGGTTGATCCGGACGGCGAGCCACACCCAACAGACCCAACAAGGGTGGCGATTCGTCACGGTCCATTTCCGTGCGGCGGCGTTGACGCAGGGGCAAAATCCAGAAATTGCCCCATACGAATTCGCGGTGTGAAACCTCTTTGGTAGGCGGCTCGATGCTGCTGAGGGCCTCGGCCAGGTTTTGTTCGTCAATCAATTTGCAATTGCCCGCCAATATGATGAGTGACAGTTCTTGCCCATCTAGAGCGGCCACAAAGGCGCTTGGAGACTGCATGTGATCGCGCACGGCCGCCAGCACTGTCTCCAGGAATTGCTGCATATCGCTGCGCGTCAACAGACGTTCCTCGATGTTTTGCAGGAGTTCCAGCTCCAGGCGGTCGCGGCCAAAGAACAGCCAGCGTTCCCACAGGGGCGCTGCCAGTGTAATCAAATGCTCCAACGACAGCACTGAGATAACCACTGACAATGGCACAAAGGCCGAATATTCCTGTCCATACAAGAGGCCGCCTGTGCGCCGTACCACCGTCATCAGGCCCAGCGCTACCGAAGCAGTCACCGGTCCGCGCATGATCCATTTGAACAGGCGGCTCTTTACCAGGCGGTCAGGCCACGAGACCCCAAAGAAGGCCACCGCATACGCCATGACGACCACCAGACCGCCTACCAGCAAATTGATCATCGTCGAGACGCTCCAAAACAGGTACGGATGCTCGGCTGCCACTTCCGATCCGTACAGCAGATAGGGGTACGAACCGAGCGCCGGAGCGGTAGCGCCTGCCATCAGATACAACATGCGTCTCTGCCCAGAGCGGGTCAACATGCGCCGGTAAGCGCGGATGAAATTGGCGCCTGCCAGCGCCATGACGGCGATGTAATAGAGGGTAAAGACTTCGGTCCAAAACGTCCGTTGAAGATGAGGCGCCGGCTTCCCATCTGGCACGAAGCGCCCTACCAGGTAGCCCATACTCAACAGCAATAGGAATCCTACCGACACCACATACATCAAGCGCACCCCCAGGCGGCGGCGTCCACGCGAGGGCCGCCCGGCGGTCACCAGCAAGGCGTCGGATAGGTGTAAGTAGGAAGGGGGCAAGAAGACGATGCCGATCCACTGCAAGCGCAGCAGCAGATCGATGCCCCACTCTGGCACGTCTTTGTTTTGCAGGGCCTCTGTGGTGAAAACAACCATCACACACAGAAGAATGATGGCAAACGAGCGCGCCACACGGTCACGCAGATTGAACGACAGGGCATACAAAAACAGCGAAAAGGCGGTAATCGCAATACCCGCCGTTAAAATCTGATTGATCGTTTGTATCCCCGCCAGCAAACTTTCTTCCCAACCGTTAAACATAGGCCTTCCCGGACTACATTAAGGTTCTCCCAAAGAACAAGGCTACGTCTTGGGTGACGTAGTAATGGTCATTATACCCGCAGAATTCGAAACCGAGTTTGAGCGCCAGGCGGATGGCAGGATGATTCTTGGAAGGCATTTCGAGGAAGATGTGGACATCGCCTCGGGACTCGGCCCAGGCCTGCGCAGCATGGAGCAGCGCTGATCCTACCCCTCGGCGCCTCACCTCCTGGCTGACAGCCAGATCCGTTACCCAGGTGGTGGTGGCGTGACTGTGTTCGAGCAAGCAAGCATAACCCACCGGTTCATCGCTTGCCACGGCCACCAGCACTTGGGTGCGGTTCTTCCATTCATCGGCCAGCGCAAACGGGTTGCGCGGGTAGACCACGCCTATCGGGCGCGGCAACCTCACCTCGCGAAAAGCAGCCATCAGCTGGCCGTTCTCGCGGCGCAGATCCAGTTGCCAAACATACTCACTTAGGGTCGTATGATCCATGCCCATCAAACGCGGCAAGTCGGTGGCCGCCATCGGGCGAATGTCAACTGAAAGAGTCGTAACAGCCTCCAGAGTCTATTGAGATGCAGTTACCCGCACAGGAACGATGCAAGGCGGTAACGATTGCCCCTGGTTGTCGGTCAGCACCAGGCGCAGGTCATATTCTCCCGGCGTCAGGATGGACGCATCCCAATCGCCGATTTCGCCATCGACGACGGTTTTCGTGCCGGCAAAGATGGTAGCCCAGGACTCTGCCCCTTTGGGAGAGACTTCGAACTTGTAAAAACCCAAATTAGGCATGGATACAGTGCCTGTCAACGTGATTTTTCCCCTCACCTCTTCTCCGGGCCGAGGGGAAGTCAGCATCAATCGCTCTGGGATGCAGCCGCTGGCTGCCGAGGCGGCAACCGCAGGCTGAGGGGTGGTCAGCGCAATCGAGGAAGGGGCCCCATACAAGGCGCCCTCTTGCATACGCAAGAGGTCCAGAGTGGGCGTCGCCAGCAAGTCTGTGGCTGGCAGAGCGGGGGCAATGAAGGAGGCCAGGAACAGTTCCGCCAGGAAGACCAACACAATCAGAAGTGAAACCGTTAGTGCCTGACTCAGGCGGCGCAGGGCAAATTCACGTTCCAGGCCAAATACCGATTCGCGCCATTCTTGCCAGGATTTCCACAGCCAACGAAACGAAAACAAGCCGCCCAGAATCAGTAAAATATAGATCAGGCCCTCATAAGCGGCCAGAAAACGAGCAATCGCGTTCATACGCACCCAACTTACAGGGACCGCAACACTCCACGCACGATTTTTTCCATTTTGGGCGTAATCACTTTGCCCGCCGCCATCACTTCCTCGTGCGTCGTAAAAGTCGAACCGTCCAGGTTGGCTTTGTTGCTGATGCCGGAGAGACCCAACACCCGCAAGCCGCCATGCCGCGCCACGATCACTTCTGGCACGGTAGACATCCCCACCGCGTCAGCGCCGGCCAGCCGCAGGAAGCGCAGATCGGCCGGCGATTCGAAGGAAGGCCCGCTCAACCCGCAATAGACGCCTTCCCGTAAGGTGATTCCGTGTCGAGCAGCGACCGTGCGCGCCAGAGCAGATAATTCGCGGTCATACGCCTGGCTCATATCGGGGAAACGCGGCCCTAATTCATCCAGGTTGGGGCCCATCAATGGGTTCAAGCCGCTCATGCCTATCAGGTTGAGTTGATCCAAAATCAACATCACGTCGCCAGGGATGAAATCAGGGTTCACTCCCCCGGCAGCATTGGTCACGATGAGAATCTCGATACCCAGCCGCTGCATGACGCGCACCGGCAAGGTCACCTGCGCCATGCTGTAGCCCTCGTAGAAATGGATGCGCCCCTGCATGACGAAGACCGGCTGCTCTTCCAATTTACCTATGACGAGGCGCCCGGCATGGCCGGCCACGGTCGAAGTCGGCCAGTGGGGCAAATCGCCATAAGGGATGACGAGCGCATCCTCGACGGAATCAGCCAAATCGTTTAGCCCCGAGCCGAGAATCATCCCTACGCGGGGCTGGATTGTTATCTTCGATCGAATGGCTTTTACTGTCTGATCGATCTGTTCGATAGTAAAATAGGGTTGCATAATCCACCAGGTGGTTTGTTTTGTGTCGGGGCGTCGCGTGCGCGACGCTAATCCAAAAATAGATTATATCAGAGATATTTTTCAATTTGTCAGGTTCGCGGCCATCTTCATACATTGTCAGGCCATTGATTGGTAAAATTGCGTGGATCATGACGAGGCTGGAACGGCTCGACAAACAAATGCAGTTCTTGACCTCCATTCTGCTCGCTACAAGCGGATTGGGGCTTTTGTTGATTCCCGGACGATTGGGGGACGTAAAAGTCGGATACCTGTCTTTTGGCTTGGGATTTGGTTTGTTTTTCACGGCTTGGGCAAATCAGGCTTCCATCTTCTTGCGCCCGCAGCGGCGCGTCAGAAGAGGGCTTTTCCTGGCTTCTGTGGTAGCAGTAGGCATTCTGGCATACCTTTACTTGCAAGCGCATCTGTGGATCGAAGGGCTGATCTTGCTTACCCTGGTCGGCATTTTAGCGATGTTGCCCTCACTAGAGAAGCGAGATGCCGAAGAAAGCCAGGACTTTTTGGGATTAGGTTGGGGATTGCTCGATTTGGTTGTGGGATGTGGTCTCTTTTTGATGCCAGTTATTGGTGGAGCCTATAGTCTGCCGGGGCAGTGGCAATTGCCGCTGGCGGCTACCTACGTCTTGGGCGGCTTGGCGAGCATTGGCGCATTCCACTGGCAAAAGAAACCGGTCAGCAAATGGATGGCAAGCATGACTGCCCTACCCTGGCTGGGCTGGATGGGATGGGCCTTGCTCTCCTTGCATATCGAAAGCGCGCTGATCGGGCTGGGCGTAACGATTATGCCATTGGTCGCTGATACGATTCCCTGGAAGGCTTTGAGCCTCCCCCAGGAGGATTTCATTGGTCGCAAGGTGCTATTGGCGGCTGTCTTGACCGAAACACTTGTGTTGTTTTCACTAACGATAAGCGGCTTTGCTGCTCAACGGTTCATGGGGAATCCCGTCTTGCCGGCCTCGTGGACGGCTTTCGATCAGGATATTGCCTTCCTCTCGATGGTATTGGTCAAAGGGCTTATGATGTACGGCCTGTTGTTCATGACGGTCACCTTGAATCGTTTGAGCAGTGATTTCTCTCTGACTGAGTCCAAAGAAGCACCCGTCGAAGAGGATATATCACTTGGGGAGTGGAATCAATGGATTGCTCGTTCGCTCAAGCCGTTGACTTCCACTTCACAGAGTCTGCAAACCAAACTCGAAATCCAGACCGAGCAGATTTCAGCCCTGACTCAGCAACTGAGACATGAAAAACAGCGTACAGCGCAATATAACTTGTTGTTGGAGATGAGTTATCAACTGGAATCGCAATTGGACCCGCCGGTAGCAGCGCAGATTGCCGTCAACACGTTACAGCGCGCCCTGGATTGTTCGCAGGTAACGGTTTACGAGCATGACCTGGTGAAGAAAGAGTTCTTCGTGATTGCCTCCGCGGGTACCTTCCTGCCGCCTAGCTATCATCAATCTACCTCACAAGGGATGTTGGGCCGCGCCTTACGTTTGCGCAAAACACAGATTGCCAACAACACGCTGGCAGACGCCGATTACCTGTCCCTGGAAACGTATCCGGCGCAATCTTTGTGTGTGGTGCCGTTGATCCATCATGGGCATGTACGCGCGATGTTGGAAATCGGCGACGAAAAGGCTAATGCCTTCGACAGTAGCGATATTCATCTGGCCGAAAAAGTGGCCAATGAGTTGATACGCGCCTGGGAGCGTTCCAGTTACCGCGAGCGTCTCACCAACCTCATCAAGGCTGGTGCTTCCCTTTCCCCCTTGCTAGAACCCCAGGCCACTATCAAAGAGATTGCCGCCATTGCCCGAGATATCTTGCAAGCCAGGTTCGTTTTCGTCATGCTGATTGACCAGGAAGGCCACTTCTCGCGCGTAGCCCACATAGGTCAGGCGCCTCGTTTGCAGCGTTCTCTCACACATCGCTTGCAAGGCGATGCTACCGTCCAGGCGGCATTGAACGCTTATGAGCCCTTCCGCATACGCGATGTTCGAAAATATCACTCGTCTCGCATCGAAATCGATCATGCTGGCTTGCGCAGTTTGCTGGCCATTCCCATTCGACTGCACCGCTTGAGCATTGGCGCCATTTTGGCATTTGGCAAGCAAGGCGAAATCTTCTTCAGTGAAAACGATGAATCGCTGGCCGGTCTTCTGTCCTCTCAGGCGGCGGCCTCCATCGAAGCCACCTGGCTATATCAGGAATTGCGCAATACGCTCAATTCCACCACGCAACTTTACAGCCTGAGCGTCAACATCATCCAGTCCGAGGCGTTGGAAGTTGCGGCGCGTCATATTGCCGAGACGGCTGCCAAAGTCGCCAATGCTACCGCTGCGGGCATCGTCTTGTTCTCTAGGCAACAAGAAATCGAGACCGAAATGGAAATTGACGAAAACGGCGCGCATCCAGGCAAAAACCATCCCATGGACCTCATCCACCAGACTTTGGAGAGTGGACAAACCATCCATGTCTCTCCCGACCAGGTGACTGCGACTATCTGTTTCCCCTTGCAGACACCCTTGCGAAAATACGGCGCGCTATGGCTGGAAATTCCCAACATCCGTGAGTATTTTGCCAGACACGCCTCCAACATGCAAACCCTGGCCAATCAGGCTGCTCTAGCATTGGAACGTTCCATCCTATTGGTAGAATCTCAGCAGCAAGCCAGAGCCATCGAAGCCGCCTTTCAGGAATTGCAATTGTCGTATGACCGCACTTTGGCTGCCTTGATGTCGGCGCTGGACGCTCGCGACCGCGAAACAGAGGGCCACAGCACGCGCGTCAGCGAACTGGCCTGCCGCCTGGGCAAAGAGATGGGGCTAGACGCAGGACAATTGAAGGCCCTGGAACGCGGCTCACTGCTGCATGACATTGGCAAGATCGGCATCAGTGATACCATCCTACATAAGCCGGCCCGTTTGACCGAAGAAGAATGGAAAATCATGCGCCTCCATCCCGACATCGGCGCGCACATCGTGGAGGGAATTCCTTTCCTGGAAGAGACCGTGCCGGTCATCCGTTATCACCAGGAACGCTGGAATGGCAGCGGTTACCCCTTGGGGCTACGCGGTACCGAGATTCCCTTGCTGGCGCGCATCTTTGCGGTGGTAGACGCCTTCGACGCCCTGATCAGCGACCGCCCTTATCGTCGCGGAATCCCTGTAGAAGAAGCGCTGAGCCACTTGAAAGAGCAAGCCGGCATTTTGTTCGACCCTATGGTCGCATCCAGATTCGAGGCTCTGCTTCGTGATGGAAAGTTGGACGACTGGAACTCTGAGGCCTAAGCCATTACGCGCCTGAAGGCCTCTACTGCCTGATCCACGCCTGCATCGTCTATCCAGTAATGCGTCACCAGGCGGAAGCGACGTGCATCCTCAGGGCTGACCAGCACGCCGTATTCTTTCACTTTTTCTGTGATATATCCTGTGTCGAAGGGAACCGCTTTTGCCAGATTGAAATACACCATGTTGGTGGATGGCGAGCCCGCATCTACTTCCAACGCCTCGATTTGCCTCAGGCCATCGGCCAACTTCTTGGCCCGGGCGTGATCCTCACCCAGCCGTCCAATCATGTTTTCTAGCGCAAAGATACCGGCCACGGCCACAATGCCCACCTGGCGCATCCCGCCGCCCAGCATCTTGCGTAAACGACGGGCGCGCTGGATGAAAGCCCCACTGCCTACCAGCATCGAACCGATGGGCGCACAAAGTCCCTTGCTCAAGCAAAACATCACCGAATCGGCTGGCGCGGCCAATTCCTTGGCCGAAACGTCGAGCGCCACAGCAGCGTTGAAGAGACGCGCTCCATCTATGTGCAACGCCAGACCATGCTCATGTGCCAATTCTCCCACCTGGCGAGTATAGGCTGCACTCAACGGCAGTCCGCCGCACACGTTCTGCGTATTCTCGAGACAGATGAGGCGCGTGATAGGGTGATGCACATCCTCGCTCCGAATCGAAGCGCGAAGGTCGTCTAGAGCCAACGTCCCATCGTCGCGATTTCGTACCGGGCAGGGATGGATTCCACCCAGCGCCGCCATGCCGCCCACTTCGTTCAGATAAATGTGGGAGCGATCGCCCACGATAGCCTCGTCGCCACGCTGACAGTGAGTGAGCAGCGCCAGTAAGTTACCCATCGTGCCAGAGGGAACGAACAGCGCCGCCTCCTTCCCCAAAAGATCAGCGGCCATATCTTGCAGACGGTTGACGGTGACATCATCGCCAAACACATCATCGCCCACCTCGGCCTGCGCCATTAGCGCGCGCATCTCCGGCGTAGGCCTGGTGACGGTATCAGAGCGCAAATCTACAATTTGCATATCTCATCTCCTTAGACTACTTGTGTACCTGTGTACGTGTGTACCTGTGTACGTGTGTACCTGTCTACCTGTGTACCTGTTTACCTGTCCACCTGTGTACCTGTCTACCTTTCCCCCTCCCTCAGCCTTCGCAAGATAACCTCCAGTTCTTCTGGCAGCGGCGCCTCGAATGTGCGCGCCTGCTTCTCGCCCGGCAGCAGAATGCTGAGTTGTGCGGCATGTAAGAAATGCCTGCCCAGCGGCAAGGACGGCTTGCGGCGGCCATATACCTTGTCTCCCACGATGGGACAGCCCAGAAAGGCACAGTGCAAGCGTATCTGGTGCGTGCGTCCCGTCAAAGGGTGGAAAGCCAGCAGCGTGTGATCGGGGAAGGTTTCCAGCGTAGCATATTCCGAAATGGCATCCCGTCCTTTCCCCGGCGGCATGAGCGCCATCCTCTTACGATGAGCGGGGTCGCGTCCGATGGGGGCCTCCACCCGTCCATTGGGAGTAGGGGGATGACCGTCTACCAGCGCCAGATAAGTTTTTTTTACCTTGCGCAAGCGGAACTGATCTTGCAGCCAGCGGTGGGCGCGTTCGTTCTTTGCCAGCAAGATCAGGCCGGAGGTATCCTTGTCCAGGCGGTGGACGACGCCCGGCCTTGCCTCACCGCCGATACCCTCGATATGCGGCGCATATCCCAGCACAGCGTGAACGAGCGTGCCGCTATCGTGTCCTGCTGCTGGATGTACTACCATCCCGGCCGGTTTGGCAATGACCAATACCTCCTCATTTTCGAAGACGATGTCGAGCGGGATGTCTTCCCCAATCAATTGGGTCGGCGCTGCGGGCGGAATAATGACCTGCACCATCATGCCGGCTTCCAGCATTTGCCCGGCTTTTCTGGCCAGCAAGCCATTGACTTTTACTTGACCTTCTTTGATCAACCCCTGCAAGCGGGAGCGTGAAAACGCAGGAAATTGCTCCACCAGGAAACGGTCCAGCCGTTCTTCTTTTGCTCTGTCGAAGAGGAAAGTTTTGCTGAGCGCGTTCATGATTGCGCTGAGGTTGGGTCTGGCTTTTCTGGCTTTGGCTCTTCCTGGCCGCCTTGCTCTTTTTTCTGCTTTTTCGCTTCTCGTTCTCCCCACCATACACCCAGCAACAATATCCCCACCCCAACCGTGATGGCTGAATCGGCGATGTTGAAGACCGGGAAGGTACCAACAGAAATGAAATCGGTGACTTGACCGTCCAGCGTCAGGCGGGAGATGAGGTTGCCGGCGGCGCCTCCCATTTGCATCCCCAGCGCCAAGCGCGTCATCCAATCGCCGCTGCTGACATGAGAGTAATAATAGATGATGATGCCAATGACCACGAAAGCCAGCACGGTAAATATCGTGCTGCCCCCTGGGAACATGCCAAACGCTGCCCCGCTGTTGTGCCAATGCACCAGGCGTGCATAGGGCATCAACCATTCTAGCCCGGCGGGCATCCATTGTTGAGCAAAGGGAATATTGACCCGTACCAGCCACTTCGTCCATTGGTCGAGCGCCACGACCACCCCGGCTACGATGAACAAACTCCACCTGGACGCAAAAAAACGCTTCATGAGAGCCTCTTCGATTCCATCTGGTTATCATCGAACCACTCGATTGTACCAGAGTCTGTCAGATACACGCGCGGAACACGTGTGTTGATGTTGGTCAGGATTTCGTAAGGGATCGTCCCAGCCCAATCTGCCAGGTCTTCTACACTGACTTGTTCTCCGTGCCCCGCTTTGCCAATCAGCACGACTTCATCGCCGTTGAAGGCCGAATCTTGCTCGATATTGACCATGATCTGGTCCATGCACACCCGCCCAACCTGCTGATAGCGTTTGCCGTGGATGACTACCTGTGCGCGATTGGACATACTGCGAAAGTAGCCGTCGCCGTACCCTACCGGCACGGTGACGATGCGCACGGGATGGTCAGACTGCCAGGTGGAACCATAACTGACGGGATGCCCCGGCTGAGTCACTTTGAAATACACCACTCGCGATTTCCAGGTCAGGACCGGTTCGACCTTGACCGTCCGCTGCGCCTCGCGCGAGGGATAGACGCCGTAAAGCAAAATGCCCGGCCGTACCATATCGAAATACGATTCGGGCAATTGTAGGATGGCGCCCGAGTTGGCAATATGGCGGACCGGCGCGGGTAGGCTATGTCTTTCATAGAAGCGTAAGACTTCCTCGAAACGTTCCAATTGCAGCCGCGCATGAGAGAGGTCGGCCGCGTCAGCGTTGGCGAAATGCGAATAGATGCCTTCCACTTCGATGTGTTTGCAGCGCAGCGCGGCCTCCTGCAAGGTATGGGCATTGTAGTAATGCACACCCACACGTTCCATGCCCGTATCTATCTTGAGATGCACTTTGGCCTTTTTTCCGGCAGCTGCGGCTGCCTGGTCAATCTGTTCCAGGCGTTCTACGGACGGGGCCGTGAGCGTCAGGTCATGTTCGATGTAGGCCGGAATCTGATTTCCCCAGATGCCGCCCAACACCAGGATTGGCGTCTGTACGCCCCGTGTTCGCAACAAAATACCCTCTTCCAACACCGCTACGCCAATGTAATCTGCTTGCGGGTCGAGGTGCCTGGCTACCTCTACCAGTCCATGCCCGTAAGCGTTGGCCTTGATGACAATCAAGATTTTGGCCGGGCTGACTTTTTCCCGAATGGCCCGCAAATTGCGGCTCAATTGGGACAAATTTACCTCTACGAATGTCGAGCGCACCCCGTTATGGGTAGCAATGGTCGGTTGATTGATAATCATGTCAATATTTTACCCGATTGCTCATGCTTTGCCGTTACAAGGAGCGCAGGCACAAGATCGTTCGAGCCGATGGAACACGGGGAAACTCTCATCTAACTCACACATTGCGGGAGAGATTATTCACGTATAATCGGCAGCATAAGTTCAGACCGCCCCTAAGGTTCAAGGTTCGTAGCCCTGCCGATGGCCGGCGGGATGTTCTGATAGGGTAACTACTCAGCCACTTTCGCAAATACCGCAAATACAGACCCTAAAGGTCTTTCCCGCAAATCGAAAGG
>FWPU01005969.1_pt1 | contig 25300 bp, 23 predicted proteins | sample 2228361 | NCBI WGS metagenome assembly FWPU01 (sample SAMEA103939777, study PRJEB20133) | metagenome | reverse complement strand
AGAGTCAATCTCGCTTTTGCGACTCTATCGTAAGGAAAATCCAGGCCCCCTGCCAACTCTTTTTTGGCCAAAGTCCAGTCACAATAACCATTAAGCTTAATTCGCAGGAGGAAATATGAATATGAAGACGACAGCTACTTTAGCATTTGCATTCGCTGGCTTGCTGGCGAGCATCTGGGCGGGACCGGCATATTCGCAGGCGCTCGGCCTGAAGGACGAGGGAGTAGGCATCTATACCGACGCCTCGGTGGCGAGCCAGGTTTCGACTTTTACCCTCAATAAAGCCCAGGTAAGCTGTGGAGTCGGGACCGTGAATGCCGACGGGACCTTCGGCCCCTTTGAAATGCTCATGTACTCTTTGAGCATCGACAACTACGCTGTCGATAGGGACGCTAAGACCGTCACGGCAAGGGGGAAGATGCGTTCGATAACTCGGGTTTCGGGTGTAATCGTTGAGGACACCGACGGAAGCGGCACCAATCCACCGCCTCACGACTACGTCGCCATAGGAGTGGACGGGAGTTCCTCCGATCGATTCGACATCCACTTCAAGACTCCGTTCTGGAATAGCAGCAATCCGCTGTGTACTCCGTCGCCGGTCTTTGAAGGCGGGTGTCGATTCGGCGGGGACCTTTTCCTCGGCAATGTGGTCGTCTCGCCTAAGGCGGAGTTCTAGCCAATCCCAAGCGGTTGCACCTTGAGGCCGGGGCTTGCAGCCTTGCAGCCACCGGCCTCGTTTTACTTTTGAACATGGAATGCAGGTTCGAGTTTAAAAGCGAGGTGGGCTATGGCCGTAGTGATAAAGTGGGAATGGGAAGAGATGCCAGCAGAACTTGAGTTTGCATTTTTCCATCTCACGGCTTTCTAGCCTCCTGACTTCCATCATTTTAGAACCTGGCGGAAGCCGCGCGGGTCGAGGCGCCGCGGTCGAACCTGTACCCCTGGGCCTGGAGCGTATGTTCGAGCGCGGCCAGAAAGAGCATGACGTTCCTAGCCGTGGAGGAAGCGCCCATCAATCCGACCCGCCAGATTTTGCCGCGCAGCGGTCCGAGCCCGCCTCCGATTTCTATGTTGTACTTCTCAAGCAGCATAGTTCGCGTGAGCGAGTCGTCCACGCCTTCGGGCACCTTGACTGCGGTCAGGGGCCAGAGCCTGTGTTCCGGCGCGACCAGAAGCTCCAGGCCTATCGCTTCGAGGCCAGCCGCCAGCGCCTGCTGGTTCGTCCGGTGACGCTGCCAGCGCGCCTTGAGCCCTTCGCCGACGACCAGGCGCAGCGCCTCGAGCAGGGCATAATTTATGCTTATAGGAGCAGTATGATGATAAGCGCGGTCCTTGCCCCAATAGCTATCGACGAGCGACAGATCGAGATACCAGGTGCTGGGCGGGCTCTTGCGCCGGGCCAGCCGCTTGAGCGCGCGCTCGGATACGGTGATCGGGGCGAGGCCGGGCGGGCTGCCCAGGCACTTCTGCGAGCCGCTGTAGCAAATGTCGATGCCGGTTTCGTCAACCGCAACCGGCTGGCCGCCGAGGCTGGTCACGGTATCGGCCAGGAGCAGCGCGCCGGTACGGCGCGCCAGCGCGCCGATTTCATCGAGCGGCTGGAGGACTCCCGTCGAAGTCTCTCCATGGACGACTGCGATCAGCGACGGGCCGCGCCCCGAGGCCTGGTCGGCAACCAGGTCTGCCGCGACCGGCTTCCCCCACTCGGCTTCGGCGCGGAGCACGCGGCCCCCCTGGCGCTTGACCATCTCGCAAATCCTCTCGCCGAAATAGCCGGCAACTCCTACGATCACTTCATCGCCGGGCTCGACGAAGTTAGCGATCGCCGCTTCCATGCCGGCTGTGCCCGTCCCTGAGATGGGGAAGGTAAGACGGTTTGAAGTCTGAAAAACGTGCCGGAGCAGTTCCTGAATCTCCGACATCATCTCGAGAAAAACCGGATCGAGATGGCCCAGCAGCGGCGCCGACATGGCGCGCAGGACGCTGGCCGGCACATTGCTCGGGCCCGCGCCCAACAGTATCCTTTCCGGCGGGTTAAAATTCTGCGCACTGTTTTCCATTGTTCGAGACCTCGATGATCAGGAGCTAGAAGCCAGGAGTTAGAAGCTAGGAGATATAATCCAGAATAGTTGATAGTCCTTAGTCCGATGCTAGGACTGCTGACTGGGGACTAGCGACCATCGACTGTCTTTCATTTTAGCTTCTAACTCCTGGCTTCTAGCTCCGGCTTTTAAAATAGTTTCTTGCTATCGAGCAGCAAGGTGACCGGCCCATCGTTGACAAGCTCGACCTCCATCATGGCCTGGAATACTCCGGCTTCCACTTTAGGGTAGAGCCTGCGCGCCTGGGCCAGGAAGTATTGGTAAAGCTCGAGGGCCATCTCCTGCGTGGCTGCGTGGCTGTAGGAGGGGCGCCGCCCTTTGCGGCAGTCGCCATATAGTGTGAACTGCGAGACCACTAAAAGTTCCCCCTCGCTTTCGGCGAGGGAGAGGTTCATTTTGCCCTGCTCATCTTCGAATATGCGCAGTTCGATTATCTTCTTCACGAGATAGTCGGCATCTTCGCGGCTGTCGTCGTTGGCTACGCCGAGCAGGACGAGAGAGCCGCGCCCGATGCGGCCGACGGTTTCAGCCCCAACCCTCACCTCAGCCCTTTTTACTCTCTGTACTATTGCGCGCATCGCACCTTTCATTCAATGACCGGCTCCTCGAGCGAGGATCTCCCGGCGCGCTCTGCCCGTCGCCTCGGGCAGGGCGAGCCCGAGAATGGAGGCCAGGGTCGGGGCCAGGTCCTCGGTTGAGGCCGGAGCCGAATAGCTGCCCGCAGCCACGGTCGGCCCGAATATTATCATGGGAACATGTGTATCGTAGGGGTAAGGCGAACCGTGCGTGGTCCCGGTAGTGCCGTTGCTGAATATGTAGTTTTCCTTCGGCACGATGAACAGGTCGGGCGACCTTTCGGCGTGGAAGCCGTTGGCCGAGAGGCGCCCGTATCGGGAACCGGGCGGCTCGCCGGAGAGCAGATCGATCCGGCTGTGCACCTCGGCGATCCCCTTTTCCGCCTTAAGGACGTCGATGACTACCTGCACCAGCTCAGCCAGCCTGAGCCGGCTGCGAGACAGCTCCTGTGGGTCGAAGTAGAAAGTCAGGCCATCGAAGCGCGCCATTAAGTTTTCGCTTCCGGCGCGCGCTCGGAGCGCGGCGCGAACCCGAGCTTCGACCTGTTTGATGTTTATTCTGCCCGCCTCTATGCCGCGCCTCTCGAGCCACTCGGGCAACGGCATCACGCCATGGTCCGACGAAAGTACCACCAGGCAGTGGCCGAGGCCGACCTGCTTTTCAACGAAAGAGAGGAATTCGCCGAGCATTCGATCGAGCCGCAATATCTGATCATGTATCTCGTGGCTGAAGGGGCCGTACAGATGGCCGATGGAATCGGTTGCCGACAGGCTGATCGCCAGAAGGTCGGGTGAGCCGTCGCGGCCGAGGGCCAGATTGAGCAGGGCCTCGCGCGCGAAGGCCAGCGTCAGCTCATCGCTGAAGGGAGTAGCGGCGAGTGCTCGATAAAAAGCGGCGTCGGGACGAGCGGAGAAGGCAATGGTGTGAGGAAATGAAGTCTGCTTGCCATCGGCCTCGTGCGCGAAGCTGTCTTCGCCGGAACGCCGGTAGGCGTCATCGTCTAACAGCTTCTCCCAGCGCCGCCCGAAATAAGCGCCCGCGGGCCGATTCTTGTTGAACCTTTCGACCCAATCGGGGAGCCGGCGAAAATAATAACTGCTCGAGGTGACCGACCCGTTCTCAGCGTCGTACCAGTAGACCTGGTCGGCATGTTTGCCGCCGAGCAAAATGGCAGAGCGATCTTTGACCGATATCGATACTACTTTCGAGTTCGGGTGCTTTGCTTTCAGCACGTCGCCCAGGGTGTGGCCGTTCAGGTTTTCGGGGGAAGCGGCGCCCGAGCCGCTGTGCTGCTCATGGTGATCGTCCTGTAGCGCCTGTATCGTCCTGCGCCGAATCCGGTCGTACCAGGCGTTCCCTACAATTCCGGTCGAGCGCGCGTTGCGTCCGGTAATTAAAGTAGCGTGGCCGGGCGCGGTCACCGTCGGCAGCTGGTGGTAATGGGCATTGGTGAAGACCGCCCCCTTTTCCAGCAGCAGCTTCAGCCCGCCGGTAAATTGGTCGCGAAAACGCTCGAGATAATCGGCACGCATCTGATCGACGACGATGAACAGAATCAAGCGCGGCGCCGGCTGCGCCGAATGGGAGGGAGCTAGGGCGATGAGCAATATAACTATTAACCCAGATGCCACGAGGCGTCGCGCGCGGCCCATTATTTCTCCTCCCAAAAATTACGAAAAAAAGGATTATAGCATAGAAGACAAAACGCCGATGACGCAAATCGTTCGGGAGTTCGTAGCAAGGTGCTCCGCTTTGGCTGCGTGCCCTACTACGAACCTGATACTGTAATTGTGACGTGCACCCGTTTCCGCGTGCTGCTGGACAATCGTCAAAATCTTCAGTTAATATGGTTCGGATTTGAAAATCGCGGCTCGCGCGGTTATTCAAAAATTAAAACGCCCGATTTAATCTTTTGATCGAGCCTGCCGGTCAGGCCGATGAGCCGCAGAGGCAGATAATAATACTGCGTCAGCCCATATTATTTAAGAGGGGATATGCTATTTAAGAGCAAAGGGCTCACGGAGGAGCAGGTCTTGAAGGCGCTGCGCAACGTCATGGAGCCGGAGCTGCAGCGCGACCTGGTCTCGCTCGGCATGATCAAGAACCTCTGCATCGAGGGGGGCAAAGTAAGCTTCACGATAGAGCTGACCACGCCGGCCTGCCCGCTCGTCCCCCAGATCAAGAGAAGCGCCGGGCAGGAGGTAAGAAAGGTCCCGGGAGTAGAAGTCGTCCATATCGAAACGACCGCCAATGTCCCGCCGGCCCGTGGTTCGGGCGAAAAGGCCCCGATTCGTGGAGTTAAGAACATCGTTGCGGTATCGAGCGGCAAAGGGGGAGTGGGCAAATCGACCGTCGCGGTGAACCTGGCGGTGGCGCTGGCCCGCATGGGGGCGCGGGCCGGATTGTGCGATGCCGATATCTACGGGCCGAACGTTCCGCTCATGATGGGGATCAGCGACCGGCCGCGCGCCGCCGCGGGAGGCAAGATCCTTCCGCTCGAGAGCTACGGCGTGAAGGTTATGTCGATGGGCTTTTTGACCGAGAGCGATGCTCCGCTCGTCTGGCGCGGCCCCATGGTACACCAGGCGATTCAGACCTTTCTCCGGCAGGTGGAGTGGGGAGAGCTGGACTATCTGGTCATAGATCTTCCCCCCGGCACCGGCGATGCGCAGTTGACCCTGGTTCAGACCGTGCCGCTCGCGGGCAGCATCATCGTAACCACGCCGCAGGACGTCGCTCTGGCCGACGTGCGAAAGGCGATACTGATGTTCCGGCAGGTAAACGTTACCGTCCTCGGCGTCATCGAGAACATGAGCTATTTCGCCTGCCCGCACTGCGGCGAGCGCACTTATATCTTCAGCCGCGGTGGCGGCAGGAGGATCAGCGAGAATTTCGGGACTGCTCTCCTCGGCGAGGTCCCACTGGACACCGCGGTGCGCGAAGGGGGAGACAGCGGGCGGCCCGTTGTCGTCGAGAACTCCGATTCGCCGGCTGCGCTGGCCTTGATGGAGGTTGCCCGACAGACCGCCGCGCGCATTAGCATTGCCGCCCTCGCCACCGATTGATGCCCGGCCTTTTCGTTTATTTCTCGAGGGAAAAATAGAGCGGCAGGGATGAGCTGACGAACAGCCGCTCGGCAGCCTGCGGCGGCTCGATCTCTAAAGCTTCCCCTCCGATCAGCTCGAGCTTACCGACTCGAATTTGCCCGGTTGAAGCAAACTCGACCCTCTTGTTCGAGGGCGGGGCCGCGCCCTGCGGATGAAATGACCAGTAAACCGCGGCGCGCCGCGAAGGGCTGTCTGCTTCGAGCCAGAGCCTCAATCTGAGCTTTCTTCCATGAATCGAGACCTGGGCAGGTTTAGCCGGATCGATGAGGTAGTAGCGCCCGCCGCTACTATCGCTCAGGGTGGCCGCGGGCTCGGCGCTGATCACCTCGCCGGAATAGCGCGCCCCGCGTCGAGATGTATCGTAATCGGGAGGGGCCTGAGCCGCGAGCTTCTCGCGGTTGGCGCGCGCCTCTTGGTTAGCCGGGTTTATCGCCAGCGCCTCCTCGATCTCGGCGCTTGCTTCGGCGTAGCGTTTTTGCTCCAGGTAGAGTCGCCCGAGGTTGTTGTGCGCGGCGTCGTTTTTCGGATCGATCTCCAGCGCCTCCTTGAATTCAGCCTCAGCCTCGGCGTAGCGTCCCAGGGCCAGGTAGACGTAGCCCAGGTTGTTGTGGGTGGCGGATAGCCGCGGGTTGATGGAAAGCGCCGCCTTGAACTCCTCGATCGCCAGCTCCGGCTGACCGAGCTTGAAGTAACATATGCCGAGATTATCATGGGCAACTGCCGAGTAGGGGTTTTGCGCGAGGGCCGCGCGCAGCTCTTCGGCCGCCTCCGGCCATTTGCCCGCCGCCAGCAGTTCGGCCCCTCTTTTAAGGCGGTCCTGGCCCTGCGCGGGAGCCAACAGGAGCAGCGCTAAGATGATCGGTAACATTTGCTTCAGGAAAACGTAGCGGCGGCCTCGAGGCCGCCATGTCTGCGCTGCTATGCCAGCGCGTACCGCCTTGGCGGGCCGAAGCCTGCCGCTACAGGGTAGAGCGGCGAGCTTGAAATTCGCAAGAGCCCCTATTTATCTTTCGCGCAGCGCCAGCTCGCGCGCCGAGACGCGGAAGCGCCAGAGCAGTCGGTAGAGCTGCGCGTCGCTCAGCCTCCTTTTTCTTCGAATCTGCCGGCGCTTTCGCCACATCGCGGGGAGCCCTTTAAGCCCAGAGGCGTAAGCGGCGAGCAGCGTCGCCAGCAGCTTTCGGCGCGAATTGGCGCGGACGAAGGCGCCGGCCGAGCCGGACGAGGCCAGGGCGCCGTAGGCCTGCCAGAAAAACCGGACCGCGGTAAACAGCGGGCTGGCCAGGAGCAGCGGCCAGGGCCAGAGTTTCACCGCGAGCCAGAAACGGTTGCGCTCGACGAGCAGGGCCTTTTGCGGCGAGTTGCGGCCGAGGCTCTGCGAGTGCCGGTGATAGACCACGGCGCTCGGCACGTAAAGGCAGCGCCAGCCCGAGAGGCGCGCGCGCATCCCCAGGTCGGCGTCGTCGCCGTAGGCGAAGAAATCCTCGTCGAAGAGCCCGATCTCCTGGAGCATCCGCTTCCTGTAGAGCGCAGCCGCGCCGTCGGGGAAGAGCGCCTCTTCGCGCGCATCGTACTGGCCGCGGTCGCGCTCCCACTTGCCGCGCCCGGCATTAAGGCCGTCCGGGTACATGAGGTGCCCGGCCTTGTCGATAAAGGCGGTCTCGGGAAAGAACAATATTTTCGAGGCGCACATCCCGATATCCGGGGCCGATTCGATCGCGGCGACCAGCTCAGCCAGCCAGGAGGGCTCGGCCCGCGCATCATTGTTCAAAAGGGCAATATAATCGCCGCGCGCCGCTCGTATCCCCTGATTGGCCCCGCCGGCAAAGCCGCGGTTCTCGCGGTTGGCGATGAGCCGGATCCGGTCGCCGAAGGCACGCAGCAGATCGAGCGAGCCATCGCTCGAGCCGTTGTCCACAACGATCACCTCGAGGTCGCGATGCGATTGCGCGAAAAGCGATTCGAGGCATTCGCCCAGATACGAGGCTCCGTTCCAATTCACCACAACTGCCGATACCAGCATTTTAGCTTTCGCGCTCAGCACGCCCGTCCGGGGACGAAGGCGAAACCTGGAGGGCCGACCTTTCGCGGAAGATGCTGGGATGATGGTGCCGGCTGATCACTTCAACCAGGCGCTTTTCGAACTGCCGCTGCCTTACGATGCCGAGCTTATGGAGCAGGTATTTGAGCAGGGTGAAGAGGGTCTTGAAGCCGTAAATCGTGCTCACCTTGAAGTTGACCGACGACGCCTCTTTGAAGTAGCGGGCGCGCACCGGTATCTCGGCCAGGCGGAAGCCGAAGGCAGCCGCCTGGGCGATCATCTCCGAATCGAAGACGAAATCGTCCGAGTTGAGCAGGAAGGGGACCGTCTCGAGCAGCTCGCGGCTGTAGGCGCGGAAGCCGCTGTGCAGGTCGGTCATCTTCAGGCCGAGCGTCAGGTTCTCCACCCCGGTCAGGAACTTGTTGGCTATGAACTTATAGAGGGGCATCCCCCCCTCGAGCGCGCGGCCGTCCAGCATGCGCGAGCCCATCACCATGTCGGCCACTCCCTCTATGATCGGACGCACCAGCTCGGGCACCAGCTTCGAGTCGTACTGATGGTCGGGGTGGAGCATCACCACGACGTCGGCCCCCTCCTTCAGCGCCTCGATGTAGCAGGTCTTCTGGTTGCCGCCGTAGCCCTTGTTCTGGATATGAACGATGACCTTCAGCCCCAGGCTCTCGGCGATCTCTACCGTATTGTCCTGGCTGACGTCATCGACCAGGATGATCCGATCGACGAGGTCCTTGGGTATATCGTCATAAGTCTTCTTCAAAGTGCGCGCGGCATTGTACGCCGGCATGATCACTATGATTTTTTTGCCGGCAATCATAAGCAGCGATCGGTCGGCAGCCTGCGCTCCGGTCAGAATCACATCAGCCGCCGGAGCCGCCGCCTGAGCTTCCGTTCATCGATGCGATACTTAAATGCCTTCTCGCCCTGCACGAAAAGCACGGGGACCTGTTCGCCGTACTGCTCGCGCAGGGCGGGATCCGAATCGACATCCACTTCGCTTAGCTCGAAAGGGATCTCGCGCCGCACCCTCTCCAGGACCTTTTTAGCCTCCTGGCAAAGGTGACATTCAGCCCGCGCGTACAGCTCAACCCTTATCATATTTGACCACGAATTATATCACTTCAGTATGACCCCGGTCTTGTGGGACCAGAGCAGCAGGTCCAGGACATCGAGATCGATCTTCGCCTCTCGGGCGAACTCCTTCATGGCGCGCTCGGCCTCCAGATATTGTCTTTTCGTCGATGGTGGTTTATCGCTCTCCAAGACCCCAAGCTCGTGCAGCGAGCGCACGACGTGCTTATCGAGGATCGCGTATCCGCGCAGCCCGACGTTGCGCAAGAAGTGGCTCGCTTCCTTATAGCCGATGCCCCTGATTTGCGGGTTCTCGGCGAGACAGGCGCGGCGCTCTTCGTGGCCGAGCGGCGCGATTTTTTCTTTGAGCCGCATATCGAGTTCCCTTTTCAGGTAGTCGCGCGTCTCGATGATATAGCGGGCGCGCGATTCGGGATAGAGGTGGAGGCCCTTGATAGCGTTAAATATCTCGTCAGCATCTCCGGTCATCAATATCGGGCGCAAGGCCTCGATGCATTTGAGCCCGAGGCGCGCGCTAGCTCCGGCGGTGAGGATGCAGAAGACCAGCTCCTCGAATATCTCGCGCTCATCGCCGCGCCGCCAGACCGCGGCGAACTCCTCCAGCCGCTTTTCGATCTCATCCCTCTTTTGCCGATGCTCTTCGAGCAGAACTTCTCTGGTAAGCTTGTCGCGCTTGGCCCTCGGCATCACTCTATCCCGTACTCATGCCATCTCCTCGAAACCAGCTCGACCATCTCGCGGCTCATTTTGATTTCGTTCGGCCAGGGGCGGGCGAAGCCCTCCTCGGGCCACTTGCGCGTTGCATCGATCCCCATCTTCGACCCATAGCCGGGGAGGCGCGAGGCGTGGTCCAGCACGTCGATCGGACCGCGAACGAACTGAATGTCCCGTTCCGGGTCGATGTTGTTGAGCACCTTCCATGCCACCTCGCCGACATCCTGCACATCGGTATCATCGTCAACCACCACGATGCACTTGGAAAGCATCGCCTGGCCGAGCCCCCATATCGCGTTCATGATCTTACGCGCGTGGCCCGGGTAGGACTTCTTGATCGAGACGATGATCAGATTATGGAAGACCCCTTCGAAGGGCATGTTGATATCGACCACTTCGGGTAGCTGCTTGCGCATGATCGGCAGGACCAGCCGCTCGATAGCTTTGCCCATCCAGCAGTCCTCCTGCGGCGGGCGGCCCACGATTATCGTCTGGTAGATCGGGTCGCGCCGATGGGTAATACATGTGACGTGGAACGCCGGGTAGCGATCGGCCAGCGAGTAAAAGCCGGTGTGATCGCCAAAAGGCCCCTCGGTTCTAAGGTCATCCGGATCGACATATCCTTCGAGCACTATCTCGGCGTTGGCCGGCACCTCCAGGTCCACCGTTTCGCATTTCACCAGCTCCACCGGCCGGCGGCGGATAAACCCGGCCAGCATCAGCTCGTCGATCTCCTCGGGCGCCGGCATGACGGCGGCGAAGGTAACTGCCGGGTCGCAGCCGAGCGCAACCGCTACCTCCATGCGCCGCCGCTCGCGCCGGTATTGACGATGGTGCTCGGCGCCATGCTTATGTATCTGCCAGTGCATGGCCGTGGTTCGATCATCCAGGAGCTGCATGCGGTAGACGCCGACGTTTCGCCTGCCGGTCTCGGGGTGCTTGGAAAAGACCAGGGGGAGCGTTATGAAGCAGCCGGCGTCTTCGGGCCAGCACTTTATGATCGGGAAGCGGCTGAGCGAGAAGCCCTCGCGCAAGATCACCTCTTTGCACGGGCCGCTGCGCACGCTTTTCGGGAAAAGGCTCCCCATTTCGGCAAGCTTCGGCAGGAGCCTGAGCTTATCGATCAAGCCCTCGGGGGACTTGAAATCGAGGGCCTCGGTGATGCGCGCCGCCAGCTCGTCGAGCGATTCGACGCCGAGCGCCAGCGCCATGCGGCGGGGCGAACCGAAGGCATTGATCAGCAGCGGGATGTTCGATCCTTTGACCCGCTCGAAGAGCAGGGCCGGCCCGACCCTTTTGGAGACGCGATCGGTGATCTCGGCTATCTCGAGTTCAGGATCGACCTCGACCTTGACCCGCCGCAGCTCCCCCTGCTGCTCGAGCGTTCGAACAAAGTCGCGCAGGTCCTGATAGCTGTATGCCATAAGCAGGAGCCTTCGTCTTTTAACCCGGAGCGCATTTAACGCGCTAAAGCGCGCACTACGAACAATTTCGAACTATCGACTGTTGGCGAGGCTGATGCGCGCGTTGATTCTCCTGATCGCCTGGTTGGCGGCCGCCGCCACGTCGGAGTCGTCGCTGCGCCCCAGTGTTTCGAGATGGGGCAGCGCCGATGCATCGCCCACGTAGCCGAGGACTTCGGCCAGGCGGACCCTGGTCTCGGAATTCCCCTGCCTCAAGTAGGGATAGAGCAGCTTCGCCTCCTCGCTATTCAATTCCATAAGATATGCCTGGGCCTGATTGCGCAGCAGCACCGACTTCAGCGCATCGACCAACTCCTGTAGGTACTCGCTGCGCCCCATACGGAACAGGGCAAAGCTCTCGGCGAGCCTGACGTTTTTATCCTTCTCGCGCAGGAACTCCTTTTGCACCACCACCACCATAACCGGGTCGGCGATTCGCGCCAGCCCTTCAGCCCCGGCCTGGCGGAAGTCGTCCTTAGGATGGCGCAGCGCTTTGACGAAAAGGTCTTCGGCATCCGTGGCGCCGATGCGGGCCAGGGCCTGCAAGGACCTGAGCTGAAGCTCCTCGGTGCTGGTTGCCGGCACCACCTTCAGCAGCTTCTTACGCTCCTCGGGCGCGGTTTCGTAGAGCTTGATCAGGTCCGGCGTTGCTTCTTTTATCTTGAGCAGGCCGATCGTCTCTATAGCCTCGTGGCGCACCTCGCGATCGGAGGTATATATGAGGGGCATGAGCGCCGGCCCGACGGAGTTATCGCCGATCTTGTAAAAGGAGCGCATTATCGCCACCTTGACTTTCTTGCTCGTATCTGTGCGCAGCGCCTCGAGCATGGCCGGCACCGCCGAGCGCGCCCGCAGTATCCCCAGCGCCTTAGCGGCCGCCTCGCGGATCTCCTCTTCGCTGTCGGTCAGCCGCTCGCTTATCGCCGAAATCGCCTCGGCATCGACCGCCGTGTAGGGCTCGATCACCAGATGATCCTCGGCCGACGAGAAGGGATTTATCAAGTCAACCAACCGCTTCGCGCCGGCGACGAAGCCGGTCTCGCGGGCGACGTACAGGTTAACCAGCGCAGCGATCGCCCGTTTGCGGATTTCCCGGTAGCCGTCGCGGCTCAGGGATATGTACGCCGGAATGGCCCGGAGGTCGCGCAGCTTGTTCAAAGCCGCAAGTACCTCTTTACGCACATCAGCGTCGCCGTCCGATGCCGCCTCGATCAGCGGCGGCACGGCATCGCGGCTGCCGATATCGCCCAGCCTCTCCGCAGCTTTCTTGCGGCGCGCCGGGTCAGGGTGTTTGAGATCATAAACCAGGGATTCGAGGGACTCGGCGCCCGATTCGGCCGGGCGGGCTTCCAGGCCCGCCGGCGCGCTGCCGACGAGCAGCGCAGCCAGCAGCGCCAGAACAGCTAATTTCATCGTGTTCTCCTTTATAAGCATTCAGCCGTCAGCTATCAGCCAAACGCTAGTACGGCGAATTGACTCTCCACGCTTTCGGCTGATGGCTGAAGGCTGAATGCTTAAAATCTATTCAAGTCCAGGACCGGCTCGAACCACCGCGTGTGCCGCCGGTCATGGGTAAGGATGATCACCTGGTTCCGCTCGGCGATTTGCTTCAGCAGCAGGCACACGGTCTCCAGCCTCTCCTCGTCGAAATTAACAAAAGGATCGTCCAGCAGCAAGGGGAGCGACCGGCGCCGCGACAGCTCTTCGGCCAGGGCCAGGCGGACGGCGAAGTAGAGCTGATCGCGCGCTCCGCAGCTCAGCGCCTCCAGAGCCACGCTCTCGACCTCATCGAAGGCGGGAAGCTCGGCCGGCACGGGCCGCGGCTGGAGGCTCTGGTCGAGCTTGATGCCGATGTAGCGGCCGGCCGTGAGGGTCTGGAAGAGTTCGCCGGCGCGGGCCTCGAGCCGCTCCAGGTGCAGCGCCTGAAATATAGCCACCGCTTCGTCCAGCCCGTCGATGGCGGCGCGCAGGGCGTCGCGCTCGAGGTGCAATCTCTCGATCCGCTGCTCCATTTCCGACAGCTCTTCCTCCAGCAGGTCGAGATTAAAATTCGAGCGCGCGCTGATGACGGCCAGTTTGGTCTTCGCCTCCTGAAGCTCCTGCCGGCGCTTTGCCACGAAGGTCTCGAGCGCAACCGCCTCGGTGCGCAGCGCCTCGATGCGCAGGCTGTGGTCGCGGTAGTTGACCAGGTAGGGCGCGCTCTGTTCAAGCTCCTTGATTTGATGCTCGGTCGCGGCCAGGGCGCCGGCCAGCTTGTCGCATTCCTCCTCGACCGCCGGCTTCGGCCGCATGCTCTGCAGGACCGCCATGCATTTTTCGCGCTCCTCGCGCAGCTCCTGCCAGGAGCGCAGATCGAAAAGCGCCTTTTCGATTTCCTCCTCAGCGCCGTCCATTGAGAGCTGCCTGCGCAGCTTGCCGGTATCCGACTCGAGCATGTTGAGCTGGCCGGCAAACAGCGCGAGCCGTCCCTCGATCTCGCGCCGCGTCGGCTGGCCGCGCAGCGCCAGCCATCTCGAGACCAGGAGCGCGGCCGTCGAGGCGACCAGGCCCGCCGACATCATGGTGCCGACCTGTTTCAGGAACAGTGCGAAAACTCCGGCTAAAAACAGCAGGACGGCGGCTATTATTGTCCCTCTGGCAAGCCCCTTTCGCTCCGCCTTTCTCCTCAGGGCCAGTTTTTCCTGTTCCTGGGCTATCAACTTCTCGACGCGCCGCGCCTGCTGTTCATGGCGCTTCAGTTCGTGTAGTTTTTCCGAATAATCGGGCCCGGCCGCCTCGAGCCGCGTGAAGTCGCGGGCGATCCTTTCAACGATCTGGCCGGTGCGCTGCTCGAGTTCCGAGATGCGCCCCTTCTCCCGCAAAACTTCGGCAAGCCGTCGCTCCTGTTCCGATTTGCGCGCCAGAAGCTCCTGAAATTTCTCCAGGCTGGTGAGGGCACGGCGGCGCTCTTGAAGCTCCCGTTCGAGCCGCGCCACCGCTTCTTCTAACGCGGCCACTTCCACCTCCGCCGCAGTTAGCTCCTGAATCTGCTGGCGCGCCCGCCCAAGCAGACCGCGCTTTTCCGCAAGCTCCTCCTCCAGATGCTCGATCAAACGCTTGTTGCGCATGCGCGAGCGGCCCCAGGGGTTCTCCCAGGTCAGCTCGCGGAAGCGCTGGACCAGCCGCTCCCTTGCCTCCAGATAGTCGCGGTCGCCCGTACCCGAGATGAGCTGACGAAGCTCGTCGCTGATCTCGGTCTCCAGATCGAGCTGTTCGACGAAAATGGTCCTTTTGAAGACCTCTTCGGACTGGAAGCCGAAGAAGTCCTGGATCTTCTCGTAGTAGAGCTGGCAATCCTCGATCCTGCCTCGCGGATTGGCGCTGCCCGAGAAGGTAATTTTAGCCTGCCCGTTCTTCTCCTCGATGATTTCAGCGTTGTTGGTAGCAAAGTCTCTCCTGAGGGTAACGGTCCTGTCCTCGAGCTCGAATTCGATCTCCCCGGAAAAGTATTGATATTTGTTCCATGGCTCGAAGCGCCTCTCCAGATCCTTATCGCGGAAGCCGAATATCAGGCCGAGCAGGCCGCTGATGAGGGTTGACTTGCCGGTCTCGTTGTTGCCAACTATCAGGTTCACCTGAGCCGGCCTGAAAACGACCTCGATCCCTCGATTGAACCGTCCGAATCCGGCAAAGGAGAGTCGCTTGATGTTCATAGGCGGAAATTGCTGGTTATGACCGCCAGCTGCTTTTAAGCTCATCGGCGGCGAGCTTGAGCGCAAGCTCGTAGACCCGCCGCTGGCGCCCCTCGGAGGCCGCTATCTTCTCCTCGAGGTTTCTGATCAGGATACCGCGGACCGTGTTCTCGGAGGCCATGATTTTTATGACCGAGCCGTCATAGAGCCGCGTGGCGTCGGCTACCTCGATATAAAAAAACTTATCTTCGAGCGCCTCTTCGATGCCGGCCGTGTCGGGCACGAAATCGGCAGCTCCGGTCAGCGTCACCTTCAGGATGAGCGACTGGCTGGCGCGCCGTTCGATCCGCCCGACCACGCCGTCGTTATCGGTGATCCCTTCTCGCGTCAGGTCCAGGTCGATCTCCTCCAGCGTCCGGCGGTTGAACTCGGTACGTTCGATGCGCGTCCCATCTTCCGCCACTTCCGCCACAACCAGCCAGCGCGGCCCGTTCTCGCCGAAACGCAGCCCCTCGAGCGTCCCCGGATAGACGGCGGTCACCTCCGATTCGCGGAACTCGTAGTAATTGTGGTAGTGGCCGAGCGCCACATAGTTCAAGCCGCTGCGCGCTATCTGTTCGCGTGAAACCGGCAGGTCCTTTTTCCTCATATTCCACTCGGGGCTCCCCATCAGCGAGCAGTGCAGCAGCGCGACGTTCAAGCCCCCCTCGGGCCGGCGGAATCCGGAAAAGGGCTCGGCCGGGCGGGCCGGGTCATAGGCCATGCCGTAAAACGAGACCGGCCGGTCGCGCAGCTCGACGACCACCGGCTCGGAGAGCCTTTCGGCCAGGATCAGCCGGGCGCCGGGGAACTCGACGCTGCGATAGACGCTGTCGCGGTAGCCGTAGCCATCGTGCGTGCCTGGAATTATTATCGAAGGGATTCCGCGGTCGCACAGCTTTTGAAATTGCGCCCGGGCGAATGACACGAGTCCTGGATCGGGAGCATGGTTGTGAAAGAGATCACCTGCGATCAGCACAGCATCTATGTTGTTCTCCGCAGCGACGGCGTAATCGATCGCTCGCTCGAAGGCATGGTTGAGGTCGGCAGAGCGCTCCGCCGCTTTCGCTCCGAGATGCGCGAACTTGGCCCCGAGATGAATATCGGCCAGATGCAGTAACCGTATCGCCATAGCGAACTTTGCCGAAGCATTATATATTAGCAGATGGCCGGCTGCAAATGTTCGAAAAATTTATCGGGCGGGGGAGGCCGGGAGTTGCGGGATAAACCGCAGGAGCCGGCCACACGGGTTGTCCCCCGCGGGGCTACGTCGCACGTGGCGTGACCCGCCGGGGCGAGATGTGATAGAGTAAGCATTCAGCTGTCAGCGTTCAGCGGTCAGCTTTTGCTGAAGGCTGACTGCTGGTGGCTGAACGCTTGCGTGATATAAATCAAAAATGAACGCAACTTCGTCGATCCCAAGAAAGTTAAATAGCAGTTTGGCTATTTTTATTAACCAGCGTCGCACATCCATCAGGTTTGACCGCAACGAGCTTTCAGGCGCATTCGGAGACATCGGCACGGACTTTCCGCTGGTTGCCAGCATGATCCTGGTCTCAGGGCTTGACTCTGCAAGTGTTCTGATCATGTTCGGTGCCATGCAAGCTCTCACCGGGCTCATCTACGGGCTCCCCATGCCGGTACAACCTCTTAAGGCGATGGCGGTTATCGTAATCACGCAGAAGCTGAGCGCGAATGTTCTCTATGGAGGTGGGCTGGCCATCGGAATCGCCATGCTGATTTTAGCCGTGACCGGTTTCATGGACTTGATTGCGAGGGTTGTGCCAAAGAGCGTGGTTCGAGGGATTCAGTTTGGCCTGGGACTTCAGCTTGCTTCGCTGGCGCTTAGAGATTATGTCCAAGCCGATGCTGTTGCCGGATATGGCTTGGCTGCCATCGGCTTCGTGCTGACCCTTTTTCTTCTCGGGAACAGGAAGTACCCTCCGGCGCTGTTTCTCATCCTGCTCGGCGTGGTTTATGGCGTGGTCTTCAAGCTGGAGGCGGGAGCCTTTGGGCGGAGCGTGGGATTTGCTACACCGCGGCTCTATATGCCTGGCCTGCAGGATGTGCTGACCGGATTCATCTTGCTGGCTCTGCCGCAGATCCCGCTTTCGATTGGTAATTCGATATTAGCGACGCGGCAGGTGGTGGAGGACCTCTTTCCGGATCGAAAGCTCAGCGTGCGCAAGATTAGCCTGACTTACTCGCTGATGAACCTCGTTAATCCTTTCTTCGGCGGAATTCCAACTTGTCATGGCTCGGGCGGCATGGCAGGGCACTATGCTTTCGGAGCAAGGACGGGAGGCTCGGTGATCATCGAAGGCTTGCTTTACCTATCCCTGGGGTTCTTCTTGAGCGCGGGCTTCAGGCAGGTCATCGAGTTGTTTCCGAAACCTATCCTGGGAGTCATTCTGATGTTCGAGGGCTTGGCATTAATGAGATTGGTGGGAGACATGGCGAATTCGAAGGCGGACCTTACTATTGTCTTCATGGTTGGGCTCATGGCTGCCAGCTTGCCATACGGCTATGTTTTTGGGCTTGTCGTAGGGAGCCTTGTGGCTTACCTGGTAAACGAGCGACTCGCGAGACTGGCGGAGTGAATCGAGCTAATTCCTCAGCCAACAGAGTTCAAGAAGCCATCTCCTTTTGCTTTGAAGCGAGCCGCTTGATGAGAGCGGAAAGCTTATCCGGGTCTACCGGCTTGCTGAGGTGAGCGTTATAACCGCAGGCCAGGGCCTTTTCCACATCCGTTTTCATGCCGAATCCGGTCAGGGCGATTGCCGGCACTGTTGCGAGCGCCGGGATAGCGCGCACTCGTTTTATCAACTCATAGCCATCGAGCCCTGGCATCTTGATATCGGAGATTATCAGGTCGGGCTTCTCGCGCATCGCCAGCTCGATCCCTTCTCTGCCGTCCGACGCGGTCAGGACAGAGTATCCCATCCGCTCCAGCTCTAGCTTCATTATATAGAGGATATCTTCCGAGTCCTCCATGAGGAGGATGCGCAGGGGCCGTCCGAGGTTGGAAAGCTCAGGCCTCGTGCGATCAACCTCCTCGTGACTCTCTTGCGCCAGGGGCAGTCTCAAACGGAACGTGCTGCCGCGGCCCAGCCCCTCGCTTTCCGCCCAGATGCGGCCGCCGTGCATCTGGGCTATCTGGCGCGATATGGCCAGGCCTATGCCCAGGCCCGACTGGCTGACCAACCAGGCTCCCGTTCCCTGGCGGAAGGGTTCGAAGATCTGCTCCAGGTATTCGGGAGCGATTCCTATTCCAGTATCGCTCACCCACAGCTCAACGTCGTTGTCGGTCCTGCGGGAGCCGATGACGATCGAGCCCCCGTTGCTTGTGTATTTCATGGAATTGATAAGGAGGTTCATCACCACCTGCTCGAGTCTGGTCCGGTCGCCGGAGACACTCAGCTTCGCCGGGGAGAGATCGACGACCAGGTTGATACCTTTCACTTGGATCTGTTCTCGCATCGTTTCGATCGAGGCGAGGGCGATTTCGTTCAGCTCGACCAGCTCCAGTTTCATCTCGATTTTATGCTGTGAGATGCGGACCAGGTCAAGGCAATCATCAACCAGTCGCACCATGTTCAGGGCATTTCGCTCGAGCGCCCTTACCCCCTCGAGCAGCATATTATCCTGGGCGATGACGCTATGGTTCTTGAGAACGCGGGTCCAGCCGATAATAGGCACCAGCGGGTTTCTAAGCTCGTGGCTCAGGACGGCTAAGAATTCATCCTTGGCGCGGTTGGCTCGCTCGGCCTTATCTCTTTCGGCCAGCACCTCCTGGTGCAGGGCGGCGTTATCGACGGCGAGCGCGACGCGGCGAGCCAGGTCCTCGGCCAGGTCGAGATCTGAGCGGGCATAGCAACGCTCGCGTTGTGCCGAGACGAGCGTGATGGCGCCGAGCGTGCGCCTGCGCGCGACCAGCGGAACGACCATAGCCGAGACCAGGCCGAGCTGCTTCAAGATTTGAAGCTGTTGGGAGTCGTCGGACGACGCGCGCAGCAGCAGCTCAGGATCAGGCGGAGAGGTTTCCGCCTTGCCGGTGCGCAGCACCTTCGGTATGCCCAGCGGCAGATTGGGATCGAGCGGGTAGCAGCGTCCAAGCTCGCGCGCCAGTTCCAGCTTGGCCGGATCGACATGGGCTGCCGCCACGCAGGCGACCTGGCCGTTCTCCTTGATGACGTGGGCCAGGCACCAGTCGGCAAGGAAGGGAACGGTTATGCGCGCCACGCTCTTGAGCATCGCCTCGTAATCGAGCGACTCGGTGAGCACAGTGCTCGCCTCGGCCAGGAAGGCAAAGCGCCGCTCGGCCTCTTCGGCTTTGGCCCGCGCCGCCTGCTCGCGCGCCAGGAGCTGGCGTTCCTCCTCGGCCCGCTTGCGCTCGATGGCCGCCGCCAGGACGTTTCCAATCGCCTGAAGGAAGGCGATGTCATCTCTGGTGAATTTCCGCGGCTTCGTCGAATATGCTCCGAGGACGCCGAAGGGCTTTTCCCGCCCGTGGATGACCACGCTCATCCCGCTCACCACTCCATGGCCCTGAAGCAGCGACCGGCCATGAAATCTCGTGTCTTTCTCAAGGTTTTCTAAGATTACCGGCTCATTGGAGAGAAGAGTAAACGCGGCGTGCGATTCACCTCCCGCCCATATCGTGGCGTGGCCAACCAGCCCTTCTTTCCAACCCACCCCCGCCCGCAAAAGCAGCGTCTTATCATCGGGAAGCAGCTCCAGGATTTCGGCAAGCTCCACGTCGAGAGTACAGGCGACCAGCCCGGCCGATTTTTGCAAAAGCTCGGATAAGTCTGTCCTTTCCAGCGCCTGCTGGCCCAGTTCGGCAACGGCCGATTGCTGCAGCGTCCGCGCCTCGAGCGACGCGTGGGCTGCGGCCAGTTTGTCCAGGCTGGCGCGCAGCGAGATGCTGGTTTCCTGGAATCCGCGCAGCGTCATTTCGAAGGGCGAGAGGCTTTCCGCGAAAAATTCGGACGCGCGCGTTGCCATTTCCGCGCTCTGCGCCGGCTTGGCCACGCCGGCCAGAATCGCCGCCATCGCCTTCTGATGCACGGCTGCCATCTGGAGCACACCAACGCCTTCGGCCATGGCGCGCCGTCCGATTTCATAGGCGCGCTGCAGCGCGGCCTCTCCGGCTCCAGACAGATAGTCTTTCAGCGCCGGCTGATATTGTTGTGCCAGCTCTTTTAATACATCGCTCATGGCACACACCCCAGGTACCGCACTACCAGCACCAGCGCGTCGTCCGTATGCGTGCTGTAGCGAGCGCAGATCTGATCGGCAATCCGCTGCGGCGCCTCGCGCAGGTTGATCGCTTCGTAGAAGTCGCGGCGAATGCCATCGGTGGCGAATACCAGGATATCGCCAGGGACAACCGGAAAGACAGTGGCGTAGAGTGCAGGTAACTGGAGACCAACCACTCCGGCGCGCTGCAGTAGCTCCTCGCGTGCCGGGCTCGCCGGGTTGGCCTGCGGCTCTGCCCGCATCAGCACTCCGGCGACATTACCCACTCCCAACCAGGTCAGGGTGTTATCCTGCCCGTTAAACGACGCCAGGCTCATTACTACGCCGCGCGTCCCCTTCAGTTCCTGCTGGCAGCGTCGAACCAGAGAGATGATCGACTCTTGGGCATGGGCCTCGAGCGTGGTCACTGCCATCTTGGCAGCCTCTGCTGCAGCCGTGCCATGTCCCAGCCCGTCCACCACCCCGACGAGCACACCATTGTGAAAGTGCCTGACCACGTGCCGGTCGCCAGATTCAACCTCGCCCGGCAGCGGGAGCATAGCCATCCCGTATTCGATCAACTGCGAGGGCTTATGCGAGGGCTTATCCGTCCCATGGTTCATTTTATCGCGCCCACTTCTTCATAGTTACTCTTGTGCCGCGGCTGACCTCCGAGACGATCTCGAACTCGTCCATCAGCCGGCGGGCTCCAGGAAGCCCCAGGCCCAGCCCGCCCGAGGTGGAATAGCCGTCCTGCATGGCCGTGGCAACGTCGGGGATGCCCGGACCGTCATCGCGGGCGATGACCAGGATGCCGCGCTGGTTGTTGCTCTGCTGGATCGGGCTGAGGATAATTTCGCCATGCCTGGCATAGGTCAGGATATTGCGCGCAATCTCCGAGATGGCCGTGGCGATCACAGTAAGATCGCTCCCGCTGAAACCGATCTGAGCGGCAAGTGCGCGCCCCTGCTGCCGTGCCGTGATTATATCGCTATCGGAGCCGATGGGCACACGCAGTTCTGTAATAGTGGCAGGCGCACGCACTCTATCGGCCACGTCCGGCCTCTCCTTTGGTTCCACGGTTCAACATGGCGAGAGCTTCTTCCAGATCGAGCGCCGTCGCTACATCTTCCAGGGTCAATCCCAACTGGACCATCGCAGAAGCCACTTCAGGTTGGATACCAGCGATGATGGTCTCCGCCCCGCGCAGCCTGATCATCTGGGCGAGGGCGCGCAGGGTGCGGACGGCAAACGAGTCCATTACGTCAAGTGCAGTCACGTCAACGATCACCCCGCGCGAACGGAACTTGCCTACCTGCTCGGCCAAATCATCTCGTAGGGCCAACAGGTCGTTGTCGGTGAGCGCAGACTGAATGGAGGCAATCAGGTAGTCATGCTGTTTTAAAATTGGGACTCGCATCACCCGTTTCCTGCTTTGTGGGTTTTAGGTGCCCGCTACAAAGCCCTTCTTCACTGGAACTGGCGATTCCGGTTCCTCCAGTATGACCTTGTAACCCAGCAGCCGCTCGGCCTCTTCGATGCCTCCCTGCAGGTCGCCCACAGTCCGCATCTTGGTCAGGTCCACGCCAATGGTCACCAGAGTCTGCGCTATCTCCGACGACAGACCCGTCACGATAACGGTCGCTCCCATGAGTCTCGAAGCTTCGACCGTCTGCACCAGGTGGTTGGCAACCGTCGAGTCGACCGCGGGAACGCCGGTGATATCGATAACCACCACCTTGGCGCGGTTAGCTCGAATGCCTCGCAGTAGCTGTTCGGTCAGTTGTCTGGCCCGCTGCGAGTCGATCACGCCGATGATCGGCAGGATCAGCAGCCGCTCGCGCACCTGAAGCACCGGGGTAGATAGCTCTCGAATTGCCTCTTGCTGCTGGCGGATGACGCGCTCGCGCTCCTGGACGAATCCGACCGCCACCGTGTTGGCGATCCGGTTGGCAGCCGGCTCATAGGCGTCCAAGACGCGATTAAGCAAGGCAAAGTCGGACTGGTATTTCTTAAACAGCGACCTGGCAAGCACGTCGCGCAAAAGCAGCACTATCCCCAGCACCTCGTGCGTCTCAACCCCGCGCGGGATGATGCGCTCGGACAGGTCGCGCGCGTAGGCTTGCAGCGCCTCGACGCTTCCCGTCTCCAGCACCGCTACGTAGTTGTCGTAGACCGAAGTGGCCTCGGCAAAAATCTCATCCTTGGTCATGGCGGTGAGCAGCCCAGCCTCGGTAATGCGCCGCGCCCACTCCTCCCGCAACTGCGTGCGGTTTTGTCGCAGGTGTGCCACCAGCTCGCTCAGCAGCGTGGCAGTCGATTCGGGAGCAGTGACTTCACGACTAACAGTTTCAGGAAGGCGAGCGGATTGGGCCGCTGTCGGCTGCGACCGCGGTTCCTTGCTCTTCATCGCTTGTCAATCTCCTTCCATATATGGCTCGTGATCATCCAGACCGTTTGCCTGCAGCTCAATTTGCTTAAAAAAGCAAATCTAAAAGTATTATTTATCTAACTGATTTGGGTGAACTGCTCTCAAACCAGCTCGACTGATCTGCCGTCGTATAGCCCAAAGCATGGCAGGAGCTATACTTGGACATTTATCGCTCCGAGAATTACCCGCAGACTAAGAATGTCTAACGAAACCGCAGGTGATACGACCTGCTTTCAGCAGTCAACTTGAAGTTGAAAGCTGATGGCTCGAAGGCAGCCTCACAATCCGGTCTTGTCAGGCGCTCTAAAGACTATCGACCGAAAGATCCTCCTTTAGGTCTCTTAACCCTGTCGTGGCCAGGGTTGACGCGGTAACAGCTTGGCATATTCGCCAAAGCCCATGCCAGCCAGTCGCCGGAACAGCCCTAATACAAGCTTTATACTTCCAGTCTCTTGAAAAAGTCAAGCAGGAAAGCCCATTTTCCAGGAAATTTTTCCGATTAACCTTCATGACGGTCTGGCCGAGGGAAGGGCCGCGAGGGGGAGCGGCCCTTCCTGAGTTAGCAGGGCGTAACCGAGCGTGGGGTCACGCCTCCTGCCGGAGCTTTGTAAGGCTCCGTGCGGCCGACATCAAAAGTAGCTTGATTATACCCGACCTCTCCGGCTAATTCCAGCAAAAACAGAAGCCAGAATAAGGAGCTCGGAGCTAGAATAAAGGCCGTGAGGCGGAAGGCGGGAGGCGTGAGGGGAAATAGGAGCTCTATGCTTCTGTACCCATTGCCACACCACCACCCCGGTAGCTTCATCGAGATCAATCTCCTAGCTCCTCCCTTTGGCTTCCAGCTCCTTGCTTATCGTTTGCCTCAGCTCCTCGGCCAGCGCCGCCGCCTGCGCCCGCCAGTCAGGGGCGCGAGCGTGGAGCTTTCGGCCCGGCACCGCCGGATGGATCGTGACGCGAATTCTGCCGGGGCGGGGAAGCAGGCGGCCCGGCGGCCAGACCCGGTCGCCTCCGCTTATCGTTACCGGTACGATCGCCGCCCCCGAAGAAAGGGCCAGCCTTGCGATTCCAGCTTTGAATGGCGCCACCTTGCCATCGGGACTTCGCCCTCCTTCTGGGAAAACCACCAGGGCCTCGCCGGCCTTGAGCACGTCGAGCGCGGCGCGGAATGCCCGTTTGTCGGGCCTGTCGATATCTACAGGAAAGCCGCCGCCCCAACGGATCAATCGGGCGAGGACCGGCACTTCGAAAAGCTTGTGCCAGGCCATCCAGCGGACCCGCCTGGTTATAGCCAGGCCGACAAAGATCGGGTCGAGGTAGGTCTGATGGTTGGGGGCGATGAGCAGCGGGCCCTCGCGCGGTATATTTCCGGACCCGATGATCTCAATGGCGAAAAAGCGGCGCGAAAACTGCCAGCAGAGCCAGCGTAGCGCCCTTACCGCAAGGCTATTCTGGCCGAGATCGAGCATCGGCCCTGAGGTCAGCCGAGCCCGGCTTTGGCGTGTCGGGCCAGGTCGATCGGTACCTGCTCGACGACCGTCATGCCGAACCCCTGAAGTCCTTTGATCTTCTTCGGGTGATTGGTGAGGAGCCGCATTTTATGGACGCCGAGGTCTGCCAGGATCTGCGCCCCGATGCCATACTCACGCAGGTCCATTTGCGACCCGGCATCGGCAGCCACCGCTTCGCGCCCGGTCTTCGGCCCCGGCGCGGCGTTGGTTTGGGCGGTGAGAGCCTTCAATTCCGAGATCAACTCCGACCCGCCCCGCTCCTGCCTCAAGTAAACGAATACTCCACGCCCGGCCCGGTTTATCGTTTCGAGCGAGCTGATCAGGCTGAGCCCGCTCTCCAGGTTCAAGCAGCGGAAGAGGTCGCCGAGAGTCGATTGGGTCTGCACGCGCACCAGGACCGGCTCTTCGCCCGCCACCTCGCCCTTGACCAGAGCAACGTGGACCTGATGGTCGATATCGTTCTCGAAAGCGATGACCTTGAACTCGCCAAATTCGGTGGCAACCTCGGCCTCGGCGACGCGCCTTACGAACTTTTCAGTATTCAACCTGTATCGAATCAGGTCGGCAACAGTTATCATCAGGAGGCCGTGGCGTTCGGCGAACTTCTCCAGGTCGGGCACGCGCGCCATGGTCCCGTCCTCGTTCATGATCTCGCAAATCACACCGGCAGGATAGAGTCCCGCGATACGGGCCAGGTCTATCGCGGCTTCGGTCTGACCGGCGCGCTGGAGCACTCCGCCGCGGCGCGCCCGCAGCGGAAAGATATGGCCCGGCCTGGCCAGGTCCGATGGCCTGGTCTTGGGGTCGATCGCGGTAAGTATCGTGCTGGCACGGTCGGCAGCGGAAATGCCGGTAGTGATGTTGTGCCTGGCATCGATAGAATAGGTAAATGCCGTGCCGTAGGTCGAAGTGTTATCGGAGACCATGAGCGGGAGCTGGAGTTCGTCGCACCGCTCTTCGGTCAGAGGAAGACAGATGAGGCCGCGCCCGTACTTGGCCATGAAGTTGATCGCCTCCGGCGTAACCTTTTCCGCCGCCATCGTCAGATCCCCCTCGTTCTCGCGGTCCTCATCATCGACCACGATCACCATTTTCCCCTGGCGGATCGCCTCAACTGCCTGCTCGATCGAAGCAAAGGCCATTTCAAACAACCTCCGTAAGTTAAAAATTCTACCCGCAGCCCGGAGAAAAAGCAACGCAGCGCCGCACGGCCGGTGCGCCAACCAGGACTTGGTAGAGATTAGGCGGCTAACTTTAGTTCGATTCGTGGAAGAGGTCTAATCAAGTCTAACCGATTATTCAG
>FWPU01005447.1_pt1 | contig 25301 bp, 16 predicted proteins | sample 2228361 | NCBI WGS metagenome assembly FWPU01 (sample SAMEA103939777, study PRJEB20133) | metagenome | reverse complement strand
GAAATGCGCGCGCACATCGCCGAGCTTGCGCGCGTCGCCGACACGCTCGTTTGCGCCTATCCGAACGCCGGCCTGCCCAATGAATTCGGTCTCTATGACGAAAGCCCGGAGTACATGGCAGCTCTGCTCGGCGAATTCGCCGAAGCCGGCCTTGTCAACATCGTCGGCGGCTGCTGCGGCACCTCGCCCGCGCACATCCGTGCCATTGCTGAGGCCGTGCGCGGCAAGCCGCCGCGCAAGATTCCCGAAATTGAGCCGCTGCTGCGCCTGTCCGGCCTCGAACCGTTCACGCTGACTCGCGAAATTCCTTTCGTCAATGTGGGCGAACGCACCAACGTCACCGGCTCCGCGAAATTCAAGAAGTTGATCATGGCCGGCGATTATACCGCCGCACTGTCGATCGCACGCGAGCAGGTGGAGAACGGCGCCCAGATCATCGACGTCAACATGGACGAGGGTCTGCTCGATTCAGAGAAGGCGATGACCACCTTCCTTAATCTGATCGCCGCGGAGCCCGACATCTCGCGCGTTCCGATCATGGTTGACTCCTCGAAATTTTCTGTGATCGAGGCCTGTCTGAAATGCATCCAAGGCAAGCCGGTGGTCAATTCGATCTCCCTGAAAGAGGGCGAGGCGGAATTCATCCGCCATGCCAGAATCGTGCGCCGCTACGGCGCCGCGGTGGTGGTCATGGCTTTCGATGAGCAGGGCCAGGCCGATACCGTGGAGCGCAAGGTCGCCATCTGCACCCGCGCCTACGACATCTTGATGAACAAGGTCGGCTTCCCGCCCGAGGACATCATCTTCGACCCCAACATTTTTGCCGTCGCGACCGGCATCGCCGAGCACAACAGCTACGGCGTCGCCTTCATCGAGGCCGCCCGCGCCATCCGAAAAACGCTGCCGCACGTGCACGTCTCCGGCGGCGTGTCGAATCTCTCCTTTGCCTTCCGCGGCAATGAGCGCGTGCGCCAGGCCATGCACTCGGTGTTTCTCTATCACGCGATCAGGGCCGGCATGGACATGGGCATCGTGAATGCCGGGCAGATCGCCGTCTACGACGACCTCGATGCCGAGCTGCGCGAAGCCTGCGAGGACGTGGTGCTCAATCGCCGCTCGGACGCCGCCGAGCGGCTGCTCGCGCTCGCCGAGCGTTTCCGCGGGGAGGGCGGCCCAGCCAAGGAAGCCGATCTCGCCTGGCGCTCATGGCCCGTGGAGAAGCGGCTCGAGCACGCGCTCGTGCACGGCATCAACGACTACATCGCCGAGGACGTCGAGGAGGCCCGCCGCGCCGCCGACCGGCCGCTCGCGGTGATCGAAGGTCCGCTGATGGCCGGGATGAACGTGGTCGGCGACCTGTTCGGTTCGGGAAAGATGTTCCTGCCGCAGGTGGTGAAATCCGCCCGCGTCATGAAACAGGCGGTCGCCTATCTGATGCCCTACATGGAGAAGGAAAAGGAGAGCCGTGGCCGCAACCAGGCCGCCTCCGCCGGCAAGGTGCTGCTCGCCACCGTGAAAGGCGATGTGCACGACATCGGCAAGAACATCGTCGGCGTCGTGCTTCAGTGCAACAACTTCGAGGTCATCGACCTCGGCGTGATGGTGCCGGCGTCGAAAATTCTCGACACCGCGCGGGCGCAGAAGGTGGACATCGTCGGGCTCTCCGGTCTCATCACGCCTTCGCTCGACGAGATGTGTCACGTGGCCGCCGAGATGGAGCGGCAGAATTTCGACCTGCCGCTCCTGATCGGCGGCGCCACCACAAGCCGCGTGCACACGGCACTCAAGATCCATCCCAACTACCGCCGCGGCCAGGCCGTGTACGTCAACGACGCAAGCCGTGCCGTCGGCGTTGTTGCAGCGCTGATGTCACAGATTGGGCGCGACGGCTATGTAGCCGAAGTGCGAGAGGAATACGCGCGGATCGCCGAGGCGCACGCCCGCGGCGAGGAGCAAAAGCAGCGCCTGTCGCTGAAGGAAGCGCGCGCCAATGCGCTCAAGCTCGACTGGAACGGCTACAGCCCCCCGGTACCGACCTTCGTCGGTACGCGGGTTCTGGCCGATTATCCGATCGCCGAACTCGTCGATTACATCGATTGGTCGCCGTTCTTTGCCACCTGGGAGCTGAACGGCAAGTTCCCGGCCATCCTTGACGACCCCAAGCTCGGGCCGGCCGCGCGCAACCTCTACGAGGATGCCCGGGCCATGCTGCGGCAAATCGTCGAGACCCGGGCCTTCCGCGCCGCCGCCGTGGTCGGCTTCTGGCCGGCTAACGCCGCGGGCGATGATATATTGGTGTTTGGCGATGAAAGCCGTGGCGAGCCCATTGCCGCGTTGCGCACCCTGCGCCAGCAGCTCAGCCGCCGCGAGGGCCGCGCCAATCTCGCGCTTGCGGACTTTGTCGCCCCGCGCGGAGTTGCCGACTACGTCGGCGCCTTCGTGGTTACGGCGGGGCTTGGCGAAGATGAGCTTGCCGCGCGTTTCAAGCGGGCCAACGACGATTACTCCTCGATCATGGTCAAGGCCCTGGCAGACCGCCTGGCCGAGGCCTTCGCCGAGCGTCTGCACGAGCGGGTGCGTAAGGAATTCTGGGCCTATGCGCCGGACGAAGCCCTGAGCAATGCCGAGCTGATCGGGGAAAGGTACCGGGGCATCCGCCCCGCGCCCGGCTACCCCGCCCAGCCGGACCACACCGAGAAAGGCACTTTGTTCCGGCTGCTCGACGGCGAGCGCATCGGGGTAAGGCTGACCGAGAGCTTTGCCATGTGGCCGGGCGCCTCGGTGTGCGGCTTGTACTTCAGCCATCCTGAGGCCCGCTACTTCGGGGTCGGCAAGATCGAGCGCGATCAGGTGGAGGACTACGCCCGCCGCAAGGGGTGGACGGCGGAGGAGGCCGAGCGTTGGCTTGCGCCCATCCTCAACTACGATCCGTCAAAGGCGCCTGCGCGCGTTGCGGCGGCCTGAAAAACAACACCGGAGAGTTGCCTCTCCGGTGCCTCTCGCGCGGCGATTGGGGGTGAAGGCGACGCTCGTTCAGAACATCCCCAACAGAATTGCGCCGACGAAAATAATCGCGGCGCCCACAGCCAGCATGTTCAACTTCACGGCAGCGCCCACGTTGCAGGCCTCCTCAACGTTGACCCGTCAAATCTTAACAGACCCGAACCCCACCCCGAAGCCCGATCCATGCTGCAGCGCCGAAGGGGACATGGTGCCCCAGTACCGGCACAACTGCTTAAAAAGCTTAACGAAATTATCAACATAACGGGGAAAAGCGTGAGTAACCGGTCCGCAGCGCGCCCAAGACAGCCGACTTTTGGCGAATCATCGGGGCTGCGGCCGCACTCAGGCGGCGAGCGCCAGCTCGACGAAACGCGCAGCCGAGAGCGCATCACGGTCGCGTCCAAACCGGCCGACCACTTGGATTCCGAGCGGCAGGCCGCTGTCGCTGGTGATGCCCGGCACGTTCACGCACGGAGAGCCCATCAGGGTCCACAGCCGGTTGAAGGTAGAGCTGCCGGTTGAGACGAGGCCTTCGGGTGCTGCGCCCGGGGCCGAGGGAGTAAGGATCACGTCGATGTCCGCCATCAGAGTCGCAAGCGCTTGCCGGGCGCGGCGGGCCGTGCGGCGCGCGCTCTCGTAGGCCTCCGGCGTCACAACCTTGGCCCCTTCCAGGACGGTTCGCAGGTTGGGTCCAAGCCGGTCGCGGTAGTGGTCGTATTCGTAGGCGAGCGCCTGATAGCCCTCGAAATCCTGGATGGTACCGTGGGCCTTGAAAGCGTCGGCACAAATCTCCGGCAGTTCGACCTCCGTGACCGCAGCGCCCGCAATCTCGGCGCTGCGCGCGGCAAGCTCGAGTGCAGTCAGCATCTCCTCGCTTGCTTGGGGCCAGGGAGGACGCCGCAGCACACCGATGCGCGGAGCCGCCGGCGCGGTGCCGTCGACGCGGAGGCGGCGTCCGGTGAGGGCTTCGGCGGCAAAGGCCACATCTGCAACGCCGGCCGCGAACAGACCCACGGTGTCGAGGTGCCAGGCGAACGCTTTCATCCCGGCCGTTGGGATGATCCCAAAGGACGGCTTGAACCCCGCCACCCCGCAGTAACTTGCCGGCCGGATCACCGACCCGGCGGTCTGGCTGCCGAGCGCGATCGGCACCATGCCGGCGGCGACTGCCGCGGCCGACCCGGACGAGGATCCGCCCGGCGTATGCGCCGGATTGTGCGGATTGCGCGTCTTGCCCGGATCGAGATGTGCGAATTCCGTCGTCACCGTCTTGCCGATGACGATGCCGCCGGCGCGGCGAACGAGCGAGGTGGCCGCCGCATCGGCCTTCGGCTGATGCCCGGCGTAGATCGGCGAGCCGTAGCACGTCGGCAGGTCGGCAGTGTCAAAAATATCCTTTAGTCCCACTGCGAGCCCGCGCAGCGGCAGTGCGGAGAGCGCCTCGCCGCGCGCCTCCGCCGTGCGGCGCGCCCGCTCGAGATCCAGCACGGCAAACGCTCCGATTTCAGCCTCGCGTGCGGCAATTGCCTCTGCGCAAAGGTCGAGTGCCGCTACCGGCGTCAGCTCTCCCGCATCGATGCGGCGGGCAAGCTCAAGTGCCGCGAGCATCAGGCAAGCCCCCGCATGCCGTACTGGCCGGCCTCAGCGCCGCAAGCATCAGGCGGCTCTCAGTGTCCATGCGAATCTTCCCCTTCGCGCGATCTGGCCTGAAAAAGCTTCCTGGTTCAAGTTTACCCGCTGGTAACCAATCCGCCGACCGCTTCTGCGCTGCAACAGCGTTGAAAGCTCCTTAATAAAATTCCTCGCATTCTCCGCGCATGCGGCGTGGAGTTCGTTGGTATCTTGTCGGCTCCTTGGTGCTTGTGGCGTTGGCTGGCTGTGGCCGGCTCTTTTTCGCCGAACGCGAACCATGGCGTCGCGAAGCCGAGCTGGCCTGCCTGAAGTCGGGCGCGGTGCGGGAGGGGCCGGGCCTCGCGCGTACCGCGCCGATCGACGGACCCGGTGTCTGCGGCGCCGATTTTCCGCTGAAGGTGGCCGCCCTCGGGCAAGGCTCGGCGCTCGGTTTCTCGGGCGAGCTGCGTCCTCCGGGCGACATTCCCACCGGCAGCTTGCCGCGCTGGCCGGTCCGCGCCGTGCCGCCGATTTCCAGCGCGCCGCTTCATGTCCCGCCATTGCCGCCCACTCCGATGACGGCCGCACCAGCGGCTCGGCCCGAGCCGGGCCCGCCGCTCGATCTGTCCGAAAACCGACAGCCCCGCGAAGCGCAAGCCATAACGCCTTATCCCGTTCCCTTGCCCCATTCCGTGCCTATGCGGCCGCCAACCTACACCGGCACGGTGGAAGTGAAGCCCGCTGCCACGCTGGCTTGTCCGCTCGTTGCTGCGCTCGACCAGTGGATGGTGCAGTCCGTGCAGCCGGCGGCGCAGCGATGGTTTCGGCAGCCGGTCGTGGAAATTCGGCAGATCTCGTCCTATTCCTGTCGCAGCATGAACAATCAGCGCGGCGCCAGGATCTCCGAGCACGCCTTCGGCAATGCGATCGACATCGCCGCCTTCGTGCTTGCCGACGGACGAATGGTGAAGGTGAAGGACGGCTGGCGCGGCGCGCCGGAAGAGCAGGGATTTCTGCGCGACGTCCAAGCCGCGGCCTGCGATCAGTTCACCACCGTGCTCGCGCCGGGGGCCGACGCGTTTCACTACGACCACATCCATGTGGACCTGATGCGCCGGGCGAACGGCCGCCGCATCTGCCAGCCGGAAGCGGTGGATGGCGAGATCATCGCCGCGCGTGCGCAGCGGCCGCCGGGTGCCGCACCCGCACCGCGATCAAGGCCCGCGCATCGGCCGCCCCTGATCGACGAGCGCAACGATCCCTACGCTTGGCGAGGCGCCGCCGTTCCCCGCGACGATGCGATTGTGACCGGTACCGTTGGGGGGCGAGAGGCTCGTGCCGATCGTGACTGGATCGAGGATGACGGCCCGCGCCCACCGGTAAGATAATGGTGCGTTTGCGCCGCCCGCCGACGAGCCTTTAGACTGGAGGCTGGCCTAAGAAGACGCCGGCCGCCAGAGATTCAGCGACCCGAACACACGTCGGCGTGTATCTTCAGGAGGGTGCGGACCAGTTCCTCCGAACGCGCCCGCGCCATTCCGCACTCGGTTGCAATGCCGAACGGCGGGGCGTAGCGGCGGGCGATCTCGATGCGAGCCTTCGTTCCCGGCACGCCGTCCTTGGCATGTACCAGTCCGAGATAGAGCTCGGTCTCCGGCGCCAGCTTCAAATTGCGGAGCGGCTGGTAGAACGCGTCGTCCATCCGATCGACCGGAATAGGCATGTGAATATACGCCAGCTTGCGAGGTATGGCCCCGGCAAGCGCATTGGCGAATTCGACCATCTTGTCCGTGCTCTTGGGCTCCACGAAGTGGCGGCCGGCGAAGTCGCCGTAGCAAAGGTGCAGGCCCACTTCCACGTCTGTGGGAATTGAAGCGCAAAGGCGTTGCATCCGTTCGAGCAACTTTTCGCGCGGCTCGTCTGAGTGCGGCGCCCCGCCCGTCTTCTGTCCATCCCAAATAATCATCTCGTTGCACAGGTCCCATTGGATGCACAGATCCTCGTGCGGAATATGCCGGCACAGTGCTGCGACCTCCGCCAGCATCGCCTTTTCGTAGGCTGTCTCCACGGCAGCCAGCGCTTCGGCGACGACGACTGAACTCACCACCGCGAAAGGTGTCGGCAGGGAGACTTGAAAACGGATGCCCCTCGGCAATTCGCCCCGATCCTGGGCCGCCACGAAATCAAGATAGGAGGCCCGGGCTTCGCGTGCATAGCCGAGTTCGCCGAAGCGGACATCTTCCGGCTTCACGCCGTCAGCCAATGTGAGGAGTGGAAACTTGTTGGTCGAACGCACTGCCCCTGAGGGATCGGGTTTGAGAAAGACGCTGGCGCGCAAAAGCGGATATTGCCAGCTGATCCACAGCTTTCGCCCGCCCACTTCGCCGTCGGGAACGCGTCGCAAATAGGGGCCAAGCACCTTTCCGACAGTGCGAAAAACTTCCTCAACGGTATCAAGACCGATGCTGCCGACGAGGTGTACGGCCGCAGATCTGTCGATGGTGGCCATCGATATCTCCGTGCGTCCTTAACACCACACCGTCTCGCAGACGGCAACCCGCTTCGTCAAAGCCCTGGCCGGATGAATTTGACTTCCCCGTAGCGCCTGACCGGACGATTCGCTCTCACGTTGCCCTGCGACGGAGCGACACGAGTAGGACGATGATCGTGAGCATCACCGTCCCGTGCGTCGGTGCGCGAGTGCTGAATTCCAGGCGCGAACTTCCGGCTGCGCGCCTGCGACAGGTTGTCACAGACAAAAAATTTCTTCGCCTGCCGCAACGGCGTGTGACACGCGCGTTCTGTCCAAGCCGTCGGTTGCAACAGCCTCGTTCCCAACTGCGCTTTGGCTCAAAGTGCGCCGCATTGACTCTCGCCGTGCGCGGCCTAGGTGTGTCGCGCTTTGCTCCGCAACGGAGCTGGCCGCGGGATTTGATGGAGCAGCTTGCGCCGCGACACCAACGCTAAAGCGCCACGATGGACGTTCGTGGGCTCCTCGAGTGGATGCAGGGAGGCGACCCATGAGATGTTCCAGCGTCGATTGATCGTTCTCAGGACATGCCGGCCGCAGACGGCGCCGCTTGCGCGAAACATGTCGCGCGGTCGATTTGCAGCAAACCATCAGGGAGTCTTCTGAAATGACACCGAGAGCAATCTGGACCGCCGCCATCGCACTGGCGTTTGGGGCCGCTCTTGTTCCGGCCGCACAGGCGCAGACCGGTCCTCTCGTTACGACCGAATGGCTTGAGAAGAATCTCACAAACCCAAAGGTGCGCGTCGTCGAAGTGAGCGTGGAGCCTGGCCTGTTTGAGCGCGGCCACATTCCCGGCGCGCAGAACATCGTCTGGCACACCGATCTGGTCGACACCGTCCGCCGTGACATTGCGCCGCGCGAGAAGTTCCAGGCGCTGGCGCAGCGTCTCGGCATCAACAAGGACTCGACCGTGGTGCTCTACGGCGATAACAACAACTGGTTCGCCGCCTGGGGCGTTTGGGTCTTCAACATGTACGGACTGGACAACGTGAAGCTGCTGGACGGCGGCCGCAAGAAGTGGGGAGCCGAAAAGCGTCCTCTGACCACCAAAGTTGACCCGGTGACGCCGAGCAAGATCACCGTGTCCGGCCCGAACACGAAGCTGCGGGCACGGTTGTCCGATGTGCTGGACGCTGTCAACAAGCGGACCAACGCCGCGATCGTCGACATCCGCGGTCCCGACGAGTATTCAGGCAAGATTTTTGCGCCGCCCGGTGTGCAGGAACTTTCGATTCGCGCCGGCCACGTGCCGGGTGCGGTCAACGTACCCTGGAGTCGTGCGGTCAACGAGGACGGCACCATCAAGTCTCGCGACGAACTGAGGAAGCTCTACGCCGGCGTCGGCATCGACGGCAAGCGCCCGATCATTGTCTACTGCCGCATCGGCGAGCGTTCGAGCCACACTTGGTTCGTGCTGTCAAAAATCTTGGGCTATGATGTCCGCAACTACGACGGCTCCTGGACCGAGTACGGCAACACGGTCGGCGTTCCGATCGTCAACCTCGCCGGCACCGTCTGGGGCGGCAAGTAGCTGGCACACGTGAACCGCAAAGTTTCCTCTGCAAAGACCAAAGGGGCGCCGGGAGAACACCCGGCGTCCCAAATTTTTTCACCTTTCATGCTGCGCGCCGCCGCCGCGTTTCTGATCGTGTTGATGCTCGCAGCTTCCGCCTATGTGCTGCATGGGCAGGGGCGGGCGGCGCTCGCGCTGTCGCTCGTATTCGGCGCGATCTTCGGCATTGCGTTGCAGCGATCGCGTTTCTGCTTCTTCTGCATCATCCGGGACTGGCTGGACGACCGCAACGCCGAAGGCCTGCTCGGGCTTGCGCTCGCGCTTGCGGTCGGGATCACGGGATACATCGTGGTGTTTGGCTCCTGGTTGCCCGACCCTTCGACTGGGCGCCTGCCGCCCGACGCTTTCATCGGGCCGGTGAGCCTCGCACTCGTGCTCGCGGGCCTGAGCTTCGGTGCCGGTATGGCGATCTCCGGCTCCTGCATCAGCGCGCACCTGTATCGACTCGGCGAGGGCTCGCCCATGGCACCTTTCGCATTGATCGGTTCCGCGCTCGGCTTCGTGCTCGGGTTCCTCACCTGGAACCCGATCTATCTGTCGGTTGTGTTCGGGGCACCGGTGGTCTGGCTGCCGGCCTGGCTCGGCTACGCCGGCGCGCTGATCGTGAGCCTTGCGGTGCTGGCGCTGCTGGCCGTGGCGCTCGTCCGGGCCTCCCGCAAGCGGCAGGCCGTGGTGGTGCCGAGCTCCGACCCTTGGCGGCGGATTTTCGTCGAACGGTGGCCCGCCTGGGTCGGCGGCCTCATCATCGGCATGCTGGGGACCGCAAGTTATCTGCGCGTCGGGCCCCTTGGCGTTACCGCCGAGATTGGCTCCCGCGCGCGTCAGGCAGCGAACGCGTTCGGCCTCATCCCGGCGCGCCTCGAAGGCCTCGATTCCCTGCGCGGCTGTGTCAGCGTGTTGCGCGACACCCTCCTTACCAATAACGGCATGTTCGTGCTCGCGCTGGTCGCGGCGTCCTTCGCCGCCGCGCTGGTGTCGGGTCGTTTCGCGCCGACGCGTCCCACCGCCGATCACATGCTCCGCGGTCTGCTCGGCGGTGTGTTGCTCGGGTGGGGTGCCATGACCGGACTCGGCTGCACCATCGGCACGCTGCTCTCAGGCATCATGGCCGGCGCGCTGTCGGGCTGGATTTTCGGCGCCGCTGTGTTCGTCGCCATCGCCGTGACGCTGCGCCTCGGCCGCCGCGCCGGCGTCTTGTCCTGATCCGAACGCACGCTCGCAATCGTGCGCCCGACCTCGGGTGTCGGCCGCTCGACGTCTGCGGCAGCAAGCAGCGTGTGACCCTCACTTGGCCTTTATCACGCGCACGCCGATGCCGTGGAAATCGCTTTTCTCGTTACCCTTGGCCGGCTCGACAATCCGTATCAATTTGCGGTCGCGAATGTTCACTACGGCAATCCCCGGCGTTGTACCCTTGGCAAGATGCGGCGCGGTGACGGGGTTTGGGCCGCGCAACGTGATGAACGCGTAGCGCGAATCCGGCGACATCGCGATGATATCCGGCGTCGGCCCGATGTCCTTCAGCTCGGCCTTGACCTTCAATGTCCGAGCGTCGAGCACGATCCCGTTGCTGGAGACGCGGTTGACCATCCAGATCTCGCGGCCGTTCGGCGTCGGCCACACGCCGTGGGCATCGAGGCCTCGGCTGTCGCCCTGGCGAACGACTTTGGCGGTCCTGGTGTCCAGCGCATACCAAATTCCGGTATCTCCGCTGCCGCCGTTGACCAGCATATATCTGCCGTCCCGGGTCCGAACGGTGCCGCAGTTGACTTTCAGGGTGTTAGGCGGATACGCCGCGGTGAGCCTGAATCGCCTGGTATCGAGGACGACTAGGCCGCCGTCCTTCAGCGCAGGCCCAAGCGTCACATAGGCATGGCGACCATTCGACGTGTATTGATGGCACACGGCCCCCACGTCGCCGAAGCGGCCGGCCGACTTCTTGAATAGCGGGTCTTCCGCGATCACGAGGCTGCGACCGAGCTCGAACGTACCGGCCTTGCGGTTGATTTTGATCTCCACGAGCTTCCCGTCATTGGGAACCTTAGGGTCGCCGATCACCGCGACGATGACCTCCCGGTCGCCCGGCTTGACCGCCGCCATGTGGGTGCCCGGCCCGGTTTTGAGCACGCTCACCACCGCGCGATCGGCCGCGCGGATGACCGACACATCTCCGGAAGCGGTACTGGCGATGAACGCGTAGGCGCCGTCGGAGGTAAAGTCGATCATGTGAGGAACTCTCACGCCGTGTGCGCCCATGTCGATGCGCGCAACTTCCTCCAACTTGGAATTGAAGATGTGGACCACATGCGTTCCTTGGTCGAGCGCCCAGACTTCGTAGGCTTGCGCGTTTGCTGCAACCGGAACAACGAGGCTGCCGGCAAGCATTGCGATTGCAGCAAACCGGCACGCCATTGCAACCAAACATGTATGAAGCAAGCGGCTATAGCGTGGCACAGCGATCATAAGTCCCCCCTGTTGATTGACTGCCCGATAGGCGGTTTTGCAATGACGGAAAATTAGGTGATTTCGACCCAACTGCAGACGACGGCAGAAACTGGCCGTCTGACTCACGCGCACGAGTGACGGTCGCGAGGCCCGTCGATTCTGGATTCACCGCACCGAAAACGTCGCGGATTGACTCGGTAGGCGCACAGCGCGCACGTCTTGGTGTCCGTCCGATGTCGGCATTTGAATCTAGCCGCAATGCATATGGTCAGCAAGGGCGGACCAAAGCGCGCGCGAAGCGATAACTAGGGCCGGGCTCGACGCCGTGGCGGCGCAGCGGTACCGCACCGCAAGTGTGTCCTGCCGCTTGACGAAGGCGTCGATGGCGGAGCGCAATTTGCGCACCGCGGTCGCTACGGCGCTGGCTTGCCGTATCCGCCCGCCGTCGGCGTCTGGATGATGATGGCCTCGCCTGCGTCGAGCACCGTGGCGTCGCAGCCCTGCAGACGTTCCATCCGACCGTCCTTGCGCCGCACCCAGTTTTCGCCGACCTGTCCGTTTTCGCCGCCCGCAAGTCCAAACGGCGGCACGCGCCGGTGCCCCGACAGAATCGTGCACTCCATCCGCTCCAGGAAGCGTATGGTGCGCTTCACGCCGTCGCCAGCGTTCCACTTGCCGCGCCCGCCCGAACCATTGCGGATGTGGAAGTCTTCGAGCAGCACCGGATAGCGGAACTCCAGCACCTCCGGGTCGGTGAGCCGCGTATTGGTCATATGCGTATGCACGGCGTCGGTGCCGTGGAATCCTGGCCCGGCCGGCGACCCCGAGCAGATGGTTTCGTAATACTGATATTTGTCGTTGCCGAAATTCAGATTGTTCATCGTCCCTTGCGCCGCGGCCATGGCGCCGAGCGCGCCGAACAGCGTGTCCGTCACCGCCTGCGAAGTTTCGACGTTCCCGGCCACCACTGCCGCGGGATATTCGGGCGACAACATGGAGCGCTTCGGAATGATGATCTTGATCGGCCGCAGGCACCCGGCGTTCATCGGGATGTCGTCGTCCACCATCACGCGGAACACATACAGCACCGCCGCGCGCGTCACCGGCTCCGGCGCGTTGAAATTGGTCGGCTGCTGCGGCGAGGTGCCGGTGAAATCCACTGTGGCCTCGCGGCGCTTCTTGTCCACGGTGATCTTCACCTTGATCACCGTGCCCTGGTCCATCTCGTAGGCAAACTGAGAGTCGTGCAGCCGGTCGATCACCCGCCGCACGCTTTCGGCCGCGTTGTCCTGCACGTGTTTCATGTAAGCCCTGACCACCGGCAGCGTGAACTGCGCCACCATCTTGCGCAACTCCTGGACGCCCTTCTCGTTGGCGGCGACCTGGGCCTTCAGATCGTTGACGTTCTGCAGCGGATTGCGCGCCGGATATTTGGCGCCGGTCAGCAGCGCATAGAGCTCCTTCTCGCGAAAGCGCCCGCGATCCACGAGCTTGAAATTGTCGATGTAGACGCCTTCCTGCTCGATGGTGGTGGCGTTCGGCGACATCGAGCCGGGAGAAATCCCGCCCACGTCCGCATGATGTCCGCGAGATGCCACCCAGAACAGGATCTCGCGCCTGCGATCGTCGAACACTGGCGTGCACACGGTAATATCCGGCAGGTGCGTGCCGCCGTTGTAGGGCGCGTTGATTGCGAACACATCGCCCGGCCGGATCTTTCCTTTATTCTCCCGGATGATCGTCTCCACAGCGCGATCCATCGAGCCGAGATGCACCGGCATATGCGGCGCGTTCGCCACCAGCGAGCCGTTGCCGTCGAACACCGCACAGGAGAAATCAAGTCGTTCCTTGATGTTAACCGAATAGGCGGTGTTCTGCAGCGCAACCCCCATCTGCTCCGCGATCGACATGAACAGATTGTTGAACACTTCGAGCATCACCGGGTCGGCTTTGGTGCCGACCGGGCGCTGGCGCTTGAGCGGCTTCACCCGCTTGAGGATCAGATGGTTCTTCGCTGTGATCTCGGCGCGCCAGCCGTCTTCCACCACGATGGTCTGATGCGGTTCGATGATGATCGCGGGCCCCGCGATCTTGTGGCCGGGCGCAAGCTGTTCGCGCAGATACACCGAGGCGCGGTGCCATTTGCCGGCGGAGAAAAATTTGCTGCGCCGGGCAGGGAAGGGCAGCCGTGCGCGGCTCTTCGCCAGCGTCCGCTCGCGGAATTTTGCGCCGCCGCCGATTGCCTCCACCGACACCGCCTCGACCACGAGCTCTTTCTCGCGGTCAATGAACCCAAACCGCGCCTTGTGCGCCCGCTCGAACGCCCGCTGCATCTTCCTGGGGGATGCGAGATTGGTGGTACCCTTCCCTGGTAGGAGAGGGTCGGACCGCCGCCGGCGGTCCGGGGACGGATCATTTCTGTGGGCGATCCCCAACCGCCGCGCTGCGCGCGGCGACCTCCCCCTTGCCGAGGGAGGTGCACAAATTTTGCCCGCATCCACAATGAGCGCCGTATCCGTTCCTGCGTAGCGGATATGGGCGCGCACCATCACGCTGATCTTGTCACCTGCCACGCCCTGGCCGGCCACTTCGTCTCGCGCCGCGCGCCCGAGTTCGTCGCCGATGCGCTGGATCGCGGCGAGCGCCGTTTCGCCCAGCGGCTCTTCGATCGCCTGCTGGCGCGTGGCGCGCACGTCGGCAAGCCCCATGCCGTACGCCGACAACAACGACGAGTACGGATGGATGAGCACGGTGGTGATACCGAGCGCGTCGGCCACCAGGCACGCGTGCTGGCCGCCGGCGCCGCCGAAGCAGTTGAGCGCATAGCGTGTGACGTCGTAACCGCGCTGCACTGAGATTTTCTTGATCGCGTTCGCCATGTTCTCGACCGCGATCTTGATGAATCCATCGGCCACCTGCTCCGGCGTCCTTCCGTCGCCGATTTCGCGCGCGAGTGCCGCAAATCCCTTGCGCACGGCGTCGGAATCGAGCGGGAGATTCTGCTCCGGCCCGAAAATCTTTGGAAAGAATTCGGGAATGAGCTTGCCAACCATGACGTTGGCGTCGGTCACCGCGAGCGGCCCGCCGCGGCGGTAGCACATCGGTCCCGGATTGGCCGCCGCCGAATCCGGCCCCACGCGAAACCGCGCCCCGTCGTAATGCAGGATCGACCCGCCGCCCGCGGCCACGGTGTGGATCAGCATCATCGGTGCGCGCATGCGCACCCCTGCGACCTCTGTCTCGAAGGCGCGTTCGTATTCTCCGTCAAAGTGCGACACGTCAGTCGACGTGCCGCCCATGTCGAAGCCGATCAGCCGCCGAAAGCCGGCCTCGCGGCCGGTCTGCGCCATGCCCACCACGCCGCCCGCCGGTCCCGAAAGAATTGCATCCTTGCCCTGAAACAACTGCGCCGCCGTGAGCCCGCCCGACGACATCATGAACATGAGCCGCAACTGCTGCCCTTCCCCTCGCCGGAAGGGGTCGGGGGTGGGGGTCCTGCGGTGGGGCGACTTTGGTGCCTCAAACTGCGACCCCCCGCCCCAGCCCTCCGCCGCAAGGGGGAAGGGAGCGCGCCGAGCAAGCGGGGAGGCCAACTCCCGCGCCACTTGCGCCACGTACCGCCGCAGGATCGGCGACAGATAGGCATCGACCACCGTCGTGTCGCCGCGGCTCACGAGTTTGATCAGCGGCGAGACTTCGTGGCTCACCGAGACTTGCGCAAATCCCATCTCGCGCGCAACCTTTGCTACCGCCTGCTCATGCGCCGGATAGCGATAAGCGTGCATGAACACGATGGCGACCGCCGCAATGCCGTCGCGCTTCGCCTGCGCAAGGTCGCGCCGCACGGCGTCGAGGTCCGGCGCCTGCTCGACTGTGCCGTCAGCGCGGACCCGCTCGGCCACTTCGATCACGCGCTCGTACAGCATCTCCGGTTTGACGATTTGCCGTGCGAAGATTTTCGGCCGCGCCTGATAGCCAATGCGCAACGCGTCGCGAAAGCCCTTGGTGATGAGCAGAAGCGTGCGCTCGCCCTTGCGCTCGAGCAGCGCATTGGTGGCGACCGTGGTGCCCATTTTCACCGTGCCGATCAGGCCGGGTGGGATGGGGGCGCCTTTGGCGAGGCCGAGCAGGTCGCGGATCCCCTGCACGGCGGCATCCGCGTAGGCTTCCGGATTCTCCGAGAGCAGCTTGTGGGCAACGAGCCGCCCGTCCGGCCGCCGGCCGATGACGTCGGTGAACGTGCCCCCACGGTCGATCCAGAAATCCCAGGCGCCGATGCTTTTCGCCATGCTGTTATTCCCCGCCTTGCGCCGCTTGCCGGAGGCGGGCGAAAAAGGCGATGATCCTGCAAAGTCTCGCCGGTCGCCGCAAGCGGCAACCCGGCTGGCCGTCAGGGAGGGGAACATGGTTGTGATGTGGCGCGCATGCAGCACAGCAGCATTGACATTGGCAGTCATTACCGGGGCTTCGGCCCAGCTCAAGTGGGACATGCCGACGCCCTATCCGGACGCCAACTTCCACACCAAGAACATCCAGCAGTTTGTAGCCGACGTGGAGAAAGCGACGAACGGCGCTCTCAAGATCCAGGTGCACGCGGCGGGGTCGTTGATCAAGCACCCGGAGATCAAGCGCGCGGTGCGGCAGGGCACGGTTCCGATCGGCGAGATGCTGGTCTCGCTCGCCGCCAACGAGGCTCCGGTTTACGGACTTGACTCCGTGCCGTTCCTCGCCACCGGTTACCCGCAAGCGCGCAAGCTTTACGCCGCACAAAAACCGTATCTGGAAAAACAGCTCGCCGCCGAGGGCCTGCTCCTGCTCTATTCGGTGCCGTGGCCGCCGCAAGGGCTGTACGCCAAGAAGGAGATCAAGTCGGTTGCTGATCTCAAGGGGCTGAAATTCCGCACCTACAACGTCATGACCGCGCGCATCGCCGCGCTCGCTGGCGCGCTGCCCACCCAGGTGGAGGTTCCCGACATCCCCACTGCCTTCGCCACCGGACGCGTGGAGGCGATGATCACCTCGGCTGCCACCGGCGTAGAAGCCAAGGCGTGGGACTTCCTCACCCACTACCACGACACCCAGGCTTGGCTGCCGCGCAACATGGTGATCGTCAACAAGGCGGCGTTTGACAAGCTTCCCGCCGCGCAGCAACAGGCGTTGCGGAATGCCGCCAAGGCTGCCGAGGAGCGCGGCTGGAAAGCTTCCGAGGAAGAGACCGCCGCCAAGACCAAGGTGCTAAGGGACAACAAGATCGTGGTGGTGACCCCCAGTCCGGAGCTGCGCAAGGGCCTGGCCGAGATCGGAGCCAAGATCGCCGCTGAATGGGAGGCCTCCGCCGGAGCGGACGGCAAGGCGATGCTCGCGGCTTATCGCAAGTGACGTCGGGCACCTTGCCCGGCTGACCAAAGCCCGCCCCGCGCGGGGCGGGCGGGTCCCATGCGGCATATTCTCGACACGCTCTATCGTTCGGCGCTGTGGCTGTCCGCCGCTTGCCTTGTCGGCATCGCGCTGCTGGTCGGTCTGCAAGTAATTGGCCGGCTGATCGACGCCGCGCTCAAGCTCGTGGGCCTCGATCCCCTGGGGATCATAGTTCTGTCATTGGCGGAGATCGCTGGCTATTTGCTTGCCGCCGCGAGTTTCCTGGCGCTTGCCGCCACTTTGAAGGCCGGCACGCACATTCGCGTCACGCTCGTGCTTGCCGCTGTGGGCGAGGACAAGCGCCGGGCGTTTGAAATCTGGGCGCTCGGCTCGGCCGCCGCGTTCTGTGCCTACGTGACCTGGAGTCTCGGGCGCTTCGCCTATTACTCTTGGCTGTTCCACGAGATCTCGCCCGGCCTTGTTCGCGTGCCGCTCGCCATTCCGCAGGCAGCGATGGCGCTTGGTGTGCTGGTGCTCACCATTGCTTTGCTTGACGAGCTGGTGATCGTCCTCAAGGGTGCGCAGCCAACCTTTCGCCGAGCGGAGGACGCGCTCATCTTGGGCAAGGAGGGTTGATGGGCCTGCTCGAACTTGCCCTCCTGCTCATGGTGTTGTTGTTCGCCGTTCTTGCCTCGGGCCTGTGGATCGCGCTTGGGCTTGCGGCCTGCGCGCTCGCGGCCATGCTTCTCAAGACGGCGACACCGCCCGACCAGGTGCTCGCCACCGCCATGTGGGCGGCGTCGAACTCCTGGGATCTCACCGCGCTGCCGATGTTTATCTGGATGGGCGAGGTGCTCTACCGCACGCGGCTGGCCGAGGACATGTTCGAGGGGCTCGCGCCGTGGATGCAGCGACTTCCGGGGCGGTTGCTGCATGTCAACGTGGTGAGCTGCGCGGTCTTCGCCGCAGTGTCCGGATCCTCGGCCGCGACCTGCGCCACCATCGGCCGCATCTCGCTGCCCGAACTGCTTAAGCGCCGCTATGACGAGCGGATGGCGATCGGCACGCTCGCCGGCTCTGGCACGCTCGGCCTGCTGATTCCGCCTTCGATCATCTTGATCGTCTATGCGGCAGCGACCGAACAGTCGATCGCGCGCCTGTTCATTGCCGGAGTCGTACCCGGCATTATGCTGGCGCTCCTGTTCATGGGGTTCATCATGATTTGGGCGATGCTGAACCGACGGCGGATGCCGCCGCCCGATCCGCCTACGACTTTCGTCAACCGCGTCGTTGCGACCCGCCGGCTGGCGCCGGTGATTCTGCTCATCCTCGGCGTGATCGGCTCGATCTACGGCGGGCTTGCCTCGGCCACCGAGGCGGCCGTCGTGGGGCTTGCGTTGGCGCTGGCGCTTTCTTGGTGGACGGGGGCTCTGACACGAGAGAGCTTCTTCGATGCGCTGCTCGGCGCGACACGCACCAGTTGCATGATCGCCTTCATTCTGGCGGGCGCGGCGTTCCTTACCGCCGCCATGGGGTTTACCGGCATTCCGCGGGCCTTGGCCCAATGGGTCGGCGCCTTTGAGCTCTCGCAATGGCAGCTGCTTGCCGCGCTGACGCTCTTCTACATCGTTCTTGGCTGTTTTCTTGACGGCATCTCCATGGTCGTGCTCACCACCTCAGTCATCATGCCGCTGGTTGAGAAGGCCGGCTTCGATCTGATTTGGTTCGGTGTCTATATCGTGTTGGTTGTAGAAATGGCGCAGATCACGCCACCCGTAGGCTTCAACCTGTATGTGCTGCAAGCCATGAGCGGGCGCAACATCTTCACCATCGGCGCCTATGCGCTGCCGCTGTTCCTCCTCATGGTCCTTGCCGTCGTGCTGATCGCGCTGTTTCCCGGCTTGGCGCTGTGGCTTCCGTCCACCATGCTTGACGCGCGCTAGCGTCGTGAGGGCTGACGCTTGCATCTGGAACATGTCGAGCAGGAGAATTAGACGCTGGTTCCGTGCAGGATCAGAAGGTAACGCTGCACGGGAGGAAGGCAAGGTGAAAGAGGAAGGCAAGGTGAAAAATGAAAATCGTCGGCTTTGAATCGGAAGGACAATTGCGACTGGGTGTGGTCGACGGCGAGCAGGTCATTGACCTGCAGGCCGTCGATCCCAAGCTGCCCGGCAACCTTGCGGACGTGCTGGCCAAGACCGATGGCGATCTGAAGCCGCTCGGCGAACTGGCCAGGAAAGCGCCGGCTTCGGCGCGCCGGCCGCTCAAGGGGCTCAAGTTCGGCCTTCCGGTTGCGCGCCCGGGCAAGGTGGTCTGCCTCGGCCTCAATTATCTCGAACACGTCAAGGAAGGCAGCCAGCGCGACAATATCCCGAAGTTTCCCACCATCTTCATGCGCGGTGTCACCTCGCTCGTGCCGCACGAGAGCCCGATTATTCGGCCGAAGGTCTCTGAGACCTTGGATTACGAAGCCGAACTGATCTTCGTGGTGGGCAAGCGCGCCAAGCACCTCACGCTTGCTAACGCGACCTCGTGCATCGCCGGCTATTCCTGCGGCAATGAGGGCTCTGTGCGCGAGTTCCAGCGCAAGACCACGCAGTGGGACATGGGCAAGAATTTCGATTGCACCGGTGGCTTCGGCCCATGGCTCGTCACCGCCGACGAGTTGCCTGACGGTGCCAAGGGGTTGAAAATTCAGACCAGACTGAACGGCCAAGTGATGCAGTCGGACAACACCGACAACATGATGTTTCCCATCGCCGAAACCCTCGCCTACATCACGCAGGGCATGACGCTGGAGCCGGGCGACGTGGTTTTCACCGGCACCCCTTCCGGTGTGGGCCATGCCCGCAAGCCGAACCCCGTCTGGATGAAGCCGGGCGATGTCTGCGAGATCGAGATCGAGCGGATCGGTATCCTGCGCAATCCAATCGCGGCCGAAGCCTGACACCCGGCCGGAATGAGGGCCTTGCGCGCAGCGGTCGCAGGTCGCAGGACGCAAAGATCGCCAAAATCGTGTACCATGCAGTACCACATCGTTGACCGATAGCGGAACCGGGAGGACCAAAATGCATTTCCGCCGCGCTCTTATCTCCATCGCCGCCGTTGCGCTCTCAGGCGCCCTGGTAGCGCCTGCTGTTGCTCAGGACTGGCCCACCCGGCCGGTTAAAATCATGATTGGTTTCGGTGCTGGCGGCGGCACCGACGTCGCCACGCGCATCGTGGCCGATGGATTGTCCGAACTCCTGGGCCAGCAATTCGTGGTGGAGAATCGCGTCGGCGCCGGCGGCACCATCGCCGGCGGCATCGTCGCGAAATCGCCGAAGGACGGCTACACCGCGTTGTCCATCGCCATGGGCCACGCTGTTTCCGCGGTGACCGTGAAGAATGTGCCATACGATCCGGTCAACGATTTTGCGCCGGTGGGAATTTTCACCAACTCGGCGTTTGTCGTCGCCGTCCCGAAGAATTCGCCGGCCACGGACATCAAAGGCCTGATCGAATACGTCAACAAGCAGCCGGGGAAGCTGAACTATTCGACGGTGGGGCTGGGCTCCACCCAGCATCTGATCGCGGAAGACTTCCGACAGCGCACCAAGATGAATGCGCAGCAGGTCTCCTACCGCACCACCGGCGAAGTGGTCAGCGCGCTGTTGCGCGGCGACGCGGCCTTCGCTGTTGAGCTTTATCACGCCATTCGCGGGCAGATCGACTCCGGCGATCTGCGCCTGCTCGCGGTGGCCACCCCGAAGCGCTGGCCGGGAATCACCAACATTCCGACGCTGGCCGAAAGCGGCGTTCCCGGCATCGGTTATCTCGGCTGGTACGGGATTGTGTTCCCCGCCGGCACCCCGCAGCCCATCATCGACAAGATGCACAAATCGCTGCAGACCGTGCTGGCCAAGGACGCCGTCAAGAAGCGCCTCGAAGGCATCGGCGCGCTCGCCAATCTCTCCACGCCTGGGGAATTCCGCAAGGTCATCGAATCTGACATCAAGAATTTCCGGGAGGTCGCCAAGCGCGCCGGTCTCGAACCGAAATAGCGCCAGCGGCGGCCTCCTATTCCGGCGTGGCTCTCGCCAGGGCCGCGGCGCCCGTGCTATGGACGCCGCAGCCCCCGGGGGCGATGCGGCGATCAATTCAAAACCCGCTGAAGTTTGCCCGGCTGTTGGGAAGGGACGAGGATTGATATGGCTGAAAACCTGAATGTGCTTGCAATCTGCGGCAGCCTGCGCAAGGGCTCCTTTAATCGGATGCTGATGAACACATCGATCGGTCTTGCGCCTCCGGGCATGACCATCAAGGAGGCGCCCTCGTTCGCAAAATTTCCCATCTACAATTTCGACGACCAGCAGGCGACCGGTTTTCCCAAGGAGGTGGACGCGCTCCACGAAGCCGTGAAGGCGGCGGACGGCGTGCTTATCGTGTCTTCGGAATACAACTGGTCGATCCCCGGCGGCTTGAAGAACGCCATTGACTGGCTATCGCGTTACAAGGAGGTCGCCTTTGCCAACAAGCCGTGCTGTATCCAGTCGGCGGCGCCCGGGCTGCTTGGCGGTGCGCGTATGCAGTATCACCTGCGCATGGCGCTCACCTCGATCGAAGCGGTTTTGTTCGGCAAGCCGGAGGTCTTCGTCAACCTTGCCGTGCAGAAATTCGACCCGCAGACCGGCCAACTCAAGGATCAAACCGCGATCGATCTGATCAAGCAGCAACTCGCCGGGTTTGCCAAGTTTATTGAACGCTGGCGCAAATAGCGCCACCAGAGATCATCGCCAAGAACTTTGTCGGGTGAGGAGCCGTGTCATGATCGCAGTCATTGGGGCGACGGGCAACACCGGTCGGGCCACCGTGAAAGAACTCAAGAGCCTCGGGGAAGACCCGCTCTGCGTGGTGCGCAACCCAGACAAGGCGCGAGACGTTCTTGGCCCCGACGTGAGGACGGTGGTCGCGGAAGTGACCGATCGGCCGGCGCTGGAAAAGGCGCTCAAGGGAGTGAAGAGCGTGTTCGTGGTTACCGGCCACAACCCGCAGACCGCCGAACAGCAGATCAATGTTCTCGAAGCCGCCAAGGCCGCAGGGGTGGAGAACATCGTGAAAGTATCCGGCGGCCGGGCGATCGTACGCCCGGACTCTGAAACGATCGTCGGCCGCGCGCACTACGCGGTCGAGGAGGCGATCAAGAAGAGCGGTCTTCGCTGGGTGATTCTCCGCCCCGGGCTGTTCATGCAGAACACGCTGGCGCAGGCGCCGCTGATCAAGAGCGAGAGCAAGATGGTATTGCCGTTCCCAAAAACCCTGCCGCTCGCCTTCATCGACGTTCGCGATACCGGCGCCCTCGGCGCGCGCGTGTTGCGCGATCCTGCTGCGCACGCCGGCAAGACCTACGAGTTCACCGGTGCTTTGAGCAACTACGAGGAATTTGCCAAGGTATTTTCGGAGGTGCTCGGTCGCACCATCACTTATGTTGCCGCCACGCTGGAACAGGCCGAACAGGGCATGCGCGCGCGCAACATGCCCGATTGGCTTATCAACCACTTGCTCACCATCTCCCGCGTGGCCGAGAAGGGCGCCTTCTCCACCGAGAACACCCAGCCGATCCGCGACATCGTCGGCCGTCCGCCGTTGACGCTGCGGCAGTTTGTCGAGGCCCACAAGGCGGCCTTCATCTGACTGTCCGATCGGCCGTTCTTGATCGTCTGGCGGCTCTCCCTGACCGCAACGTTGCTGCTATGCTCGCCAGGCAGAGTTGTCTGCGGCACCATGGTGTTCGCACCAGCCGCGCGGGCCCGCCATGAGCATGCTTTCCCCCCACGACGACTTGGCGGAATCTGCCAAGCTTGCAGAGCGACTCCGCAAGGGGTTTCGCGTTCTCTTGTTCGCCGTGCGCGGCGGGCGCTTGTCGCTGCCGCTGGTCTTGAGCTTGGGCGCGGTGGTGACTGGCGTGGTCGGCTGGACGGTGGCGGTGCCTGACTTCTCGATGAAGTCGGTTGCTACCGTTGGCATCAACACCATTCTTGCTTTCATACCATCGCTGGATCGGCTGCAGGGCGGCAACGTGCTGACTCAACTCAGCGCATTGCTTGGCGCGCTCACCACTTTCACCGGCGCCATTCTCATCGGCCTGACGACGTTGCACGAGCAGATCGCACGCGCGCGGGCGCGCTATCTGTGGTCGGACCACGTCGTGGTGATTGGCGACACCGCAATCGCGCGGCGCATTGCCGCCGAATGGGACGCCAAGGGGGCGCGCGTGTTCCACATCGTCGACCCCGCCGCGCCGCTGTCCATCGACACCGGCCCGCTGCGCGCGCGGATGCGGATGGATATCGCCAACCTGGTGGAAGCTGCCGGGCTGCGCAATGCGAAGCGGATCATCGTGGATCTCGGCTCCGACACCGCGACGCTTTCTGCTGGCCGGGTGCTGATGCACAAGTTCGACGATCCCGCCTGGTCGCCGCCGTTGATGCAATCCGGTGGGCGTCGACGGCCCGAAAGCTTGGCGCTACGGGTCGCTGATCCGCTGCTTGCCGATCAGTTCTTCGAAGTCATGGATACCGATCGCGAGCGGGCACCCGGGGGCGATGCGTCGTTGCGTCCGACCGTGTTCGATGAGAACCGCGTAATCGCGCGTTATGCATTGGCGCGCCATCCACTGTTCAAGTTTGCCGATGCGGCCGGGCAGCGCCGAGTGCATGCGCTGATCATCGGGTTCGGCGATCTCGGCGAGAAAATCCTCGAACAGGTGCTGCTGACCAGTATTGCCGGCAACCTTGGCGAGCCGCGGGCGACCGTCCTCGACCGCGAGGCCCGGCGCCGCGAGGCTGAATTCCGTACCCGCCGCCCGGCTGTGCTCGATGCCCTCGACATCGTTTTCCTCGCGTTCGACATCGAAACCGATTCCCTTGAGCAGGTTGCGCCGGGTTCCTCTGCGGAACGGCTGAGAGAGCTGGCGCGCGCCGACGGCATCACCGCGATTTTCCTGGCGTTGCCGTCAGACGCCGAGACCGCGCGGGCGGTTCTCTTGTTGCGGCGATACTTTGCGCGTGCCGGCGCGGCGCCACCGCCGATTTTCTATCGATGGCGCGCTGGCGAGGCCATGGGCGATCTGCTGCGGGACGACCGGGCTGCTTTCGCCGGGCATAGCGCCATCCGGATGGATCTGCCCGACGGCGCGCTCCTGCGCGAGATCGCCGATCCCGACGGCCGCGAGGCGCTCGCTCGCGCGCTGCACGAATGCTATCTGCGCGGTCAGGATGTGTCGCAGCAGGCGGCGCAGGCCTGGGAGCGGCTCCCGGACACGCTCCGCCGTTCCAACGTTCGCGCCGCCGATCACCTGCCGGCAAAATTGTGGACCCTGGGCATCGACGTGTCGGCCTTCGAGCCCGGCAGTCTTCCCGAACTGCCGGAATCCGTGACGCGGCTCCTCGCCGAGGATCGGGGCACGGCGGCGGACGATCCCAGACTCGAGAATCTGGCGCGCATCGAGCACGAGCGGTGGATGATCGACCGCAGACTCGACGGCTGGTCCTACGGCAGAGAGCGCGACAATACCAAGCGGCTGCACCCGCTGCTGGTGCATTGGGAGGAACTCAAGAAATCGCCCGAGCAGGTTTCCAAGGACGTCAACGTCGTGCTGGAAACGCTGCGCTTTGTCGCAGAGCGCGCCAACCGTCACCCCGGACGGCGCAAACTGGCGTGAGATCGCTACGCCAGCCCGCTGGCGCGCGCCTGCTCGAGCGCCATCACCGCCCAGTCCTTGTCGCCGTCGCCGTGCGCGACCGCCCCGACGAGCCGATCCCGCCACACGTTCCCGCTCGGCAAAGGCACCGCGGCAATGTCGCCGGCGGCAAGCGCCAGATTGGCGTCTTTCAGGCCGAGGATCGCCATCTGTCCGACCTTGGCGTAGCTTTCGTCCACCATGATCTTGCCGTAGACTTTGTATGCGGAGCAGTTGAACAGGCCGTCTGTCATCACGTCGTAAAACACCTGCGGCACCACGCCGTATTTGCGCACCAGCGAAAACCCTTCGCCCATCGCCTCGATCGCGCAACCGAGCACAAAATTGTTGGCGATCTTGATTGCGGCCGCGGCCTCTGGGTCGCTGCCGCCCTCGAACGTGCGCCGGCCGATGGCGTCGAACAGCGGCTTGCAGCGCGCCATCGCATCCGCAGGTCCCGAGGCGACGATGCCGGCCTGCCCGGCGGACACGAGCTCCGGCCGCCCCAGCATGGGCGCGCAGACAAGGATTTGCCCCTTCTCGGCGTGCGCGACCTTGAGTCTGCGCACCGCCGCAATCCCGTGCGTGCCGGCGCAGATGTGGATGCCGCCGTTCGCCAGCGAATCGATCAGCCCGCCGGGGTTAAACGCGACGTCGGCAAGCGCCGCGTCGTCGGCCAGCATGGTGTAGGTCGCATCGCCGAAGCGCGCCGCCTCGGCGATCGTGGAAAGGACTTTGGCGCCCGCGTCGGCGAGCGCCTTGGCTTTCGCCGCTGTGCGGTTGTAGACGCCGACTTCGTGCCCGGCCTCGATCAGCCGCCGCGCCATCGTCTGTCCCATGCGGCCGATCCCGATAAACCCGACTTTCATGATGCGCCCTCGGTTTGCGACGCCTTCCTTGTCATTCCGGCCGAGCCGCGTCGCCGCGAGTGCCGCACTCCGCAACCCCGGCCCGGGGGTCCCGGTTCGCCGCCTTCCGCCGCGTCCGGTGACGACCCCTACTGTAATTGTCCCTTCACCCACTCCAGTTCGCGGCAGACGTAGTCCACGATATCGCAG